>Ga0209125_1000437_pt1 | contig 55526 bp, 43 predicted proteins | sample BarGraIncub1131A_FD_184503 | JGI IMG/M metagenome (GOLD analysis project Ga0209125, IMG submission 184503) | Arctic peat soil microbial communities from Barrow, Alaska - Barrow Graham LP Incubations 11-31A (SPAdes) (version 2) | ecosystem: Environmental > Terrestrial > Soil > Wetlands > Peat... | reverse complement strand
ACAGGCAGTGGAACATACTCCACAACCAATACAGACGTCATAGTTAAAAACGGGTATTTCTAATCCGCCATCTTCATCATCTGTCATATTTATCGCATGAATTTGGCACTTCTCAGCGCAATTTCCGCAACTAATGCAGCTTTTCAATTCAACAGTCGGAATGAAATTACTAGGATGAGTCGCAAAAACATTTTGTTCATTGATCCCACGGAGGACTTTACAGCAACAACCACAGCAGTTACAGATATAGGTTGGCTTATTCAACACGTTATCACACAAGTGCACTAACCCCAGTTCCTGTGTTTGATCAAGCACTCGTAGTAAATCATCCACCGTTGCCGGTTTACCCAGACCTTTGCGAACAATCCAATCAGCTGCTCCACCGAGGGATATGCATACCTCTATGGGTGCATCGCAGGCTTTACCAAGATGAGAGGCTTCATGACGACAAGCACACATGGTAATTGCCCCACCGTCAGATTGTCTGATGATTTCTGAAGCCCTCTCATAGTCTAAAACTTCCGTTTCTACTGCCAAAGGTATGACACTTTCATAAATTAAGGTTCGCATGACCTTCGTATCTATGCCAGCAATTTCCTTCATTACCCCAGCGCTGTGAAAGTAAGTCTCAAACAATTCCGCCAAATCTTTTAGGTTAACGTGATTTCCCGTCCGCATAAAAGTGTACTCAAAAAATCCCACTAACATCGGAGCCAGCATGTAATAGAAGGTATCTTTACGAGGAATGTCCAGAACCAAACCCTTATCAGCCATTCCGTCTAGAATTGTTTTTAATTCCTGCACCTCAATGCCGGTAATATTTGAAATCTTGTCTAAGGGCATAGGAATTGAAGAAAATTGACTACCCACCAGGGCTTCACTTTCCGTATAAAGACGATGCAGAATGGCCATGAGATCTTCGTTTATTGGCGCCCCTTCTGGAGTCTTGCTTAGGCGCTCCGCCAGTGCGTGATAGATCTGTTTTTTGGCATTGATGATATGCCCCAAACTCTATACACCCCTTTTCATGATCATTCGCACATCTTCCCCTTAGACGACTTCTTTGTTTAAATTGGCTCCAGCGAACTGACTGTTATAAAGATCTGCATAGAAACCATTCTGAGCAAGAAGTTCAAGATGACTTCCCATTTCAATAATACTTCCTTTGTTCATAACCAGGATCATTTCTGCATCTCTAATGGTAGAAAGTCGATGAGCAATGACAAAGCTAGTTCTTCCATTCATCAGTTCCGTCATCGCTCTTTGAATATATACCTCTGTTCTTGAGTCAACACTACTGGTCGCTTCATCAAGAATTAAGATGGCAGGATTTGCAAGGATTGCCCGAGCAATCGTTAGCAGTTGTTTTTGGCCCTGCGAAATATTAGAAGCTTCTTCATTTAAGATTGTGTTATAGCCCTCAGGCAGTGTTTTAATGAAGTGATGGGCATGAGCAGCTCTTGTTGCTTGCATAATTTCTTCTTCCGTAGCACCTTCACGACCGTAAGCGATATTTTCCATGATCGTACCGTTAAAGAGCCAGGTATCTTGAAGCACCATGCCGAACATATTGCGTAAAGTACCACGTTTTATATCCCTGATATCAACGCCATCCACCGTGATCTTACCAGCATTTATTTCATAGAAACGCATCAGAAGATTAACAAGTGTCGTTTTACCTGCACCGGTTGGTCCAACGATGGCAATGGTATGTCCCTGTTTGACATCAATGTTCATCGCTTTGATAAGGGGTTCTTCTTCTTTGTAGCTGAAATCTACGTTTTCAAATTTCACTTCGCCCTTAGGGAAGGCGATGACTTTGGCATCAAGATGATCTGGTTCTTCTTCAATCTCATCGAGTAGTTCAAAGACACGCTCAGCAGATGCTACGGTCGATTGAATAATATTCGCAATATTGGCAGTCTGAACGATGGGCATCGTGAATTGTCTTGAGTATTGAATAAACGCAAGGATATCACCGATTGTAATAGTCCCCATTGTTACAAAAATTCCACCGACGACACAGACAATAACATAACCTAGATTGCCGACGAATCTCATTAAAGGCATGATAATCCCTGAAATGAACTGCGCGTTAAAGCCAGCCGTATAGAGTTTATTATTAATAGAATTAAAGGTTTCGATCGATTCTGCCTCACGTCCAAAGGCCTTAACAATTTTATGGCCTGTGTACATTTCTTCAACATGCCCATTCAGTTCACCCAGGGCTTTTTGTTGAGCAGCAAAGTGCTTTTGAGAACGTTTGGCGATATTCATGGTTACTACAACATAAAGCGGTAGCGTTAAAATAACAATCAGTGTTAAGAGAGGGCTTATGGAAAGCATCATCACGATGACACCAATGATTGTTACAATTGAAGTGATCAGTTGGGTCAGACTTTGCTGTAGCGTTGTTGAGATATTATCAAAGTCGTTGGTAACCCGGCTTAATATTTCGCCATGTGTTCTTGAATCAAAGAACTTAAGTGGCAAGAGTGAAAGCTTAACATCAACTTCCTTACGCATATTATAAACTGTTTTTTGGGCAACTCCCGCCATAATAAATCCTTGAAGATAACTAAAGGCTGCACTGATAACATATAGCCCGATCAGTATTAACACAATTTGTCCGATATACGTGAAATCCATGGCCGGAACCGGTAAATGCATCTTTAGAGCCATCATTTTGCCTACAAAGCCTTCAGCGATTTTATCGACGGCCTTAGCCATAATTTTGGGGCCAATAATACTAAAAATCGTGCTCAGAATTGCAAAGATAAACACTGCGATGAATTTAGTTCTCTGAGGCTTTAAATATCTAAGTAGCCTGAGTAGTGTTCCCTTGAAATCCTTTGCTTTTTCTACTGGTTTTCCAAGCGATCCCATTGGGCCACCGTTACCAAAACCTTTTGGTTGTGGTTTCTCAACTTTACGTTCTTCACTCACGCTAATTCCTCCTTTGAAAGCTGAGAAGCGACAATCTCACGATATACTTCACAGGTATCTAACAGTTGTTTATGCGTTCCAATGCCACATATTTGTCCATCATCTAAGACGATAATTCGATCAGCATCCCGAACTGTTGAAACACTTTGAGCGATAATAAAAACGGTTGCATCCGCGATTTCAGGTTTCAGCGCTGCCCGTAGCTTCGCATCAGTCTTAAAATCCAAGGCGGAAAAACTATCATCAAAGATATATATCTCAGCCTTTCTGATGAGAGCACGAGCAATCGAGAGACGTTGCTTCTGCCCTCCAGATACATTGGTTCCGCCTTGGGCAATGGGATGATCAAAGCCTGCTTCTATCCCTGAGATAAATTCTGTTGCTTGGGCAACATGAGCTGCATGCTCAATTTCTTCCATAGTAGCATCTTCTTTGCCGTATCTTATATTCTCAGCAATACTACCCGAAAAAAGTACCGTTTTTTGAGGAACAAAACCGATTTTTCCGCGAAGTGTTTTTTGACTCATTTCTCGCACATCGACTCCGTCAACCAAAACGCTGCCACTTTCAACATCGTAGAAACGAGTCATTAAATTGATCAAGGTGGATTTACCTGAACCTGTACCTCCAATAATGGCGGTCAATTCGCCTGGATTTGCCCGAAAGGATATATTGCTAAGTGCTGGTTGGTCTGCCCCCGGATATCTGAATGAAACATCCTTAAATTCTACAAAACCTCGTTGACTATTCGCGAGTTTTGATTTTTCCGGATCAATGATGTCAAGCTTTGTTTCAAGTACTTCATTGATTCTTACCGCCGATACCTCAGCACGAGGAACCATGATAAACAACATGACAAGCATGAGTAATGAGAATAAGATTTGCATAGCATATTGAATAAAGGCTAAGAGTGATCCAATCTGCATCGATCCCTCGTCGATTCTAATAGCACCAAACCAAATAAGTGCCACCGTTGTTACGTTCATGATAAGCATCATGACCGGCATTAAGATCGCCATGAGGATATTAATCTTAATGGCGTTGTCCATAAGGTCACTGTTGGCATCGTCAAATCGAATAATTTCTTTATCAATGCGATTAAAAGCACGGACGACTCTGATTCCCGTCAGATTTTCCCGCAAAACAAGATTCAATTTATCTATTTTTTCTTGCATTACTTTAAATAGAGGTAAGCCTTTCATTAAGGTAACACCAATAACACCGAACAGTATTGGAATTGTAACCACAAGGACCCAGGCTAGTGATGCATCCTGTTGCAAGGCCATAACAATGCCACCAATACAAGTTAAAGGCGCAGTAATCATCATACTAAAGATCAAAACTGATACTTGCTGAATTTGAGTGACATCATTGGTGGTTCTAGTAATCAGTGTAGCCGTCCCTAATTTATCAAACTCATGCAAGGAAAAGCTCTCAACTTTAGCAAAAATCTTTCCACGCAATATCGTACCAAAACCGACGGCTGTTTTTGAGGAGAGGTAGGTGGCGATAATAGCGCACACAGTTCCTGCTGCAGCAATGAGTAGCATAAAACCACCAATTTTGAGAATGTAACCGACATCTTTGTTCTGTAAACCCTTGTCAACAATATCTGCCATTAACGTGGGTAAATAGAGATCCGAAAGTACTTGTGCAAAGAGTAGTACGATAACGACAACTATATATGTCGTATATTGTTTAAGAAATCTAAACAATTTAATCATTAACTTTTAGTCTCCAATCTTTCGTCATCTAGCTCATTCGAATTATTCTACGCGATCACTTAGTAGCTTCTTCAGTGCATCTAAGCCCTCAAATATTCTATCAAGCTCTTCCGGCGTGCCTTTGTTCAATACGTTTCCTATGTTTTCCTCTAGCCGTTTATGAAAGTTTTGATGTACCCCCTTAAATTTAGCAGCTATGCTGACATGAACAACCCTTCGATCTTCTTCGCTCCGTTTTCTTTCTACCATGCCTTGCTTCTCAAGTCGATCGATAATCCCCGACACAGTACTATTTGACAAACTAAGCTTGCTACTAAGCTCAGTGATTTTCATTGTTTCTTCCTTACTTAAAATTCCCATAACCATTCCTTGGGGAGCAGTCATACCTTGATGCATATCTTCAAAGACTTTACTCATGCTGTGCTTAAAGAGGATCATTACTTCCTGAAAAATCTTTGCAACTTTCGCACTTTCATTTAAGTTCTCCATTGTTCTCTCCTTTTCTACAAATTTATTTCGTGGACAAACATTTCGTATAGGATTATTTCGCCTCCGTAATAATAATCCATAAACACAATTTTGTCAAAGTAAAAATTAGCAAAGACGGGTGCTATCTTGTAAATAGCGCCCGTCTTTGCTAATTATCTTTGATTGACTATTTTATAATCCCACGATTCACAAAGTCTTGTTTGAGAATTTCTAACCTCTTTGTACCGTCCAGTCGTTTTTGTCTCATTTCCTCTTGTATCACTTTTGTTTCCTCGATACCTTTTACAATGGTCTGCCATGATTTTTCTAAGGTTTCAATACTCACTGAACTTCCAGAGGCGAGCTTAGCCACCATTTTTGATTGTAATGCTGTGTTTTCTGCATTTCTCAGTAATAGTTCGTTGGTCTTCTCATCTAACGCGCTCATTGCTTTTGCCTGAACAGACTGACGTTTTAACATGATTGCTTGAACTAAGCATTGTTTAAAGATCGGCATGGTAATGACAAAGGCAGAATTAATTTTACGAACCAAATTATAATTACCGTACTCTATCGACTTAATGGTCGGCATACTTTGCACAGCGACGTTTTCAGCAAGTTGGAGATCATAAATTCTTTGCTCCATAATATCTTGCACTTGCACAAGGTTATTGGCAGCAATCTGATCAAGTCTGTTTTCTGTCTCAGTAGCTTTAGCCTGGGCTGCAGGGATAATCGTATTTTTAAGTTCCGCTAACACGACTTGACCTGCGTAGATATATTGCCCTAACTGCTCATAATACTCAGTATTCTTGATGAACATATCATCTAAATGTTTATTGGCAATATTTATTTCTGCTTCATACTTTTTCAGTGTAATAAAAACCTTATCCACTTCATCTCCCATAGAATTATATTTATGGAAGAGAGCTTCGACTGAATTCTTCGCTTTAGAAAAAATCTTTTCCAAAAAGCCAGGGGGCTTATCCTCAAAATCCTTAATATCAAACTTATCCATGATTTTATTGAGCTGAATTAAAAGTTCTCCTGAGTCCTCAACTTTTGTCGTTTGCATTGAATGAAGAATGGCATCTGAAAATCGAGAAACCTCTTCAGCAGTGTTCTTGCCAAACGTCATAATAGAACTGACATCTTCGACATCAATCTGCCGAACAATACTGCGAACCTCAGGACTTTCCTGAACCTTAGCCATAACTTCACTTTTCTTCTTTTCCAGGTCAAACTTTGGAATTGGTGCGGGTACTAAGCTCTTATCCTCAGCTAACGTCGTTGTGAAACCTTGAATTTCCATAGTTATTCCTCCTTTTTATCATTATTAATCCTTCTCGCGAACTCTCTTAATGAAGATTAAAAAAACGAGACAAAAGTCCAGGTTTATGACGCGCAACTGCTGAAATGCTGTTTAAAGATGGCAAATCAAGATCATATTTTACGAACGGAAGCTGATGAACGTCTAAAAGACTAGGCTTAATCTGCTGCTCAATCGTTCTATAATTCGTTGGCGTAACGATAATTACGTCAAGACCCATAAGATTGAAATAGGCAAGTAAAATGGCATCGGTTTCAGTAAAGCTTTCTTTCTGATTGTCGTAGACAACCACTTTCGGAATCTCTTGCGGATAATCAAAGACTTCAATCAGTTTTATCAATGCGTCATCCATCGTAAGAATCGTCATGATTATTTTAAGCTTGAATTTCTCATCAACCGCTGCCAAGAACATTCCAGAAAACAGGAGTTCATTAATTTTGAGAATTAGGAAATGCTGTAAGTCCCCTTTCAGATAACCGAATTTGTAGTGCTTACTTTTCATGACTTTGATTTCATCAAAGAGACCTTGTTCGTTCAGTAGATAGTCCGTTTGATAAAGCTCCTGCTTAGTGTAACTTATTTTCGTAAAGGGAACATTTTCAATCAGTCTGGTATTCGGCGTAGATGCAAAGGCTTTGAAGTCTTGCCAATAAGCCTCCAGATTCTCGTTAACTCCGTTGATCTTCGCAAACAAGTTGGGGACATAAACTTTTTTGTTTTGGACATTAAACTCAGGACGAAGTTTGGCGGGTTCTTGCCAAAGAATTTTTAACTCGTCAAATGTCGTTTTAAGCGTTATGGGCTGGGTAGAGTAACTTTCAAACTGCCATGGTTTATAAAGACCCACCGCTTCGCTATAAATCACTTCTTCAATTTCCTTAGAGGCATTATAGGCTATTGTGCTTTTACGAATCAACTGTTCTTCGTTTGGAAAGGACGCTAAAGGTAAGTCATGATTATTGCTAATAAGATGGGTCAATAAATTGTCCTTGTCAAATTGTTGGAATACTCTGTCGCCCTCTTCTTCTGAATGAACAAAAAGAACATCACAGCCTATTTTATGGAAGGCGTTGAGCAAGTAGATCTCATGAGGTTTAATTGTACCGTAGAACAGGATTTTAGGATTATGCTCATAGTCAATTCCACCCACACTAAACTTCTTGTTCCGATTATTTCTAGTTAAGAGCTTGGGCAGGTAGCGATTGAACCAAGTAACAAGCTTCAGAGAAAAGTTCAACACCATGGATGTATTAATATGACTCGTTTTCTCTACGAAAAGATTCACTGAATCTACAAACGTTTTTCTAACTGTGTTGTCCAGAAGCTGATCATACGTTTGGAGAAGTATATTGGCCTGAAGAAGATGTTCTAAGATCTCAAACTGATCTCTATACGGATAACCAATAAGTCTTTGGGGAATTCGCTCGCTTTCTGCAGTACTCGGCGCTGGAATGCCATCTAGAAACTTTAGATAAAGGCTCGACGTCTTAAAAGCATTATCCAGGTTATAAAGACTGTTATAATATTCTGCCTCCCAATCATCTGAAGAACCGGGAACGCCAATATATCGCGTAAAATATATAGGAAGTATCGGCAATGACCCACTTATATAGCCGTTTCGTTGGGTCAAGGGTATGAAGACGTCCTCAAAGATAGTTTCAGATCTCTTGAGTTTTACCACAATTGCCGGATCATTTAGCACTATTAGGTTTTGATACGTACGCAGGTCTCTTTCAGATTTCCCCACTAGTTTAGGTGGTTCTATTACTAAAGCCTGGAATTCGGATTTTTCTATCCTCGTCTGAGGCACATTTATAGGTTCTTTCGCGGGAAAAGCACTAATCTGGCGTGCTCTCGTCTTCTTAATTAAGAAGCAAAATTCATTAAGCTTGTCTACTTTATCAAACCTATCATTAAATGACGTATTAAGGACTAATATGTCACACCCTATACACGACATTAGAATAAGAAAATAAATTTCATGTGTTTTAGGACTTCCCCAATAAATTATCTTGGGATAATTAGCGATTTGTTTGCCATAATCTACGAACCACAGCAGCACTTTGGTAATAAAGTTCACGACAATACTTAAATTGGCGGGTTGCTCATTGGTCATATAAAGGTTAAGCATGATACCAAAAGCATCCTTAATAGATTGGTTCACTTTAAGGTCTGAAGTTACCGAGAAATAGCCCTGTGTTTCAAATACATTCAAGAGCGCCCCATTGCTAAAATCCCTGAGAGGAACTTGCTCTAATAATTTCCTAGCTTGCTCAATTAATGATGAGTCTGTTGTAATATGGATTATATTATCAAAACAAATATAGTTGCCCAGCGATCGAAGTTTTTCATCTAAGCATACAATCTCAGCTAGGTACTGTCGCTCATCATCGCACCCAATAATGCGGTAGAAGTAAACATACGGATTAGGCCCTCTTTCGGTTGAAGGAGACAGTATATCGTTAAAAATATTGTCTGTATGTTTCAACACTGTTCTGTTTCCCTTCCTTGTCTCCGTACGATCTCACTCCTTCTAGCCGAAGCAACGCCAATTATTTTCATTCTATTATTCCCAGCACGCCCATACATCCGGTTCATAACCTACAGTCGCTTGTTTGCCATTGCGGACGATCGGGGTTTTATAAAGGCTAGCGTTATTTAATAGCATCTCTTCTCTACCATTTGCAGAGATAATATGTCCCATATTTAACCTTTTATAATCCTTAGAGTCACGATTCACTAGATTGTTCAATCCGACTGCAGCTTTAACGCTTTGCAATTCTCCCTTGCTTAACGCAAACATGGTCAAATCCACGAATTGGACGTTTATTTTTCTTTCTTTAAAATAACGTTCTGCCTTTTTAGTATCAAAACATTTTTTAATACCGAAAATTTGTATATTCATCCGCCTGAATTCTCCTTAAAAAAGAATTAAGTAAAATATTCTACAGTAAATCAGAAATCCCTTCAATTAAAGAATATATTGGGTTGCGGAGGGGCCAACTGGCATCCGAAAGATTTATAACTAGATTAGGGACAAATGAAGACAAGTTCCACACCCTTGTTCAGAAGATTTGCTAGGCATTCTTCACGATAGGCGTCATTATGCTCCGGGTAGATTAGAGCCTCTGCACTAAGGTAAGGCACACTGGGTAAGTCGCAAGGCCAAGGCATCGTATTTTTCCCACGGTATTCATGACAATACCACTGTTGAGCCGGTTTGTATCCTCGGTGTTCCATTTCCTTCAAAACAAGTTGATGATAGTCAACAAGCCTCTTTACGCTGTGCGTGAACACGTAATCTACCGTGGAATGTTTCCTTCCCCACCCCATTCCCCGAAGGGCACAGCATTCTCGATGTTGACCCAAGATTTGGGCTCGGGGCAACAAAATTAGGAGATCTTGGTGCCAGAGTCGCATGTAATGCCTCCCTACTTCGGCTTTTTTAGGACTATCCACCTATAAATTATTCGTAGTAAAAAGGATCGCCTTTGCGGGTCGATCCTTTACTAGTCTTAAAATATAAACTCCCTTGGGTCCAAATTCACCTCGCGGGAAATCTCCTCCACAATTTTCTTTTCCACGGGAGAGAATTCACCGTCCGCAAAACCAATAGCACAGCATAAACGAACCACCAAGCGAGCAGCATCAGGTTTGCTAGCGAGCTTACCGACAGCCCGTAAGGCTTCTGCTTTGCCCATCATCAGATCACTTTGAATCCGCTGAACAAAGTAATTGAATCGAGTCTCTACTTCATTAATATTGATACCCCGCATTTCCTGGCTGGTGCGGAAATAGTCAATCAGCTTCTCCTTTTCCGAAGGCTCAATAATTCCGTCCGCCATTGCAACCAAAGCGCTACCTGCTACAAGAGCTTCCGTAAGATCTTTCCCCATGTATTTACTTACAACATTACGAGCGTTCTCTGTTTGCTTCTGTAGCCACTGAGCGGCATTGGTATTACTAGCTGCACTCCACCGTTCCTTACAGCTCAAGCAGGCAAACTCCACGTTTTTACGACCAATAAAGCCGGCTAATATTCCCACCGGGCCTAACACAACACCACCCACTATTGCCTTGCCAATTCCAAAGCCCTTTTTGCCGGCTGTCACTTGAGTTGAATGACAACGTGGGCAGGACATACCCCCTTGATCAGACGAATGACCATAGCTAGGAGCGCTGTCTTGTCCGTAGGACTGTGAGCCATTATTACCATAGGATTGTGAGCTGTTTTGCCCATAGGCTTGAGGGCTATTTTGTCCATAAGGAACCGTAGATCTTCCAGGCGCTGGGTTTCCGTAACCAGCATTCCCAGTGTTTCCATAATCTATATTATGGAAACTTCTAGCACTAGAAGAGCTTTGCTCTTCTTCTACTTCTAACCCGAAATTATGACATAAGGCCGCCAGCCCGCCTTGAAAGCCACTGGCTATAGCGTTAAATTTCCATTCCCCTGCATGACGATATAGTTCTGCCGCTACAATTGCAGTTTCAATGGAGAATTCTTGACCGAGTTCGTAATTAAGAAGTAATTCGTTCGTACTGCCATTGAGGATCCGTACATATGAGTTTTTAATATCTCCAAAACTTTGCCGTTTAGTTTGGGCATCATTTATAGTAATGGTGAAAGCAATTCTCTCGATATAAGTAGGCACTGCCGACAGATTAATGTGAATTTGCTCATCATCACCTTCATCAGAACCCTTTTTGTTGTCCCCACTGTGCTTCACAGAACCTTGGCCACCGGAAGGATTATTATAAAAGACAAGATCGTTTTCATCTTTCACTTTACCGTTTGATCCTATCAAAAAGGCCGAAGCATCCAGGTCAAAGTTATTACTATTCGCCGCCGAATTAGACGCCCAACCCAAACCAACGATTATTTCCTTCAAGTTAGGATTGCTTTTAGTGAGGTCAACTTTTTGCCCTTTACTAAGTCTTACTGCCATTATCTCTCCTACCTTTCTAATAGTTCATAATTCAGGGTTCGGATTTCCAAGCTGCAGGCCAAAAACTACTATACTTAGGATAAATTCCCTTTACAAGGGAATTCTCTAATTATATCATCTCTCTTGGGATAATCCAAAAATCCATATGATATGAAAAATGCACAATCTGACATAGCAGGTCACAATGAGAGGCATAAAAAACAGCTCAGAAGAACATTATATCCTTCGATGAGCTGTTTTTTGGGTGGAGGACTAGGATAAACCTTCTAATCAAATAATATTAAGGCAAAAAATTCTAAGTCAACTGTTCCTGTATTTTGGATAGAGTGTTTTTCTCCATTTCTAGTGATGATCACATCTCCAGGCTTAACGAGCTTTTGATCTCCGTTATCATTGACTAACCCTTCTCCACTCAGAATGACATATGTTTCAGAATCACCAACATGTTGGTGAAAGCCTATCGATGAGCCAGGTTTTAAGACGTTTTTAGCAAATAAACGCCCTTTGTCATTAAACTCGTCCTTTTTCACTTCAAGAAAGTGTGTTATTTGTGTTTCACCTTTTCCCCCGAAAAATGCGTTCATTGTATCTTGTCTTAAATCCTCTAGATGTTTTATCATTTTATTGCTCCTTTAGCATAAATTTTATTTAAATTATATCATGATTCTTGAGTAAAACATTTAAAGATGCGTTGATATACTGCATCGGAGCTTTTTTATATCAATCTATAATTTGATGGTATAATTTTCTTCTCAGATACTATAACTTACATTAGTTAAAGGGAAAGTCTAGCCTAGGGCCAATGCAATTCTTATAGAGTTCATGATTATAAATGTCATTTGTGAAAGGGGTGTCTTTATGGATAACAATTTACTTATAAAATATGCTCGCCTTATAGTAAAAACAGGCTTAAACCTTCAGCCTAATCAAATGCTGGTGATTACTTCTCCCATCGAGTGTGCTCCCTTTACACGTATGGTCTCGCAAATAGCTTATGAGGCTGGTGCAAAAGATGTCATGATTCAATGGAAAGATGAACTGTTTTCGAAAATCCGATTTCTCCTCGCACCTGAAGAGGTTTTCGAGGATTTTCCAGATTGGCAGAAGGAATTTTACCTTTCCTATGTACACCAAGGAGCAGCTTTCCTAAGCATTTCTGCTTCAGACCCTGAACTTATGAAAGATGTTAATCCTGAAAGAATGACAAAGGCTCAAAAAGCAAGTAGTACTGCACTTAAAGACTATAGGGACAGGCTGATGAGCAATAAAAACGTTTGGTGCGTTGTTTCAATACCGACAGCATCTTGGGCCAGAAAGGTTTTCCCACACCTTTCTGAAGAAGCGTCAATTGAGAAGCTATGGGAGGTCATTTTGGCAACAGTGCGTGTTGACACTGACAATCCTGTGCTTTCCTGGAATGAACATAAAACCAATCTTAAGACCAGAATGGACTTTTTGAATATGCATGCCTTTAAGTCCCTTCATTACTCAAATTCATTAGGCACTGATTTAAGAATTGAGCTTCCCGAAAATCACATCTGGCTAGGTGGTTCTGAATTAACGCCTGAAGGCTTAGAGTTTATTGCTAATATGCCAACAGAAGAGGTATTTACCTTGCCAAATAAAACAGGGGTGAATGGCAAGGCCGTTAGCTCCATGCCTTTAAACTATAACGGAAACCTCATTGAACAGTTTTCCCTAACATTTAAGGATGGAAGAATTGTTGATTATAGTGCAGAAAAAGGATACGAAACGCTCAAAACATTGATTGAGACGGATGAAGGTTCCCACTTTCTCGGAGAGGTCGCATTGGTTCCTAATGATTCTCCAATCTCAAACTCAAAGATCCTATTTTTCAATACCCTCTTTGACGAAAATGCCTCCTGCCATTTAGCGATTGGCAAAGCTTATCCAGTATGCCTCAAACAGGGAGATCACATGAGTCAAGCAGAGTTAGAAAATTCGGGAGTCAATGATTCTCTCATACATGTTGACTATATGATTGGGACAAATGATTTAGAAATCATGGGAAGAACCCCCGCCGGAAAAGAAATACCTGTCTTTAAAAACGGGAACTTCGTTCTTTAACTATACTGGGTTTTTTATGGCCCATCCATCCGGATTTTCTGTGCCCCCCGAATTTCAGACTCCCGACTATAGTGTCCTCTATTTTTTCAACATCTGAAGTTCTGTTAACATTAAAACGCACCTAAAATAAAAAGAAGCCGTCCACCGTCATGTATGACGAAGGACAGCTTCTTTTTTTAGCTATGCCCACTAAGCATTGCTTATAGATCTCTATGGACTTATTAGAACTTTAATATTTGCTCTAAATTAACTTGGCGATAAGCTCGGAGGGATCAACGACTCGGATCATTTGTTCAGAATCATCTCCAGCCTTGTCTTTTACTCCATCCTCAAACATTGTAATGCAGAAAGGACAATTGGCGCCGATGACTTGAGCATTCTTATCGATAGCTTGCTCCACCCTCATATTATTAATTCTTTCACCCAGATGTTCTTCCATCCACATCCGGCCTCCTCCAGCTCCACAGCAGAAGCTCTTGTCATGGTTACGATCCATTTCCACTAGTTCTACACCGGGAACCATGTTGAAAAGTGCACGTGGGGCTTTATACTCTTGTTGGTATCGGCCTAGATAACAGGAATCATGATAAACAATTTTTTGAGGTTCATGTTCTCCAGTTGTATTAAGCACCAGCTTACCTGATTTTATTAGCTCATCAATCAACTGAGTATGGTGAATTACTTCATAGTTTCCACCAAAATCAGGGTACTCATTTTTCAAGGTATTTAGGCAATGTGGACAGGCCGTAATAATTTTCTTAACTTTGTAACCGTTTAGAAGCTCCACATTTTCTGCAGCCATGGTTTGATACATAAATTCATTCCCTGTTTTGCGGATGAAATCTCCGCAGCACTTCTCTTCGCTTCCCAGAATAGCGAACTTGACGCCTGCTGCTTTGAGTATTTTTGCGACTGCCACAGTTACTTTTTGGGTACGTGCATCAAACGAACCAGAACAACCAACCCAAAAGAGATATTCTACATCGCTATCTTCACTCATTAAGGTTACGTCCAAATCAGCCGCCCAATTTGCGCGTTCGCTATACTCTACACCCCACGGGTTAAAGTTGTTCTCTACATTACGGAATGTTGTCTGTAACTCTGGCGCGAAATTACTATCCATCATTACAAGAGATCTGCGCATATCAATAATCTTATTAACATGCTCATTTGATACTGGGCATTGTACTTGGCATGACATGCAAGTAGTACAAGCCCATATCTCGTCTTCCGTAACAATATCTCCAATTAAATTTTTCTTTAAAATTGCGTAATCCTCAGGATTACTTTCCGCAATTTTCGCTAATTCTTCGTCATTATCATCACTGGTGGATTTTAGCCCATACTTAGTCATCATCGCACCTTTTTCCAAAAGATGATCTTTCAGCTGATGACTGAGCAGTTGCTTAGGATTCAAAGGCTTACCGGAAAGGTTAGCCGGGCAGTTAGACATACAACGTCCACATTCGCCACAAGCAAAACTATCCAATAATTGTTTCCAAGTAAAACTTTCAATTCTAGCCACACCGAGCTCGGTTAGTTCTTCGTCTTCCAAGTCCATAGTTGTCATCTGAGCGCCAATAGGTTTTAACGATGAAAAATAGACATTAGGATGTACTGCTAATAGATGCATGTGTTTGGAGTTGGGAATATAGACTAAAAATCCCAAGACTATAAACATGTGAATCCACCAGAACGAATCTCTGATAGCAATTAATGTATCAGTACTATATCCAGCGAAAATTCCAGCAAAGCTATGGTACATAAATGCCCAAGTGTACGCATCAGCAGGATCTAGCGCTACCTTTGCGCCACTTGAGATCCATTCTGTTACAATAACTCCAATAATCAAAATTACAATAATTGCTGCTTCCGGCGTCCGGGATAAGCGTTCCGGTTTTAGAACCCATCTTCTATAAACGCCTCCAAATAGGCCAATGACCACAAGCGCAGTGAAAAGATCTTTGATCATATAGAAATAGGGGCTTGTACTCAAAAAGGGTAAGTAATAATCAGGAAACAGTCCATCAAATATTAAGGGTATCTCTCCTATAACAATAAAAATAAATCCCCAAAAAATAATGAAGTGGACTACTCCATAAGGTTCATTAAGCATTTTGCGCTGTCCCAATACTTGAACAACAAAATTCTTCAAGCGTTTACCGGGGTTATCATACCTTTGTTCTTTGGCACTAAAAGCTAAAATACGAATTCTTTTATTCAGGGCATAAGAAAAGGCAACTATCGCAATTATAAGCATTATGGAAAAAATAATGATCCAATCTAAACGCATTTTAAACCTCCCCCAATTATCCTCAATAATTATATACTTCTATTATATTTCACCTGTCAATTAGACAAAATCTTGAATTTAGATGATATGTGCTCAACGATGATCGTTACCCTCACCTACACATACTAAGAGGTGGGGGTAACGATAAATGGTTACTCTATATTATCCAACCAGTTTCTTGAATTCTTCGGTTAATAGAGGCACAATCTCAAACAGATCCCCTACGATACCGTAATCCGCTACGGTGAAGATGTTAGCCTCGGGATCTTTGTTGATAGCAACAATGAATTTTGCGGATCCCATACCAGCTAAATGCTGGATTGCTCCCGATATTCCACAAGCAATATAAAGAGTTGGTGCAACCGTTTTTCCAGTTTGACCAACTTGGAATTTCAATTCTCTCCATCCTGCGTCAACCGCAGCGCGTGAACTTCCAACAGCTCCGCCGATCACATCTGCAAGTTGTTCCAGAAGAACGAAATTTTCTTGTCCTTTCATTCCGCGTCCGCCTGAGACAATGATGCTGGCCTCCGTAAGTTCTGGTCGCTCCGAAGCGGCAATAGCAACTTCCTTAAGTATCGCTCTTAAGTCGTTTGCGTCAATTGTAGCGGTTTCTTTCACGATTTCAGCCTTGCGTGAAGCATCAGGTTCAGCTACTGGGAAGGCATTGGGGCGAATCGTCGCCAAAATTGGCCGAACGTTTGACGTAAGATGAGCAAAAGCTTTACCGGAATATATGGGACGTGTGAAGCTCAGAAAGCTGGTTGCATCAGTTTCCATTCCTGTGCAATCGGAAGCTAGTCCAACTCCTAAACGATGCGCCAACCGAGGTGCAAGGTCTTTTCCAAGGGCTGTATTTCCCAGTAAGACAGCTTGAGGCTCTCCTTCACGGATCACTTTATTAAGAACAGAAGTATAAGAACCCGTAGTATATTCAGATAATTTATCGTCATCGATGATAATGATTTTATCCGCTCCATAAGTTCCCACTTCCGTAGCGAGGCCCTCGATGCCATGTCCGAGTATTACTGCTACAAGGGGTTCGCCAGTTTCATCGGCGATTTTTCGTCCTTGGCTGAGAAGTTCTAATGAAACTTTCCGAATTTGAGAGTTACGTTGTTCGACAATGATCCAAATTCCTTTTGCCATGTTTATTCCTCCTTTACAGAATTTTAGCTTCTTCGCGCAAGAGCCGTCCTAATTCTTGTGCAACGTATGCGGCTTCGCCAGTAATTTTTTGACCCGCTTTGCGAGCATTAGGTATACTGTGTTTTTGTACGTTCATTTTTGGTGCAATATCTGCCGCACTGAAACCAAGGTCAGCAAGAGTGACGATATCTAATTTTTTCTTCTTGGATTTCATAATTCCTGCGACAGATGGATAACGAGGATCGTTCAGTCCTTTTGTTGTCGTAATAACAGCTGGCAAGCTTACTTCGACTAAAGCTGTTCCTCCGTCGATTTCCCTAGTTACAGTCGCTTGAGTTCCGGCAACCTCGAGTTTAACGACACTCCCGACCGAAGGAACATTTAATACTTCGGCTAAACGGATGGCAATTTGACCGGCACAATCGTCGATTGCAATACGTCCCGCCAAGATAATGTCATAAGGAATTGTAGAGAGCGCCTTAGCAAGAATTTCTGCTCTAGCCCATTCATCCGTGTTTTCTAAAGCGGGATCACTGATTAAAATACCTTTGTCAGCGCCCATAGCCATAGCAGTACGCATGGCAGCTTGTACATTTGATTCACCTAAACTAACGACTGTCACTTCACCACCGAATTTTTCTTTGAGCCGAATTCCCTCTTCAATGGCATATTCGTCGTAAGGGTTAATGATCAGATTTACACCTTTTGCCTCAATTTTACCATTACTATCTAGTACGATCTTTGCCTCAGTGTTGAATGTTTGTTTCATGTAAACGACAATATTCATGCTATTTCCTCCTAACCTTTCTTAACTTTTCTAGTCTTCTAAATAAAAAATATGGTTCTTCTCGACACCTCCCTGGAAACCAGGGGAATGGTATCTCCCTGTAACTTGGAGCATAGTTGACCTGATTATCACGGTTCAAATAGCAAAAATGTGATGTGATTTTTTTCGCTAGTTGTATAGGATAAAAAGTTGCTTATTTCCGATCATTTCTGACCGATCGACAACTTCTTATATAAGATTAGCATTAAATTGTTATTGAGTCAATATTCATAATTAAAACATTTCAGCATATTTAATTAAATTATCAGTATATTTTAATGTTTATTTTATACATATAGCTGAATTCGAATATAAATTATATTTTAGGAAGTTTTTCAGAGATATAGTTTAATTAAAGCTTGTGTTCCACTATTCTCTGCGCCTTGTTCTGCAAGCTTATCGTACAGGGATTTAGCTAACTCTAATCCAGGGGTAAGTAGCCCCATTGCTTGAGCGGAATCTAAAGCAATTGTCATATCCTTAATAAAGTGTTTGACATAAAAACCTGGAGCAAAATTATTTGCTAACATGCGTGGAGCCAAGTTAGTTAATGAAAAACTCCCAGCCGCTCCTGATTCAATACTTTTTAAAACCGTTTCCGGATTCAACTCAGCCGTTTTCGCATAAGCCATGGCTTCACATACCCCGATCATAGTCGAGGCAATCGCAATCTGATTACACATTTTCGTGTGTTGGCCAGCACCTGCTTTGCCTTGTAATATAATATTGTTGCCCAGCAAGTTAAATATTGAAATAAGTGCTTCAAATACGTCGACGTCTCCACCGACCATAATAGCCAAGCGCGCCTCTTTTGCACCTACATCCCCACCTGAAACAGGAGCATCTAACGCATACAGCCCCTTCATGAGAGCTTTGTCATATATTTTTTTCGCTAAGACAGGCGCTGACGTTGTCATATCCACTAAATAGCTCCCGCTCTTAGCATGATTTATGATTCCGTTTTTTCCTAAGTACACTTCTTCAACATCTTTAGGATAGCCAACCATAGTGATGATCACATGACTTCGAGCTGCCAACTGCGCGACAGTGTCTTGCCAAACCGCTCCCATTTGGATTAGCTCTTCCGTTCGAGCCTTTGTGCGGTTAAATACAAGCACTTGAAAACCGGCTCTTAATAAATGACCCGCCATACTCTTACCCATAACGCCTGTACCTACAAAACCAATGACTGTATTTTCTTTACTAAGTGTCATTATGATATACACCTCTCAAAACCTTAATACCTCCACCCAACCGTAACGATGCTTAACCGTCCCTTGTAAGAGAGATAGACAGGATTTTTGTCCCATCTATCTCTTGAACACATAAATTATGAGTTACTAGCTTTCCAGAGGCCGTGAACATTGCAATATTCTCTAACTTCTACGACGTCGTCTGATTTGACCAAGAATGAAGCTTCCGGTGCTTGGTTCGGAGCTAGTTCCGCTCTGAGAACTTGAGTCTTCGTCAAAACTTCTATAAATACGATGTAATGTTTTTCTTCCATGGGGTGCGCTACACTACCCACTTTAACTTTAATACCGCCGTCGACCGACTCAATCACAGGGACATGTTTCTCAAGACTTGCATCCTTAGCGCCTGCCTGCAGTTTATCCATGGGTTTGTTACAGCAGACCAATGAAGATGCTCCAGCATTAACAACCTCAATAACATTTCCGCAAATACTACATACATATAGTTCCCTAAGGTTCGTCATTAATTTTGCCCCCATTCTTTTTGCATAACCTAAATAATAGTATTCCCCAAATCCCTGATATTTCCTCCTTATATATATTTCTTTATTACAAAAAAGAGTAAAAGCCGGAGTTTCATCGAACTCCATCTTTTACTCTTTTTTATGTCTTATATTTATTCAGCTTTAATATTTGTGTCTGTGTGTTCTTTCTTAACGTCATGATTACAACATTCATGCCCGTGATGATCATGGTGATGCTGATAATGTGTTTTGGCAACTGCTCGAGCTTTGTCCATAAAGGCTCTACATGCCTCCGCCATTTCGTGATGAGCCTTTACCATTTCCTCATTTCCGTTCGCTTCTATTTTGAATCCATTATCCGTTTTGGTAAACTTGATACCAAATTCTTTATCACTCATTTTAAAGCCCTCCAATCTTTTATTAAACTTAGCTAAACTGAATAAAGTTCTTAATACTCAGTGTACGTTTCTTCATCTTCTATTCTATACTCATTAGTGGCTACTTTAAAGAACAAACTCGCATTACTTTATTCCTTTTCAGTCTCTATTCCTTGCGTTGTCGATGAGAATGCCACTTCAGTGGTTTTTCTGCTCGTTTGCGCAGGTTATTCATTAATAAGCAGCCAAACGCTCCCATAAGATACAGTAGCTTAGTCGCCAGCAACTCTTGTCCGTTGCTTGAAATTATTGCATATCCAATCCCAGTGGTTGCCAATAATACGGTCCACATCAGACGGTTTGCTAACGTTTCCTGAAACTTTAATTGCCTAAGAATTGGTCCCATCTCAACCTTGACTTGGACATCCCCAGCGCGAAAGTCCTTTAAAGTCTTCTCCAGTAAGGGTGGAATCTCAATCCCTGCCAAAGCTACAGCTTTTGCCTTTTGCCAAACCAGTTGGAGCGGTGAGAAATCTTGACCGAGAACCTGCTTAGCATAGGGCTTAATCACAGATAGAATATTCATGTTTGGATCTAGCCCCGCCGCAATTCCAGATAGTGTCCCTACAGCCCTACCTAAAAAGGTGTAGTAAGCTGGAATTTGGAATGGTTCCGAATAAATGAACTCACGCAGTTCTCCCAAAAGCTTGTCGACCTGTAAGTTACCCAGCTCCTCAAATCCAATATCTTTAAGCTCGACTAGGAATAGGGTCATCGCCTTTTGCAAGCTTAAGATATTCGCTGCAGGCTTAATAAACCCCATTTCTTGCAGTGCGTGGCACAGCTCTTCTGAATTACTGTTGATGACTCCACTGATTAGTTTGCGAACTGACCGTTTGTTGGCGTCGGTAATCCTTCCTACCATACCAAAATCAATGAAGATGATTCCGCCATCCGGACGCACAAATAAGTTTCCTGGATGCGGATCAGCATGATAAAATCCATGTATCAAAGCTTGCTTTAGATACGCATCCACTAACGTACCCGCAACCGTCTCTGGTTCAAGTCCTGCTGCTAGCAAACCTGCTCGGTCGGTTAACTTATACCCTCCGACAAACTCCATTGTCAAAACCCGCTGTCTCGAGTATTCCGGATATACAGACGGGGCAGAAATCATGGGATCATCTTGAAAATTTGCCCGGAACCGCTCCAAATTGGCTAACTCTTGCCGGTAGTCCAGCTCTTCTCTAAGGGTAGTCCCAAATTCATCATAGATATCATCAAAATTCGCATACTTCTCCCACTTAGTGAAAGCCTTTAACATCCAGATCACACCGCGGAAGGCCCCCAAATCGATTTCTATAATTTCTTCGATACCGGGTCGCAACACCTTTACAGCCACGACTTCTCCGGAAAGCAAAACAGCCCTGTGTACTTGTCCAAGAGATGCCGCGGCGATATGGTTTTCATCAAACTCAGCAAATATACTTTCCACTGTATTGCCAAGTTCTTGGATAATCACCCGTTTAATTTGAGCTGTTTCGACGGGTGGCACTTCATCTTGAAGTAAAGCCAGTTCTGAAGTATATTCTTCTGGAAGCATATCTACACGGGTACTGAAAAACTGTCCTACTTTAATCAGCAGCCCTTCTAAGTCTAGAGCAGTTTCTCGGAAACGAATGGCCTGGTTACGATACAGTTTGTGTAGTCTAGCCTCACCACGGGCACCAGATAATCTGCTTGAAATCTTATACCACGCGATTTCCAAGAGAAAGCCAGCAAACAACCGTAAAATTTTCTCTGTGCGACGCACTTTCGAGTGGGATGCCATAATCGTTACTTCAACTCCTGTCAGTATATCTCCATGACGAACTGAATCTAATATACCATAATTGTTAATCAATCGCTAATCAGTATATACTAGACACAATTGCTGATGAAGCCGAACTTTTTAGCGAGTTATCAACAAATATAAGGGAGACTGATTATTACATGAATTTCGAACAAATTTACTACGCCACTAGCCAACACAAGGAACATTTCTTAGCACTATTAACGCAAAAAAAATCAAATGAGTCTGGCTATTATGCAGCCTATTACATACTTACTTCAACCAAGGATATTTGGTCAGCAACCAAAAGGCATACCACTTTAGAAGAAATCAATTTTGACAAAATTTTAGAACAAGGATTTGCTAGTAATCATAAAGCGCTGATTTTGCTTGCACAACATTTGTACATGGCCAGTACTAGCTTTGACTTGGATCGTGCTTTAGAAAGCTGGGATCAGCCCTGTTACAGCGTTGCTTTGCAAGCGATTAAACTGCGGTGGTCGCTTTCCCGTGAGAGTATGGAAGGCTTTTTAGAGTAAAGGCTTTTACTGTGGTGGACAGTAAAAAAAAATCAAGTCGGTTACTTCCCTTAGGAGTAACCGGCTTAATTTGTGTTATCAGGTAGTAAAACATCAACATTCCTTAAAGGATGAATCTGTTGGCTATAAGAGCGGTGAAAATAAACGTGCACTTGATTCTTTAATTCGATTGGACAATGGGCGCAATTTGTACTCTTCCAAGATAAGTTCTTCACTGTCGGCAAGATCTTGATGAAAATCTTTTTCCAGTCGTTGTGCAAAGGAACATTCATAAATAAAGGCACTGATTTCAAAGTTCAAGCTAAAACTTCTAATATCAAAATTTGTGGACCCTATCACTCCAATTTGAGTATCGAGAATCAGAACCTTAGCATGGAGAATTCCCTTAGTATAACGATAGATTCTGACGCCTGATTCTAGTAGATCCTGAACATAGGAAAGAGAAGCCCAATAGGTAATTTTGTGATCAGGAACCCCCATGAGGATGATTCTGACATCTATGCCACTTAGTGCTGCAGTTTTTAAGGCCATGACAGACCCTTCATCTGGAATAAAATAAGGTGTCTCAACATAAATCGTCTTTTCTGCACTCGTCAAGGCCACAAAAAAGATTTGTAACATAGATCCCCAATCCGAATCGGGACCAGTTGCCGCGATTTGTGTGAGTTGACTACCCAACTGTAATGCTTGTGGATAGTATTTAGAGCCATTAATTCCCTGATGAGTCGCGACATTCCAGTCATTCAAAAAAACGGTTTGTAGAGAATTCACTGAATCTCCCTCAAGCTTTAGAAAGGTATCCCGCCAAAATCCGATCTTCTTATTACGGGACAAATATTCATCCCCGACATTTAAGCCTCCCAGAAAGCCTACTCTGCCATCAATTACAACAATCTTACGATGATTGCGCAGGTTAAGTTTTCTTGATAAGAAAGGAAAACGGACAGGATAGAACCCTGCAGTCTCAACTCCAACTTTCTTCAATTCTCCAAATCTCTTCGTAAGGGAGCTGTTTCCCAATCCATCTACAAGGACACGAATCTTTACTCCTTCAGATGCTTTACGCATTAAGAGGTTAAGGATATCCTTGCCAATTGCATCATTATGAAATATATAATATTCCAAATGAATGTGATCCTTCGCTTTTTCAAGTTCTGCAAATAGCGCCCTAAACGTCTTTTTCCCATTGGTGAGCACTTCGAAACGATTATTGAGGGTTAGCGGTGCATCGGCATCTTTTAGCAAGAGTCGAGCCAGCTTCCTGTTCATTGGAATGTCCCCGGCTTGTTGGACATCTTCTGCGCTCGGTCTGACCTGTCTGTCCTTCAGTATTTCCTCGGTTTTCTCTAGTCTCACTTGCTTGTGGCGTGACACTCGGTGTTTCCGTACTACGCGTCCCAACAGAACATAAAGTAGAGCTCCTAAAACCGGCAAAGCTCCTAAGATTAATAACCAGATGATCGTTTTCGTCGGGTCCCTGTTTTCTAAGAAAATTACCGATCCCAAGAAAACAAGCTGAGTGAGGGTTATTAAGAAAATTGCCGTAAGGAAAATATAAATGACCCTAGCCTCCCTCTAAAAAATATCCTTTACAACTCTCTGCAAGTCACTCGCAGAACGGCACCGATAGACTTTTGTGCAATACGTTTGATACTCTTTCATCATATTATCTAGCTCATCCCACGCCTGGAAATCCAGTGGATTTAGCCAAAACACATTGCGCACTTTACTAGAGATCTGTGCTATGTATTCCGTTTGAGGGGGGCGATAATTGTTTTTTCCATCTCCCAAGATCACAAGAGTCGCACGAGATGATAGATCCCTAAGTTGATTTTCAGCAAGTTCCCGAAATACCGCACCATAATCCGTAAACCCAGAACTAGCCTTGCGTCCCCAACTTTTGATTTCTTGTTTTACTTCGACTAGATCATCCTCCCAAATAAAATCTGAAACATCCCAGACAGAATCGATAAAAAAGAACACACGTATCTTTCGGAAGCGGGCTCTTAGACTGGTCACCATATAGATCAGAAACTCGACAAACGAAGCCATAGAATTCGAGACATCGCATAACACCACTAGTTCCGACGCACGTGGAATTTTATGACGGTAACTTAATCTGAAAATAAATCCATCGCTTTGAACGCTTTGTTGAATAATTCGAGAAATGTCGATTGAACCTCGACGACTAGTTTTCCAACGTGACCCTGGCCGAAGCGCTAATTTGCGCGCCCATTTACGAATACTTGACTTGACAAGGGCTTTTTCTTCATCGGTTAAGTTACTTAACGATTTAAACAACCAATTTTGCCGCACTAAGGGTTGCCAACTATTTTCGTTGCTAACTTCCGCGGTTAATATCTGCTGGCGAATTTCTCCCATAACAGATGTGCGTCGATCCTGATGAGCGTACCAGGTTTCTTCTGAAATTTCATTCCGTTGATAAGCTAAATCATAGGAATTAATCCAAGTATAATAGTCCATCTCTGCCAGAATTGTTTGAACCATTTCTTCAAATTCTAATCCACTAGAGGTTAGTTCCTCCAGCCGGGCAAAAGGAATTAGATTTGTTATGTGTGAAGAGTCCAAACTATTGCCTTTTACAGTAAGGCTAACGCCACCACTTCCACGCCCCACGCCTTGTCCACCGACACCAGAACTGTCTTGATTTTCTTCTAAAACAGCTTTTTTTGTCGCGTCCTCCGAATAATCCTGAACATTCGAGTTTGGAGTTTCTAATAGAATTCTCCAGATTGTCTCAAAAATTGATGAATCTTGTGGACGGTGAATGAGTAGGGATTTCAAAATCATCTTTTCAGATAAATCAGGAAAGCGATCCAAACAAACCTGGGCATCAAGTATGTCTTGGGAGGAAATAGAGACTGTAACCCGTCTTAGTGCATGAACTAGTTTAACAAAATTCCATCCATCCATCGTTTCCATCCCTCAACTAAACTTAGATGGCGTTAAATTCCACCTGAAGTCAGTTTCCTTTATAGAATACTCGTTGTTAACGACACTTGGCTGCCTCCGTCTCCCATTTTTCAAGACGCTCCTCCAGCTTAGCTATGTCCTTAGGATATTTCAGTAATACGCTGAGTGTCCCCATCAGTTCACCATAATTTAAGGTCTCTTGATGAAGTGTCTTCAGCGCACGGGCGAAGTCGATTGTTTCAGAGACACTCGGGGGTTTTTGTAAAGGTAACTTCCTTACCCTAGCCACGAACTCACAAACATCCTTGGCTAATCGGTCGGAAAGCTCTGGCGCCTGAGCGTTAAGAATTGAAATTTCGCGCTCTAACGTAGGATACGTTAAATAGATATGAATGCAGCGACGTCTTAAGGCATCACTAAAGTCCCGGGTATTATTGCTCGTTAGAATGACAATCGGTGATGTTTTCGCTGAAATGGTTCCGAGTTCAGGAATCGTGACCTGTTGTTCCGCAAGCATCTCTAATAAAAAGCTTTCGAATTCCTCATCACTTTTATCCAATTCATCAATCAGCAAAAGTACTGGCTCCGGAGACAGGATTGATTCTAGGAGAGGACGGGTCAGTAAGAACTCTTCAGAAAACAGATCCACTTTGACTGCATCCCACTCTTCAGTTTTGGCCAGCTGTAGACGCAAAAGCTGCTTAGCATAATTCCAATCATACAACGCTTTATTAAGATCAAGACCTTCATAACACTGTAACCTGATTAGTTTTCGTTTTTCCGTACGTGCAAGTGCTAAAGCCAGCTGGGTCTTTCCTACCCCGGCCGGTCCTTCGATAAGACAAGGCTTTTCCAGCGCCAAACAAAGAAACAATGTGGTCGCTGATTCTTCATCAATTAAATATCCTTCCTCTTTTAATACCTGAGCTAACTCCAAAGGAGATGCCTGCATAAATATCCTCCTCAAAAATAGTCTAACGCCCTGATTAGTTTCCATCCGTAATAATATTATATTGCTATCTAAGGTCGTTTTTTTCTGGCATCAACCATTTTTCCCTGAAGCATTTCCTTATGGCTAATGCTTATTTCGAACATGCTTTCAAGCCTTTTTATAGAGGGGACCTCTTTTATATTTACAATGGAGATCGCGATCCCACTTTCTCCAGCCCTACCAGTTCTTCCGACCCTATGAAGATAGAGTTGAGGATCTTCAGGTAGATCGAGATTAAAGATGTGGGTGATTCCTTTGATATCTAAACCTCTGGCAGCTAAGTCTGAAGCAACAAGTAAGCTTATCTTCCCACTTTTAAACTCATCCATCGCTTTCCTACGATTGATCTTGCTGGCCCCTCCATAGATACCTTCTGCTTCCAAACCGTGAAATTTAAGTTGTTCCACCAATTTTTCAATTTCTTCACTTTTATTAATAAAGATTAATGCCCGTGATGGGATAACCATCCTGACTAACTTTCTTAAAACTTCAACTTTATCTCTTTGCTCAGCTGAAAAATACATGTGTGTAATGGTGGGTGCAATCATGACCTTATCCGTAACCCGAATAACTTCTGGTGTTTTCAAGATTTCCTCAGCTCGTTGTAAGGTCACTGCGGGTAAAGTGGCAGAAAACAACAAAAGCTGCGTCCTACGTAACGTCGTCTTAATGACGGCCTTAACCGTCTGGGAATTATTTTCATCAAGTAAACGATCTGCCTCATCAAGGACCATTATCTTGATGGTTTGGGAAGAGATTTTTTTCTTCTGGATCAGCTCTAGAATTCTCCCACTGGAGCCCACAATAATATGCGGTTTCTCCCTGAGCTTTTCTATTTGACGCGTAATATTCACATTCCCTATGATTGCTGCCGACGTGACGGCAAGACCCGAATTAGTTGCCAAAAGTTCAATTTCCCGTTGAATCTGGATTGCCAGTTCATGCGTTGGCGAGAGAATCATCACTTGTGTTTCTCGCTTGAGAGTATCAATCTTCTGAAAAATTGGAAGAAGATACGCTAAGGTTTTACCGGTCCCTGTTTCAGATTGCCCAACAACATCTCTAGTCTCCAAGATAAAAGGGATCGTTTGTACTTGAATTGCAGTTGGCTCCACAATTCCTTCCTTTTTCAAAGCTGATACTAAAGATTCGTCAAGTCCAAACTGGTTAAATGATGCTTGCATTGATAATCTCCATCCTATCTCAATAAATATATAACGTTCGATGGTTAATTAACCTCTTGGTCATAATCATTATATCCCAATTATCCATTTTAAAAAAATTTCGTCCAAAACATAAAACATGAGCACTACGCGTACCCCAGCATGAGATCGCTTGTACAAGTCAACTTACTAGCTTATTAGCCTATGTCGTCTCTGAACAGCCAGGAAACGCCCCGACAGACCGACAGCGCTGACCGCCAACCCTAAGATCAGGCCAATCCAGTAACCCACTGCGCCTAGCGAAGTATAACTAGCCATATAATACCCCGCCGGTAATCCAATCATCCAATAGGAGATAATCGCCGTAATAAATGTGACATTAACATCTTTATATCCTCGTAAAGCCCCCTGCATGGGCGCAGCAATGGCATCTGAGAATTGAAAGAACAGAGCATAGATCAGAAACTGTTGAGCCATTTGAATGACTGCAACTTCCCTGGAATATAAAGTGGCTACTTGCTCACGAAAGAGCAAGAGGATAATAGCACAGATACCGGCCATGCCCACCGACATCCCCATACCAAGATAGCTATATTGACGAGCATCCTTATGCCTACCGGCGCCAACTTCATACCCGACCAGAATCGTTAAAGCAGAGGATATACTAAACGGCACCATATAAAGCAACGTCGCAAAATTCATAGCCACCTGATGAGCCGCGATTGTGACTGTATTAAATTGACTCATGAGTAAGGCAACGACCGCAAAAATGCTAGTCTCTACGAAAATAGCAAAGCCAATCGGCAAGCCAATCGTGAGTTGTTTCTTCCATTCTTTCATTGATACGCCGTAAAATCGCTTAAACACATGATAAGCTGTGAACGAGTCCTGCCGTAGGATGACTGTCATTGCAATCATGACCAAACACCAATAAGTGATGGCTGATGCGACACCTGCGCCAACGCCTCCCAAAGCTGGAAAACCGAACTTTCCAAAAATCAGAACATAATTCAGTGATACATTGATGGGTAATGATAGCAACGCAATCATCATGGTTATGCGAGTTTTCCCTAGTGCATCTATAAATGAACGTAGAACCTGATAGACGAACAATGCTGGAATTCCGTAGGCCAGAGCCATTAAGTAACTGCGTGAAATACGACGCACTGTATCCTCCAAGCCCATTAGAGTGAGCACTGAATCCAAGGTAATTGCCCCAACTGCAATCACTAGGCCAGAAATAACGAGTGCCAAATAAATGCCCTGTACGACCATAAAAGCAATGTTTTCTTTGCGCTTACCCCCCATCAGCTGAGCCACAATAGGCGTCAAGGCTACGAAAATTCCGCCTAATCCTGCTCCAATGGGTATCCATATACTCGAGCCGATCGCCACGCCCGCCAAATCTCCAGTACTTGCTTGCCCTGACATCACAGTATCAAAAAAGCTCATTGAAAACATGGTAACCTGGGCAACTAATATTGGAATTAAAATAACGAGTAATTGCCTTAACTTCTGGGGTATTGTAAACGTTTGATTCATGATTGCTCAAACTCAAATTTCAATTTTGCTTCAACCGGATCTTCCCAGATTAGGTACGCCGCGAAAGATTTACCTGATTTTGATTTAAACCCTTTAATGAGGGGGGTCTTTCCCTTCTTCAGTAGACTTTTTATTTGAGTGGGTGTAAGCACCTTACCACAAATGGGCGTTTTCCATAGTACAAAGTGGCACCCGTCTCTCCAACTAGCGCACCCGAACCCTTTCTGTCCTTCAATCACCTCTCCACCACACTTAGGACAAGCACCCAGCACCTCAACCTGACTCTTGCTTGTTTCTATCTTTGGCTTAACCGGTTGCTTTGAGGTAGGTCCCTGTGGATTATCTCGTGCTTCAACTGCAAGCTGTCCCCCAGATTTAGTTGGCTTTTTGCGGGCGGTTTTCTCCCCATCTCCTTTTCCTGTTCCGTGAAGTTTTCCTGAAGGTGCAAGCGCAAGTGGGGTTTTACCATGTTTGTGTTCGAAGGAACGTAGCTCCTCTATGATTCCACCAATGGCCTCCTCTACGTCAGCCATATATTGTTCGATCGTCAATTCTCCTTTTTCCACTTTAGAAAGGTTGAATTCCATTTGCCCTGTCATTTCTGCGCTCACCAGTAGTTGGGCATGAGGAAGCCGTTCCTTGATCAGACGAATGAGTTCAGATCCTTTTTCTGTCGGTTTCAGAGACTTTTGCTCCTGGAGGATATACCCCCTGTCAATGAGACTTTCCATAATAGCCGGACGGGTTGCCACAGTGCCCAAACCTTTCCCTTTCAACTGCTGGCGTAGCACCTCATCATCGATCTGCTTACCTGCGCCTTCCATTGCTTTCAAAAGATCTCCCTGGGTAAAGCGTTTTGGGGGTTTCGTGGTCTTTTCTTCGCTAAAAACGCGTTTCGTCCGTACATCTTCACCCTTACTCAAGGGTGGTAGCGTTGCATTCTCGTCATCAGCCTGCTCACGGTCGTCCTTCTTCTTGGTTTTACGAGTAACCGCTTCATCCACTTCATCCGGGCCGTAAACCTTCTTCCAACCAAGACTCAGCAAGACCTTACCTTTCGTGCGAAAGGCTTCACCTTCAACCTCTGTTACCACGTCTGTCTGGTGATATCGAGCAGGAGGAAACCAAACGGCTAGGAAACGGCGGACAATTAAATCATAGAGTTTCTGTTCTTCACCCGTTAGTCTCTCAATAACAACTTTTTCGGTGGTCGGAATGATGGCATGATGGGCCGTGATCGTATTAATCACGCGTTTACCTTTAGGCACCCCCAAAAGACCGGCTTCATCTACTAGATTCGTGTAGGGTTCTTGACGGACTGCCCTTAAATGTTCGGGTAGTTTTGGCACAAGATCCTCCGATAAATAGGCACAGTCGGTTCGGGGATAGGTGGTCGCCTTCTTCTCATAAAGAGACTGGGCCAATTGAAGCACTTTTTCCGCACTAAATCCGTGTTTTTTGGAGGCAGTTATCGTCAAAGAAGTTAAATCAAAAAGAAGTGGCGCAGGTTCCTGCACATCCTTTTGCTCCATTTTTGTAATTTTACCTGGTTTACCCTGCGTTTTTTTTACGATATCTTCGGCTTCTTGGCTACTTGTGATCCGTTTTGATTCTTCACGGGGATCAAACCACTTACCGGGGTATTCCCCCTGGGTTGTCGCAAACTCGGCACGAATTTCGAAGTAATGTTGGCCAACAAAGCGTTCAATTTCCCATTCTCGCTCAACGATTAAGGCTAAGGTTGGGGTCTGAACCCTCCCTATTGAAATAACATTGGGCTTTTTTCGCACAACATCAAAGCTCCCAAACAAGGCGGTAAACCCTTCCGTGAGATTCATGCCAAAATCCCAGTCTGCAAAGGCTCGACCGTGCCCTGCTGCCGCAAGACCAGCGACGGATTCTGCAGAACGAAGGCGCTTCAGGCCTTCCCGTATCGCCGCCGTTGTCAGTGAGGAAATCCATAGCCTAGACAAGGGTTTACAGCACTTAGAGGCATCCCATACTTCTTGAAAAAGCAACTGTCCTTCCCGATCAGCATCCGTTCCACAAATAACCTCTTCGATATCTGTTGACTTTAACCATCGTTGGATCACTTGATATTGTTTGATCGCCCCGGATTTAACAACCCTACGAAATGCATTCAAGCCGGGTAGAACAGGCAAACGGTTTAGACTCCAACGTTTCCCCACCCGATCGAGGTCCATATACGCTTCCGGGCGCTCCAACTCTAGAAGGTGGCCATAGCACCATGTAATCACATATTTCTCGTTTTCGAGATATCCGTCCCCTTTACCCCGAACTTCCAAGGCCGTGGCATATTCACGAGCTTGAGACGGTTTTTCGGCCACGATGAGGATCTTTCCCATGCCTTGGTCTCCCTTTTTCCTTAATTTCACAACATTGAACCAGTACTTTTCTACGATAATTCAATAAGAGTCTGCATATATATAATTACCTATGAATTAAAAGGAGGGTATTTCGTATGTTATCTAATGATGAGTTCATTCGGCAATCACTAGAACTAAACTTATTTTTCATGAGAATTATGAAAGAACATGCTTTTTTCATCGAAGCCGCCTTCAGTTCCAAGGACCAATCCTTAGCCCAACAAGCAGATACCCTGAAGTGCGAGTTCACGACGTTACTCGCCGAGGCAATTATGCTTTCCGATGGGGTTATTAGCCCTGAAGTTCTCTCTTCTGGGGAATTAGTGACTAAATTCACCTGTGATGCTGAGCGAGCCACAGAATTCTATTCCGGCATCCAGCTTGATACGGAACTGACCCGTCTAGAACTATGCTTAGATAAAAAACTAAACCCAGTCATCAGTTCTTTGTTAGTCGATCAGATCAGTGCCCTTAACCAAAAAGCGATAACCGCTACGACTGTCTTGGCCGACTACAAATCCAAACTCCTCCAAGACATATTAAGTTGTAAACTGTTTACGTTTAATTATCCCTTGTTGATTGACCACATACTACGGGAAGCGCATTTCTACTTAAAAATACTTCATCAGTTACAGAACCGACAAGTCGTCAATATTCTAGTGGATATCATCGATCAACAGAAATTTTGGGATCGAATCATGGCAGAGCACGCTAAATTCATTCGTGGTTTGCTAGACCCCACTGAAGTTGCTCTCTTTGACACGGCTGACCGTTATGGTAAAGAGTTCGATGCGCTGACTAAGCAGGCCATGACAATGACGGAACAGACGACTATATTACCACAACTCAGCAGTAAAACCTACAAGGCAACAGTGAGTCTCAGAGACTTTAAAGGAGCAGCTACAGAAGGCCTAATACAATGTAAAATTAAAGCTTTGGCTGTGCCTTTGTTAGGGGATCACGTACTGCGGGAGGCAAATCATTATCTGAGACTACTCAACACGTTTAACGGCCAGTTACTGTGACCCTCAACATCATTATATCTTAACAATCCTTTATATTATAGAGAATTGTCGATCATCACATCTTACAAAGTTATAGCACTGAACTCACCAATTTGCCATCCAAACAAACTTTGAGTGAAAATTGCTTGAGTCCAAGTTTCCTAAAATTCACTTCAAGCAAATCACTGTCGAAATCAGCGACAGTAATTCGACCGATTCCAAACGCTTTGTGTCTAATATCTGCCCCTATTTCCACCTTAAAGGTCGTTAAATTGACGACCTTTAAGGTGGTTTGAGTCCGTTCTGGGTAAAGGATCTCTCGAACTTCTCCTACAAATTGAGACTCAATCACATCTTGGTCATTAAGATTCGCGACTGTCAGGAGTTCAAGTTCTTTCTTAGCTCGTGTCATTCCCACGTAAAAGAGACGTCTTTCTTCTTCTATGCTCTCCGTTTTTTTCTTTTCAGCATCTTTAATACTTTCCAGATTTGGTAGAATTCCATTGACCAAATCAAACATATAGACGCACTCGAATTCAAGCCCTTTGGCGGAATGAAGCGTGGAAAGCGTCACAGCATTGTTATCCCTTTTCACGGCCGATTCACACATTAATTGCTCAAGGTATTTCAGACGGTCTGCAAAATCCTTGTGCGTCTTCATACCTTGGGCAATGTTTTCTAGTGTGACTAATATTCCGCGGAAGGACTCTATGGAAAGTCCCAAACGTTCGCTAAACTCTTCAAGTTTTTTATCATAGTGTAGTTCATGTCGGATATAACGGAGCGCATCAAGCGGGTTCATGCCATTGAGCTTCTTAAACTGTCTTTTGAGTTCTTGAAAGTTTTTCTTTCGAAAAGCTGGAAGATCCGGAAGATCTGCCAAATGATCAAAGACAGATTTAGTAGCGTCTTGGTTTTTTAAATGGTCGACTTGTTGCCTAGAAATATAGGAATCAAATTTAGTATAAATGGTTTCTAGAACCCCTACATTCTTGTCACTGTAGGAAAAACGCATAAAGTTCAGTATATCTTTAATCACCCAGTGATTGAAGAATTTGTAGCCAGAATCCCGGACATAGAACGGAAGATTTGCAATTTCTAAGTGATCAATCAGGTTAATGGCAGAACTGTTATTTCGGTACAGTATTGCCGTCTGGTCGATCCGTTGCTTATTCTTTAACTCCTTGATGATATAGGTAAGCTGTTGATAACCATATTCAAACGAATGGATTCTTATGGCTTTATCTGAAGGATTCTCCGTAAACATCATCTTTTTATAGCGCTGCTTATTCCCACTAATGAATACGTTGGATACCTTAACGATTTCTGGGGTAGAACGATAATTTTGTTCCATGATTAAGATACGCGCGGTGGGATGTACGGTTTTAAAATCCAGGAGATATTTTGGATTAGCGGATCGAAAACCGAAAATCGACTGGTCATCATCGCCTACGACAAAAAGGTTATCACTAAGTTTGGTAATCTTTTCAATAATCTTATTCTGGATAATTGATGTATCTTGACTTTCATCCGTTAAGACATATGGAAACTGCTTCTGATACCTTAACAAAATCGTGGGATGTTCTTCAAGTATTTGGTTGGACAAGGTCAGCATATCGTCAAAGTCAATCAGTATATGACCTGGATGGGCGTTTTTCTTGTAGTGCTCATAGGCCTCATAAATTAGCCCAAGGTCTTTGACCTTGGTATCCATGTTTTGCACATCTAACTGTGAAAGCATGCTATTTTTAATAAAGCAGATAGCATTTGCCAGCTCTTCAAGCTTATCTTCGGTTAAGATCGTCTGATTAATCTCGGCATAAAGCCGTTTGAGGACAGCGTTTTTGCTAAGTACTCCCTGCTCATTTTCAATCAGGGTGAAGGCCATATGCCTCTCCTGGAAATAGCCCCTCACTATAAAGTAGCAAAAACTATGTATCGTTGAAAAACGGATTTTTGACTTCACGAACTGACCATATAATTGTAGAAAACGCACGTCCATTTCCTTAGCAGCAGCTTTACTGAACGTTAAGGCCAGGATATTTTCTGGTTTTACGCCCTGACGAAGAATTAAGTAAAGAATTCGAGCATTCAAGACCGTAGTCTTACCTGCTCCAGGAGTAGCCAAAAGCAGTAACGGCCCAACGGGATGGCTAATCGCCTCTTTTTGCATTTGATTCATGACCACCCCAGTTTCCCTAAATAGGCGTTCAAAAAACCCCTGATCTTCCAAAACACAAACTCCCTCTTACCCAATTTATCACATAGTAGATTAAGCAACAACAAAGGTAATTATCGAGTTTTCCCCGATAATTACCTTTATAATTCAGCATGACAAACAATCAATTAGGCTTCTTCAGAACTCCATGATGCTAGATACCCTACTTGCTCCTCGGTTAATTGATCAATCGATAAACCAAGCGATTGAAGTTTGAGCATTGCGACTTTCTCATCAATCTCAGTATTCACTTGATAAACCTCAGGCGACAGTTTTTCGTAATTCAAGGCAACATATTGTAAAGACAAGGCCTGTAACGCAAACGTCATGTCCATAACTTCTGCAGGATGACCATCACCAGCAGCCAAGTTGACTAACCGTCCCTCAGCGAGAAGGTACAATAGTTGCCCACCAGGAAGCGTGTATTCTACGATGTTCGTCCGAGCAATTCTTTCCGAAACAGCAATTTCTTTCAATTGGGCTACATTGACCTCCACATCAAAGTGTCCAGCATTACACATAATAGCCCCTGATTTCATCAAGGCAAAGTGCTTCTTATTAATAATATCCATGTTGCCAGTCACCGTTATGAAGAAATCTCCCAACTTAGCGGCTTCAACCATGGGCATCACTTCAAATCCATCCATCAAAGCCTCGTTTGCCTTGATAGGGTTCACTTCACAAACGATCACGCGCGCCCCTAATCCCTTCGCACGTAAAGACACGCCTTTACCACACCAACCGTATCCAGCAACGACTGCCGTTTTGCCGGCTACAACCAAGTTCGTCGTCTGCATAATCCCAGTCCATACAGATTGCCCTGTACCATACCTGTTATCAAACAAGTACTTACATTGAGCATCATTGACGGCAATCATGGGGAACTTCAGAGCCCCATCACGGACCATAGATTGTAATCGTAAGACACCCGTTGTCGTTTCTTCCGCTCCACCCTTAACTATTTTAAAAAGTTCAGGGCGAGTTGTATGGATGGTGGAAACAAGATCTCCACCGTCATCAATGATAAAATCGGGTTCTGTGTCTAAGGCTAATTGCAGATGATGATTGAATTCTTCGTCCGTCGCATTATACCAAGCATGTGCTGCGATTCCTTGTTGCACTAGAGCAGCTACCACATCATCCTGAGTTGAAAGAGGATTGCTAGCAACCACTGTCACCTCTGCACCTCCAGCTCTGACCACATGGGCAAGATACGCTGTTTTGGCTTCTAAATGTAAACAAATGACGACTTTCTTACCTGCAAAGGGCAGCTGTTCCTCGAATTCTTTACGTACCATATTGAGCACTTGCATTCGTGGTGCCACCCAATCAATTTTACGCTGCCCAAGCGGTGCTAAAGATATGTCTCGTATTGTTGACTTCATGTAGATACCCTTCTTTCTTTAATCATTAATAGTAGACAATCACATTATCTCGTTTAATCACTGCTAATTAGATGTATGTATCCATTATACTCTGAAACGGCTATTTATTCTTCCAGTATTAGGGCAGACAAATACATTGTCTGGCACCCCATTCACGACAACGCATCTTTCTCTGTCTCTTGACCATATCCCTGAAGATAGAACTTTCGCATTCCATCGATATCGTCTTGTGATAATTCAACGACTCCACCGACGGCCTGTGCTAGAAGTGTAATTTGTGCTGACTTCTCCACGACTTGGCATACTCTGAACGCTTCTTTTAGGTCCCGTCCAGTGCCCAACATACCGTGGTTTGCTAGTAAAACCGCCTGACGCCCTTCCATTGCTTTCACCGTATTAATGCCGAGTTGTTCTGTTCCTGGCAGTGCATACTCATTAATGCGCACTTTTCCACCGACAATCTGCACCAAATCTTCCACGGCCCCCGGAATTTCTTTCCGCGCTACTGCCATTGCGGTCGCATAAGCACTATGGGTATGCACAATGGCTTTGACATCCTGGCGGGCATTATAAATCGCCAAATGCAGAGGCACTTCAATAGAAGGTTTACGAGTTCCGCTGATGATATTTCCTCTTAAGTCCAAAATAACAATATCCTCAGGCACCAACGTATCGTAACTCATGCCTGTCGGAGTGATGGCAATATAGTCTTCTCCAGGGACCCGACAACTAATATTCCCCCAGGTTCCTACTGTGAGGTTTGTTAATAGCATTTGAATTCCCGTCTCGACCACTTGTTTACGGGTTTCGAGTAGCAGATGTTGATCCATGTTCGTCTTCTCCTTTCTTTTTAGACTAGATGTTTGTAACCCAGGAGAAAATCGGGTATTCCTTCCTGGAAATGGTATTTTTAGGAAAATTTTCTGGATATCCAAGGATGATTGGGGCTACCAATTTATACTCTTCTGGGATATTATGATTTTTTTTGAATTCAGCCGAACCGCAAACCGCCTCAGAAAAGCCAATCCAGCAGGTCCCAAGCTCTTTATCACGCGCCGCGAGCATGAAATTCTGAGCGGCCAAGCTACAGTCATGATCTGTGTGGGGATTATTTTTCTTTCCATAAATAATGACAAGCGCAGGAGCATTGTAGAAAATATTAAATGTTTTGTTTTCCATACTGCTCCGATATTGTTCAAGTTCAGGGAACACCTCAAGCTTCTCTAAAATTCCAGCCTTTGCCTGATCGGAGAGTTCCTTTAAATAGGCTTGATCTTGGATGATCACAAACCCCCATGGTTGACCATTGGAGGCACTGGGCGCCCATACAGATGCATCAATGAGATCTTGAACCAGTTTTTTATCCACCGTTTGCTCAGTAAACTTCCGAATACTGCGCCGTTGTTGTATCGCTTCTAAAAGTTCCAATATAAACACCCACCTATCTATATATTCAAATACCATCATAGTCATATTTGGCGGAATAAGCAAACAAGGCCAATAAAAAGAGGATGGCAAACCATCCTCTTTCCTGAACCGAATCTTTTTACGATTTACCCCAAGGCACGTTCTAAAATTTCATTGAGTCTGCTTACCATACCTCTTGGGTCAATAATAAGTCCCGCAGCAATTTGGGCGTTCTCAAAAATTTGCTCTGCGGCAGTCTTAGCAAAGGCGTCCTCTTTTTTGCGAGCTTCGTCCAAACGTTTCATCATGGGATGTGCGGCGTTAATTTCCAAAACACTAGGTCCTACGTCATTCGACTCTTTATTCATGAGTTGCATCATCCGTTGCATACTATTTGTCCCAAACGGACTGAGAACAACAGCAGGGCTGTCAACCAGGCGCTTAGATTCCCGTACTTCTGTCACTTTACTGCCTAAGACTTCTTTGAACCAGTCCGTCAAGACCTTCACTTCTTCTTCGGACAAGGCAAGTTCATTACGGTCCTTCTGTTCATTCCCTAAATCCAGATCAGATTGATCAGCAGAAATGAGCTTCTTGCCCTCATATTCTCCAATCGCGCCAAAGATGTAGTCATCAATTGCTGCATACGTATAGATCACTTCATAGCCTTTGTCCCTGAATACTTCCAGATACGGACCACACTCTATGCCCTCTCGCGTTGGACCGTTGACATAATAGATGGCTGTTTGATCTTCTTTCATACGACCTACGTAAGCTGCTAAAGAAATCAATTCTCCTGACACGGTATTCGATGATTCAAACTGTAAAAGCTTGACGAGCTCTTTACGATGTGTAAAGTCGTTGGCCGCTCCCTCTTTAATGAAGAAGTTAAATTTTTCCCAGAACTCTTTATACTTCTCGGGTTCTGAAGTGGCTTGACCGTCTAGAAATTTAAGAAAACGGCTTGTGACGACTTTGTTGAGTTTACTGACCAAAGCACTATCCTGCATGGTCTCCCTGGAAATATTAAGGGGAAGCTCCTCGCTATCCATGACGCCTCTTAGAAAGCGCAACCATTCAGGCAATACGACAGGGGACTTTTCTTGAATTAATACTTTTTTACAATAAAGGTTTACCCCGGGCTCTGTTCGACCAAAACCAAATTGCTCGAGATTTTCTTTGGGAACAAATAATAAGGTGTTAATATTTATGGGAGCATCTGATGAAAAATGCAGTCGAAAGAGTGGTTCATCATGAGCATTCGCAATAAACTTATAAAATTCGTTGTATTCTTCGTCCTTGATCTCATTCTTGTTCTTAGTCCAAAGGGCATCAACCGTGTTTATTTTCTGGCCATTGACAATAATAGGATAAGGTACAAAACTAGAATATTGTTTAATGATCCGTTGAACAGTCTCTTCCTTGGCAAAATCATAAGCATCCTCTTTTAAATGGAGGACCATCATCGTACCCCTATTTAGGTTTTCTCCTTCAGTGATTGTATAACTTCCTACGCCGTCTGATTCCCAGATGAAGCACTCACCCTCCATTTGATAGGAACGTGTATATAAAGTCACTTTATCCGCGACCATAAATGCCGAGTAAAACCCGACTCCAAATTGCCCGATCAGGTTAAGATCCTTTTGATCCCCTTTCGCGCTCAAGTGTTTGATGAATTCTTTGGAGCCCGAATGGGCGATGGTCCCTATATTTTCAACTAGCTCTTCTTTCGTCATCCCTATTCCTGTATCCGTGATGGTCAAGGTATGAGCGGTATCATCCGTATCAATAGAAATCTCCAATGGCAAATCCTTGTCTTTCACCTCTGGACCTGTGAGTTGCGTATAACGTAGTTTTTCCATAGCATCTGCGCCATTGGAAATGAGTTCCCTCAGGAAAATCTCTCGTTCGGTGTAGAGTGAGTGGATAACAATATCCAGCAGTTGTCTAATTTCTGTTTGAAATTCCTTGGTCTCAACTATTGTACTCATTAGTAACCTCCATCGTTTTTATCCTATAATCCTTAGTCTACTCATATTTTGTCAAAAGAGCAAAGTCTATTGTCCTTTAATCTAAGTTAATTTAGCAGCCTTGTCTATAGTGTCGCGAGTTTAGTTATGGTCTTGCGAGCATATCTTGTAGAGAGGCTTCAAAATGACGATCATCCTCTAATACTCTCTTTTTGGGGCCTCCTTTGGTCCTTCCTCCACCCCGTCGGAACTTTGCTTTAGCCTCACGTTCCTCCAGTAAAAATTCAATATTTTGAGTACTAAACTCTCTCCCGTGAGGGCTTAAACACAGAACTCCTTTTCCCAATAACATCGCCGCTAGGCCCCAATCCTGCGTCACTGCCACATCGCCCGGTTGAGCAAGATTCATGACCCGAATATCCGCTTCTTGTGATGCATTTCCCACCACTACGTGATGGTCTGACTCAATATTATGATTAAAACTTGCAACTGTCCAAACTGGTATATCATAATCGAGAGCAACTCTGATGCAAATCTGCAGTACCGCCCTCGGGCATGCATCTGCATCCACGATTAGTTTCAAAATTCATCCCTCATTTCCCTGGGTGTTCGTCAGTTTCCCGCAACCCTCCGTCGATTTGAGTCACTTTATTCTCTTTTAGCAGTTTTCCAACGGCTCTTTTAAAGGCAGCTTTACTCATTTGTAAGCGACTTTGAATTTCAAGGGGGCTACTTTTATCATTGAGTGCCAGAAACCCTTCGTGGTTCTTGATGCCTTGGAGGATTTTCAACGTGTCCTTATCCATTTGTAAATAAGAAAGATCCCTTGGCGATAAATCAAGCTTGCCATCTTCTCGAACCCTGATAACCCGTGCCTCAACTTGGTCGCCCTCTTGCAACTCACTAAAATACTCATTGACGGGAATGAGTCCCATATACTTATTGTCGACAGCGACGAAAGCTCCCATTTCAGGATTCACAGAATAAACCGTTCCTGATACTTTGTCGTTCTTCTGATAGGAAGATTCAGCCGATAGATACTCGTAAATTTTTGTTGTCGCGCTCAAGCGCTGACTCTTATCCAAGTAGACCTTTACCAGATACCCTTTACCCACTTGAATGGGATACTTTTGTTCATGAAAGGGTAAGAACAAACCCCTTTCCAAACCTATATCCAAAAAAGCACCAATATGAGTCTTTGCTGTTACTTTTAGATAAGCTAATTCTCCGAGTTCAGCGAATGGTTTTCTCAATGTGGCAATAAGCCGTTCCTCGGAATCGCGATAAATATAGACTTCTAACTCGTCGCCTTCTTTAGAGCCCTCCGGTAATTGCTTTATAGGCAGAAGGATATTATCGTGTCGAACACCCGTGCCTGCATCTAAATAGGCTCCAAAGGATGTAAAATTAGCGATTTTAAGATTCTGGAATTTCCCGATTTCAATCATTTAAAAGCTCCTTTACTCCTATCACTTAATGATAGGGTTACCCGCGTATCATAGATTCATGCTTATCCAACCTTGTCTTTGTTTATTGTACCATGTTAACCATGATTTCGTTAAATACTGTATACTTATAAGATTTCTCTTGTAAGGTGGCATGTAAAGTGATAAATTAATACTATATTAAAACTGGAGCAACGGCGCTTCTTGAAGATTTAAAAAATCTTTTAGGGGGGTCTTTTTGTTTCTTTAGGGTAAATTAACTTAGACGTCATGAAAGGGGTAATAAATAGTGAAAATTTTTGGAGAAAATGTTTTTAATGATGCTGTAATGAGAGAGCGTTTACCGAAAGGAACTTATAAGTCCTTACGTAAGACCATTGAAGAGGGACTTTCGCTGGATCCTAGCGTCGCAGAAATCGTAGCCAACGCCATGAAAGATTGGGCGATAGAAAAGGGCGCGACGCATTTTACCCACTGGTTCCAGCCGCTGACTGGAATCACCGCTGAGAAACATGATTCCTTTATCTCTCCTTCAAAGCATGGTCTCGTGTTTATGGAATTTTCCGGTAAGGAACTGATTCAAGGCGAGCCCGATGCTTCTTCCTTCCCCAGTGGTGGACTTCGCGCGACGTTTGAAGCGAGAGGTTATACAGCTTGGGACTGCACCTCCCCTGCGTTTCTTAAAGAGGATGCCGGTTCCCTAACTTTATGTATTCCCACAGCTTTTTGCTCTTATAACGGGGAAGCACTCGATAAAAAGACTCCGCTTCTTCGCTCAATGCAGACGCTCTCCAAACAAGCCTTGCGCGTCTTACGACTCTTCGGCAATACAACAACAACCCATGTCACGAGCACAGTGGGTGCGGAACAAGAGTATTTCCTTGTGGACAAAAAATTCTTTGACCAACGGATGGACCTCATGCTCACCGGCCGAACCCTATTTGGCGCCATGCCACCTAAGGGCCAAGAACTAGATGATCATTACTTTGGAAGCCTTAAAGCACGTGTAGCTGCCTTTATGCATGAATTAAACTTAGAATTATGGAAACTCGGTGTTCTAGCCAAGACCCAGCATAACGAAGTGGCTCCTGGGCAGTTTGAGCTCGCACCCATATTTGGAACAACAAATATCGCCACCGACCACAACCAGCTTGTCATGGACACCATGAAGAAAGTAGCCCTCCGGCATAATATGGTTTGCTTGCTTCATGAAAAGCCCTTTGCCGGCGTGAACGGTTCAGGTAAACATAACAACTGGTCTATGTCGACAGACGATGGGCTGAACCTCCTTGATCCCGGAGCTAATCCTCATGAGAACTTCCAATTCCTTACAATAATATGTGCCGTGGTTAAAGCTGTTGATGATTATGCAGAGTTACTACGGGTTTCAGCTGCTAATCCTGGTAATGACCACCGTCTCGGCGCCAACGAAGCGCCGCCAGCCATTATCTCCATATTCCTTGGTGACCAGCTCACCGATCTTTTTGCACAACTACAAAACGGCGGATTAAAGCGCTCCCTCCAAGGGGAAAAGATGGCCAGTGGAGTCGAAACATTGCCTGCTTTCCGTAAAGATTCAACGGACCGCAACCGTACCTCTCCCTTCGCTTTTACCGGTAATAAATTCGAATTCAGGATGGTTGCTTCCTCTCAATCTATCTCCGGGCCCAACGTCGTCCTCAATTTAATTATTGCTGAGGTCCTGTCCCAGTTTGCTGATCGCCTCGAAAAAGCAACCGACTTTGATAAAGCACTTCAAACACTCCTTAAAGAGACTGCAAAGGATCACCAACGGATCCTCTATGACGGCAACGGATATTCTGCTGAATGGGTAGAAGAAGCCACGAAACGCGGACTGCCTAACATTACCTCTACCGTTGATGCTGCGCTTGTCTTGCTTCGCGAGTCCACCGTTAAGTTGTATGAAAAACATAAAGTATTAACCCGAAGCGAATTAGAATCTCGTTATGAGATCAACTTAGAGCAGTATTCCAAACAGATTAACATTGAGGCCCTTACGATGATCGACATGGCCCAACATCAGATTATCCCGGCAGCTGTCAAATATTCCACCCAGTTGGCGAATTCCATCAATGCGATTAAATCTGCCTCAAGTGCGGCAGATGTGTCGGTTCAAGCAAACCTCCTGAATGATATCTGCTCGACACTAGCTTCTTTCAAAGCAAAATTAAACACTCTTGAAAAAGACGTTCAAGAAGCCAATGCGATGACGACCGATTCCTATAAGCACAGCGTTTACTATCGAGATGTCGTTTTCAAAGCAATGGAAAGTCTCCGAATTGATGGAGATCAGCTGGAAACAAACATCGACGCTGAGCTTTGGCCCCTTCCCACCTATGCACAAATGTTATTCATGCTGTAATGATTTGTTAACGACTCCCTTGCGTGACAAACCCCGGTTGACTGCAACCGGGGTTTGTCACTGTTCGGTTTTAAACTCACAAACGCCATTTTCAAAAGAGGCCCATGAATGATCATTTCATCATTCATGGGCCTCTTTTTTATCACTCAGGTAGAATTATTTTGTAATTTTCGGAAGTTTACTTTCTGGACGCTTGATTCCTAAGAGAGGAGCCGAATGGTCTTTTCCTAAGAAGAAGTTTGACCAAGAGGAAGTCTGATAGAAATCCCAATTAGCAGGCGGTACTGGGGCAACATCTAGTAAAGCTTCTTCATTATGTTTTTTGAGTCTCGCATAAGCTCTAACCCAGACACATTTCTTTTCTTTCGGATAAACTTCACACCATCCGTCTAAACTCCCACCACAAGCTCCATTGCGTTGATTTTTTGGACATTGGGACATAGGACAAAGATACGCCAAATCCAACATGGCACAATCGCCGCAATCCTTGCAATCAAGCATGATCACTTTGGCAAGATGCTCTACTGCATGGAGCGCCTTTTCAGCTTTTTTCTTTCCCTCTGCTCCACGATACATGCCGCGCATCATAGGGAACAGTTTCTTATTCGGTGTGAACAAGAGACTATGCATTCCTCGCATCATCGTATACATCCCACCGACGGGTGCATCTAAGGAGAGGTTGGCACGATTTGTGGGTCGATCTGTATTCAAGCCAGTTTTCTCATCTTTTTCAAAGTAGTAGAATCCGTTCGTTTGAGGGTAATCAAATTCTTTGACCAGATCTTTCCATTTCGGGAAGAGTTCCTCGCCTTTGTCAAGAATGAATTCTAATTGTTCATATTTAAGGTTACCACCGATATGAACGCCGGCAACGCCTATGCCTTTTAAGATTGCGTACAATTTAGCAGCTCTCAAGAGACGCTGACCTACCCCTTTATCTGGGGCAGTTTTTTCTGTATTAAGTTCTGCCAAAAGCTTGTCCGTGACGACACAACCAGGCAACTTGTTTTTATTCATGACATTTGCTGCTCCAAAAGGGAGAACATAGATATTACCGATTACAGGAATATCGAGTTTATTCAGCTTCAAAAACTGTATGACTTCGTGACATTTCCGGGCATCATACCCTAATTGTGTGACGACAAATTGAGCGCCGCCTTGAATCTTCTTTTTCAACTTATAGTACTGAACCATCAACTCGGCCTCTGTGGACTTGAAGGGTGATACAGCGCATCCTGCGAAAAATTCACTTGGCGTGTTAAATGTGGACCCCTTGAAGCCCGGAATTTCTAAGCCCTTATTCATGGCTCCTATGAGTTGTAATGTGTTCGATGGATCAAGGTCGAAAACCGGTTTGGGACGTCCTTGAAAACCAGAAACCGTATAATCTCCCGTCATGACTAAGAGGTTACGAACCTTTGCACGATCTAAAGCATACAATTGACTTTCCATCTGATTACGGTTCTTATCTTTACAGGTGAAATGAACCAACGGTTCAATACCCATTTTGAGAATTTCCACTCCCAAATAATCAGCAAGGATTGCGGGATTACCTCCAGGGTTATCAGTAATCGTAAGTGCATGGACCCTGCCACCCTTAGCAGCTTGTTCTGCAGAGGCGATAGCAGTTTCTTGGGCTTTCTCTGTTGCGCCTCTACCCGGCACGAGCTCCCACGTCACGGATAGAGTGTTTTTGTCTAGCAATGACTCTTTGAACTTGTTTTCCATTCCCTAGATCCTCTCCCTTTTCACAATGTTTTGCCGATACTATGTCTCATTATACCCTATAGAAGGCCATAACGGGGTAAAAACTTTAAGAAATTATTCACAAATTCATTATTTGAGCCTTTCGAGGTACATACTGTTCATAAAATAGTTGGAAAATGTGGTACTACCTCCAAGTTCAACATGGCTTATCTTTTGATATAATTCCCGCGCCATTGCCGCCTCTTGACGGTCTAACAGAGCTAGTATTGCGCCAACGTGTGCTGCATTTCCAACCGTCTTTATCCTGTCTTCGGAAATATCCGGAACGAGACCTATATTCAAAATATTTTGTGCCTTAAGATAGGTGGCGAAGGTACCTGATAAGGTCACTGAATCGAGCTCTGATATAGTGATTCCGGCTATTTCTATAAGCGTTTTTATGCCTGCACAAACGGCCCCTTTAGCCAACTGCAATTCCCCTATATCTTTTTGACTTAAGGTTATATCCTGCCTTTGATCTGACCCATATGATAAAACAAATTCATACCCTTTTTCAAGGACCCTTATTCGATTTAGAAGCTCAGGTGAAAGGTTTTGTGCCTTTTCAGGATCGACCATCTTCCCACGCTTATTAATGATCCCAGCCTTTCTCATCTCATCGATTGCCTCAATAAGTCCTGAACCGCAAATCCCGATAGGTTCCTGCTCTCCGATGACTTGACAAACTACTCCTTCCGCTGTGATGGTTACGCCTTCAATAGCCCCCTGTTTCGCCCTCATGCCATGTGCGATGCCTGCGCCCTCAAAGGCGGGTCCTGCCGCGGTAGAACAGGCCATCATCGTATTTTCAGTTTTTAGAAACAGTTCGCAGTTAGTCCCTAAGTCAATGAGCAAATGATTACCTTGATCTAACACCTCAGGTGCTCCTACAATAGCCCCAACTGTGTCGCCTCCTACAAAACTCCCTATATTCGGCAATAACAAGATTCTCGCCTGGGGATTGATTTCCAACCCCAACTCAACCGCAGAGAATTCTAGGGGTCTGTTGCAAACAGAGACGAAGGGTGAAACTGCAAGGTGTGATGCGTCCAGGCCAAGAAAGAGATGCTGCATCGTGGTATTCCCAACCATCGTCATTTTTAAAATCTCATGCTTACCTACATTTGTTTGAACCTCAAGTTCTTCTAGCAAGTGATTAATGGTCCTTCTGATTGCCACACGTAATGCCCTGGCACCCTCTTGGCTTTCCATAGCAAACGTAATACGGGAAATTACATCTGCGCCATAGGCTGTCTGTTCATTTTCAGTCGAGACAACTTTTAGAATATTTCCCTCATTCAGATCGATCAGAGCCACCGCAACACTGGTTGTCCCAACATCGACTGCAACACCGTAAAGTCTTTTTGTGGTATTTCCTGACTCAATCTCCAGGATCTTGTCTTCAAAGATCGTGACAGTTAGTGCAAATTGATCGACTCGTAGAATGTCTGGAATCTTAGCTAAGATATAAAGACTAGTCTGGTCGTAACGCCTACCCGTGATCGCACTTAGAGCGTCTAACACACGATCCCAATCGCCCCGCTCATCGGCTAGTGTTGGTTTGCTAGTCTGTATGTACACCTTTTCAACCGATGGGTCCAACGTCGTCGCTTTCATTTTCTGGAGAGCACTCACTTTACGATCTTGGCTCTCCACAAAATTTAGTTCAATAATCATTCCTTCTTCGGGCTGCACAGTACAAGCAAGTCGAAATCCTGCCTGTAATTCCAAGTTATTAAGATGCTTTCTGTCGTGATCGCATGGCAGCGAGACAGATCCTATCAACCGCACCTTGCATTTACCACATGTTCCTTTGCCGTTACAGATATTCTGCACGGGAAGATGATGGCGAATCAGGGCTTCCATTAAGTTTTCATGATCTTCTGGAATTATGACACGATTTGGGAGTATTGTTATTTTCATATTGTACCTCCTGCCAACATATCTATTGTAACAGTCCGTCCCGGCTCAACATAAACGGTATCTTTCTCAGCGCTTCCCTTTAATACAGCGGTTAAAAGATGGAGATCCCCTTCTTCTTCGCCCACATCCCACCCAAAAAAATCAGCAATCGTACGAACTTTTTTTCTATATTCCTCGATGTCTTTCGTTCCCGGCGTAACGATAAGAACTGCTTTATTATAGTTGCCATATAACATTTTAATAAGATCTTGGGCCTTTTCCTGTCCATAACGATCGACGTACTCTAGGTACTCAGCATAGGGCGTGCGACCATGGTCTAGCCACCCTCGACTAAAATAGTAGGTCCCCGGATTTTTCTTGAGCAACTTAAGTTGCCTTTCATTTGAACCCAGCAAAAGGGAGATACAATCATGAGTTTTTGGAAGAAGCAACGGTACCCTTTGGGAAAGCAAACCGACAACGACGTTTGAGCATCGACTATAGGTCGTAATAATCAGATCGTAATCCTGGCTTTGATCTATGATTTCCTGAAGTCGTGCATGAAGCAGAGCAGGTTTTCCGTGGTAATTAAAATCGAGGAACTCACACTCCATCGTTTCTGAAATTCCAAGCGAACGAACCTCATTCATGGTGGAATCACAACCGATGAGTTTAATCTTCATGGCGATTCACTCACTCTCAGCATCAATTATCTTAATATTCGCTACATTTAATAGGATTTCCTTTAATTATGCTACTTCAAACAACAAGTCTGACAGTATGTTCGTTTATCATCACAGTTTAGTGAACATAACTTTTAAAAGGCCAATGACATCTTTTCAGTGCATTGGCCTTTTTTTAAATTTCTTAAATGCTATTTAATTTTTATAATTCGAATTGTTTTTTTCGATATGCCTTAAGATATTTCACACAAAAGTCATCTCGGCCAGCCAGTGTCTCAGCCGTGATTAAACTTGCCATCATCATCTTGTCCAGAGGGTTAATAATTAAACCATCTAGACCTTTACCAATCGCCATAATTGCAAAGGCATGATTCATGAATTTTCTCTCTGGTAGGCCATAGGATATATTAGATAGCCCGCACATTGTATGAACGCCTTTAAATCGAGTCATAATCGCTTCAACGGAGTTAATGAATTCTACGGCGAACGTGCTGTTAACCGAAATTGGTTGTACCAGTGGATCTACATAAATGTGATCAAGCGGCACATTGTTTTGTACCAGCCCATTAATGAGTTTATCGGCAATTCTTAACCTGTCATCCATCGTTTCAGGCATTCCTTCATCACTCATGCATAGCGCCACAACTTTTAATTCTGTACCTGCTACGACAGGAATCAACGCATTATAGCGCGCTTTTTCTAGCGATATAGAATTAATCATCGCGATGCCTTTGTGGACAGACAAGGCAGTCTCAATCGCCTTTGGGTCGGGGCTGTCTATACAACAAGGTGCGTCAACAGCCTCTTGAACCGTTTTTACAAGCCATTGTAGGTATTCTGGTTCTTTACCGACAAAGATACCTGCGTTAACATCAATATAATCTGCCCCAGCCTCGAATTCTTCCTTGGCGATCTTTTGAATATAATCTGCATCTTGAGCTTTGATTGCTGCTCCCATGGCCTTACGGCTAGCATTAATTAATTCTCCGACGATTATCATAAATATTCCTCCCTCAATTAATAAAAACTTTTTTGTGAATTCAAAATCATATGAATTCTTTTCTTAACTTAATTTTAATCTTTAATGAGGGAGTTTCACATGGATTTTCTTGTTTTATCTTGATTTATCCTAACTTATCGCAACAAGTTCAAGTACCAAATCGACAGCTTTAAATACATCAGCAGCATAACCATCGGCATTGATGGATTGCGCAAAATCTTGGGTCGTAGGATTTCCACCAATAATTATCTTTACATGGTCCCGTAGGTCTCTCCGTTCAAGTTCCCTCATCGTCTCAGACATCATACCCAACGTGGTTGTCAGCATAGCTGACATAGCCAAGATGTCCGGGTGGTGATCGATAATCGCATCCGCAAATTCCTCAGGTTGTACATCAATTCCGAGATCAATGACCTCTAAGCCCGCACCGCGAAACATCATCACGATTAGATCCTTCCCGATGTCATGTAAATCCCCAGCGACAGTACCGATCACTACTTTACCGAGTGAAGCCTGCAGTGGGCTGGACAATAGAGGCTTCAGTACATGTAACCCCGCATGCATTGCCCTTGAAGCAATTAACACCTCAGAAATATAAATAGTGTTCTCACGAAATTGCTTACCGATGACCTCCATGCCGGGTAATAATGCTTTTCTAAAAATATTTTGAGGGGTAATCCCACTTTCAAGCGCAAGTATGGTGAGAGTCTTCACCCGGTTAGCCTGCCCCTTCAATAGAGCATTCGTTATTACTTCTAATTCTAATTCTAATTCTGTTGTTAACAAACATCGTTCACTCCTCGGCAACTGCAGTTACAGGGCATGTTGTTTATATCTGCTTGGAGTAATTCCTTCGAGCTTCTTAAAAACCCTGGTAAAGTAGCCAGCATCCTCAAAGCCGCTTTCTTCAGCAGCCTGCATGACATTATATTTTGGGTTTTTAAGCATTGTTTTGGCTTGTTCCATCCTTACCTGAGTGAGGTACTCCATTAAAGTACAGCCAAGACTTAATTTGAAAATTCTACTGACATAGCATGGGCTAAGAAAGACTTCCTGTGCGATATCGTCAATTGTAAGCTTATTTCGGTAGTTCTGCCGAATATATTCAGCTGCTTTTTGTATCGCTTGCAGATTTTTCTGGTTTTTGTTATCTTCCAAATGGTTCATATATGTTTCTAACATATTTATAGACCAGAGACAGAGTTCGTCTGAAGTCGCTATTTCTAGTAAGTCCTGATAGAATAAGGCATTTAGCTGAAGTGTAGCGCTTAGGTCAGCGCCTCCATCCACCGCTGCTCTCGATATAATGAACACTAATTCCATCACTCTTGTTTTGGTCGCATCTATATTTTCCGAATTAATCTCTATAATATCAACTAACAAATTTTCGAGGAGTTTTTGGGCTGCACGTTTTTTACCATTACGTACCATTGTCTTCAATTCATGCTGCTTGTCCAAGGAACTAATATTTAAAGTCCTCGACTTAATCGTGCGTATTGCCACTTCCGCAGATTTACGAGCCTGAATCTCTTCGGCCAGCCTTGCCTGTTGTGCTGTTATCTGCCTTCTTTGCTCTAAGTCCGTCATACCACTCTGCATAATTTGATTCGCGACTACAAACAACAGATCAGCTGCTGCTTGTACCCTATCACTTGACAATACCTCTAATTGTGTTGCTGACCACTTGACAGCAGCAACATCGACATCAAGCCCCTTGACCATTTCCTCAATTTCTTCGAGAAAATAATCTTCTGGTTCCCACATCAGTACCTGTCCGCAGATAATGGAACCAACATGGTTACCAATCAAAATGGGTGCCGCCCACATAATTAAGCCCGCGTGGCATCTAAATATATAAGGTTCACCATATTTAGCAGCTTCAGTACAGGCTCGCGCGTAAGAACGATGACATTTTTTTTTGCCAACGCTATCAGCTCTTATTATTTCACAGAATCGACAGTCCTTAATTGCATGGTCGGTCGAAATTAATGTATTTCCCTTGTTGTCAACAAAGATAGCTTTTAAGCCAGTAGATTTTGAAAAGGAACATAACATTTTATCCAGAAAATTCCGTCCAACCAATTTCTCAAGCCATTGTGATTCCTCTTCATTCACACTACCACCTCCTAAGCAGGCTTCACACTGAACGAGTGTGTGCCTATTTATAGACTCCTAGACGGCTAACTGACAAAGTAAATGCGGAATGCAATTATAATCTGTCTATATAATATTAATTATAACATATTCAAAAGTTTTTTTTTCAACATATTTTTTAAATTCAAAAATAATAATTAACGCATCTGTTAAAAGGAGAACGAAAATATAATTAAAAAGGCGTTCTTGTCTTAGCCTAGGTTCAAATAAATTCACCTAGTAAGACAAGAGCGCCAAGGATGATGTCGATAGAATCACTGTTTTCCAATAATTTTATTTAGCCGCAGTATCAACATTCATATCATATTTTGCAGGATCAAATTTGTCCTTAGTCGTGCTTTTAATCATGGTTTTTGTGAATTCAGCTTCGTCATCGGGCACAGTTTTTAATTGCTTTTCTAATATGTTAAGATATTTTAGTTCCTTAGTATCAAGTAGCACTAAACCGTCTTTGGAAGCAGCTCGCAATTCAGTAATTGTCGCTGACGCAGCAATTTTCGTGCGTTCAAAGTGAGTTTTGCCCTTAAGAATTTCTTTACTCAATTTTAGAACGACTCTAGGGTCTAGTACATAGGCTTGAGGGTCATACATCCTATCAGATTCTGAATGAATATCTCTTAGTTCAAGCGCTGATCCACGCGAAGTTGCTACATTCATGAGTCGGCAGTCATAGATTAATTCTTCCATGAAGACGGTAGGCGCCATTCCCCCTAGTAATCTAGTATTTTCCACCGATTCATTACTCCAGATGTCAGCTACGCAGGCGGCAATGTTACCCACTGCACTGGAATGAGCACAGACTGCTGTTCTTCCTTCCATGGAAATAGGTGTTCCTGTAATAGCTTTGAGATAAACGTTTTCGTAACCACAGTCTTTGCTAGGTCCAACAGCACCGGATTCAACAGCTACTAATGTTCTGACTGCACACATAACCCTATCAACTGCTGCAAAAACCTTTGGAATAAATTGCTTGTGGGCCATAACCATAGAAGTGTTCGCAAAGCCACAGGCAGTGTCGCCCGACGGCAAGCACTTGGTGTCTTTAGAAATTTTTACAATTTCATGCCATAAAATTGACATATCACGGCAGCCTACAACTCCTAAAGAAAACAATGCCTTAGGCAGGTCGCAATTCATAACAGCCTCATCATGGAGATGTTTTCCGCCAATAGATTCAATTGCTAAAAAGTCTGCCCCTGCTTCAGCGCATCCTCTAAATGTCTTCATTAAATTGTCCCAATGCTCGCCATGGTACATATGGGTTAGTGTTTTACCTTCCCGAATATCGACAGCGGTCAATCTCATGACACTTTTCAGGCCAAATTTAGTGGTGTACTCATCCATAACTTTTCTAACCACTTTGGTTACGTCAACACCCCACTGAGGATTAAAGGTACAAGGTGGAAGAAGTTCAATTTCTATAACGATCCCCGGAGAGTGAAGCTCATATGCTTTAGAACAAATACCGTGAATCATTTCTTCATATTGGGACAATACTTTCGGCATTGTTTCTTCATTGATTAACATGGTTGGCAGAGTAAGATTAATTTCAGGATAAACAGTTCCTCCACCAATCACCATTCCGTTGCTACATTTTACAGGTTTTTTAGCAAATCCATAAACGAAATCCTCTAAATTAGTGTAAGCTACGTCTGAAAACTTAATATCAGTCATAAAATACCCTCCTATAAATTTATTGTTAACGAGCTAATTATTTGGACATCCTACAGTAAAGTTCCAACCAGTTCTACAGCTGCAGCGGCATCACCGGCATAGCCATCAGCACCAATTTGATCCGAGAATTCTTGAGATATTGGGGCGCCACCAATAATAACCTTGACATCCTTACGCATACCTTTTTCAGTAAACGCATCAATTGTGGTTTTCATAGCCAACATAGTCGTTGTCAGAAGGGCTGAAAGGGCTAAGATTTTCCCATCATTTTCTTTGATGGCAGTCATGAATTCTTCTGGAGCAATATCCACACCTAGGTCAATGACCTTATATCCAGAGCATTCTAGCATCATACCAACCAAGCTTTTTCCAATATCGTGCAAGTCGCCTTTAACTGTTCCTAAGACAATGGTTCCCTTATTGGTCATTTCTCCACCAGCAAGCAAAGGTTTAACCAGTTCGACGCCAGCATTCATCGCCCGAGCGGACATTAACACTTCAGGAACGAACATATCATTTGCTTTGAAACGCTTACCGACAACATTCATTCCACCAATAAGTCCTTCATTAATAATGGTCATTGGATCAATCTTAGCCTCAATCGCTTTTTTCGTCAAAACCTGAACTTGATCGTCGTCGCCCTCGATTACGCAATTACTTAATTCTGAAAAATCATACATATATTTATCCTCCTAATAATTTATTTGATTACACTCGACAGATTACTGATCAGACATTCGCATGTCCTTTTTTCACCCCTTTCTTACTTAGTGATCTCTAAAATCCACACTGTACTTCGGATAAACGAATGTCCAGGAAAATTGTTTGCTATATTCTGTTAATACCATTGTAGTCCCTTGACGACTTTCTTCACTATGGACTATCTTGTTTTATCTTGATAAATCTCACCTTGTTGTTTTGTACTCATAAACTGAAACATTTATAGTTTCAGTTTTATCTGTGTTATCTAGTTCTATAAATGGAGCTTTCTACCTCACGTCAACTTGACCCAATATTAGCAATTTATCTTATTTATAAGAATAATTAAAAAAATAGATAAAAAAGTCCAATTTACTATTGAATAATCCATAGTAAATTGGATCAATTAACATTAGACTTACTAAAGTGTCAAATAGTGATGATATTCATGGAGGAATCGAGTGAATGATAAAATTTGATATTGTCTCTGGCTTTCTAGGCGCTGGGAAAACTACCTTGATCACAAAATTGCTTAAATCTCTCTACCATGAAAAGGTTGTCTTAATTGAAAATGAATTTGGTGAGGTTAGCGTTGATCGTGAGGTCTTAGAAATTGAGGGCTTCGACGTTTATGAACTCTCCAACGGATGTGTCTGTTGCAAACTCAAGGGCGACTTTATTCTCACACTAAGACAAATCTTAAGCCAAGGTATCGATAGAATAATCTTTGAGCCATCGGGCATTTTCATCTTGGATGAAATCTTCGAGATCTTTAAGGATCCTCAGATTTCTGACAAGTGTTACATTAACTCTATAACCACCGTTGTTGATGCACAGAATTTTTCAAACCACATACAGAGTTACTCAGGCTTCTTTAAAAGTCAAATTCGTAGTGCCTCTTCTTTAGTTGTTAGTAAAACTCAGCTTGTCTTAGCTGAAGAAATTTCCCAGCTTGAATTAGAGTTGCGTATGTTAAATGAATACGCGACGATACTAACCAAGGACTGGATGGAGCTATCTTATGAAGAACTCTTGGGTGTGGTAGAGAGAAAACCAGTATTCATTGAAAATGACATCACACGCTCACTGAGTCACGACTTCGAGTCCATCGGTCTACGGACGTCTCTAATTCTTGATCGCAAACAATTGGAGTGTATCCTTGAAAAGTGTAAGAATGGCGTATATGGCAAAATCCTAAGAGGCAAAGGAATCATCAAATCGTGGGATACCTATCTTGAATTTCAATATGTCGACGGATGTTATACCATCTCTCCCTCAAAAACCGTTACCGTGGGAGTTGTAAGCTTCATAGGTAGTAGCCTGCAAAAGGAAACAATCAGGGCTATTTTTCAGTAAAGTCATTATACCACCTCAGTATTGGAGCACTCCATTTAATTAACGAGCGGTAGGATCCGTTGATACATATCGAATGTCATGCTGGTGTCCCAGTGGCCTGTAATTTTGGCAATAACTATAAACAAGACCCATATAACGAGCACGCTTAGAGCGAGTGTCTTAAGAGAAAGGGATGGCAGTCCCATCCTTGCCTTAAACGTTAACGTTTCGTTTACCGGACATTGATGCACGCAGTTTAAGCAACCCGTGCATTCTGGAGACCATACTCGACTTGCTTGCTCCACAAGAATGTGGTTTGGACAACTTTTAGTACATTTCCCACATTGAATGCAAGATTTTTGATTCCGTGTAATTTTATACGGACTCACTACACTTATAAGTCCTAATAGCCCGCCGTATGGGCAAAGATATCGACACCAAAAATTTTCAAAGAGAGTAGAAAGAACAACAATGAGCCCTATGACAGTCATCCCGACAACCGTTAAATGTTGCATGAATCTCAGCATTTTGATATCTGACACCATATTATAAGGTGTTTGCACGAATGCAGCTGCTTCCGCTCCGCTCATTCCAAACAAGATAATCCATACGAAAAAGAATAGAAGGAGGTATTTTACGGAACGAAGCAGATAATCCAGCCATTTGGGTATTATAAAATTACGACCAAACACCCTCTTGCCAATTTTAGCAAGCCCTTCAGAGAGCGTCCCGATCGGGCAAATCCAGGAACAAAAGACTCTCTTTAGCAACACGGATATCGCAATTGCCGCTAAAAATATCACTAATCCTGCTGGATGAATGGGGTCAAAAGAGCCTGTGGCGATCCACGCCTTTAGTCCAACTAAGGCACTTATCGGCAAAAACGCCTCAACTCCGGCAGGTCGACTTACTCCCGATAGTGCTCCATTCTCCACCTGGCCAACAAACACAATAAAGGTTACTCCGATATAAAGTACAATAGCAGCAAACAAGATTTGAACGACATGTCTTAACCATCCACGTTTGTTTAATTCAGAAAACATAACATCACTCTTTTCAACCTTTTTGTAAGCTTAGATACCTTTGATCCTAGACACATTAACACCTTGTCACCAGATAGCCACTTCACCATTTTATCTTATTAACCTAAAGTATAATGTGATATTAATCACATTATACTTTATTACGATATATATAACACTCATAAACATCTATAAACTAAAACTATATCTTCATAGTCATCAATCAAGTGGCAGGACGTAATCTT
>Ga0209125_1000435_pt1 | contig 55718 bp, 57 predicted proteins | sample BarGraIncub1131A_FD_184503 | JGI IMG/M metagenome (GOLD analysis project Ga0209125, IMG submission 184503) | Arctic peat soil microbial communities from Barrow, Alaska - Barrow Graham LP Incubations 11-31A (SPAdes) (version 2) | ecosystem: Environmental > Terrestrial > Soil > Wetlands > Peat... | reverse complement strand
TCGATATGAAGGTAAGATAAATGGATTTAAAAAAGTAATTATATTAATAAGTTATCCCGAAAATGCTTTATATAATAAAAACGCATTAAAGTCATTTGGCGTAGCTAAAACTCACTGTAAGTTTGGATAAGGATTAAAAATAGCACGTAAAGATTCCATAAAAAATTTAATTAATTGGGTATATATACAAACTCAAAATGGAGTAAGCAAACATGATATTTGTAATATTTTATATTATCTAATCAATAAAACTGTACTGAACTTTTTTCCAACTTGACATTTTTACTGCAAGTGATATAATTAATGTAAATATATAATTTAATACTGCGAAGAGAAAAGTAAGCCTTAATACATTTACAGAGAAAGAATACCTTAGCTGGAAGTATTCTTAAATGTTTACTGCTGAAGACTACCTCTGAGTGGCTTCAATAAAGCCCGGTAATTCCGTTACAATTATTAAGTGGTTTATTTTATAAGCAATTTGGGTGGAACCGCGAGAAATTATAATCTCGTCCCAATTCTATAGTTAGAATTGGGACGGGATTTTTTTATTTTACAAAAAATTATTAAAAAATCTTTCAAATAGTCTTTTAAATGATTTTTTAATCTTGTTATTTTATAAATTTTGTTTTTAATAGGTAATAAAAGAGAAAGGGGTTATATACATGATAAATATTAAACTAAAAGATGGTTCCATTAAGTCATACGAATCAGAAATTACTGTAATTGAGATTGCGAGGGATATTAGCGAGGGACTTGCACGAGTTGCTTGTGCCGGCATGGTAAATGGTGAAACCGTTGATTTGCGCTACATTATAACTAAAGATTGTGATGTTAGTATATTAACTTTTGATAGCGATGAAGGTAAAAAAGCTTTTAGACATACTGCTACGCATATTTTGGCACAAGCAGTAAAGAGATTATTCCCGGGTACTAAACTTGCCATCGGCCCTGCTATAGATAATGGTTTCTACTACGATTTTGATAAACAAAATTCTTTTTCAGCTGATGATATTAAATTAATCGAAGAAGAAATGAAAAAAATTGTTAAAGAAGATTTACCAATAGAAAAATTTGAACTTAAAAGAGCCGAAGCAATATCCTTTATGGGACAAATTGATGAAAATTTTAAAGTTCAATTAATTGAAGACCTACCAGCAGATGCAATTCTATCATTCTACAAACATGGTGAATTTACGGATCTTTGTGCTGGACCACATTTAATGTCTACAAAGTATGTAAAAGCCTTTAAACTTACTCAAGTTGCAGGAGCTTATTGGAGAGGTAACGAAAAAAACAAAATGCTTAGCCGTATATACGGAACTGCCTTTACAAAAAAATCAGATTTAGATGCTCATTTAGAGATGATGGCAGATGCTAAAAAAAGAGATCACAACAAACTTGGACGTGAGCTCAAATTCTTTACTACATCAGATATTATAGGTCAAGGTTTGCCTCTACTTATGCCTAAAGGTGCAAAGGTAATCCAGTTATTACAACGTTTTGTTGAAGATGAGGAAGAAAAAAGAGGTTATGTTATAACTAAAACTCCTCTCATGGCTAAGAGCGATTTATATAAAATGTCCGGTCACTGGGATCATTATAAAGAAGGAATGTTTATCCTTGGTGATCAAGCAAAGGGCGAGGATGTTATGGCACTACGTCCTATGACATGTCCATTCCAATTTACAATTTATAATGCAGATCAAAAAAGTTATCGTGATCTTCCAATCAGATATGCAGAAACTTCAACACTATTTAGAAATGAATCTTCCGGTGAAATGCATGGTCTTATAAGAGTACGTCAATTCACTATCTCTGAGGGTCATTTAGTTGTCACTCCAGAACAATTAGAAGATGAATTTAAAGGTGTTGTGGATTTAATTAACTATATGATGAAAACATTTGGTATCGAAAATGATGTTACTTATAGATTCTCAAAATGGGATCCAAACAACAAAGAAAAGTATATTGATAATCCTGACGCTTGGGCACTAACTGAATCTAAGATGAAAGTCATACTAGACGATCTCGGAATAGATTATAAAGAGGCTATTGGCGAGGCTGCTTTCTATGGTCCCAAGCTTGACCTACAGTTCAAGAATGTTTATGGAAAAGAAGATACTATAATCACTGTTCAAATTGACTTTCAACTCCCAGAAAGATTTGACATGAATTATATTGATAAAGACGGAGTTAAAAAACGTCCCTATGTTATCCATAGAACTTCTCTTGGTTGCTATGAGAGAACACTTGCAATGCTTATAGAAAAATATGCTGGTGCTTTCCCAACTTGGCTTGCACCACTACAAGTTAAAGTATTACCTATTTCTGAAAAGTATCATGATTATGCGCAAAAGGTAATGGCAAAGCTTAAAGAATCAAAAATTAGAGTAGAGGCAGACTTTAGAGCCGAAAAAATTGGATACAAAATCCGCGAAGCTCGTAATGAAAGGGCCCCTTTCCTACTAATCGTTGGTGAGAAAGAAGCAGAACTAAATGAAGTTTCTGTTAGAAGTCGCAAAAATGGCGATGAAGGTGCTACTTCCCTAGACTCCTTTATAATAAGAATTAAAGAAGAAATAGAAACTAAAGTATTATAATAGAAAAAGGTATGATCAAAATATATTTGATCATACCTTTTTTAATTAACTATTTAATTAACTCTACGTCCATACGTAAAATCACTATTTAATGATTGAACTCTAATCACAGCACCTGTATGAGGTGCATTTATCATATTACCATTCCCAACATATATCCCTACATGATGAGCAGGCGTTCCGAAAAACACCAAATCGCCTGGTTGGAGATTAGCCCTAGATACAAGTGTTCCTACATTTTGTTGACTTTCTGAAACCCTTGGTAAGTTTACTCCAAAATGTGCAAATACATATTGTGTAAATCCTGAGCAATCAAAGCCTGAAGGGCTTGTCCCCCCCCACACATAAGGAACGCCAAGAAAATTTGAAGCATATGCTATAACTGCATTAGAAGAAACTATACCTCCGCCTCTTGAAGGACTTATACTAGGAGCCACATTTCTTATATTCTGTAGTGCAACTTGATTTGCTGCAGTAGCTTGTCTTGCTGCTGCCTCAGCTTTTCTTGCTACAGCAGCCTGTTTTGATGCTATTGCAGCTTTTCTTGCTTCTTCAGCTATTGCAGCTTTCCTTGCCGCGATAGCTTGGTCTGCTACCAGTTGTGCAACAAATTGTTTTTCCTGAGCATTTAATTTTGCTACCAATACTGTTTGGTCTGATTTTTGTTTAGTTAAAGCAGCCAAATTCTTTTTGTTGTCAACTCTTAATGATATAAGCATTGTATTTTCTTTATCTAATGCTACCTTTTTTAAATTAATTGCTGCTTTCTTTGCTTTCAAATCATCAATAACATCTTGATCAAATTTTACTATCTTTTTAATGTTTTCTACTCTGGATATAAAATCTTCTATACCCTCTGAATTTAGTATAACTTCCACATAGCTTGATGGCCCATTCATATACATTGCTCTCATCCTTTTGTCAAAAAGGCTCTGTTCTACTTTAATATTAGTCTCTGCTTTTGCAATATTTATTTGAGCTTGTTTAATATTTTTTTGTGTTTGAGTTATATTATTTTCATTACTATTAATTTTAGACATAATTGTTTCAATCTGATTGTCCATCATCTCCACTTTATTTTCAAGTTCGTTTCTTTGAGTTTGAACCTGCTGAATTTTCGCCTTATCTGAATTAATATCTGCATATACTTTAGTAAAACCAAGGTTCATAGTTACACTAAGTACTATTATGGCTGAAATAAATTTTTTATTCAATTTCCTATCCCCCTATATGTAATGATATTTTTTAATATATTATCTTTTAATATATTATATTTCAACATATTATTCATAAATGTTTTATTTATAAATCATAGTTACTATAATACACAAAAATTCAAAATATGTAAAGGAACTAACTGCAAATTAATGATATGTTTGGTAAATATGACTTCTAAATGTTTAAATAATTGTAATTAGACTCAAAATGAATGTAACTCAACTAGTAAATTTACAAAAGCCTGTGATTTGGGAATAATTACTCGGCAAATAGTTCAAACTATTTACATATTTAATTTTAAAATGCTAAATAAGATTTTAAGCTCCGATATGGGCTTAAAGAGTAAAAAGCAATAATAAATATTTGAAACTGGAGGAATTAAATTTGGAAAACACGCATAATTTTTTTCTGCCCCCCAAAAATCTTATCGGTGTAGGGTCAATTAAGGATTTACCCACAGAATTACTTGCACACGAACTAAGTAAAGCATTAATCGTTACAGACAAAAATATAATAAGCTGTGGTTATATTGAAATGGTAGAGACAATATTAAAGAGCTTATTTATTTCTTATGATATTTTTGATGGTATCTTACATCCAAATGCGACAGTATCATTTGTCGAAGATGGTCTCACCTATTTAAATAAAGGGTTAAACCCATTAAAAAGAAATTATGACTTTATCATATCCATAGGTGGTGGTACAAACCATGATTGTGCTAAAGGTATCGCTATTGTAGCAACAAATGGGGGAGCTATTTCCGATTATGAGGGTTATCTGAAAATGACAAAACCTTGTTTGCCAATCATAGCAATTAATACGACTTCTGGGTCTGCCTCTGAAGTGGGTAATTTCGCGATTATAACAGATGAGAGTAGGAGAGTGAAAATGACTATCGGGGATCCTAAAATGCTACCTATAATATCTGTAAATGATCCTATGTTTATGGTAACCATGCCTAAAGAAGTAACCGCTAGTTCAGGTATTGATGTTGCTACCCATGCAATCGAAGCTTTTGTTTCTACAGAGGCTTCACCAATCACAGACGCTTTGGCAATGGATGCCTTGAAAATAGTTTTTGGTTATTTAAAAAGAGTCTATGATAATGGTCATGATTTGGAGGCCAGAGAAAAGATGATGTTTGCGTCAGTTATGGCGGGTATGGCTTATAATAATGCAGGACTAGGATATGTTCATTCAATGGCCCATCAAATAGGCGGATTTTATAATCAAACTCATGGTGTTTGTAATGCAGTACTATTACCTCATGTATTAGAGTTTAACTCAGTGTCAATATCTGAGGATCGAATATTTAGAATTAGTGAAGCAATTGGCATTAAAACACACAATAAAAAAGAGGCTATTAAAAAAATCATGCTTAGCATTCAAAAACTCTCTGAAGATATAGATATTCCAATTCATCTAAAAGACATGGGCGTCGAGAAAAAGGATATTGAATTTCTTTCAAAAAATGCTGAAAAAGATATAACAGCTACTACAAATCCAAGACAGGGAACTTTTGTAGACATTATGGGTATTTATATCGCTGCAATGTGAAAGTAGATTAATAGTATTAATAAAAAGCAATTGGGAAAACTAATTATATTAATTGATTTTATGAGAGGAGATAATATATATGGAAGATACTACAAAAATACCCTTAGTTTCATCAGAGATAACAGGTATTTGGAACTCATATATGGGTGAAAATTTATTGATATGCAAACTTAAATACTATTTGAACAGAGTTGAGGATATTGAAACCCGCGATTTAATGCAATCTACTTTGGATTTATCTAATCAACGTATTAAAGTATTAGCCGATTTATTTAATAAAGATGGGCTACCAATACCTGAAGGATTTAAGGATAATGATGTTAATATAAATGCTCCGCGTCTATTTACAGATAGTTTCTACTTGCAATATATGGGTTATGCGTCAAGAGTCGGGATGCAAAATTATACTCTGATTTTAAATAATATAGCACGTTCTGACGTTAGGGATTACTTTTCAAAATGTATTCAAGAATACACCGACCTTTACAATAAATCAGCAGAACTCAGATTATCAAAAGGTATCTTTATAAGAGCACCTCATGTAGAAGTTCCAAAAGAGGTTCAATTTATAAAAGAGGAAAGTTTCATGTTAGATTGGTTTGGAGAAAAGAGACCTTTGCTTACGTTGGAAATAACTCATATTTTTTCCGTTGCTTCTGCTAGCATAATAAGAGGAGCAAAGCTAATTGGATTTGCCCAAGTTTCTAAGAATAAAAAAGTTTCAGATTATATGTTAAGGGGAAAAGAAATGGTGACTAAGCATAATAATGCCTTTAACTCAATTTTAGCAACTGAAGGTATTCCAATTCCATCTTCTTCGGACCTTTATGTAACTCAGTCTACAGTTTCACCCTTTTCAGATAAGTTAATGTTATATAAAATAATAATAATGTGTTCAGAAAAAATTAGTAGTTTAGGTTCAGCTTTAGCGCAGATAAAGAGAAGTGACCTACAATCTATATGTATTAGATTCACTGATGAAGTTTTGAAATATGCTAAAGATGGTGAAGATATTTTGATCGACAATGGCTGGTCTGAGCAACCACCACAAGCAATAAAACATGAAAATTTGGTTGAGGTTTAAGTTAAATCATCTCCTGGGTCGTCGGTATATTATCTAAAGAACTTCGTTATATTATGTTTAACATTATAAACCAATAAAATAAGTCTACATTATTTTAAGAATAATATATTTTATTATTTTCAAAAGAGTGTAGGCTTAATAATGATTTGATATATAATTTTTGATGATGAGATTGCTTTTTAAATTACATTTATATAAGAAGCCTTTTGATTCGAAAATAATTACACGGTAAATACTTCAGACTATTTACATAATTATTTTATAAAATAATGAATGAGCCTTTAAGCTTAGGTATGGGTCTAAAACGTGAAAGATTTTAATAACTATTTAAAATTGGAGGAAATAAATATGGAAAACGCGCATAATTTTTTTCTACCCACAAAAAATCTTATAGGTGTAGGCGCTATTAAAGATTTGTCGATGGAATTAATGGCATGCAAACTAAGCAAAGCATTAATTGTTACAGACAAAAACATAATAAGTTGTGGTTACGTTGAAATGGTTGAGACAATATTAAAAAGTTTGTTTATATCTTATGATATATTTGATGGGATCTTACATCCAAATTCAACAGTATCGTTTATTGAAGATGGTCTAACCTATCTTAGTAAGGGATTAAACCCGCTAAAAAGAAATTATGATTTTATCATATCCATAGGTGGTGGAACAAACCATGATTGCGCTAAGGGAATTGCTATTGTGGCAACTAATGGGGGTAATATCGGAGATTATGAGGGATATAATAAAATGACAAAACCTTGTTTGCCAGTCATAGCCATTAATACCACTGCTGGATCGGCCTCTGAACTAAGTAATTTTGCAATTATACTCGATGAGAGTAGAAAAGTAAAAATGACTATTGGAGATGCTAAAATGATGCCTATAATATCTGTAAATGATCCTATGTTTATGGTAACCATGCCTAAAGAAGTAACAGCTAGTTCTGGTATTGATGTTGCTACCCATGCTATAGAGGCTTTTGTTTCAACAGAAACTTCACCAATAACGGATGCTTTGGCAATAGATGCTTTAAAAATAGTTTTTGGCTATTTAAAAAGATCATATGATAATGGTCATGATTTAGAAGCTAGAGAAAAGATGATGTTTGCAAATGTTATGGCAGGTATGGCTTTTAATAATGCGGGACTGGGATATGTTCATTCAATGTCCCATCAGCTAGGAGGGTTTTATCAAGAAACTCACGGAGTTTGTAACGCAGTATTATTACCCCATGTATTAGAGTTTAACTCACTGTCAATATCTAAGGAGCGAATATTTAGAATTAGTGAGGCAATTGGTATTACGGCACACAATAAAAAAGAAGCTGTTAATAAAATTATGCATAGCATTCAAAAGCTATCTGTTGATATAGGTATTCCAACCCATCTAAAAGACCTAGGCATAGAAAAAAAAGATATTGAATTCCTTTCTAAAAATGCTGAAAAAGATATATCATCTTCTACAAACCCAAGGCAGGGAACCTTTGTAGACATTATGGGTATTTATATTGCTTCTATGTGAGAGTAGATTATATAAATGTTAGCGCATAATATGAATAGGTTAGTATTCATATTATGCGCTATAAAAAACATCTGGCTCTTCTCTTAATTACTTTAAATAAAACAAAATCTAATTAATACCTTTTAATTAGATTTTGCAATTTTCTAGAAATATATTAAAAATCCCCTCTGCCTTCGGTATCTACTGAAAACTTTACATCAACTTGTATATCAGAATCACATATTGCCTTATTCCAATCAGTGTTTGTTCCCCTTCCATACTTGGCAGCAGCAACTAATCCTAAATCTAAGACATCAGTTCCGTATTCACATTTAATCTTATTAATAGATTCATTGCACATTTTTTCAACGTAAATTTTCATGTCTTCTTCAAATTTCTTTAATACTTGAGGATTATTTTGTAAATCTCCATATAATCCATTGGATACTATGCTACCCTTTAAATCCAAGGTTATTACAAATTTATATTTTCCATCTTTTTTATCACATTTAACCTTTCTTTTAGAAACAGTATAACAATTTATATAATTCTTTGAATCCTTTTGCAGAGTTAAAATACCCTTAACATTATTTTCTTTTAAAATATTAATTATTTTGGCTTTCTGCACGTCAACCTTACCAACCAGTTTATCTTTTTTAAATATAGCTAGTCCTGCGGTTTCTATATTCTTACCCTTTATTTTTATAATAGGAAGCACAGCATTTCTCCCCTCCGTATCCACTCTTACGAACAAATCTATAAGTGTATACTGCATAGAATAAAAATTGTATTGTTGTAAATTAGTTACCATCTTATCAATAAACTCTGCAGAATTTCCATATCCTTCAACATTAAATTTCAATATATCTTCAGCTTTTCCTGTACATACTACACATAATGCTCTATCATTTATTTGCGGATTATTAACACATATGTCTAAAAAGGTTCTCAAACCAAATCTTGAATATACCTCACTAAAGACAAATGTTCTAGAAAGACCAATCGTTGACTTTGTACCAGATTTTAATTGTCTGTTTTCTCTGGTATCTCCTATACTTTTGCCATCCCCAGTAATTATATTACTTGATATTCCACCTTCTTCCTCAAATGAATATACCAAAAAAGGTATATTATATATATTAGTAGGATCTTTATCTTTATCTATATCTGCTCCAACAGCTACTGGAATTTGTAAATTTTCAACTAATTCTCCCTTTGAGCCTATACAGCATAGAATAAAAATAAGTATAACAACAATTGAAATATAAATTTTATGTTTTTTTATAGTTACCACCTCTTTTAAAATAAATTAAAGCTGCTACTATTGAAACATATATTAAGTTAAATATTATATAAACAGGTGCTAGATTATTTACGTAATACCTACAGTTTGTTGGATTCCCATAGAGCATAGATATAATTATAATTATGGGATACAGTAATATAGTAAAGGTTTTAGCGGATACCTTTTTTATGGATTGATTTAAGCCATAAGAAACTGCAAAGTAATAAGTAGATATACATTTAAATTCGACCAAAGAAAATAAAGTTACAAATATATATCTAAAGCTATTAATAACAGGAACCTTTATACTGTCAGCTAGTGTTATAACTGGCCATAGGTACTTTTGAGAACTATCAACACCTAAGTAAAAAATAGTCCCGAATGTAACCCATACATAAATAAATGTTACAATAGCAGTGTTTACAAAACCGCATTTTAATAGTTTTTTGCGATCTTGCAAAAAAGGGTAAATCAAAAATATAATTTCCATACCAGAATAAGCAAACCCTGTATATGTTGAACCTTTAACTATATTTTTAAAGCCTGAACCAAATACAGGCATTAAGTTTAAAAAGCTTCCATATGCTAAAATACCTACTGGGAAAATAATTAAGCATATAGTTAAATAAAACCCTACCTCATTTATTCTTCCGAGAGTTTTAATACCTTTATAAGACACAAATGCTATTGGAATTAAAACAGTCAATAAAACTTGATAATTTTTTAAAAAGGTTACTGCATATACTCTGAATACATTGCTATATCCAGCGAGCTCTGCTGTTAGGCTTAATAAAAAAAAGGATATAAAAATAAAATTTAAAATACTCCCTAAAAAATTACCAAAACACTTTTTACTTAATACCAATATATTATCTTTAGGAAATTTTTTACATAGAAAATTTGCTATAATAACTAAATATATAGGATATACTGCTCCCAATAGGATGCTTATCCAGGCATCCTGTTTTGAAACTTTCATAACAAAATTAGGTATAGACATAATTTCTATACCTACCATAATTGACTTTAATGTAAGTGTAAATTGGTTTGGAGTTAATAGGGTGTCTTTAGCTTTATTTATTTTTATCACCTCTGAAATCGCTTTGCCTTATAGGGTCATTATGTGGAATAACCTCTGGTCTTTTATTCATTTTCCAAATAGGTACTCTTATGAATATATCCTTCATATCGCTACTCGGAAATGAAAAGTATGGCACTCCAAAATTTTCCATAGAACAGAGATATGCTAATATAGAAAACCACCCTATTACTATTCCAAGTATCCCAAGCCAATTTGCAAGTATTAACATAGGGTATACGAGTAGCCTTATTGAAACAGACATCTGATAATAAGATATCGCAAAAGAAGCAACAACAGATATTCCAGCAATAAGTAAAGTACTTGAACTTACGACTTTTGCTTTAAGCGCAGCATCTCCGATGATAATGCCACCTACAATACTAAGGGACTGGCCTATTTTAGTAGGCATCCTCAGTGCACCTTCTCTCATAAGTTCTAGGTTTATTTGCATACCTAATAGAGACATAAATGGACTTAATGATATACCCTTTCTAGATTGTATAAGGGACTTAATATAATCTATGGGTATAAGCTCTTGATTAAATTTAATTAATGTTATATAAATTGCAGGAAAAGATACTACAATAAAAACAGCTATAATTCTTATCATTCTTGTTAAAAATGTTTGAATTACTCTTCCCAAATAATCTTCTGGGGTTTGAAAAAACTCTATAAAAGTAGTCGGATATGTTGTGACATATGGAGTTCCAGATAATATACATGCAATTTTACCTTCCAATAATTTGGATTCTACAACCTCTGGTCTTTCAGTCCCGATTACCTGTGGAAATATACTATAAGGATGTTCTTCCATACATTGCTCAAGAACACTGGTTTCTGTGAGAGAATCTATGTCTATGGCATTTATTTTATCTTTTATCTCTTGTAAAAACTCTTTATCCACAATATCATCTATATACATGATTACTAAATCTGTTTGACTTCTTCTCCCTAATACAAATTTCTCAGTTGCTAAATTTTTATCTTTTATTCTTCGTCTAAGCATACTTACATTTGTTTCTAGGTTTTCTATAAAGCCTTCTCTTGGTCCCCTTAAAGCGATTTCATTTTCTGGTTCTGTTATCGCTCTATAAACTCCTCCTGTAGTATCTATTATGATAAAGTTACAAGAGTCTTTAACTAATAATATAGTTTTCCCTCTTTTAATATTATCTACCACTTTATTTATATCTGTTTCAACATAAGTGTTGCTAACGGCAATATACTTTTTACATATATATTCCTCTATGTTTTTCATGTTAATAAAATCCTCACTAACATGCAGCATTAGTGGGTTTAGTATATCTCTATCTATCATATCTTTTTTAGCTAATCCATCCATATAAATAATAGCAGCCTCTAAGTAATTTTCCCTCCCAATGATGAGGTTTCTTATTACTGTTTCATTTTGGGTTCCAAGCAGCTTTTTTATATTGTTAATATTATCATTTAAACTACATTTTTTGCTTGACAATTGCATCACCCCACATTAATAATATTTTTATTATGCCCCAGATTTGCATGTATAATTACAAAACTTAGTTCAATATCAATATATTTTGTATACTTTTTAATTAATGGAATGAGCTTTTAAAATGGACTCTTTAAAATTTTCCACAATAAAAACCAGTACAAGGTAAACTCCTGTACTGGCTTTTCATAATCTATTCACTATTTTTGAATTTTAAAAGAACTTTTTAAAGATGCTATTCTGTTAAACACAATTTTACTATCGGTTGTGTATTTAGAATCTACATTAAAGTATCCATGCCTAAAGAATTGGAATCTATCACCAGGTTTTGAATCCTTTATATTCGGTTCTATAAATCCTTGCAGAATCTCCATAGAATCTGGATTTATTTGATCTAAGAAAGTTTTTCCTTCTTCTTGTTTCTCGTCGAGTATTAAAGGTTCATATAATCTAAACTCCGCAGAAACTGCATTTATTGCATCTACCCAGTGAATAGTTCCTTTTACTTTTCTTCCCGTAAATCCACTACCACTTTTAGTTTCCACATCATAAGTACAATGCAATTCACATACATTTCCGTCAGGATCCACAATCACCTCATTACATTTTATAAAGTATGCACCCTTTAGTCTAACTTCATTTCCTATAAATAATCTAAAGTATTTCTTTGGTGGATTTTCCATAAAATCTTCTTGCTCGATATATATTTCTCTTGAGAACGAAACTTGACGAGTTCCCATTGATGGATTATCTTGATTATTTTCAATTGTAAGCATTTCTACTTGAGATTCTGGGTAATTTGTAATTACTACTTTTAATGGCTTTAAAACTACCATAGTTCTAGGTGTTTTAAGACTCAAATCTTCTCTTATAAAGTGCTCGAGTAATCTTCCATCTACTGTACTGTTAGCTTTTGCCACTCCAATCTCTCTGCAAAAACTACGTATAGCTTCAGGAGTATAACCACGACGCCTAAGCCCTGCAATTGTTGGAATACGTGGGTCATCCCAACCATCAACAATTGACTCATCTACTAGTTGCTTAAGATTTCTTTTGCTCATTACAGTGTTTGTTATATTTAATCTTGCAAATTCAATTTGTCTTGGTTTATTTTCCATTTCACAATTATTTACAACCCAATCATATAGTGGACGATGATCTTCAAACTCTAATGTACAAATTGAATGTGTAACCCCTTCAATTGCATCCTCAATTGGATGAGCATAATCATACATAGGATAAATACACCATTTATCTCCTGTATTATGATGGACCGAATGAGATATACGGTAAATTATTGGATCTCTCATGTTTATATTAGGAGAGCTCATATCTATTCTAGCTCGTGCCACCTTTTCGCCGTCTTTAAATTCACCTTTTCTCATACGGTCGAATAGGTCTAGATTCTCTTCCACAGTTCTGTTTATGTATGGGCTATTTTTACCTGGTTCTCTTAAAGTACCTCTGTACTCTTTCATCTCTTCAGCGGTTAAATCACAAATATAAACTTTGCCTTTTTTTATCAATAACACAGCACGATTATACATCTCATCAAAATAATTTGATGCAAAAAATAGATTATCCCACTCATATCCAAGCCATTTTACATCCTCTTCTATAGAGCTTACGTACTCTTTATCTTCTTTTGATGGATTAGTATCATCAAAACGTAAGTTTGTCTCACCCCCGAACTGATCTGCTAATTCAAAATTTAAAATAATTGATTTTGCATGCCCGATATGCAAATATCCGTTTGGCTCAGGTGGAAAACGAGTAATAATTTTTTTGTGTTTTCCACTTTCTATATCTTCTAATACAATGTTTCTAATAAAATTTGATGAGGCAGTTTTAATTTCCATGTTTGGCACCTTCCTTTTAATCTAGCTTGCAGGTAATCTCTCTTAAAACGGAGCTTGATTACATGTAAACTCACTCACTTATAAACCAGCTTACTTATAAACTTAAATACCATGTAATTTTTATCATATTCTACTAAATATATCACAAAAATAGATTTTTTCCTAGGATTTTCAACGTATCATGTTATTTAACAATATTTTTTACTGAAAGCTTCCTAGTTTTACTACATCACCAAAAGATAGTTTTCACAAAATATTCCTACTTCTTTAGTTCTATTGATAGTTTTACCATATACTTTGAATTTTACTACACTATTAAATCTTTTACAAATTACTTTGTAATAATCATTTTATGTATATTTCAATTGATTATGTAAATAATATACTATATGAGCATCTTATATAGGAAGATTATTATTGAAAACGTTTATAAATCGATAATAAATATACCCTATTTAGAAAGTAAAAATCACATGATAATTATATAGACTTAATTGATGTTCTAACTACAATATTTGAAGGCCCATTCACGAAAGGAAGTGTAAAAATGATTGATATGTATTACCGACTTGTAAAAGCGGGACTAAGAACAATTCAAAATGTACCAGATCAATTTAGAGCTGCTGTAATAGAAGATATAGCATTAAACAGAAACGAGAATTCAATCGCAACACCAAATTCATCTAATATAATAGTTCCTAGATAAAAACTTTAGCATTAGGCTGGATTTTCCCGGTAGCGACTTGCAATAAGGAGAGACGAAACAATTAAATCATCTCCTGGGTCGCTGCAGTATTAACGACTTACCTATTTCGAACTCTAATTGCAAGGCACACAGGGCAAACTACATACTTATCTACCATACACCTTGTCTATTACTCTCTGGCATTTTAATGCATCCTCAAAATTAGCTTCAACTCCTTTAATTCTATCAGTTATATCAGTTCCATGAATTCTATCAGTTCCACCAATGCAGTTATTATATACTTTGCTGGCAAAGTTTATAAGTGAGGCTGTATGACAATTTTGGAAGAAACCTAAAGAATTTCGTTTATCAGCATAATATTTTAATAAACTATCCCCTGTTGCTACATTTTTTATTACTGTTGAATTGCTCTTAAAATCATATATTTCAATCTCATAAGGATTGTTAAAATTAATTTTTATACTACCTCGACTACCATAAACTACGTAGTCATCTGTTTGTTCTCTTTCAGTAAATACTCTTGAAACCTCAAGGCTTCCACGAACTCCACCTTTTAATATGAAATCACAGTTTGCAATTTCATCAACCTGTGCTCTTTCCTCAAAAAATATTCTTGTCCTTGCCTCTACTTTTTCTATATCCCCCATAGTAAATTGTATCATGTCAATTAAATGAACTCCTAAATCTAATAGTGCTCCACCACCAGAATTTCTACCTGTTCTCCAGGTATCTTTTTTCTTTTCATTTAAATAACTATCATGATAAGTTCTCACCTTAAAATCTATAATTTTACCAATGGTCTCCCCCTGAAGTTCTCTTTTTAATAGTGAAAGAGCTGGCATAAATCTATAAACTAAGGCTACAGAATTTATTATATTATTTTCTTTAACTAATTTATCCATTTCCACAGCTTCGCTACCAATTGATGAGAGGGGCTTTTCACAGTAAATTGCTTTACCCGCCTGGGCTGCTTTTTTAACAATATCAAAATGGGCATTATTTGGAGTACATACATCTATAAAATGAATCTCTTCGTCTTTTAGTACCTCGTTAATATCTGTAACATTTTTGATGCCACTTATAGGTAAATCTATGGGCTTTCTAGTTACAATATATTTTAAATTTAACTCATAGGGAAGTGAAAACCTTAAGTTAGCATCATATACTGCTAATGAATGAGTTTTTGCTATACCACCATATCCTATCATTGCAAAATTTATTTTTTTCATAATTTGATACCTCGCTTTTCGTGTTAAATCATCTCCTGCGAATCTGTTTATTATGCCCTATATACAGCGCTTGATGTATTTATCCCTAAATAAGTTCTACGCCAGCTTTCTCTAGTTCCCTACATATTTTATCATCTGGTTTTTCATCTATTATAATTGCATCTATATCATAAATATCTGCAAACTTATATGTTGCATCATAATAAAATTTCTTGTTTTCCATTACCAAATAAACTTTTTTCCCTGAACTAATAATAGCTTTTTTTGTATTACCATCTTCCACATCATAAGTCGTAACACTTTTATCAAACATATTGACTCCACAGCTACCTATAAAAGCTCTATTTACCTTGTGCTTTGATATACTCTCTATGGCTGAGGATCCTACAAATCCATTAACCCCTTTGTTAAACACACCACCAGTACCTATTACATCTACATGGTCACTTTGCGTAAAAGTTCTAATAATATCAATCATATTAGTTATAACAACAATTTTTTTGTTTCCTTTTGCTATTTTCTCCGCTATTAGTATATTTGTTGATGATATATCCAAAAAAATTGTTTCTCTAGACTTTATAAGTTCAAATGCTTTTTCTGCAATTTTTATCTTACCCTCTATATTAATCTTTTTTCTAATTAATATATCATTATGTGGAGCAAAAGACCTACTTAATACACCACCCCCATAAGTTCTTTTAATAATACCCTGTTTTTCTAATGTTTTTAAATCTTTTCTTATGCAATCCTCTGTAACATCAAATCTTTTGCTTAGTTCCTTTACAACCACCTTTTGGTTTTCATTTAATAGCTGAATAATTTTTTCTATTCTTTCCTCTGCAAACAAAATATCTCCACCTTACCCCTTTTCTAACGAACCATTCCACCTTGTAATATAAACTTGTCTATTACATGAGCAACCCCATTATCCTCATTTGAATAAGTCACATAATCAGCAATTTCTTTAATTTCTGGAAATGCATTCCCCATTGCCACCCCAAGTCCTGCATACTCAATCATTTGTTTATCATTCCCTGAATCTCCTATACAAATAATTTCATGAGGCTTTATTTTCAGCTCCTCAGCCAGCTTCTCTATTCCTGATCTTTTACTTGAGTTTTTTTTCATAACTTCCACAATAAAAGGTGCCACTTTTGAAACCGTAAATTTTTCTAGAAACTCCTTAGGTAATTTAGACATATCTTCAAACAGGTCTTTGTTATAACCTACTCTCGCAATAATATCAATATCCTTAACTATAATGCTTGGAAATAATTCTTGTATGTCTTTCACCATGCTTAGATCCTCATTTATTAGCATAATCTTCGTTACCAAAGTATCTTCGCCTAAAGAGTTAAAATCCATCATTTGCAAAGGTAGATTATTTGCTATAGAGTCAATTTTACTAAAATAATTATTAGAATGTATTAGTATGCTTTCTTTTGAATACATATTTAATTTTATTTGTAGTAATTTTGCTGTATTAAATACATATTTAATATCTTTCGCGCTTAGTGGTTCACATTGAATTATTTTGTCCTTTGTATTGTTCATGACCATTGTCCCACTGCACACTACGCAGTAATTATCACTGCTTATTAAATCTAATTCTTCCAAATAGTTTTCTATGCCTTGAATTGTACGGCCTGAAGCAATTACAACTTTGACCCCCAATTCTTTAGCTTCTTTGATTGCTCTAATATTTTCCTTTGAAATTTCCTTATTGTTAGAAAGCAGTGTTCCATCCATATCTAACACCAATAATTTATACATGCATTACTCCCCTTATTTTTAATATTTCTTTATAATTAGATATTGAAGTTTTCTTATTTTAATTATACAATAGGAACAAACAATAAACAATAATAATGAACAATAAACATACAACAGTAAGTAGACTTATTTATCGCTTTCTATCGATAATTGCATGCAAACTGGAAAAGATATAAAGTATTAGTAATTAAGAACTTATGAAAATTTAAAATGAGGTGTTAAAATGGAAAAAATATTATTAACAGGTGGAAATGGTTTCTTTTGCACAAGATTTAAAGAGAATTATAAAAACACTTATGAAATTTTCTCAGCAAATACATCCATGCTTGACGTTACTGATGAAGCACAAGTAACTGAAATTATTAAAAATTTCAACCCTAACTATGTTATTCACGCAGCTGCCAAAGCAAATACTGATTTTTGCAATAAAAATCCAGAGATCGCATATAAAATCAATGTTACAGGAGCAGTAAACGTTGCTAAGGCTTGCAAAATAGCCAATGCAAAAATGGTATTTATTAGCTCAGAGCAAGTTTTTAATGGTAATACGATGGGTGGTCCGTACGCAGAAGATGTTACTCCTTGCCCCGATACAGTCTATGGTAAAAACAAGCTTGAGGCTGAAGGTTTGCTAAAACAAATACTAGATGAACTTTGGGTTTTAAGGTTTACTTGGCTCTTTGGTCTTCCAGAACGAAATTGCGGTATGTCCCCTAACATACTTTGGGGTACCTTAACTGATATCTTAAAAGGTAAAAAAACATTGGTTACCCCAAATGAATATAGAGGGCTAACTTATGTTCATGAAGTTATTGACCAATTTCCAAAAATATTTGAAATTCCGTATGGTACCTATCATGTTGGTAGCGATAATAGTCTAAGCCGCTATGATATATGCTCTTTAATTATAAAAGAAGTTGGCCTTGAACATAGAATGGTAGAATTACTAGAAAAGGATTTGGATAAATATAAAAACCATAAAAGAGATATAAGGTTATGTGCTGATAAAATTAAAAGTTATGGTTTTGAATTTTCTCGTTCAGAAGATGGGATTAAAAAATGCATAAAAGAATTCAAATTAAAATTATAATAAAGGAGTGGCATATATGTTATACTAATATTACACTGCAAATTTATAATCAACTTAAAAACTTTCAACTTCTATCTTATGCAAGGAGTTACTATTAATTAAGCAATCAGTTCTAAAGAAAGCAGAGATATTCTTAGAATATCATAGAAATTATAGGTATAAGTGGATAAATAAACCTTAGGAGGTTACATTAATGGAAAAAACAGTTAAAATATTAAATGAACAAGGATTACATGCAAGACCGGCTTCTATCTTCGTAAAAACTGCAAGTAAATTTAAATGTACCGTTAGTATAGTACATGGTAACGGAACTGCAAACGCAAAATCTATAATAAACATAATGAGCTTAGGTCTAAAAAAAGATGAAGAAATTAAAATTGTAACAGAAGGAACAGATGAAAAAGAAGCTATGGAAGCTTTACTAAGCCTTGTAGAAAGTAAATTTGGCGAACAATAATAAGAATTTAATCTTATTAAATCATCTCCTAGGTCGCTGCAATATAAACAATGGTGTTTAATTTAAAAAATAAGTAACATATAACTTTCTTAAAGTTTATATGTTACTTATTTTTGCCCATTCCTATGTATTTGCATATAAAAGAGCCTCATAATAAGCATCTGGCAACTGTTTTTCATCTAAATTAAGCTCTTTTGAAATTTTTGACACCCTACTCCATTGTCCATTTTCATATTCTATAATTAAATCAAGTAGTTTGCTATACCTATTATCATTAATACCATTTAAGGTGTCCTTAACTTCCGTAGGTATTAACAATTCCTCAAGTATTTCATCTAGTGGCCTATCTAAAAGCAAATTTATCATAGATAACATGCCAATTAGATAAGCATTAAAATAATTAATTACCGTTCCAGTTCTGGCTGCAATTAATTCTGCGAATTTTGCCCTTGTTAAGGAATTTATTAAGATAATTCCTGGTTTATCTTCTCCTATAGTTCTGAAAACTATTAGGTATAACCAATTTTTCACTTCCTTTTCTCCAATCAAAGCAAGCGCTTGTTTTATCGATTTAATTTCACCTATAAATCCATAATTTGCTGAGTTGATAAGTTTTAATAATTTAAAAGACAATGATAAGTCCCTTTTTATTAAATTTTCTATGCTATCTATAGTAAAATCATCATTATTAATTTCTTGTAGTAATTTAATATGAATTTGTTTATTTTCTGCTAGCCTTTTACCTGAAATCATTAAGGGTTTACTAAGATAATAACCTTGAAAATATGAATATCCAAATAAAACGGCTTCATTAAACTCTTCAATAGTTTCAACTTTTTCGGCTAGAAACTTAATATTTTTAGAGTTTACCTGCTCAATTACTTTTTTTCTCTCATTTCCTTTAGTTATTTTGAAATCTACTTTAATAATATCTGCAATCTTTATAAGATCTTTATATTTGCTTGAATATATAAAATCATCTAAGGCTATAGTATAACCTAGCCTTTTTAATTTTCTGCATAACTCTAATATTTCCTCAGTTGGCTGCACGTCCTCTAATATCTCAACAATCACTAATTTTGGTGACAAGACCGTAAAAATATCTGATTTTAATATATTTTCAGTAAAGTTAATAAAGGCCCTTTTACCTCCTGTCACTTTATCAATACCCATATTTATAAAACTATTTTTTATAACTTCAATGGTTGCTTTATCACCATCTTCATTTTGATATATGTTTTTATCACTATTTCTAAATAGCAATTCATATGCAACTAAGTTGTAAAACCTATCTACAATAGGTTGCCGTGCAAGAAAAATATCCATACTTTTCCTCCCATAAACTGCGACTAATACATCTATTTTCATTATACATAAAAATTTACACTTATACAATCTTATATATTAAAAGAAACGTAGATCAATGAAAAACTTTTTCGACATTACAAGACCCACATTTAATTAAATTAGATGTGAGCCCATTGTCATTTTAAACTATTATAGATATTAAATAAGTTTTCACTCATGCTCTCTATATACGTCTTATTTTCTTCGTTACTTTCTATAGTGTATATTTTTTGAACCTTAGCCCCTACTGATGATGCAAGAGTTTCAGATACTCTTGGACTTGCAAGCTCTTCCATGAAAATCACTTTTATTTTATCCTTTTTTGATAAATCTACTAATTGTTTTAGTTTCTGAGGTGTAGGCTCACCCCCTGCAAATACATTTTCTACACTGTTTTGTTTTAATCCAAAATCTCTGCATAAATATCCAAAGGCAGCATGACCTGTTACAAAATTTTTATTTGGTACGCTTTGAAATTTCCCTTTATATTCACTATAAAGCTTATCAAGTTCTTTTCCAAATTCTTGGTAATTTTTTTCATAAAAACTCTCATTTTTTTTATCAGCCATAACCAGTGCATCTTTTATATTTTTAGTTTGAATTTTTGCATCTTTTAAACTAAGCCATATGTGTGGATCGAATTGGCCGTTCTCCTTTACCTCGTCCCCTTGGTTTTTTATAGGACTTATACCCTTAGATGAATCAACTACAGTTAAATTTTTATTATCTATAGCAGCTAAAGTTTTATCTACCCAAGTTTCCATTCCAAATCCTGAATAGACAAACAAATTTGCATTGCTTATGTTTTCCATGTCTTTTATTTTTGGTTCGAAATCATGTGGTTCAGTACCTTCAGGCACAACTGTTGTTACTTCTATTTTATCTTTCCCAACTGCCTTTGCAAATTCCTTTAATGGATTAAAGGAAACTACCACTTGCAGTTTTGACTGATCATTTTGTTTATTGTTTAAAGTCTCTTTCGATGCAATTGTAGATTTTGAGCATCCAACTAATGTGCCAATAATGCATGCCAAAAAAATGATACTAATAATTTTCTTCAATATTTATTTCACTCCTCGATAATTGTTGCAAACCATTTGCATTCACTCTTATAATATACTCATAAAACTTAACTCTGTCAATATTTTAATTATAACCTAGGTTTCAAATACATACAAAAAAAGTATGTATTGTAAAAATACATACTTTTTCCTCTATATATTGTTAAATTTTCACCTGCGCAGCTTATCATCTTCATCGAAGCTGCAATATTATTATATTTCCATGATTATTGGTATAATTATAGGTCTTCTCTTAGTTTTTATATATAAAAATTGACCTAATGCATTTCTGATACTGGATTTTATTACTGCCCATTCTTTAATTTTATTATCTAAACACTGTTCTAACTCTTTTCTAACAATGTCCCTAGCTTCATTAATAAGTTCATTGGATTCTTTCATATATACAAATCCTCTAGTTATTATATCTGGCCCAGCTACTATACTGTAAGTTTCTCTTTCTATAGTTACTACAACAGTAAGAATACCTTCTTCGGCTAAATGTTTTCTATCACGAAGAACGATATTTCCAACATCTCCTACTCCAAGTCCATCTACCATTATAGCTCCTGTTTGCACTCTTCCAGCTATTCTACATTCACTTGCGGATACTTCTAATATCTGTCCAGTTTCAGCAATAAATATATTATCCGAACTCATTCCTAATTTTTCTGCAAGCAAGGCATGTTGCTTTAGATGCCTATATTCACCATGCACTGGCATAAAATATTTAGGGCGAACTAATGTATGCATTAGCTTTAATTCTTCTTGGCACGCATGCCCAGAAACATGAATTTCCTCTGTAGTATTATATATTACATTAGCACCTTTTTTAAATAGCTCATTTATAACCTTGTATATAAATTTCTCATTTCCTGGAATTGGAGAAGCAGATAATATAACTAAATCACCTTTTTGTATTTGAATACTTCTATGAGTTGATGCTGCCATTCTAGTTAATGCAGCTAAGGGCTCACCTTGGCTACCAGTAGTTACTATTGTTACCTTATTATCTGGATAATTATGAAGTTCTGCCACAGTAATTATCTCTTCTGTTGGTATATGCAAATATCCAAGATTTATAGCTACCTCAGAAATTCTCTCCATACTTCTTCCACTAAAAGCTATTTTTCTTCCATTCTGAACTGCAGCATTGGCAATTTGTTGTATTCTATGAATATTTGAAGCAAATGTAGCTACAATTATTCTACCTTCTGCCTCGTGAAATAGATGCTTTAATGTTTCTCCAATTATTTTCTCAGATATTGTAAATCCAGGGCGTTCTACGTTAGTACTATCAGCCATTAGAAGTAGTACTCCTTGGCCACCTAATCTTGCAAATCGCTCTAAATCAATAACTTCTCCATCAATAGGAGTATAATCTATTTTAAAATCTCCTGTGTGTATAATTCTCCCAATAGGAGTATGAATACAAAGTGAGCAAGCATCTGCTATGCTATGGCTAACTCTTATAAACTCTACACTGATTTTTTCTAGCTTTACAATATCCCCCGCTTTTACTACATTTAGGGTACAATCTGCTAGTATTCCATGTTCTTGCAACTTATTTTCTACAAGTCCAAGTGTTAGACGTGTACCGTATACTGGAATATTCATTTGTTTTAGAACATAAGGTAATGCACCTATATGATCTTCATGTCCGTGTGTTAGAAAAATCCCTTTTATCCTATCTTTATTCTCTAAAAGATAAGTTATATCAGGAATAACTAAATCTACCCCATACATATCTACTTCTGGAAAGGAAATTCCGCAATCTATAACAATAATTTCATCTTTGTATTCAATTGCAGTAATGTTTTTTCCAATTTCACCAAGTCCACCTATTGGAATAACTCTAATTTTATTTTTACCTTTACTTTTATAATTATTATTCAATATTCTCCTGATTCCTAAATAATTGGCAATCTAAGCATCCAATATTTTCGTTCTGTCGACTAAACATAATGGTTGTATCACAAGGTTTAACTACTTAGCTTAGATCTGTAAATATTAACAAATCTGCTATATTAACAGTACATTTATACTAAAATTAATATTAACTTACTATTCCAAGTTTTTTATTCTTATTAACTAACCATAAATCAGGATTTTCACCTACCTTTTCTTTTATATTTTTATTAAATTAATCTTCATAACTTTTCTTATATTATTGTTTTTTAAGAAAATTATTTTCCAAGAAAATAGTTTATTTTCCGATATCCGCTTTAGATAACCTATCTCCTTATACCCTTTTTAACTTTTTTAATTTTTTCATCTTACTCAGCCATTCTTACTCCTTTCTTCCATTGTTTTTAATAACCTTATATTTCAAAGTGTCGCTTGCTTGTCAAACATCACTTTCTTTTTTTAATATATATTTATATTTTCCTTATCCCATTGAGGGTTAAATCAGCTCCTGCTGAGCTACATTAACGACTTCAGAACTGTCGTTAAATCATCTCCCTCGGAGCTGCATATTAATTTATAATAATGACACTATATTTAAGATGTACATATGCTCGCGCCCTGAACTACTCACAATATGAAATCTATACAATTTCCTAATAAATACAATACAATACAATACACAACAATACTATTATACTAATCAAATGTAATTATACCATATTATATTTGATTATATTCATTTATAATATAAAAAAGGTTGAGAAATAATTTCTCAACCTTAAAACATCAGTTTCCAAAACAAATATTTTACTTAAATCATCTCTTGTTAGTTCCTAGTCATTAAAAATAATTTGTTTCTTAAATAATCCACCTTGCTTAGTATAATGCAAAATATATTCTTTTTCATAAACATTATGTATTTCTAGATTAATAATTCCTTTTGTTTTTAAAACAAATTTTATTTTATTAAATTCATCAAGTTCTTCTTTTTCAGTTAGCATAGTATACATAAGCTTTTGTGAATATATAGCCCATTTCTCTAACAATTCATCAAGTGCTGTGTTTACATCTATATCCATTCTTCTTCCTCCTTGTATAATATGAATAATATTATTATATCCATTATATATTTTTATCTCGTACGCTCTATTATATATAATTAATTACATATAATCAACTTACATTACTATATATAAATAATTATAGTTATCTCTAATTATTAACATTTTTTTAGAAATCAAACAATTATTATCTGTTTTATATTATAAAACCAATAATTTGCCCATGATTTAAGGTAAGCTTACTTGTTATTGATTTAATAAATGTTATAATTAACTAATTATTGGTTTATTTGAAATTTGAAAATAAAATTTCAAGGAAGTGATTGAATTATAAAAAAATATACATTTATAGCTATTGGTGGGATGCTGGGTGCAATACTCAGATATATTATAAAAAATATCCATATTGATAATTACAAAGAAATTATACCAGTAAATACATTGTTTATTAATATTTCTGGAAGTTTGTTATTAGCACTTATACTAACCATTGCTTTTGAAGTCTATTCATTTGATGCTGATTTAAGATTAGGGATTGCTACCGGATTCTTTGGAGCTTACACAACCTTTTCCACATTATGCAAAGAAACTGTAAATCTTATGATTAAAGGTGACTATTACTTCGCTATATTATATATTGTTTTTTCAATAATGCTGGGACTTACTGCCTCGTACTTTGGCGTAGTACTTGCAAAGGAAGTAGTTTCAAAATTAAAAACGAAGCGAAATATCTCGTAAAAATACATAGGAGGTTAAAGAATGACCTATATACTTGTCGCCGTTGGTGGAGCCGCTGGAAGTTTGGCAAGGTATACACTTGGTAAATTTATAAGTGAAAAATCAAAGAGTTCTTTCCCCATAGGAACTTTTATTATAAATATTACAGGTGCACTTTTACTTGGCATTGTGAGTACTATCGGAGTTAGTGATAATATGATGTTACTCCTAGGGGATGGTTTCTTAGGTGCATACACGACTTTTTCAACTTTTATGTATGAGGGCTTTAATTTATTTAAGGAAAAAGAAAAACTGAATGCATTTATATATATATTATGCTCGGTAATACTCGGTTTAGTGGGATTTTTTATAGGAAGTAAAATAGGAAATATGTAAATTTATCCTTTTATATTACAAATTTCACTAAGAATTTAGTTTTTTCTAAGGCACTTTCTACAGATATTCTACCGTTATTATGCTCGACTAATTGCTTAGTAATAAATAACCCATAGCCGTGTTCAGCTTTTTTCTTAGTTTTTGTAGAAAATCCCCTGTCGAAAATCTTCTTTATTATTTCTTCTGGAATTACTTCTCCATTATCTGATATTTCGATACAAAACTCACCATCCTCCAAAAAAGTAATAACGTATATCTCCTTATTTTCAGTACATGATTCTAGTCTGAATGCCTCAAATGCATTATCTACAATATTACTAATGATACTTATTAATTCATCTTCCCTAATTTTTAAAACACTAAAGGATTCATCAATTTGAACTTTAAAATCTATGCTATTTTTCATTGCATAATTACTTTTTATTGATAACAAACCATCTATATAGTCATTCCCCGTATCTAGATATCTAAATGATAAATGAATTATGTCTGAAAGGCTTGATACATATTCTTTAATTCGATCAACGGTATTAGGCTTGTTCAAGCAACACAATGCCTGTATAATATTTATATGGTTAGCGTAATCATGTTTTTCTTGCCTTATAATACTAATTATTTCTTCCATATTTGAAATTTGATATTTTTGAACTTTATATTTATTGTTTATATTTATCATTTTCCCTCTTTCTCTTAAATATAGAAGTGCAATTATTGAAAGAATAAAAAATATACTAAAAATTAGAATATTATACATTTTATTATTCTCAATATCTAAAACACTAAAGATTAAAATGTATATGAATAAATTAAAAATTCCAATTTGTATTAGAAATTCAGAAAAAGGAGTTTCTTCTTTATTAAGTAATTTATCTTTTAAAAATACACTATATTTTAAAAGTATTACGACGACACATATTTGTAGTAATTTGCTTCCAATTAAAAAAATAAATAAGTATTTAGTGACTGTCATAATTTCATTTAATTCTAAATTAAATATAAACATTTCAATGAATTGAACAAAAGTTTCTGTAGTAAATATTATTGTAAAAAATAATGAAAATATTATAGCCGAAAAATAAAGACTTGTTTTTGTAATAAATGTTAATATCAATATAGAAATTACTATAATAAATAGTGTATGATACAAATTATTAACATAAAGCGTACTCACACATGCTGCAGCAACATATATTATACAAAACAATCCGGATCTTATTTTATTTTCAATAAAATACCTCTTTTGATTAGTTAAGGAGCTAAAAACTCCTAATAGTATTAATGCTTCTACGATATCAAGTATTATTTCTCTAGTCATTTTCACCTTCCCTTCAATAAAGTATTGACTCTATTATCCTAAAATTAATAGTCAAGCTTATTTAAATAAGCTATTTCTTATTAGTTATATATTCTATATAACTTTGCGTATCCCTTTATACTTAAGTATATATTTACAGAAATAAAAATTCACTCCAACTACTACATGTATCATCCTAAAAAACGCTTCAAAAAATACACGTTTATTAGATTTGCACTAATATAACGTGTACCACTTTGGGAAAAATAGTTTTGTATTTCTATTTACTCATTGCCTCTTCCACTGCAACAGCAACTGCAACTGATGCACCAACCATAGGATTATTTCCCATGCCTATTAAACCCATCATTTCAACATGAGCTGGAACTGATGAGGAACCTGCGAATTGTGCATCTGAATGCATTCTTCCCATAGTATCTGTCATTCCGTACGATGCAGGCCCTGCTCCCATATTGTCTGGGTGAAGAGTTCTTCCTGTACCGCCACCTGATGCTACTGAAAAGTATTTCTTACCTTGTGCGTAACATTCTTTTTTATAAGTACCAGCAACTGGATGTTGGAATCTTGTTGGATTTGTAGAGTTTCCTGTTATTGAAACATCTACTCCCTCTGAATGCATTATTGAAACGCCTTCACGTACATCATCTGCTCCGTAACATCTTACTTTAGCTTTTTCTCCCTTAGAATAAGCTGTTTCTTTAACTACTGTTAATTTACTAGTATAGTAATCAAATTTAGTTTGAACATAAGTAAATCCATTAATCCTTGAAATAATATAAGCAGCATCTTTTCCAAGACCATTAAGTATTACTTTTAAAGGAACTTCTCTTACTTTATTTGCAGCTCTTGCAAGTCCAATTGCTCCCTCAGCTGCAGCAAATGATTCATGTCCAGCTAAAAATGCAAAACATTTAGTTTCTTCGCGTAGTAGCATAGCTGCTAAATTACCATGTCCAACTCCAACTTTTCTATCATCCGCTACAGAACCTGGTATACAAAATGATTGAAGTCCTTCTCCTATATATACTGCAGCATCTGCTGCCTTTGTACATCCATTTTTAATTGCTATAGCAGCGCCTACTGCATATGCCCAGCAAGCATTTTCAAATGCTATAGGTTGAATTCCTTTAACTATTTCAAAAGTATCAATACCTTTGTCTTCACAAATTTTTCTTGCTTCTTCTAGTGAATTTATTCCGTGCTTACTTAATACGGGTAATATTTGATCTATTCTTCTCTCGTAACTTTCAAATAAAGCCATTTAATTATTCCTCCTTTTTATATTATTGTTGTCTTGGATCGATTACTTTTGTTGCTTCATCAAATCTACCATAACTTCCAGTAGCTTTTTCCATAGCTTCATTAGCATCCATGCCTTTTTTAATCATTTCCATCATTTTTCCTAGTTGAACAAATTTATAACCTATAATTTCACTATGCTCGTCAAGTGCTATATTAGTTACATAACCCTCAGCCATTTCTAAATATCTTGGTCCCTTAGCTAATGTTCCGTACATTGTTCCTACTTGACTTCTAAGACCTTTTCCTAAATCTTCAAGTCCAGCGCCGATAGGTAGTCCACCTTCTGAAAATGCAGTTTGAGTTCTTCCGTAAACTATTTGAAGGAATAATTCCCTCATAGCTGTATTTATTGCATCGCACACTAAATCTGTATTTAATGCTTCCAAAATAGTTTTTCCTGGAAGTATTTCTGATGCCATTGCTGCTGAGTGAGTGCTACCTGAGCATCCTATTACCTCAACTAATGCTTCTTGTATTATTCCCTCTTTTACGTTTAATGTAAGCTTACAGGCACCTTGCTGCGGAGCACACCATCCAATTCCATGTGTCAAACCTGAGACATCTTTAATTTCTTTACTTTGTACCCATTTTCCTTCTTCAGGAATTGGTGCTGAACCATGATTAGGTCCTTTGGCAACACAAATCATTTCTGAAACTTCTGTTGAATAAATCATAATATTATCTCCTTCCTTATGTAGATAGTAACTTAATTCCTTTATAATTAGTGGTCGTTATTTGTCCCACCGGGTCTTTAATTTAAATCTGTTAACAATTCTATTTTAACAAATATAATCCAACTTAACAAGTCCATAAAATATGTTACATTCAGAATACTAATATTATACCATTATCTACTACTTTTATAAACTTATAGACTCTACTATTGTAAACTATATATATCCTCTAGGTAGGTCTCTGGGGGACTTTCCTTCTGAAATGTCGTTAAATCTAAATAAAACAGGTACATTCATATGAGAAATGGAAGAACTATAGTATAATAATTACATATAGTTCTAAAAAACTATGTTTTTTAGTTTTGATTAAATTATATATACATATTAAGTATATATGAGGAGGATAATAATAATAATATGGAAAATGAAAATGAAAAATTGGATATCGAAAAAGTTGTAAATGAAATAATAGAGCAGGGAGAGATTTTCAACGATATTGAAGAAGATTTATTACATGAATTAATAGATAATAGAATATCCACAGATAGTAATGTTGATCATTCTCAAACTCTCACTTTCGGAAATAAGATGGCAGATAAAATCGCCGAATCAGTAGGTAGTTGGAGTTTTATAATAATTGCATTAGCAGTTATCGCAATATGGATAGTAGTAAATAGCGTCTTTAAAAAATTATTTGACCCATTTCCATTTATTCTTCTTAATCTAGTTCTATCTTGCACTGCCGCTATACAAGCACCTGTAATAATGATGAGCCAAAATAGGCAAGAAGATAAAGATAGAATAAAATCGAAAAATGACTATAAAATAAATCTTAAATCAGAATTAATTATTCAAGATCTACATAAGAAAATGGATTCATTAATTGAGGACCAAAAAATATTAGTCAAGAATCAAACTATAATGGTAGAATATATTAAAAATTTAAAATAGGTGCCACCCACATGGCAAGTGGCAAGTTAACATGCCACTTGCCATGTGGGTGGCACCTAAAGGAGAAAAACATGAATGATTATGAAGAGAATGCATTAAAAGAAATGTTTGTATGGCAAGGAAACATGAAAAAAAAGCCTTCCTTTTCAAGTGACATGGCTAAAGGATTACAAAACAAAATGAATAACTTAATTCCAGGTAAAGTTCAGGATATCATTAATGCTTCTATTGAAAATATGGCAAAGCTAGTCCTCACTGGTTCTGAATATACATCGAAACCCCCATTAACTAATACTTCCCTTGAAGAGCGCGAGCTTTTAGCAAAAAAGAGTATTGATTTTTATAGAAAAGCTGCAACCGTAAGTGGAGCTGGCACCGGAGCTTCTGGACTTATAGTTGGACTTGCAGATTTCCCTATCCTTCTAAGTTTAAAGGTGAAATTTTTATATGAACTGGCTAGTATTTATGGTTTTGATGTTCGTAATTATAAAGAAAGATTATATATCTTATATGTTTTTCAGTTAGCTTTTTCTAGTGACAAAAAAAGACTTGAGATTTATACGCAAATATCAAATTGGGATAATTATGTGAGGGATCTTCCAACAGATATAGGTTCCTTTGACTGGCGAACTTTTCAACAAGAATATAGGGATTATATTGATTTGGCAAAAATGTTACAACTTGTTCCAGGAATTGGAATGGTTGTTGGTGCATATGCTAACTATAAATTAATGAATAAATTATACGATACAGCAATTAATGCTTATAGACTAAGAATCTTTAAAAAAAGCTTATAATGCTTTTGAATTTTAAATAACAGAAAAAAATCAACCCTCAAATTAACTAAATTAAAATGAAAGTTGATTTTTTTAATTATTAAAATTTTTCAGATAATATTTCAAAATATCCTTGTGGATGTGCGCAAGCTGGACATAATTTCGGAGCACTCTTTCCTTCAAAAATATAACCACAGTTACCACATTTCCAAGTAACTACTTCATCCTTATCAAATACTTTATTATTTTCTATGTTACTTAATAGTTGTCTATATCTTTCTTCATGATGTTTTTCAACTTCAGCAATTTTTCTATAAAGAAAAGCTATATCTGGAAATCCTTCTTTGTCAGCAACTTCAGCGAATGCTGGGTAGAGATCTGACCATTCCTCATTTTCACCGTTTGCTGCTGCTAATAAATTTGTCTTAGTATCTGCAAGAGTTACAGGAAATGTTGCTGTAATTTCTACCACTTCTCCACATAAATCTTTATTGGCAAATTTAAAAAATCTTTCAGCATGTTCTTTCTCGTTGTTGGCTGTTTCTATGAATATATTAGATATTTGTATAAAGCCCTCTTTTTTCGCTACAGATGAATAATAAGTATATCTATTTCTAGCTTGTGATTCACCTGCAAATGACTTCATAAGATTTTCAGCTGTTTTTGTACCTTTTAATGTTTTCATAAAATACCTCCTTGTTTTTCTCCTCAGATAAAATACCTATCTACACTATAGTATACCCTATTATAGCAACGTTTTCCTCTTTTAAATCATGATTTTATAAATTAATAATTCAAACCAACATTATTATCTTCAAAGTGGGTCCTATTTATTCTATACGAAATCAAATAAATCCTTTTGTGGAAACAATCCGAATAAGCCACCTGTATGAATAAATAATATGTTTTTAAAGTCATTAAATCTTCCTTTTTTGATTTCCCTCGTTAGTCCATACATCCCCTTACCTGTATACACAGGATCAAGTATAACTCCCTCGAGTTTTGCAAGTTCATTTATAAACTTAAGCTCCACTGGTGTACTTAGTGCATATCCTAGGCCAACATACCCATCTATTATATTTATTTCACTCTTATCAAAATGAATATCTATATCCAAATATTTATTGCTTTCTATAAGTATTTCATGAATTGTATTTTTAAAATATTCTTCATCGTCACATACATTAATTCCATATATTTGTGCACGACTTTTCAGTATTTTACTCCCGAGTAATAATCCTGCGTGTGTCCCTCCTGACCCTACTGCTATAAAAATTCCATCAAATTGAATACCCATCTCTTTTTCCTGAGTCATTATCTCATCCATTGCTTTAAAATATCCAAAGCTCCCTATTCCATTTGAAGCTCCCTCAGGTATAATATATGGAATAAATCCCTTACATTCCATTTTCTTCTTTAGTTCTTCCATTATTTCCATTCGTCTATTACTATAGTCCTCAGGTGTAATAAATCTTATATCAGCACCCAAAAGCTTGTTTATAAACAAATTGCCATCTACCTCAGTTTCTTCCTTACCTCTCAAAACAAGTCCTGCTCTCATCCCCATTTTAACCGCTGCCGCCACTGTAGCCCTTGCATGATTTGATTGAATACCTCCGCAGGTTATTAAATAATCACATCCCAAATCTAAGGCTTCCTTAATTGAAAATTCCAGCTTTCTTATTTTATTTCCTGAAATCTCAGTTCCCGTATAATCATCTCTTTTTATATAAATATTAGGTCCACAAAGTTGTTTTGATAACCTATCAAGCTTTTCGATTTTAGTAGGAATGTTTGCTAATTCAATTCTATCCGGTATTTTAATCATAATTATATTCCTCACTTTCCTTCTGAAATGTCGTTAATATTCTTTATAATATTATCCACAGCCTTTTCAACAAACTTTGGATCAGTAGCCATATTTAGTCTAACAAAACCTTTGCAATCTTTACTAAACCACTCACCAAAGTCAACAGCAAGTCTGCATTTATCCTGTATAAATGCTTTTGTTTCATTAGGGTCTATATACCCCCTTAAATCTATCCAAACAAGGTAAGTTCCTTCGAGTGGTGTAATAATTAGTTTAGGTGTTTCTTCACTTAGTCTTTTTTTAACATGATTATAATTATGCCTTATCACATTCAGTAAAGAATCTACCCACTCTTTCCCATGATTATATGCAGCTTCTGCTGCAGTTAGTCCAATAATATTCACTGCTGCTCCGCTAACTGTTTTTGAATAAGCATCATATCTTGCCCTTATTTTTTCGTTAGATATGATTATATTACAACTTAATAACCCAGCTAGATTAAAAGTTTTAGACGGTGCTGTAACTGTTATTAAATTGTCTGCATATTTGCCTCCACTTACAATAGCTGCTGGTGTTTGTTTATTTTTCCCGATTATAATATCTTGATGAATCTCATCGGAGACCACAAGCACATTATGTTTTTTACATATAGACAAAACTTTGTCCAATTCTTCCTGTGTCCAAACCCTACCAACGGGATTATGAGGTGAACACTGGATAAATAATTTAACATGGTTTTCAATAATATTTTTCTCGAATTTTTCAAAATCTATAGTATATACACCATTTGTATTAATTAATTCTGTTGTAATTAATTTTCTTTCTGTATCAATTATCGCATAATGAAAAGGATAATACACTGGCGTAATAATAATTACTGAGTCCCCCAGGTTTGTATATGCATTAACAAAGCTATATAAGGCACCGACAACGCCAGTTGAAAAACGCATCCATTTTTTATCTACTTCATAGTTATGTTGATTCTTTTCCCAATTAATAAAAGAAGTGTAATAAGAATCAGGCACATAAGCATATCCAAATACTCCATGTTCGATTCTTCGCTTCATCGCTTCAACTACTACTTCTGGAGTTTTAAATTCCATATCTGCAACCCACATAGGAATTAAATCCTTATCTCCATAACGCTTATCTAACATATCCCACTTTAATGAATTTGTACCTCTCCTGTCTATTGAATACTTTTCACAAAATTCCTTTATGTCCATAATAAAATCTCCTTCTCTCTTTGACCTTTTAATAAATGGTTTAATTTTCTCTTTAGATCTAATTCTATATTTATTATAAATACGGAATAAAAAATCACCTTACTTTCAACTATTACGCCTAAAGCAAGGTGGTTTTAATGTTTTTTAAATATTACTTCCTATAATAGTATATCTATTTGATTCATTCCCCTATATTACATTTAGAATGCTGGAATTATAGCACCTTTATATTTTTTCAAAATAAACTTTTTAACTTCTGGAGAATTTAATGCCTTTGAAAGTGCTTGTATATAAGGCTTATTTTTGTCTTCAGTTCTAACTGCAAGTACATTTGCATAAGGAGATTCTTTTGATTCAACTACTAATGCATCCGTTAGCTTTAATTTAGCTTCCATTGCATAATTTGAATTTATGACTGCTGCATCCAAGTCTTTTAAAATTCTTGGAAGTTGAGGAGCGTCCAATTCAGTTATTTTTAACTTCTTTTTATTTTCTGTAATATCAAGCTTTGAAATAAGATCTCCACTTTTTAATTTTATTAATCCTGCTTTCTCAAGTACTCTAAGTGCTCTTGCTCCATTTGTTGGGTCATTTGGAATAGCAATACTTGCTCCATCTTTTATATCACTAAGCTTTTTATATTTTGTTGAGTATAAAGCCATTGGTTCAATATGAACCTTTACAGTATAAGTAAGATCTAGTCCCTTTTCTTTACTAAATTCCTTCAAATAAGGTATATGTTGAAAGAAATTAGCATCTAATTGTTTCTCTGCAAGTGCTGTGTTTGGCGTTACATAGTCAGTAAATTCTACTATTTTAAGAGTATATCCCTCTTTTGCTAAAATTGGCTTTACCACTTCTAATATCTCTTTATGAGGAACTGGTGATGCACCTACTGTAATAATCTTTTTATCAGTTACGACCGCCTCTTTTTTTGATCCACAACCACCTAATGCGAAAATTACGACTATTGATAGTAACACACTTAATACTTTTTTCATTTTAAAATCCCCCTTAATTCTTAATATCATATTTTTATAATATAATTATCTTCTTCGAAGCTGCAGTCCTACCGCAAACTTCAGATGAAGATTTCATTTTATCATTTTACTATATAGTAAATTGCCTAAGGCTTGTATTATTTGTACAATTACGATTAATATTATTACAGTATATATCATAACATCTGATTGAAATCTATAATAACCATATTTTACAGCTACATCTCCAAGACCACCCCCACCAATTGTCCCAGCCATAGCTGAGTACCCTATAATGTTTATTATAGTTAAAGTAATTCCAAGAACTATAGATGGCATTGCCTCTTTTAACATAACGTTAAATATAATTTGGTGGGTTTTTGCACCAAAAGATTTAGCAGCTTCTATAATACCATAATCCACCTCGAGTAGCGCAGATTCTATTATTCTTGCAGCAAAAGGAGCCGCTCCAAGCGTTAGTGGAACTATAGCTGCATTAGTACCTATAGTTGTTCCAGTAATAATCTTTGTTAAAGGAAATATAGATATCATTAATATAATAAACGGAAATGAACGTAGTACATTGACTACTAAATTTAAACTTTTATAAATTATAGCATTTGGACGTAAACCAATAGGTCCAGTTATAATAAGCCCAACTGCTGCAATAAATCCTAAAATCACTGTGAAAATTGTGGATACTGTTACCATATATAATGTGTCTAAAAGTGCAGGTAGTAAAACTTCGTTAAATAGCATTTATGCTCCTCCTTATTATTAGTTTTTATCCTCTTTATATTCATCAATTTGCAAAGAACCATTATCAACTTCCCACCCAATAGATCTTTCATCTAAATAATTTAATATTTTTTCCTTATTCTCTCCGGTTGTATTTATTATAAGGCTACCCATTACATTATCGCGAAATTTTTCAAGCCGTCCCCATACTATTGAAAAATCAATATCAAGTTCCCTGGCGAGCGATGTTATTAGGCAGCTCTGAGTAATTTCCTTTGTAAAAAATATTTTAATGTTATATCCCGCGCTTGGCAATAATTCTTCCTCACCAATAAGTACTTTCATTTCTTTTGTTGGCTTAATAAATAACTCATCAGTAAATCCACGACTCTTAATCTTACCACCTTCTAAAAGAATAAACTTATTGCAAATTTCTTTTACCACTTCCATCTGGTGGGTAACTACAACGATTGTTATATCAAATCTATTATTTATATCCCTTAAAAGCTGCAATATAGATTTTGTAGTTTTAGGATCTAATGCAGAAGTAGCCTCATCACATAGTAATATTTTAGGATTGAGTGCTAATGCTCTTGCTATTCCAACTCTTTGTTTTTGACCTCCACTTAACTGTTTTACGTTAGTGATAACTTTATCATTAAGTCCTACTAAATCTATTAAACTATCTACCCTTTTCTTAATAAAATCTTTATCCTTTCCCCATACCTCTAGTGGAAACGCAATATTTTGAAAAACATTTTTACTATTTATTAGGTTAAAACTTTGAAATATAATACCGACGTCTTTTCTAAACTCTCGAAGCTCTTTTAAATTTAGTTCCTTTACACCTTTGCCCATTATGTTAATAGAACCTGTATCATAGGTTTCAAGGCCATTAAAACATCTAAGCAATGTAGATTTGCCAGCTCCACTATGACCGATAACTCCATAAATGTCACCTTTCTCAACTATAAAAGAAACATCACTTAATACTTTCACCTCTGAAAAACTTTTACTTACACCTTGAACTTTAATCATGATATTCTTTCTCCTTTTCAATGTCTATGATTGATCTATAATTTATGATATTGCCATCAGGCACATTCAAACAAGGATTATATATTCCTCTAAAAAATAGAACCCAAGAATAAACTTGGGCTCTATATCCAAACTTATTCTTATCTTGCAGCAACGCTACAGGATTTAACACCATATGTCATAAATGACACTGGTTGTCGGGCTTCATTGGGCCATTCCCTCCACCTCTCGTGATAAGACACTATTAAATTTTAATTTCAATATAATTCCATACAAAAAACCTCTTTTATGATATCACTATATTACCAATATGTAAAGAAGGGAATCTATTATTCTATAAGATTCTCCCCTCTTGGGATATACTTACCCCCTTGGGGCATAAATAATAATAGCCGCTCCTATTATTGCTATAGTACCCCCAATTAAATCAAATTTATCAGGAATTATATTGTCAATCTTCCAACCCCATAATATAGAAAGTATAATAAATATACCACCATAAGTTGCATATACTCTACCAAAATTAGCATTAGGTGGTTGAAGGGTAGGAATTACACCATATAATATTAATGCAACTGCTCCAGTAACTGCACACATAATGCCTTTCCCCTCGCGTAGCCATATCCATATAAGGTATCCCCCACCTATCTCAAATATTCCAGCTAACACAAAGTAAAATATTGATTTAATTATCTCCATATATATTTCTCCTATAAATATCTATTGCAACTGTTTGTACACCATTTTAGTTTACTATATCATAAATGAATATCAATATCAATATCATTTGATAGTGATATTCAAATTCTCAATGTTACGAAGTGTATTATATGTTCAAAATAATAATTTTTCATAAATTAAGGGGGCCCTAATATAAATGGGTCCCCTTAATAATTACCAGAATTCACAATTTAACTTTCTTCATTATATACACGACATTTTGTTATGCTTTTTCAAATTCTGATTTTGAAACTCCACATACAGGGCAAACCCAATCCTCTGGAATATCTGCAAACTTGGTACCTGGTTTTATTCCTCCATCTGCATCCCCTACTGCTGGATCATACTCATATCCACATATCGTGCAAACATACTTATCCATAAAAACATCTCCTCTTAATTCACTTAATATTATAACTCACTTAATATTCTCTCTTATACTGCCCTAACCTTTATGCACCATTCTAATGCCATTTCATCATAATATATGTTTTTTATAATGTCAATATTCGGCTATATATTTATCATTTTTTTAAACAATGAATATATTTCATTGAAAATATATATTTCATATGTAACATATCGAACAGTTTAGTAATTTGACCTAACTTTATTTATATTAACTTACCATTTTTTTCTTAATACCTTTAATAATACTAAACATTTATGTTACAATATACTATGATAATAAAGTGTGTAGACTATTAGATATGAGGTGAAAAAAATACTTTTCACTTAACTTTGATATTTCAGAATAATTATATACTATAGGGCATAAATCTTATACTATAGGGCATAAATCTTATACTATGGTATTATTGACAATAATATAAAATGCTTATATTATTAATAGGTAAACTATGACCTTTTTTATCACTAAAAAAGCTAATAAAATCTCTTAAATATTCAAACTACTTAATAAGGTGATAATGCAATTTAATGCAGACCAAAAGATAGAATAGTACTTGTGGCGACCAAGTATTATTTAATGCACATAAAACCACCGCTCCTTTGTGTATCTGTATGTAATATGGTCGTCCAGACCTAATTCTGGACAATTTCTTTTTTTGTACTATAAAAAAGGAGGAGATATTAATGGATGATAATGAATCTGTAGAAGTCACAAAAACACCAAGTATTAAAAAGAAGTTATGGAAAAAAATTGTTAAAGGCTTATTGATATTTTCTGCAATAATTTTCTTATCAGGTACTGTGGCTTTAGGATATGTTTATATTAAATATGGTGCCAAAATACAAGCGACTATTCAAAGTGGTAACACTGTAGCACAATCCATAAACGAAACTGATTTTAATACCCGAAAACCAACAGAGGTTTATGATAATAAGGGCAAACTATTAAAAGTCTTTAAAACGAATACGTATTATTATACGAAAGAAGCGGACTTAAATCCATATGTGGGCCAAGCTGTTACTTCAATAGAAGACGAAAGGTTCTATGAGCATAATGGAATCGATTATAAAGGCATTCGACGATCTATTTGGGTATACATAAAATCCAAGGGTGATATACTTCAAGGCGGATCTACATTAACTCAACAACTTGCAAGAAATGTATTCCTTTCATTTGACGTATCCATATGGAGGAAATTAAAAGAATCAGTTATAGCAATAGATTTAGAAAAAAAATATTCCAAAGCACAAATATTAGAGTTCTATGTAAATAACGTAAACTACGGCAATGGTTGTTATAGCATTGAAAGTGCTTCCCAATATTACTTTCAAAAAACTAACAAGGACTTAGATGTATCTCAGATAGCTATGCTTGCTGGCATTCCTAATAATCCTTCCTATTATAACCCTATTAAACATATGGACAATGCAACAAATAGGAGAAACTTAGTTTTAAATAAAATGTTAAGTTTAGGTAAAATATCACAAAACGATTATGCTATAGCGAAGGCAGAAGTTATTAAATTAAATGTAAAACCTTATGTAGCATCAGCACCTATTGATTATAGTATTCAATATGCTGTCCACAATGCAACTGTAAAACTAATGGAGGAAGATGGTTTTGTTTCAATATATAATTTTACTACTGATAAAGATCGAAAAACTTATTTAGCTAAGTATGATGAGGAATATGCAGCTAAAGAAAAACAACTTCTTAGTGGAAGGTATAGAATAGACACATCCATTGATACTGCAAAACAACAAAAGTTACAAAGTGTAGTTGATAGCAATCTCGAACAATATACACAAACAAATTACAAAACAAAATTACAATTATATAAAAAACAAGGTGCAAGTGTTACTATTGACAATAGTACAGGCGAGGTAGTAGCTATAGTTGGAGGTAGAAGCCAAGCTGGCAACACCTTTAACAGAGCCTTCTTAGCTGTAAGACAACCTGGTTCTTCTATAAAACCATTAATAGCATATACACCGGCATTTGAAAGAGGATACATTCCAGCAAGCGCATATATAGATGCGCCAATTGGGAACGTAAAAAATGATGATTTTATATACCGTGGGTATGTATCTTTAAAATATGCGCTTGATATATCTATAAACACTATTGCAGTTCGACTAGTAAGAGAGAATACTCCAGCAAAATCGTTACAATATCTAAAGAATATGGAGTTTAAATATATAACTCCAGGAGATGCTACTAGATCTATAGTTGGTATAGGTGGTTTTACAAATGGTGTTACACCAGTAGAAATGGCTTCTGCTTATTCAACCCTTGCAAGAAATGGTGAATATATAGAACCCACTAACGTACGTAAAATAACTAACACAGTAATTAATGAAGTATTGTTTGAAAATAATTATAAGGAAACTAAAGTGTATGATAGTGGTGCTTCTTACCTTATGACGGATACTTTAAAAAGTGTATTAACAGAAAGTTATTCAACTGGCAGAGGTCTATCCCTTAGTAACTATTCTTATGCTGCTGGTAAAACAGGAACTACGGATCAATCAAAAGACTGCTGGTTTATAGGATATACACCGTACTATACAACATCCGTATGGGTAGGCGATGATACCCCTGCTCCTCAGGATATGTTTGGTGCTAATGAGCCAGGGCAAATATGGAAAGAGTATATGGAGTACCTACACCAAGGTTTAGATCAAGTGGATTTCGTTCGCCCTAATACAGTAGTTACTAGAAACGGAATATTGATGGATACAATATATATTAAATTACACCCAAATGGTAGCATGATAAATAATATAGTTAAACCTAAAACATCTGCAGTAACTAAAACCGATACCAAAATTGTAGATGCCACGCAAAAGGCAAAAGATGCTGCCGTACAACAAGCAAAAGATGCCACCGCACAACAAGCAAAAGATGATGCCGCACAAAAGGCAAAAGATGCCGCCGCACAACAAACAAAAGATGCTGCCGCACAACAAACAAAAGATGCTGCCGCACAACAAGCAAAAGATGCTGCCGCACAACAAGCAAAAGATGCTGCCGCACAAAAGGCAAAAGATGATGCCACGCAAAAGGCAAAAGATGACGCCGCACAAAAGGCAAAAGATGATGCCGCACAACACTCTAACACGAATACAAACGTTAATAAATAATATTTGATGTAAAAAAGGTAAGTGTTAAAAACACTTACCTTTTTTACATCAAATAAAATAAAAATTCCACAAACTCTTTAAGATTCTATGATTTCATATCCTACTACAGATAATGAACCTATTGCATTATCTATACCTTTATTTTTAACAAGAATGTAGTCTGTATCATATGTAGAAATAGCAAATATACTTATTCCTTGCTGTGCTAATACATTACTAATTAATACAAAGGGCATCTTAGAAGATATGCCACGGAGCAATGCCCTTTGTGTTTAATACGGTTATTTTTTAAATATCTCTTTTAATTTTTCGTTAGCATAATAATAGTCATTATCTTCAATGATAAAATTACTATCTTTTAAAATTCTACAGATGTTTTTATTATATACACCTTCACATTCACATCTTTTAATTTTCCAATCATTAGTTTCTAATTTATTTATAAATTTGAGTAATTCATTTCTTAACATATTATTATAATGAATTGAATCATTTTCTCGATCAACAAATAATTGACCTTTTGTTGAAAAATCATATATTTTTCCATTCTTATAATATATTTTTCCTAAATCACCATCGGAAAATTCAACCTTGGAAAATCTATCAAATATTGACTTTTCAATTAACATTTACTCACCTCCTCACAAACACTATATTGGGTATACATGAACCTGATGATGCTCGCGCTTTCAGGAAGACTTTACAAAACTAGTATCCAATATACAAACTTCTGAGTTTCTGTTTCTGTTTAACGGCTTGTCCTTTATTGTACGCAGATTGATACAAATGTGCTACAGAATATACATAAGTTAAATGTAGATAGACTAAAGCTATTATATGCCCAATGTGTGGATCAAATGATTTAGATATTCATATTAGCCCCAGTACTAGGCATGCCTAGCACTGGGGCTAATTTATAATCATTAGAAGATAAATAAAACCTATTCCCTATCGCAGTTGTTTGGTTTAAATATCACTAATATGACATTTTGCTTTCTAAATCAATTTCCTTATTCTCTATTCTTATCTTTAAATCTTTAACTTTCTCTTCAATTATTCTAGCTGTTTTTATAAACTCTGCATCAGCCATCTGCGATCTACAAGAATTATGAACACATATAAATGCTACCTTTGGTTTCATAATATCATTCTCCTTTATATCTATTGTAATTTTAAACCTTTTCTTTCGCAAAATATTTCTTTCTCCAGTATAAAGCTACATTAACGAGTCCTATCATTACTGGAACCTCAACGAGTGGTCCAATAACTGCTGCAAAAGCTTCTTTAGATTGTATTCCAAATACTGCTACTGCAACTGCGATAGCAAGTTCAAAATTATTACTTGCAGCAGTAAAAGCGAGCGTAACTGTTCTCTTATAATCAATTCCTTGTTTATAACTTATAAAGAACGATACTGAAAACATAATAACAAAATAAATTAATAGTGGAATAGCTACTTTAACTACGTCCAGTGGCAACTGAACAATGTATTGTCCTTTATAACTAAACATCACTACTATTGTAAATAACAATGCAATCAATGCAAGTGGGCTAATCTTTGGAATAAACTTTTTTGTATACCACTCAGTTCCCATTTTAGGTTCTAGAAATATTCTTGTTAGCATCCCGAGTGCAAATGGAATTCCTAAATAAATAGCAACAGATGAGGCCACTGCCCCCATGGAAAAATTGACTTTGTATCCGGTAAGACCAAATAATGGAGGTAGTACCGTTACAAAAATATAAGCAAATACAGAATAGAATATTACCTGGAATATTGAATTAAAGGCGACTAAAGCAGCAGCATATTCGCTATCTCCATCAGCCAAACTATTCCAAACGATAACCATAGCAATACATCTTGCAATACCTATTAGTATTAGTCCTGTCATCAAAGCTGGATCTGACCTTAAGAAAACTATTGCAAGTATGAACATCAAAATTGGTCCAATGATCCAATTTTGAACTAAAGATAATCCTAAGATCTTTGGGTTTCTAAACACCTTTCCAAGTTCTTTGTAATTTACTTTTGCAAGAGGCGGATACATCATAACTATTAATCCAATAGCAATGGGTATTGATGTGTTACCCACTGATAGTTTTGATAAAACAACTGATGTTTGAGGCAGAGCCCACCCTAGTAAAATACCCACTGCCATTGCAAGAAATATCCATAGGGTTAGAAACCTGTCAAGTAATGATAGTCTTGGTTGTCCTTTCATAATAAAACCCCCCTTTAATACTTGTTTTTTATTTCAATTTTGTTTTAGTCGCGTTGTAAAACTTATGACCTCCTGAGAGGTTATATACCTTATTAAAACCATGATTAATCAAAATATTCTGAGCTGCATTTCCAGTAACGCCTTTATTGCAGTAAGTTATTGTTAAGAGATCCTTATCCAAGTTCTCTAACTCGTTTCGTAACTTATCGTGTGGTATATTAACTGCCGCAATTACATGTGATTCATCATATTGCTTCCTAACTCTTGCATCAATAACTTGAATCTTCTCACCTCTACTAACTAGTTCTTGAGTGTCTCTTACTGTGATAAGAGGTCTATTGTTATTTAATACATTGTCTAATATCATCCCTGTGTAATGAACGGGATCTTTAGTTGTTGAAAAAGGTGGTGCATAAGCTAAATCTAAATGGAAGAGGTCGCTCACCTTTGCGCCATAGGTAATTAATGTTACAAACACATCTATTCTCTTGTCTACCCCAACATATCCAATAATCTGTACACCTAAAATCTTTTGAGAAGCCTTATCTGCAATTGCTTTTATAAGCATTTCTTTACCATGAAAATAATCAGGCTTATCTAGTTTTATATTATGGCACACAACTATTTCATAACCCTCATTTATAGCTTCTTTTTCAGACAATCCTGTACTTGCAATTGTCATATCAAAGAGCTTAAATATACCAGTACTTAGGTTTCCTCTATATTCTAAAGTACCACCACTAAGAACATCTCCTGCAATTCTTCCTGTTTTGTTTGCTGTTGAACCAAGTGGTCTATATACTGGTTTACCCGTAATTACAGAAAACGTCTCAATGCAGTCACCACAGGAATAAACGTCTTCAATATTTGTTTGCATCTTAGTATTAACTTTTATTGCGCCAGTAACCCCAATTTCTATTCCTGCGTTCTTTGCAAGTATTATGTTTGGTTTTACTCCAGTTGCCATAATAACCATATCAGAGGCTACCTCTGTGCCATCCTCTAAAATAACCTTATCCTCGTGAATATCAATAATACCTGTATTTTTAATAATAGTAATGTTCTTTTTAAGTAACGCGTCTTCTAGAAAAGCTGCCATATCTTCATCTAAATTGGGTGTTATCTTGCTCTGCTTTTCTATAATATTAACATTTATTCCGTCAGCCATTAAATTCTCCAGCATTTCGAATCCAATAAACCCTGTACCTGCAATTACTGCATTTCGTGGCTTTCTTTCTTCAATAAAGTTTCTAATATTTCTAGCACTTTGGACATTTCTAAGAAAAAATACGTTATCTTTATCTACTCCAGTTATTTTAGGCACAAAAACTGTTGCTCCCGTTGCAATTACTAACTTGTCATATTTATCATTGAAAATTTTATTAGTATTAAGGTCTTTTACAGTTAATTCCTTATTATGTGTATCTATTTTTAATACTTCAAACCCTATAAAAACATCAATATTGTATTTTTTCTTAAAGAATGCAGAGTCTCTAGGTGTAAGTTCACCGATGTCTCTTATTTCACCACCAATATAATAAGGAAGTCCACATCCTGAATAAGATATATCCTTATCCTTTTCATATATGATTATTTCAGCACTATCATCATTTCGCCTGGCTTTCGCTGCGGCAGATGTTCCTGCTGCAACTGCACCTATAACAAGTATCCTCATTTTACTCCTCCTCATGTTCTTGTTAATTAATACCTTAATTTAAACAAATTCTTAAACTAGCAACTTATTTAACTTATCACCCTTAATTTCATCAGGACTCCAAGGAATAACAGCAAACTTACCATTTGCATGTGCATCTACTTTGTTAATCCATTCAATTTCATTACTTGCTTTTGCAGATAGTAGCTTATTGGTTGAACTCGTCTTGTATAGTGATGAGTTAATAACCCACCATTTCGCCAAAATTGTCGCACGTTTTAAATCTTCTTCTAAACGCAATGCTTCATATACTGGTGTAGCTTCAGCAAGAGTTACTATTATTACTTCAGTTTCATCCCTATTTCGAAGCCGTGGCAAGAGTTTTTTCACAGATTCTGGAATATCACCTTTCGAGCGCTTAATTTCTTGGTTATAACTTTGGGTAGAATCAAGTAGCAGGAGAGTATGACCTGTTGGAGCTGTGTCAATTACAACAATCTGATCCTCAGCTTTATCGACTATATCCGCAAAAGCTCTAAACACCGCAATTTCCTGTGTGCATGGAGAACGCAAATCCTCTTCAACGTAGGCAATGTCTTCATCAGCCATAGTTTCTCTTGCCTTAGAAAGTACTTCATCCTGATATTTCTTAAGCTCTGCGTGCTCATCAATGTGACTCATAGTGATGTTGCTACTTTCATTAATAATAAATTTAAGATGAGCTGCAGGGTCAGTTGTAGTGAGGTGAACCTTTTTGCCCTTTGCTGATAAACCCAAAGCAATAGCTGCTGCAATTGTAGTTTTACCTACACCACCCTTACCCATAGTAAATATTACTTTTTTATTGCTTTTATATAAGTCCTCAATAACATCTTTTAACTGAGGAATAGTTTCAGCGTTTATCTTTTCATCGCTAACACTATATTTATCATTGGTAAGTAATGCACGCACATTCTCCATTCCTGTTATATTGTAAGCTCTTAGCGGTACCATATAGGTCGTGATATTCTTTAACCCTTCTGGCATTTCTGCATGCGATTTTTGCTGTTTTTTATATAAACTCTCAGATACACTGTCATCATAAGAACCCATCACGCCATTTATTATCATTGTTTGATTATTTACACCAATTTCGGAAAGTTCTTTTGATGCCCTTTCTGCTTCTTTAAGTGGTGTAACTTCAGGACGTGAAATAAGAACAAGTGTTGTTAATTCTCCATCCGATAATGTGTCTACTGCTTTTTTATAAATTTCTCTTTTACTCTCAAGGCCAGAAAGCTGACCTAAACAAGATGCACCATGTGTGCTTTCACTAATAAAACTACTCCACGCTGATGGTAATTGAAGCATTCTAAGTGTATGGCCAGTGGGCGCAGTATCGAATATAATATGGTCATATTCCTTCTGAATTTTTTCATCTGTTATAAATTTCGAAAATTCATTGAATGCAGCGATTTCAACAGTACATGAACCAGAAAGCTGTTCTTCCATATTTTTAAGCACAGCATCCGGCAATTTGCCACGGTAAGGTGCAATCACGCTTTCTCTATGCTCTGCTGCTGCCTTAATTGGGTCAAGATTAGCAACAACAAGATTTGGCACTTCCTTAATTTGAATACCCTTATTTGTTAATTCAGTATTAAAAACATCTTGCAGATTTGACGCAGGATCAGTACTGATAAGAAGCACCTTTTTCCCACGGTCCGCAAGAGTAACTGCCGTAGCACAAGCGGTTGAAGTTTTACCTACTCCGCCTTTACCTGTATAAAATAGGTATTTTGTAAGTTTAATGCTTTGTGGATTAAAAATTTCCATGTTTAGTTTCCTTCCTCTCTATATTAAAAATCACTATTATAAGAAGACAATTGTTTGAGCTCTTTTTATTAACAACATCCACCCTTGCAACCGCATCCTTTAGATGGTTTTTTGATAGGGGACTTTAGAGAACTTAATGACACGTCTAATAAATTAGAGAACTCCTCATCCGTTGGATATGTCTTTGTTTTTACAACAACGTCATCAATCATTGTAACTGGAAGCACTTCTACTCCATCATTATTCAACATTTTATTAATTGTTTTGTTATCAACGAATATTTGTGGATTACTTGATAAGTTATACCTTTCAACTAGAATACCATTATTCTTCAAATTATTTATTACCGAAGAAACTCTTAATAGTTGTCTATCAACTCCAGGTCCACAAACTCCTGTTGAGCAGCACATAGCGGGTTCAAATATTATCATTTTTTTCATATAAATCACTCCTTTATTATTTACATTCACAGTTGGTTTCATCTCTGCAGATACAGTCATCTTTTTCTGTTGTAAGATTCATAAGAAACAATATAAGTTTATTGCAGTTGTTATTATTTAGAGAATAATAACTCCATAATCCTTCTTTTCTACATTCAATTATTCCACAATCCATTAATACTTTCATATGATGTGAAAGTGTTGGTTGTGTAAATTTAAAGTGTTCTAATAGATCACAAGCACACTTTTCTCCGCAAGACAACATATCAATTATTTTCAATCTATTAGGATCTGATAATGCTTTAATTAATTTAGCATTAACCTCATAATTATTGTTCATTAAATCACCTCTTATATAGATATTTATCTATATATAGTATAGATCATTATCTATGTAATGTCAATTATATTGCTAATATTAGGCAAGTACAATGTTATTATATTCATACTTATCTATAAAGTGATTGCTATTTATAATATTTATTAGAAAAATGAATTCATTACTACTTCCTACAATATGTGCTGTGATAATATTTCTTTATTTATTTCTACTAACACCATTTTTCTAAACGCTTTCATTTTTTCTTCATCACTACCTTCTTTTTCATCAGGAAGGCTTCTCATTAGTGATGGAGTCTTACCTCTTTTACTCTCAAGTCCCCAGCTATTCCAAATTCATTATACTTTTTCAACTATTGGTTTTGATTTGTTTATCCATACAATTGTTGATATTTCTCATGTGTTACTATATGTGCTAGTACTAGAATATTTGCAACACCGTCTTTTTATTTAGTTTTTGATACCGCAATAAAAAAGAATCTCAGAAATCTAAAAAGAATATCCCCATTTTTCTACATTGGATACTCTTTTATAATTCTTTGAAAAAACAACATCAAAATCTTTATCAAGTATTGGTAAGTCTTTATCTAACTTTTCTTTAATATATTTTTCTTATATATTTTTATATGTCCCCCTTAATATTCAATGCCATCCTCAAGATATTTCCATCCAGTTTTTTCATAATAATTGCAAATATCAGTATAAAGGAAGAGTTCATTAAAACATGCTTCTCTACAATATTCAATTAAGAAATGTTGTAATTCTTGTCCAATCTTTCTTCCTCTGTAATTTTCTTTAACAAATAATACTACTCATAGAATTAAGAAATTTAACTGCTTCATCCATTGCTACTATCGAACATCTTCTTTTGTAAAAATTTAGAAATGAATGTTTTGCTTCTGGATATTCTTGTTTGCTTAGCATTAACAAATTATTATGCACCTTATATCTACTTAATTCTTTAGAAAATTGAATTGATTGTGGACATAAAATATCTACTTCACCCGTACATATGAAAGCAGGAGGAAATCTCTCATTTATGTATAATATTGGAGAAGTCCACCGAGCTCTTTTTTTATACAATTCTAAATTTCTCCCTAAAAAACTTTCATTTTGAATTTTTACAATCGTCAAATTAAGTTCGTCTAATTTTCCAATATCATACGCTCCATAAAATAATAAGACACCTTTTATTATTTCCATTGGAATTACATTTTTGATGTTACTAATTTTTTTTATTTCTTCATTCTCTAACATTGTTATATAATGGCTTATCAAATGTGCACCCGAAGAATCTCCTGCTAAAAATATTTTTGTTTTATCGCCTCCATAAATTTCCGCATTCTTTTCAACCCAATTTATTGCGCTTGCTATATCTTGAATTTGTGCGGGGTAACTGTATTTTGGTGCTAATCTATAATTAATGTTAAATGTTAAGTAACCTTCATGAGCAAAGCTTTTACATATTCTTGTAAAACTACTCTTATTACCACTTATCCATCCTCCACCATGAACATAAATGATTATTGGAAATATACCATTACCTTCTGGTACGGCAACATCCAATAATCTAATATTATCTTTTTCCTCAACATATTGTATATTCTTAATAAATTTAGAAATAAGAGGCGAATTATTATTGAAAATAAATTTTTCGCCTATTATATCCATAAAATTATATCGCCATTTTATTAAATAATCTTTCATAACTAAATCTCCCCTCCCTATATCTACAAGATGATAAAACCATAGCGACTATATAAATGTTTGAGATCATATAAGATTTCTTAGCTTACTTCTTACGTCTATAAATTAAAGATATTGGACCATTCTCAAAACCTAAACACTTATAAAATTCCTCATTTGTGACACTTCCTCTTAACATGTATGTAACTTGTTTACTACTATTTAATATAGTATTTATTAAAACTTTACCAATCCCTTTTTTTCTACATTTAGGATCTACCACAACATTATTTATTTGACCATTAAATACATAATCAGTTGTACACCTAGCAAATCCTATCATTGTTTCTTCATCCCAGGCAGTAACTACTATTTGAGAATTTTCTACCATGGTTTTTAATCTATTAATATCATTAGTTTTATCAATCCAGCCTACTTGATTAAATAAAAGTATTAATTTATCATAATCAACTTTTTTATCTGTATTATACGTGATCATAGTATAACTCACCTCCCCTTATTAATTTATAATTCTATAAAATTAAATATTTCCCTTTATTTGTTTAATAAAGGATGGCACTGTAACGAATTCTATAGAACTCATTAATGAGAACTTCATAATAAAAATGGTTATGTTGAGCTAGAAACTCCTATGATATTAAACAAAAAACTCTGGGAAACATCTGGACATTGGTCTCACTACAAAGAAAATATGTATACTGTAAGTATTGATAAAGAAGAATTTACTATTAAACCAATGAACTGCCCTAGAGAAAATGAACCTGGACTTTAAGATAGCTGAAGGGGATGGAGCATTCTACAATTCTAAAATTGACTCTCACGTGCAAGATAGTATCGAAGGGAATGGCAATGTGGAACTATACCGGAAAGTTTCCAACATGGCTATCACCCGTTCAGGTTAAAATACTACCTATATCTGAGTTGTACAACAATTATGCAGAAGTCGTAAAAAACGAGTTAGAGAAAAGTAATATTAGAGTTAGTTTAGATTGTAGGGCGGAAAAAATAGGTTATAAGGTTAGGGATGCTCGAATCGAAAGATTACCCTATATCATAGTTATTGGTGAAAAAGAACAAAACTCACAGAGTATATCCCTCAGAAGTAGAAAAAATGGTGATGAGGGTAACTGTTCACTAGAGGCCTTTATTTCAAGGATCTCGCAAGAGATTGATGGTAAAATGCTAGATAATTAGGTGCATTTACTACTATATATTTTTTCATCTATAATAGTTAGTGTGGAGTATTACTCCACACTTTTGGGAAGGATTCCTTGTTTAAGAGGTGGTAGAATTATTCCAAGCCACATCATGCCTACAGAAATGGATATGAATATAAGAAATCCACCGATTAATTTAACAGGAAGTTTATTTGAAAAGCAAGAGCTAATGGTTTCAAGGTTGAAGGACATCATTGTAAGGGTAAATGCATAGAAGCTTAAGGACATAAGCATTACATATATTAGAAAGAAGCTGTTATACATACAGAGGAGACTATAGTTATTATGTAGTTTATGAATATTACAAAGTAATTAAAATAATTCTTTAGAATGGGGATAGTTATTCTCACAAAAATCACCAGTAACAAAATAGGAAGCTTGTGCTCTAACAAGGAGTTCTTGTTGTTCATTAAATATTTGGCCTACCGCTCGCATGATTGTCTTACCATTACTAATCACCTCACCGACAGCCGTAAGTGTGCTTCCTATATGTACATTTTTTATATAACTAATGCTCATATCCAGGGTTACTACACGTTTTCCCAAAGTTACACAAGAAACTCCCATCACCACATCGGCAATTGAAGCCAACGTACCACCATGTACAACACCGTAAATATTACAATGTTTATCAATAATTTTTGTACGATAGTTAATTTTACCCTCTTCAATATCAACAACTTGAAGTTCAAGAAAATTTTCAAGGATAGGGGTTCGATAAATTTCCTTGAAATAATTGCGTACCCATAAAAGGTGTTCTTTTGACATAGTAATTCCTCCAATACTTTTTACTCTTACTTTATATTTGTACTACTTTGATAACACCAAAATAAAATAAATGTAACACAATTAAACTTATGTTACATTCTGATTTAATTTCAAAAATAGTTATTATTTGGTGATAGTTTTAGGATGTTTAATATATAATTGTTTGTTTTTAAATAAGTGAAATATTACAAATTATAGTTACTTAACACTTAAAATCTTTATATAATAAACTTGGTTGTACACCATCATTATTTTGATATTTCCCACTACAATACTCATCATAATCACCTTCAATACTATGATAATATATTTGACATATTTCAACTCCTGAATAAATTTTTATTGGTTGAACACAGAACATTTCTAACGTCCAGAACCCATGAAAACCAACATCTCCAAACCCTGCTGTTACATGAATGAACAGTCCTAATCTACCAATAGAAGACCTACCCTCGAGCATTGGTACATATTTCTCTGTCCCAGTGTATTCTATTGTTCTGCCAAGATATAATTTTCCTGTTTCCAACACTAATCCATCTTCAGGTATCGAAAGTTTTTTAACTTTATTTTCTCTTTTCATATCCAAAATTGGTTCATCATAAACAAGCAACTCATTATGTAACCTCAAATTATAACTATTAGGATTAAGTTGTTTTTCATTGAAAGGTTCAATCACAATCTCTTTTCCTAACTTTTTCTTTATTTCTTTTCCTGAAAGAATCATATATTATTACCTCCTCATTTCTACAATCTTAATGCTCATAAATCTTAATGCTCATGAATTTTATATTCTTTTAATAGATCTTCTCGCTAATTCTTCAATATGTTTGTTATTCGTTCCACAACATCCACCTAACATTTTAAAATTATTATTAGCTTTTAGTTCAATCATTGAATTAATTAATACATCGTACCTTTACACCCCATTAATTCACCAATAAAAATTTTATTTTTATGAGAAGGATAATACTCTCGCAAATTTTTTAAAAATTTTACACAATCTTCATGATCATTTTCTCTGGTTTAACATATTTATCAAATTCTTCTTCAGTAAGAAACGACAATTTTACTGCAGCTTCCTTTAATGTAATGTTTTGCTCATAAGCAGTTTTCGCAACCTTTGCAGCATTTTCATATCCAATGTATGGATTCAGCGCAGTAACCAACATCAGGGATTTTTTTAAATTTTTATCTATTTTTTTTCGATTTGGTCGGATACCCTTCACACACCGTTCATTGAAAGAAACCATGGCGGTAGAAAGTAGATTTACCGATTGAAGAAAATTATAAACAATCATTGGCATGAACACATTGAGCTGAAAGTTACCCTTTGGCCTCAATGGTATCTACCCGTTTTTCATCCAACATTCCCAATTTGCAATTTGCAAGCGCTGAAGCCTTTTTCAACATTGGAACATAAAATGGTACATTATAAATGTCAGGGACATCATTCTTTTCTAACAACATAATATCATCAATTCCAGCATTTTCAGATTCATTCATACTAAACCAATTAAAAGAACCATGAAGTTTTAATAATTCTATTTGTACATCAGTAAAATGTCTACCATAAACTATCTTTTCTTCTGGATAGGCGTTTCCTAAAGCTATACCATAATCAACTATAGAAAATTGCTCTCGTCCCTGCAATTTCTTACAAATTTTTTCAATAAATAAATCGTAATTAAATGTAACGAGTAGTACATTTTCTTGACCACAATAAGATATAAACTTTTCCAAAATACTTATGTTAGCTTTATCAATTTCCAAATTTTTCATTTCATCATAAATATGTTTTAACAATTGTTTTCTTTAATATCATCTTCATTAAGTAAATCTTTAATCACCGGCATTGAATCACATAATGCTTTTGAAAATCCTGAACCAAGAACAATAACTTTTTTATATTTTTTCATGTCCATCCCCCCAATCCGTTTTTATTATGAGATAAATAGATGTTCTTCTACATTAAGAATATCATTTATAACCGTTAGTAAGCAATCAAATTATCGCTTCATATATTCTTATGCTAATATCTAATCTAAACGCGTTTAAATAACTGTTAATAGGGAAGAGATGGCAAATTATGTTGTGGTGACAAGAGGAAACCATAAGTAGGAAACTCACCATATTTGAAGAACTAGGTATTATTAGCCAGCATAATCTTCTTTTGCTGACTAATAATTCTTCTTATACTTTTATCCGAAAGATAGTATCCCCTAGCTAAATCTAAAATTTCAACACCTATTATATATTTTAAATAAATTTCCACATTTCTTTTCTTCTTCTTCTTTTCTGGGTATATATAAATATTCGCCATCCACATATTCTTGAATGACTTTTACTATTTCAATCGGTAAAACGTTGTATACATTAGTATATTTTATATCTTTACTCCTCCAAAAATTTATTTTTTGTTGAAGCAAAGACCAAAAAAACTGTTACAAATCTACGTTTGCAACAGTTTCCATTCTTATATAAATGAATGAAATTATCTATTAAATCAACTGATGCTGAATAATTGCGCACTAACTAAAGCCCTTTAATGTAGATCAAAAAGAACTTAGCAAGACCATATAATTCAACATCAGCTATTTTAATAAAATAATCTCCAAGCAAAGCATAGCCGATTTAGTTCTTATGGCCTTCGCAAGAAGTTTCTTTAAATCCAATTCATTTTTGTAAATCATACTGTTCACACCTTTCATAAATATTAACTTCTAAAATTCCACAATTTTTTTCTAAATCCTTGGCTATTACATTTTCTACTTCACAAACACCTTGTGTTAGGTCCGAATTAAAAGTATTTGTAGATTTATCATTGTCAGAGGCAAGATAAGATTCGGTCGTATGAGAGTGGTAAATAAGAACTCGTGGCTTAGCCTTATTTAGGGTTTGTTTCAACTTTGGGTTATATATGCCTGCAATAATTTAGTTAAATTCAGCTTATGGTAATTTTATAAATAATTTATATCCTATTTTATCTAAACATTACTATTAGTTGGCTGAAACCTTTTGGGTAGCCTTTAATGCTAAAACTAGTTCATTTACACAAGTTTCAATATCACTATCACTGGATAGCTTATTTCCAATCTCAATAACTGATGCTTTGTTAGATAAGTCTTCATTGTAAAAAGATATTCCATATTGATAAAAGTATATTTCTGATTCTACTCCATTTGAATTTTTAATATTTCCTATTAGACTATCAACAAATCTTTTATTTGATTCATAACGCGGATTTTTTTGAGTAACATCAAATCCAATTCTTTTGGTATTAGATTTGCTTTTTACTGCTAGACTGTCTCGATGTATGTCTAATAAAATAGTATTCGAATAATTATTTACATTCTTTGTTATTATATCACGTGTTATTTGATATGATTTAGTATAATCTTTAAGTGGGTCAACTTTTACAAAATGGCTATTAAAGCCTTCTTTAACAAGTTTATTACTTATTGTTGCACCTACATCAGTTACCTTCATTCCAGAAGAATAGGTTTCATCAGGATGACTATTGTATACTACTATGTCAGCTGAAAAAGGTACTATAGAATTAGAATTATCACTCGATGTTTTTTTTATATTATGTGATGCAGCAGATGTATTATTAACTGGACTTTTAGGAGTAGTGACTGGTGAGTCTACTTGTAATGTTGTAGCTTTAGCAATATCTTTATCTGAACTTATGCTTGAAGTGTTTATTACAATCCCGAAGCCACCTATAATAAATACAACGACAGCTCCAAGTAATATACCTTTAATATTTATTTTATTATATTTCGTAATCATAATAACTCTCCTTTTCATTTCCAGTCTATTTAAAACCATTGAAGTGGTCCCCATAATTCTATTGCCTTTGCCACCTAACTCCAATACCTTTATTATTGTATTTCCATATTGTATGTTTTTACCTTCGCCTAGATATGAAATAACTTGACCATCACAGGAAATTTCACAATCTTGTCTCATTTTATGAAGACCATATAGCAAAATTGGATTAAACCAATAAATCATGGACAATAAAGTAATCGCCCAATTTATAGCTATATCTTTGCCTTTCAAATGGGTTAATTCATGCATTATAATATATTTAAATTCTTCATCACAAATAGTTGCTGCTAAATTGATTGGAATTAATATCTTTGGTTTAAAGAGCCCACATAAAGAAGGACTAGCTATCTTGTTAGAATATAATAATTCTACCTCAGTTCGTATATTCATGTCCTTCATGCATTTATTTAGAATCTCCCTATGTTTGCTGTCTATTTTTTTTATAGAAGCCCTAACAATATTCTTTAGTTTTTTATATCCTATAACTAATATTCCTATTGATAATGTAACTCCAAACATCCATATAAAACAAAACACTTTTTCAATATTTAATTTATTCTTTAAAGATATACTGCTAGTGTTACTAATTACAGTATTATTAGAAGGATGCACCTCACTTATTAATTTTGAATCTCCTAAGTCTGCATTTGCAATCTCTTTTGAATAATTATTTTGTGTGCTTTGTGTGATTATATTTGTAGTGCTTTGCACATAAAAATTTTTATATAATCCAGATATATTTAAAGGGCTTTGTGGTCCAAAAGGAATTATCAATTTTATAATTAAAATTAACCATATATAATATTTAAAAGTAAAATTTAATTTATTTCTAAATATCCCTTTAGTAATTAATATCATAATTACAATTACGCTACCAATTAAGGACGAAAGTAAAATTAACTCAAAAATATTCAATAAATTCATACACATCAACCTTTCGTTTTACTTGATTGCTCTAGTATGTTCTTTAATTCTGCTATATCAGTTTCAGTTATTTCTTCCGACTTCGCAAAGGTCAAAAGCATAGATTTAATAGAGCCATTAAATACTTTCTTAATAAAGGATTGACTTTCTAATTTAATACATTCATCTTCTGACACTAGTGGGAAATATAAGTATTCATATCCTATTTTATTAAATCCGATTGCATTTTTAGTTAATAATCTGTTTATTAGAGTTTTAACTGTAGCTGGTTTCCACTCTGATTTATCCTTTAATTCCTGTATAATATTAA
>Ga0209125_1000431_pt1 | contig 55818 bp, 50 predicted proteins | sample BarGraIncub1131A_FD_184503 | JGI IMG/M metagenome (GOLD analysis project Ga0209125, IMG submission 184503) | Arctic peat soil microbial communities from Barrow, Alaska - Barrow Graham LP Incubations 11-31A (SPAdes) (version 2) | ecosystem: Environmental > Terrestrial > Soil > Wetlands > Peat... | reverse complement strand
TCCGATCTCTCGGCGGAAAGCTCCTCCGAGCCGTCAAAAACGGCCAGCACAAGTTCTGATGAACCCGCAGCGCTTTTCGCACGGTCAACGCCCATTTGTTCGATGGGGTCAATTGTGCCCCGTAAACCGGCCGTATCGGCAAGCCTTAACTTAACGCCTCCCAATGTGACGTATTCTTCAATTGTGTCGCGCGTCGTTCCGGGTAACGCGGTGACAATCGCACGATCATAACCGACAAGAGCGTTCAAAAGCGAGGACTTACCTGCGTTCGGTCTGCCGACGATAGCCGCTTTTACGCCGCTTTTCATCACTTTTCCGCGCTCGAAGGTGTCAAGAAGTGACTTTAGCTCTCCCCTCGCCTGCTCAAGTGCATCGGCGTAGGACTCCATGTGGAACTCGTCAATTTCCTCATCTGGGTAATCGAGAACTGCGTGATAATGAGATATTATGTCAACCAATTCACCATAAATAACATCGGTTTTATGCAAAATAGCGCCGCCAAGCTGACCTGCAGCATTTTTAGCTGCTTCGCTTGTATCGGAATCAATCAAGTCAATAACAGCTTCTGCTTGCGTTAAATCCATGCGCCCGTTCAAAAACGCTCTTTTTGTGAACTCACCCGCCAAAGCCTGACGCGCGCCGCAGTTAAAGAGGGCTTCAAGCACGAGCCGCAAAACAGTTGGTGAACCGTGGCATTGCAGTTCGGCGGTGTTTTCTCCCGTGTAACTGTTTGGAGCGCGGCTGATTGTGCAAAGGCAATGGTCAAGAGTTTCACCGATATTATTGCGTATTACCCCAAGCACCAAAGTGTGGACGGGATAGTCTGATAGCTTCTTTCCCGAAGACGGATGAAATACCGTACTTGCTATATCTATTGCACCGCTGCCGGAAAGCCTAATGATCCCGATTGCGGAAATTACATTCCCGGTTGCTATCGCGGCAATAGTATCTATTGTATCAGACATTGGTATCACCTCTACTTTGGGAATGCGGCTTGCCTGTGCTCAAATTACTGACAATAACAGGTTTGCCGCATTTACTATGATAAAGCTATCGTTTTGCGCGCGTCCTTTTCAAACATACGAGTAAGGAGTGCCGCTACTTCGCTTCTTTTGATATTGCTGTTTTGATAGAAAGTGCCGTTTGCATCCGAACCAGTGAGTAAGCCTGCGCGATAAAACGTATAAATCTGATTCGCGTAACTGTCTGTAAGCTTTACGTCAGGTATCTTATTGTCGGAAACTGTGTTAATTTGTGTATATTCCGTAACCGGTAACGCTGCATAGAAAATTGAGACGAACTCGCCTCTCGTAATATAGGCGTTGTAGTCCTTGTACGTTTTTGAGAGAATTCCTTTAGCCGTCGCATAGTCGAGATAGGTTTTATACCATGTGATCGAGTCGTTTTTTAATGTTACGCTCCAATCGTTGGCAGATAGTTGGTGCATGCAGGCGGCAAGTTTAATCGCCTCCGCAATTGTCAGCTTGTTTTCGGGCGCGTAAATAGTTTCGCTTATTCCGTTAACAAAGCCTTTTTGGACGGCATAGCACACGTCACTGTAATACCACTGATTCTGTGGAACATCAGTGAATTTTGGAGCGTCTCCGGTGACTACGGTTACACTGCCGAAAATCGAGACTTTTGAACCTGTAATGACAGAGGCGGAAAGTGAGGCGTTTTCTGCTGCAACATAACGATGGCCTGCGGAGAGTGCCTGCCCTATCGAAAGCTCCGAGCCGCTGGTTAGATCGATAAGCGTTCCCGAACCGGAAGAAAGCCTTACAGAACCGAAAACAAGCACGAAGCCTGCGCCTGTTGAGAGCGAAACCGTACCGCCGGGCATTGCGAGGATTGTATTAACACCGCTCGCTTTTGATAGAACTGCTTGATTAAGTTTATATTTAAGAACAGTCATTGCATCAGCTAAATTGTTCAGCGAATCTGTAAACACAAGTCCGGGATATGTGTTATCTATATAGCTTTTTGATATTAGCGGATCGTCGGCGCTTCCGGCACTTCCTGCCGCAAAAGCGCTTGCCGATGCGCTGAATACTAATAACAATGACAAGAAAATAGATACTAAGCGCTTTTTTGTCACAATGTCCTCCAATGAGTATTTGCTCTACTTTGTGTTTTTCGCGTTTTCCTGTTCGGATATAAAATATCCGAGAGTCAGCAGACTGTCTGAAAAATGTATGTTTTCAACGCGAACATCGGGTCTGCCAAGCTCAAGCTCAATATTTGTAAAATTCCAAATGCCCTTTACGCCGCAGTCGGCAACCATTTCGGCAACGCTTCTGGCTATTCCGCGCGGAACTGTAAGAATAACTATGTCGGTAGGATTTCTCTTAAGCCAATCCGATAGGGTTGCGCTGTCATAAACCGGAATATCGGAAATAACATTTCCGATAATGTCCGGACTGGAGTCGAAAGCTGCGGCAAGCTTGAAGCCCTGTTCCTCAAACCCAAAGTTTACTATCAGAGCGTGACCCAAGTTTCCGACGCCGACGATGGCAACGGTGAAGCCTTTGTGCATACCCAGAATTCTGGCGACCTGTTCTCTTAGATCGGTAACGCGGTAACCGTAGCCCTGCTGCCCGAATTCACCGAAACAGCTGAAATCCTGTCTGATTTGCGAGGGAGTGAGCCCCATCTGTTTGCCAAGCTCACCGGAAGAAATACGATCAACTCCGTGAAATGTCAAATCATCAAGTTTACGAAGATACATTGGCATACGTCTGATTACGTTGTTTGAAATACGTTCCTTTTTCACTAGCTGCCTCCAGTCAGAACTTTTTCCGTACGGAAAAAGAAACTCCGCCCTTTATAATAGTAAAAACAATAAAAAATCAAGGTAAAAAGTCAATAGGGTTATAATGCCGGATGCGCAACACAGCGTTGCTTGTATTGTTCCGTCAAAGCAAAACACTCGGTTAGTATAGCATGCCACATGTTTCTTCGATTGCCGTACAAAGCGGCACTTTCTATATATTATAGCATAGTTTTTGAGATATTCAAGAAAAACACCGGAGATAGTACACAAAAGAATGTATGAATGACCGGATATGTGAAACCATATGATGGGAGCTATTATTGACAATTATTTCAATGAGTATATAATTATTTCAAATCACGGTTTTGAAAGGATATGTCATAATTTATGAGCGAAAACACAAGTTGCGGAACACAGGGACAGGAAATGCCCAAAATTACGATTAAACGAGCAAAGAACCTACAGACTACTGATCCTCCTCACGAGCTGACGAAGATTAGAAAAATAATCGGAATTGTAAGCGGCAAGGGCGGCGTTGGGAAATCTCTAATAACGTCGCTACTTGCGGTATACATGAACAGTATGGGCTATAAATCAGCTATTATGGACGCTGACATTACAGGACCCTCCATCCCCCGCGCTTTCGGCGTTTCCGGGCAACCGGATGCGGATGAAGTCGGAATGTATCCCATTAAAAGTAAATCGGGAATTGACCTGATGTCGATAAACTTCCTTCTTCCGAACGAGACTGACCCTGTTATCTGGCGCGGTCCCGTAATCGGCGGAGCTGTCAAGCAATTCTGGACCGACGTAATCTGGCAGGATGAGGAATTTTTGTTTATCGATATGCCTCCCGGCACGGGCGACGTTGCGCTGACTGTTTTCCAATCGATTCCTGTCAACGGAATCATTGTTGTCACTTCCCCGCAGGAGCTTGTCGGCATGATAGTCGAAAAAGCGATTAAGATGGCCGAAAAGATGAACATCCCCGTGTTGGGTCTGGTAGAAAACATGAGCTACACGGTTTGTCCACATTGCGGCGAAAAGTTCTCTGTTTTCGGTGAAAGCCACATCGACGAAATTGCAGCAAAATACGGCGTTAAAACCGTGTGCAAGTTGCCTTTCGATCCGGAACTTGCGGCATTAGTCGACAAAGGCGAAATAGAATCTTACAAAAAAGACAGCCTTCACGCATTGGTGAAAATGCTGATGTTTATGTAATTTAACTGAGTACAAAACACAGGCTCCTCGGAATGAGGAGCCTGTGTTTTTATCAAAATTCCAAGCAATCGCGGTCGAATTCCGTAATATAATAATCCACAAGAGCCTTGATTTCGTCGCTGTTCCTCTCAGCTGAAGTATCATAAACACCCACAACGGGAAATCCAGCGCCTTTTGCTGTTCTGATGGCATAAAGCGCATCTTCAAAGACGAGAGTTTCTTCTTTAGGAGTTCCAAGATGCTCCAGCGATTTTTCGTATATTAGAGGATTGTCCTTGCCTGCACCGACCAATCTGCAAGTGAAAATCTCTGAAAAATACTCAAAAAGTCCTGTTTTCTTTAAAACCATTTCAACAAGATACTTATCGGTTGCCGAAGCTACGCACATTTTTATCCCCTGCGCCTTTAATTTGTCCAAAAGGCAGAACACGCCGTCTTTCGGAAACACCTCGTCGCGGTACATGGGCGCTAAAAGAGCATCAATGCCGTGGTAAATTTCGTCTCTGGTCTTTTTTAGACCGTATACGTTTATGAAATAGTCGGCAACCTGCCACATAGACATATTCTTGATGTCATTCCACAGGGTCTCACTCGGTGTAATGCCGCTGGAAACTAAATATCTTCTTCCGATATCCTTCCACACGAACATTGAGTCCGTCAAAGTGCCGTCCATATCAAAAATTGCGCCTGAAATCTTCATATTCTATCCTTTTTTTTGTTTAAAATACTAAAACCATAGCTCAGCGTATCTTTGGCAATCAAATTCCTCAGCACTCCACATTACCAAAAGCATTCCGTTTCGCACCGAAACGGTAGAAGCTTCGCCTTGAAACTCATTGCTTACGCCAAGCGGATAATCACAGGTCAAGGTGTGGTTATTCAGCGGATATTTAAGCCCGACCAAATCAACCCCATCTGCCTTGTCGCCAACGCAAAATACGGAGAGTATGCCTTTCATATAACTGCCGAAAGTCAGTCCGCAATTTTTAATGACAGTGCTGACGGTACCTCGCCCTATAAGGAAGCCTCTTGCTCCGTGGCTTGCTATAAAAGCGAGAGTTTGAATATTCGCGTATTCATGATCGGGTCTGCCGCCCATACCGCCATAGATGATAATCTGCACCGCTTTGCGCTCCAGCGCTTCACGGACGGCGAGAAGCATGTCGGTGTCGTCCTTTTCGGGTTTGTGCGCAACAATATTGCCACCGATTGGCACTTCGCCCAAAGAGTCGAAATCGCCGACAATAAGGTCGGGAGTTATTCCCGCGCTATTCAAATGTTTCAGTCCTGCGTCGGCGGCGATAACAAAAGCTCCGGCGGGGATAATGAGTTTTGTTCCGCTCATGTCCCCTGCCCCGACAATACAAAATATTCTGTTCATTTTAATAACAATTCCTCGGTCTGTCTAAGCTGTTCAGGCGTGTTGACACCAATTATCTCATATCCCAAATCACGATAGCATACACCGATTTTGTGCCCATGTTTTTTCAGCAGAACCGGAGCATCCGTTAGGTAGTATTCCCCTTGTGCGTTATCGCTTTTCAGTTCCGACAAAACATCGCGCAATGCTCTTGCGTCGAACACATAGACACCGCTGTTAAGCTCCTTTATGTTCTTTTGCTCGGCAGTTGCATCCTTGTCCTCGACCATACCGCAAAAGTTGCCGCTTTCGTCGCGCAAAATGCGTCCGTAAGGTAAATCGAGATCGGAGGTACCGCTGAGAATGGTACACGTGTTGTCAGACACATTGTGCGCTTCTATGAGAGCCAAATACGTTTCTCGCTTTATCAGGGGCATATCTCCGCAACAAACAAACAGAGAGCCTTCAAAGCCCTCAAGTTCCACAAAGGCGGCCATAACCGCATGACCTGTTCCGAGCTGTTCCTCCTGCTCGGCGAAGGTGTATCCAGGAAAGGCATCCATTATTCTTTCCTTTTGGTAGCCCACTACTATAATACAGTCGTGGGGAGCTATAAAATCTAGTGCAGTAAGAACATGTGCAAGAAGCGGTTTACCTGCGGCAAGACGCATGACCTTAGGCAGTGTGTTCCCCTCGGTTTGGAGTCTTGTTCCCTTGCCGGCGGCCAAAACGACCGCTTTCATATCGTTTTTATTCATAAGTTTCCTCCGATTTGCGCTGTACGGAAAGCGTAAAAATTAGACCAATGTTTCGCGCAGCGGTATTACTGTGATGTGCTTTGTAGCTAAGAATTGCAGAACACTCGGAAGATAGTCTTCGGTGTAATCTGTAACGGAAACGACAAAAGAAGTATACCCTTTAATATCGTTAAGTTTTGACTTGACATCAGCAGCGGATTTCGTGCTGATTGGCAGCACAGTTGCCGGCTGAAAGTACGCATAACCGTTAGCATCGGCGTAAGTTGAACAGCTCTTGGAAATGGCCGTTGGTGAGGTAAGCAGTATCGGTCTTGTTTGCGCGGCCTCAAATATCACATCCGCGGCCTCGGTACATTCGCTCTCGGGCGAAGAGCTGCAGTAAATACCGATACTATGCCCGGAACCGTATATACGCCTAATAGTATCGGGTGAAGCGGTGGCTTCCGCTGCGGTCACAAAGAAGCATACTTTTACGGCGTAAGCGTCCATGCTTTCCAGCATTTTATCGCTCGGAAGCCCGATAAAGCTAAGTGAAGCGCTTGCGGTATCTGTCTCGGAGTCACTTGGCTGAGTTTGAGAGGGCAATGGCGAAACAGGGTCAACATTTCCGTAATATTCGTTATAGCGGCTGCGCATAAGGGACGTTGCCGCTTCAAGGAATTGAGAGTCCGTCAAGACCTCGCCGCCATTTTTTATTCTCAATATGTCGCCGTATCCGGTGCCGTTTATGTATGAGTAGCCCAACCCAAAATAATTACATACCCAAGCCACTGGAACATAAACTTGACCGTACTTGAAAACAGCGGATACTGAATAAGGTGTATAATAGCTATCATAACTGTTTCCGGTGGTCAGTTCAAAGAAAATTTGCTTGTTTCCGCTATAGAGCAGAGCGGTTGACTTTGAATCGAAATAGTTGTAATAAACACCGTAGACAGAAAAGACTTTGGCAGGCACGTATGAAACACCGTTTACAAAAGCGGTCATATATCCCAGCTCAAGCAGAGTATCGTTTGTGGCTGTAAAACAAAGCCCAGAACTGTCAGCTGATGCCGTAATAACAAACGGAGCGGATAACAGAATGACTAAAATAACTGCAAATATTCTTCGTTGCATGATTTCCCCCTATCCAAAAAGGCATAACGAAAATTGTGATTTGAACGGTCTGGCGCATCAGAACTATATGCTAAATTATTCTACCACAACTTATTTGCCGAGGCAAGCAAACGCATGGCGAAAAACGAAATATTGCGCCTAATTCGAGGGAATTTGGTGTTGACAAAGTTTGATTTACATTGTACAATAGCAAAGCGCTTGTGGCCCAGTAGTTCAGTTGGTTAGAACGCCAGCCTGTCACGCTGGAGGTCGACGGTTCGAGCCCGTTCTGGGTCGCCACAAATGCATCTATAGCTCAGTCGGCAGAGCGCGTCCTTGGTAAGGACGAGGTCTCCAGTTCGAATCTGGATAGATGCTCCAAAAGAAGAAACCCTCAAACCCTGAGATACCAACGGGTTGAGGGTTTTTAATTTTCTTTTATTAGCATACTATATTACCATTATATGGGACAAAAGGTGGTATATTGACTTTCCCAGTCAGGACCAAGCACTTCCTCGGATTTATTTTTAAGCCAGTCAACTTGGGTAGTTAGCTGACCGACCTTTTTATATAAGGAATCCGTTTCGCGCTCTTTTTCAGCAAGCTCAATTTTGAGTTCATCTGTCCACTTGTCATCGAACGCTGCGGCCGCATTCTTCAGAAACTCGGCTTTCTAGTTGCGGATCTGATTCGGGGCTATCTGTTTTCCGTGGCGATCAAATTCAATTCCTTTTCACCACGCAATACTTCTAACACAATTTTCGCCTTAAACTCGGCACTGAATGTCCTTCTCTTCATTATGGTTACCTGCCTTTTCTTTCTCGTTTTATTATAGCAGGTTCATTATCTTTATGCCTTTTTTGTGTTCAGTTTTCTCAGACCATTATAGTAAGTGGATTAACCCAAATCATCTCACCGTAGTGCTCCTCTAATACAGGATTATTTTTCATGAACTACCGCTTCTCATTCTTCTTTTTCGTTCACGAATTCATTGAAAAAGTACTCTCGTCTATTTTTCAAAAAATGGACGGGGGCTTTTTGTACTTATAGGTTATTCGCATGTTTGCACACAATTTATTATGGAAAATATTGTTTTTACAGCGAAATCTGTTATAATTAATTTAATCATTTTACAGCGTACGTATTTTGTGCGAACTGATGATTGCGAGGAAAAACAATGATTGGCAACAGTAAATCTCAACTATAACAAAAACAGAAAGGAACGTATGATTACACGAGCTCTTGCTATGTGTACATCTACAAGACATTATGAATATTTTTTCGCTTATACTGACTATTTTTTCTATCATATATTTTTTTCTGGGAATCAAGGTTCTTCTGCTGGATAAGCGGTCGGCTTTAAACAGACTTTTCTTTGTCCTAAATTTGAGTCTTTTCATCTGGTCGTTTGCTGCTGCTTTTTATATTTCTGCGTATGATGAGGCAACTTGCATTTTCTGGAACAAACTAAGTTCGGTCGGATTCTATTTATATATTGGTATAGCACTTCACTTTTTTTTACTGTTTGTAAAAAAGGAAAATCTCTTAAAACAATGGTGGATGTATATTATTCTTTATCTCCCAAGCATTATATTCTCGTATAAGGAAATTATAACGGGTTTTTACGTGAATGTTTATTTGCAGGGAAGCAATGGCTGGATAATATCCGCGCGAACAGATTCAGTGTGGTTCTGGGCGTTAATTACTTACATAATTGTATATATTAGTTCTAACATAATTATTAGTTATAAATTGCAAAAAACAGCGATATCTCTAAGAGAACGAAAACAGTCAAGGGTGCTTATTATAGCATCTTCACTATCGCTATTAACAGGTCTGATCATCATGGTTTTAGTCTCAATCCTGGACTTTAATATCCCTGATGTAACCCCATTATCAGGAGCAATCTGGTCTTTTGGAATCTATTATGCAATTCTCAAGTATAAGCTGATGGCAATGACTCCCACTTTTATCGCAGAGAATATGTTTCAGACAATCGTCGATTCGGTAATTCTTACGGATCCAAATGGATTGATATTAAATGTTAATCCAGAAACGCAAATGCTGCTGGGATACAACCAAGAGGAATTGGTTGGAGAACCGCTGGAGAAGATATTCTTCTTGAATAGCCAATCAAAAAATGCAAATGTTTCCGAATTACTGAACGTATGTCCGGTACGGGGTATGGAAGCGTCCGTAATATCAAAAAACGGTGTGAATATTCCAATAATTCTATCCATTTCAGAATGCAGAGATGATTATGATACTCGGATAGGATTTGTTCTCGCATCCAAAGATGTTACCGAATATAAACTCGCTGAAGAAAAGATTCAGTATCTCGCCACCCACGATAGCCTGACGGGATTACCCAACCGTTTGATGTTTACGCAACTTCTGAACCATTCAATCCAGTCTGCGAAACACAACAACCAGCAATTGGCGGTTTTATTCGTTGATCTTGACCGTTTCAAAATAATTAATGATTCTAAAGGACACGATGCAGGAGACCAACTGCTACAAGAGATTGCCATGCGCTATAAGCAAACACTAAGCTCAGCAGATGTTGTCAGCCGTCAGGGTGGAGATGAATTTGTTATCCTAATCGAGTGCGTTCATAAGTTGGGTGATTTGCAATTTATAGCTAATAATATACTTGCCAGTACTTATGAACCAGTTGTTCTGCTGGGTGATGAATGCCGCGTAACTGCCAGCATCGGTATAAGCCTATACCCAAAGGATGGCGAGGACGCACAATTACTGATGAAACATGCGGATATGGCTATGTATTGTGCCAAAGAAGAAGGCAAAAACGACTTCCAATTTTACTCCGAGGATATTCAGTCACAATCAATGGGACGTTTGGCTATTGAGACCAATCTGCGACTTGCACTTGAGCGAAATGAGCTTTCTTTACATTATCAGGCAAAAGTTAACTTCAATACTGGCGCCATAACCGGCGTGGAAGCACTTCTTCGCTGGCACAATCCAATCCTTGGCTCAGTGACGCCTACGCAATTCATACCAGTGGCTGAAGAAACAGGAATAATAATATCAATTGGTAAGTGGGTGTTGAAGACAGCATGCACTCAAAATGTTGCCTGGCAAAAGCAGGGGCTTCCCACTGTCTGTATGGCGGTAAATTTGTCAATACGTCAACTTACGGATATCAATCTCATAGATGATATAAAAGCCGCTCTAAACGATTCCGGTATGGCTCCAAATCTATTAGAATTGGAAATTACCGAAAGCATGATAATGAGTAATCCTACGAAAATGATAGATGTATTGGTCAGAATAAAAAGTTTAGGGGTGCGGCTGGCCATAGATGATTTCGGTACAGGATACTCATCTCTTTCCCAGCTCAAGCATTTCCCCATCGACACGCTGAAGATTGACCGGTCTTTTATCCGTAACGTCCCGGAAAACGCTGAAGACAAGGCGATTACCCATGCTATCATTGCCATGGGTAAAACCTTAGGTCTAACAGTTGTGGCCGAAGGCGTTGAAACAATAGAACAAATGAACTATCTAATGGATCAGACCTGTGACGAGATGCAGGGGTATTATTTTAGCAGACCTGTTGTGCCGGAACAGTTTGCCGATTTACTGCATAAACAGGCTGACACTTCAACAACCCGAACAATCTAACCGTGGGGTCGGTTTTCATGGACTATAAGGTTTCACCGGAGCTAATGTAACAGTAAACATGCTAATTATCTACTACCAACAAGCTCCCAACAAATAGCCATTATTTCTAGTAATGTCAGTGGTTTTTCCACCTCTGCTAAGGGAGTAGTGAGCGATGATCGAAGCTAGGGTTCACATCCCTCATTCTCCGCCAAGCAAGAAACTTTAATTAATAATTCATAGAAATTTACCACAATGAGGCAAATACTCCAACCTAAGAAATGAAAAAATAAGTAGGTTATGATAAGCTGAATGGTACTCAAGAAAGTTGCCATAACCAACATATAACAACAAGAATGATTAATTAAAAAACATTACCCTGTATTACCAATGGTTACGAGGTCATAGACAGAATAGTTGGTAAGGACGTGGTCTCCAGTTCGAATCCTTCTCTCGCTTCCAGATAAAGTCCTGTAATCCCAGTGGTTACAGGACTTTTTCTATGCAAATTTAAAATGCACCCTAGAGAATGGACAGCAAGGGTTATGAAAACCGTTCAGTTTGGACAGACGGATATTTGAAACCCCTAACCTGGGACAGGTGGGGTTTTGAAACCCTTAACCTCGGACAAAAACGGGTTTGACTCCAGTTCAGACAGGTATTACAATAAAACCGAATTGAATTGGAGGCATACCACATGGCAATCAAGAAATTTACTGAAGAAGAAATGAATCACCTTCGAGCAAGTCCTTATGTTTTGGATGTAAGTCCTAGTATTGTGCATTTCTCGGCCGAATTTAAGGAACTGAATTGGAATTCAATACAAGCAGGAAAAGAGCCGCGAGATATTATTATCGAATTCGGTATCGATCCAGATATTCTTGGCGAATATCGTGTAAGCGGATTGAAAGGTATGATCCGAAATGAAGTTCGAGCAGGAAAAGGGTTCAGAGACTTAAAAACATACGGTTCATATCTCATAGATTACACAGATCCAGAAGCAAAAGTAAAATACCTTGAGCAGCAACTGGCGTATAAAGATCAGGAAATAGAGTTTCTAAAAAAATTGTATCTTTAGGTCGGGAGGGTGCGGAATCATGAATGTTCCCGCATCTGCCAAGTATGGTATCATTCGTGAGATGACACAGCGAGACAACAACTTGCTGAATATAGCGTGGCTGTGCGCTGCTGCTGGTGTTTCGCGGTCCGGATACTACCATTACCTTGAAACGGAAGACCTCAGACAACACCGTGAAGAACAAGACCAAAAGGATTTCCTAATAATTCTGGAGGCTTACCTGTTACATTGGAATAACAAAAACCCAAACTGTCCTTGGCATGGGTACACATTAATTTAGAGATGTTGTTATTACAAGTTATCCCTTTTATCCCTCAAAGGGAGGAGTATTCCTGCGGACATTCGGCTTACGAGTGTAAAACACGTAAGGAGAGGACTTTCGTCCTCTCCTCTTTTATACCCGTTATGATAGAAGGACCTCGTCGGTTTCTTCTTGGAATCCTGCAACAGCGGCGAATTTTTGCAGAAGAATCTCTTTTGTCAGTTTCTTCTTTTCCTCACCGGAGATGTCGAGAATAATTTTACCTGCGTTCATCATAATAAGCCGATTTCCATGCAGAATGGCATCCGACATGTTATGAGTAATCATCATAGTTGTCAACTTGTTTTCCGCAACGATTGTATCAGAAAGCTCAAGAACCTTCGCGGCGGTTGCGGGATCAAGCGCGGCTGTATGCTCGTCAAGAAGCAAAAGCTTAGGTTTTTGAAGCGTTGCCATGAGCAGGGTTAATGCTTGACGCTGACCGCCCGAGAGCAGCCCGACCTTGACGGTCATACGCTCCTCAAGCCCCAATCCGAGGATTTTCAGCTCCTCGTGATAGCGCTCGCGCTCAGCCTTGGTTACGCCCCAGCGCAGATTGCGTTTTTGACCGCGGCGCAGGGCAAGCGCAAGGTTTTCTTCAATGCCCATGTTTGCGGCGGTGCCCATCATCGGGTCCTGAAAAACTCTGCCGATGAACTGCGCGCGCTTATGCTCCGGCATTGCCGTCACATTTACACCGTCGATGGAGATTGCGCCCTCATCCACAGGCCAAACTCCCGCAATCGCGTTCAGCATTGTCGATTTTCCGGCGCCGTTGCCGCCGATTACAGTTACAAAATCGCCTGCGTTCAGATGGAAGTCAATTCCGCAGAGCGCTTTTTTTTCATTTATTGTGCCGAGATTAAAGGTCTTGCTAATACCGCTCAAATCAAGCATTCTTCTGCACCCCCCTCTTTCCTGCCAGCGAAAACGAATTTTTCGCCTTTGCGCGAAGGTAAGGAACTGCAAGGAAAATTGCAACGATTACTGCGGTGAGCAGCTTGAGCATATCGGTAGGCATCTTTAGCCACATGACAAGCCCGATGACTAGATAGTAGATGACTCCGCCCATTACAACGAAAACGAGCCGAATCGCGAAATTCATTTTTTTGCTGAAGAGCGCGTCACCGAGAACTTCGCCGATGATTACGGCGGCAAGTCCGATTACGATTGAGCCCTGCCCCATCTTAATGTCAGCAAAGCCCTGATACTGCGCCATTAGTCCGCCAGAAAGCGCGACAAGTCCGTTTGATAGGCACAGAGCGAGAACCTTCATGGCGTCGATGTTTATGCCCTGAGCCTTTGACATATGGGGATTGCAGCCTGTTGCTCTAATGGCACTCCCCTGCTCGGTTCCAAAATACCAATACAGCAGCATAATAAGAACCGCCGCAAAAGCCAGAGCCATAATAATTGAGCTTCCCACATTTCGCAGGGAAACTATCAGAGAGTACTTATCGACATTGACGGCCTTATTTGCGCCGTCCAATATCATCAGATTCACCGACCAGAGCGAAATCTGCGTTAGGATTCCCGCCAGTATTCCCGGTATGCCGAGGGCGGTGTGCAGAAGCCCTGTTACAAGCCCAGCAAGCAGTCCGGCAAAAACAGCGGCAACAAGGGCAACAGGCGCCGGAACTCCCGCAAGAATCAAAACGACCGTTACCGCGCCGCCAGTTGCAAAAGAGCCATCAACCGTTAAATCCGCAAACTCCAGCAAGCGATAGGTGATAAAAACACCCAGCGCCATTATGCCCCATATAACACCTTGAGCCACGTTACCCGGAAGTGACGCCAGTAAATTCAGCGGGTTTAAGGACGCAAAATATCCCAATATATCCATAGGCTGATTCCTTTCTGTCGAGAAACACCGCAGCGGTGCCACTCAAATGAGGGCACCGCAAACGGTTATTATACCTTGAAGTAATTATTTTGCTGCGATTGCTACGTAGTCGGATGGAATGGTGATATTGAGTGTCTTTGCGATATCAGCGTTGTATTCCTTGGTGTACTTGGGAGCAAACTGAATGGGCATTGTCGCGGGGTCTGCGCCGTTAACAAGGATTTCGTAAGCCATTTCGCCTGTTGCGTAGCCGAGGTCATAGTAACTGATGGAAAGAGTTGCAACTCCGCAGCCTGCGCAGATGCCCTCTTCACCGGCAACAATGGGAATTCCTGCAGGGACGCAGACATTCTTGATGATTTCGGTGTTGGAAGCAACTGTGTTATCGGTGGGAAGATAGATTACGTCGGACTCGGCAGCCGCGGTTGTAACAACGGTTGCAAGGTCGTTGGAATCGGAGAAGGTGTAATCCTTGCAGGTGTAGCCCATGTCTGTCAGAAGTTTTGTGATGACTTTGGACTGATACTTGGAGTTAGGCTCAGCGGAGCAATAGAGAATGCCGACATTCTTCGCGTCGGGAAAAAGCTCTTTGAGCATTGCCGCCTGCTGATCCAACGGTGCAAGGTCGCTTGTTCCGGAGACATTGGTTCCTGTGGTGCCTGTCCAATCGGTAATTCCGAGTGCGGAGCCGTAATCGGTTACAGATGTGCCGAGCACGGGGATTGTGTTCGTTGCGGTCTGAGCTGCCTGAAGAGCGGGAGTGGCGTTAGCCATGATGAGGTCAACCTTGGAAGAAACGAACTGGTTTGCGATAGTAGCGCAGGTGGGAATATCGCCGTTTGCGTTCTGCTCATCGAAAGTAACTTTGTCGCCAAGTTTTGCGGTGAGCGCGTCTTTGAAGCCCTGTGTTGCGGCGTCGAGAGCAACGTGCTGAACGAGCTGGCAGATGCCGACGGTATAGGTCTTGTTGGCGGCTGCGGAGGCCTCGGGGCTTGCGGAGGTTTCTGCTGTCTTAGTGCCGCAGGCTGCAAGTGACAGCGTCATCATCGCGGCAAGCACAAGTGCGATAGCTTTCTTTTTCATTATGTTTTCTCCTTAAATCTTTTTGATATACAAATGGCGGCCCGCCTTTTCAGACGAGCCGCCCAATATCCTCATAATGGTATGGCTTTATCGTTCTGTTATGGCTTGCCTATTCTTTTTTTCCATGGATATAAAAGTAATAATAGGCATAGCTAAATCGGCCCGCCTGTGCGCGGACAGTGTTTATGTTGCAGCTGGTCATGTTGCGCATTTCGTGGGTCTCCTTTCGATAGAACCTTATTGTTTAGCAGTATATCGCTTTAAATACCCAAAGTCAACAGTTATTATGAACAAATTAGCCACTATATATGGTGGTGCATTTGAGAAAGACGGACAGTGATATGATGAGAACAAACTAATAATGATACTTCGCTATAACAATATGTAAGCTAATACCATAAGGAAAACATCATAAAGACCGTGAGCAATTACCACAGATAATGTGGAACAATTTTTGAATTTCAACATTGAAAATCCAAGTATCGCACCAATCATAGCTGTAATAAATACTTGCAAAAAATCTTGACCTCCTGGGAAATGCCAAGCTCCAAACAAAATTGAAGACAGAATGATTGCCCACGCAACAGAGCCTGTAAGCGTTTTAAACCGCTCAAGGAAATATCCACGAAACAGTATTTCCTCGCCCATACCAACAAATACAATAAGGAATACAATGCTGTAAATTATGCTACCGATACCGGTTAGCTTAGAACCAATCAGCATTTTTGCATTTTCACCTAATACTAATACTGCAATCGTCATAAGCGATGCCAAAAAAGCAAAAATGCCACAACCAATTAATATCTGTTTTAATAGATCTTCTTTTTTGAAGCCCAAAGCACCAATCGGTCTTTTCATAATAATGCAAATAACAAATGGAATAGCTACTAAAAGAATATAAACTAAAGCTTTCATTACCATCTTCAGCAAATCGCTTATTGCTGCATTGCGGATAATCGGAGCAAGCATTGTTACAGCAAAAGCAAGAATTGCTATAATTAATATCTCTATCTTTTGTTTCTCTGGCACGTCGTTTTCTCCTCAATTATGTAATAATAACACTATAATTTTACAATTAATAAGTCCAGTTTTCACTATATTGTGAACAGCATTTTCGTTACCAAACAGTGCATTTGCAATATAGTTACAAAATGGTTACAATGGACTTGCCCTTAAGAGGGACAAATACTTGTAAGGAGGTCCGGCATATGTGCTTCAATTATAATTGTGCTTCACTCATGCAGTTGATTTACCGTTGCTTCGGCCGCTGTAACTAAGTGAATCGTGGGCGACCCTGCTCAAATGGCGGAGTTGCCCTTTCTATATCTCTTCCCTGCTACAATAGAAAAACCGCGGAATGTCTTATTATGGCGTTTCGCGGTTTTTACGTTTATAAATTTTACCCAAGAAAATTCATTACCACATCGGGCATTTGTTCTTTGGCGGTGCAATTTGTGAAGCGCACTTCCCTGCTGTCAAGTCCTGTCAGCGGCTTCGGCGCAGTCGTACCCGTAACAGCGGAAAGCCTTTCGATAAGCTCCGCGCCCGACAGAGAGCTGTCCTCGCCGAGAGCTTCCAGAACGCTGTCTGCGAATTTATAGGGACTGGCGGTGGAAACGATGACTGTCGGGAAGTCCTCCCCTGTCTTGTACATATTAGAGAGCACAGCGAAAGCATCGGCGGTGTGAGTATCCATGAGATAACTGCTGCCCTTGAAAAGCTCGCGGATAAAGGCTTTCGCCTCATCGTCGTTTGTAAAGCCACCGTCAAAATCCGCTTGAATTTCTGCAAGCACCTTTGCGCCGACATCGTATTTGCCGACGGTTTTCAACTCGTTCATCCAGCCCTTAACACAAATGTCGTCCGAGAGCATGAAGAGCAGTCTCTCAAGGTTCGAGGAGACGAGAATGTCCATCGAGGGCGAAATCGTCGCAAAAAACTCGCGGTTGCGGTCATACATACCGGTATTTATGAAGTCAGTGAGGACGTTGTTGCGGTTTGAAGCGCAGATGAGGCGGCGCACGGGCAGTCCCATTTTCTTTGCGTACCAGCCGGCGAGAATGTCGCCGAAGTTGCCTGTGGGAACGCAGAAGTCGATTTCGTCGCCCATTTCTATCTTGCCCGAATTGATATAGTCGCAGTAGGCGGAGAAATAATAGACAACCTGCGGAAGCAGTCTGCCCCAGTTGATGGAGTTCGCCGAGGAAAGGAAAATTCCCTTTTCGTCGAGCTTCTTTGCAAATTCGCGGTCACTGAAAATTGCCTTAACGCCCGTCTGCGCGTCGTCAAAGTTGCCCTCAACCGCGGAAACAAAGACGTTTTCGCCGCGCTGAGTGGTCATCTGAAGTTTTTGAACGTCGGAAACCCCGTCGCGCGGATAGAAAACCACGATGGATGTGCCCTCGACATCGGCAAAGCCCTCTAGCGCCGCCTTGCCTGTGTCGCCCGAGGTGGCGACAAGAATGCAGACCTTTCGCGTTTCGCCGAGCTTTTTCAGCGAGGCAGTCAGCAGACGGGGAAGCATTTGCAGAGCCATATCCTTGAAGGCGCAGGTGGGGCCGTGCCAAAGCTCCAGAACGCCTGTGTTATCGTTTAGAAAGCGAGTCGGAGCAATCTCAGTGTTGTCATAGTTGTCGGCATAAGCGCCGCGCACAAATGAGCGCAGCTCGTCCTGCGTGAACTCATCAAGATACTTGCTCATAATGGCAACTGCCCTCTCACGGTAGTCCATTTTGCAAAGTTGCTCAATTTCGGAAAGCGGAACGGCGAGGATGGTTTCGGGGACAAATAGTCCGCCGTCGGAAGCTAAACCCTGCACGATTGCCTGTGCCGCCGTTACGATATTGCTTTTGTCTCGCGTGCTGTAATACTTCATTGCAAAAACCCCTTACTGAAATGCGTTTTCTATATGGTTGATTTTCATAGACTTGGAGGAAGCCCCGTCGGGCGCGTATATCTCGATTACGTCAAAGCGCGGCTGAAGCTCGGTTTCGTTCGTTGATAGCCACAGCGACGCGGCTTTTATGATTTTCTTATGCTTGCTTCTCGTTACGAATCCCTTTGCCTTGGCAAATTCATCGGACTTGCGGAGCTTGACCTCGGCAAAGACTATGTACTTCTTGTTCTCGGCTATGATGTCAATCTCGCCGAAACGGCAGGAGTAATTCAGCAAGATTATTTTGTAGTGCGTTTTCTTTAGGTATTCTGCGGCGGCTTGTTCTCCGAAACGCCCGACAAGCTTTTTGCCCATGCGTAACCCTCCGTAAAAAAAACTATTTAGAAAAGACGAAAAGACTTACGGTGAATCTCGCAGGGGCCATATTCATGGAGAGCCGCATAATGTTCCTTGGTGCCGTAGCCCTTGTGCTTTGCAAATCCATACCAAGGGTACTTTTCGCCGTATTCGAGCATCAGATGATCTCGCGTGACCTTTGCCAGAATCGAGGCGGCGGCAATGCTTGCGCATTTCGCGTCTCCGCCGACGATACAGCGGCAGTTATACTCGATGCCGCGGGTCTGATTGCCGTCGATTAGCGCAAGCTCAGGTGCTAGTTTGAGCTGTGCTATGGCTCTATTCATGGCGATGAAGGTTGCGCCGAGGATGTTGTACTTATCTATCTCCTCAACGCTTGCGAAAGCGATTCCGTAGCTTACCGCATTTGCTATAATTATCTCAAAAAGCTCTTCCCGTTTTTTCTCGGTGAGCTTTTTGGAGTCGTTAAGACCTGTAATTTCAAATCCGTGAGGCAAGATTACCGCCGCGGCGCAGACTGGACCTGCAAGAGGGCCTCTCCCCGCTTCGTCAACTCCGCACAGGGATGATATTCCGCTTTGCAGTAGTTCACGCTCAATTTCCCATAGGTCCATAATCATACCGATTTCGGTTTTTCAAGGCTGATTCGACCCAACCTGCCGTCGCGGAACTCGTCCAGAAGCGCCGCCGACATACGCTCAAGGTCTACTTCTCCCTTTGAAACAATGAAGCCGCGTTTTCTGGCGGCTGTCTCAAGCAGCTCGATGCCTGTTGCGGCAGGATCGGGAACAAATTTGTAGCGCTGTTCGATACTCTGCGGATAAAGCTCACGAAGTTTAACCATGAGGTTTGACGTCAGGGTTTCCCTGTCCATAATTTCGTCGCGAATCGCGCCTGTAAAAGCGAGGCACTCCCCTACTTCCTGACTGTCGAATCTAGGCCAAAGTATGCCAGGAGTGTCCAGAAGCTCAAGCCCCGCATCGATGGTTATCCACTGTTTGCCGCGAGTTACGCCCGGCTTATCGGAAGCCTTGGCGGCTTTTCGCTTCGCGACCTTATTGATAAACGTGGATTTACCAACATTTGGAATACCAAGAATCATAACGCGTATAGGTCTGCCTGCCTGTCCTTTTGCAGCAAAGGCTTCAATTCTTTCTTTAAGAACCGACCTTATGGCGTCCGCAAAGCCGGAAACGCCTTTTCCGCTCTTGCAGTCGGTTTCCAAAACGTAAAGCCCCTGTACTTTGAAGAAATTTCGCCACAGCAAGGTAACTGCGGGGTCGGCTTGATCGACGCGGTTTAGTATGACAAGGCGTGGTTTTGCACCGGCAAGCCTGTCAATATCAGGATTTCGGCTTGAATACGGGATACGCGCGTCAATGATTTCGCAGACCGCGTCTACTATCTTCATGTTTTCCTCAATCATACGCTGTGCCTTTGTCATATGTCCGGGGAACCATTGGATATTCATTTTTTCGGTCATATCGGACATTATATTACCTCGGAAGTCATTAAGACTTTATTAACAGAATTTTTCGAGAAAGCATACTTAGAAGTTGGTACCGAATTGGTCAATCGGCAGAATTCGCAGAAGTACTCTTCCCATGATATATCGAGTGTCGACGCAGCCGATTAGGCTGCTGCGGCTGTCGGTCGAATTGTTACGGTTGTCGCCCATTACGAAAACACAGTTTTCGGGAACGGTTATTTTGCCGTCAAAATCGAGCGGCGTAAGCGTAAGCTCGGCGGTATAGGGCTCGCTTAGAGGTTGGTCATCAACATAGACGATTCCCTTTTCAAAGTCTATATCCACAGTTTGCCCTGCAACCGCGATTACACGCTTGATTATCGGTTCTTCCTGGAAAGACAGCTTGCGCAATACAACAACATCGCCCTGCTTCGGCTCATAGAACAGTTTTGATATTACAATACTGTCACCATCGTGGAACGTGTTTTGCATGGAAGGACCGATTATTCCGATGATTCTGAAAAGGAATGCAAAAACAAGTACACAGACAAGAAGCGCGGCAACAAGCGACTGCATCCATTCGTAGACCTCGGAATATTCGCCCTTCGGATCCGTACTGCTTTTTTTGTTCTTTGTAGGTATATTGTCCTTTTTCACGGGTTTTGCGGCTTCTTCCATTTCAAAACGCTCGTAGTCAAAACCGGATGTGTTAACATCACCCAAATCGTGTTTTTCGTTTTGCTTTTTATCCAAAAAAGGCGCCTCCTTTTTAAGTGCATATCTGAATGTTAATTATACACTTGCCATGTATAATTTAGCAATATTAAAATGAAAAACGCCCGAATCGTTTACAGATTTGAAACGTTTGTTATTCAATTATCCCTATATATAACGAAAAAAGAGGCAAAAGCCTCTTTTTTCGTATACGTTAAACGCGCTCCTTGACCTTGGCCTTCTTACCGACTCTGTCGCGGAGATAATAGAGCTTTGCTCTGCGTACCTTTCCTTTGCGGATTGTTTCGACAGAAACAATCGTGGGGGAATGTACTGGGAAAACCTTTTCACATCCGACGTTGTAAGAAATACGGCGAACCGTAATCGTTTCGCTGATGCCGCCATGCTTTCTGGCGATAATCGTGCCGTCAAATGCCTGGTTTCTTTCGCGGTTTCCTTCTTTAACACGAACAACGACACGAACAGTGTCACCGACGTTCATATCGGGAAGCTCTGGTTTCATATATTGCTGAGAAAGTGTTTTAACTAAATCCATGCTTGTATCCTCCCTTCACTGTAAACGTTCGTGGTCGGTAAAAAGTTCCGCCAGAGGACCGTTCCTGATGACCATTAAGCGAAGAGCATTAGCTGCTCTCGCATAGACCATGAAATTTTACCATAGCGTCACAAGTATTGCAAGGATATTTTGCAAAAACCCGCGCAAAAAATAATATAACGGCAAAAGATTGCGGTTAGCAACTCGATTTTGCCGTTATATGTGAGTGCATTTTAATATGCAACAATAATTCCGCCGTCGTTAGCGTAAATCGTGCTTATACCGCCTGCCTTATAAATCCTGCAATCTTTGAAACCGGTCTTCGCCATAATGCTGTCGCGTGCGTCTCTGGCTCGGTCGGGACATTGGCAGTGCGTAATGAAAAGGGTACGCAAGCTCATATCAATGTCTTTGCTTCGCTCAGCAATTAAATCTGCCATTTTGGAAACGGCTCTGTCCATAGAAAGAGCTTTTCCTCGAACACAGATATTTCCGGTTTCGTCGCCGCCCATTACAAGCTTAATTTTGAGAGCGCCTGTGATAATGGACTGAAGGTGGTTAAGACGACCGTTTTTGCGGAATACCTCAAGTGTTTCAAGAAGAAAATATGTTGAGAGGTTGTTAATAAACTCAAGCGTCTGCTTTACAATCGCTTCAAAAGGTACGCCGGAATTTGCAAGAGCAAGTATATGGTGGCAAATTGCAAGCTGACCAGCGGAGGCACTGCGCGAAGTGAATACAAATATATTCTTTTCGGGATGGCTCTCCTTGAACATGTTTGCGGCAACAACGGCGCTGTTATAGCTTCCGCTGAGTTTGTCGGAAAGAGTTACGACATATACATCGTCCGCACCGCATTCATATGCTTCGACATAGCTGCCCGGTGAAGGACAAGCGGATTTTGGGGCGTTTCGGGATGCGGCCATTTTGCTCAGCAACATGCTGCTGCGCAGGGTTTCATCATCAATAAAAGTTTCTCCGTCGAGTTCGATTGAAAGAGGTACGCGCTTTAGCCACGTATAATCATCCTCAAGGTAAGGATAATCGCAGCAACTGTCCCCTATTATTTGAAAGCTCAAAGTTTTTACCTCGTATTCACAAATTGTTAATAAATATGGTAATCAATAACACGTTTGGTAGTAACGGCTATCATTTCAAAATAATTATACTATCAAAGCATAGGCTTGTCAATTGCGTTATTTAAATAGCAAAGTCGTTAATGAGACGTGAAGCATTCTTGTTGCTCAGCGCTGCGCCAACTCAACAATAATGTCGATACAGCTTTCGATTCCTAGCTTTCCACTGTTGAGGCAAATGTCGTAATTGCTGCTCATACCCCATATTCTTCCTGTATAGTTCTTATAATATACCTTGCGCTTTTTATCTTTTTCTTCCAGACGCTTTTCGGGCACATCATCCCTTTCGCCGTAAAGTGTTACGATTCGGTTGGCTTTAAACTGCATATCGGCGTATATAAATACATGAAGAACATTATCATATTCCTTAAGAATGTAATCCGCACAGCGCCCGACAATAACGCAGGGGCCTTCTTCGGGAAGGCGCTTTATTATGTTGTGCTGTATAACATAAAGCTTGTCGGAGGCTCCCGATATGCCATCGTATCCTCCACTGCCGGAACGCGAAAGATTGAACAGAAAGCTGCTGGTGGAGGTTGCGTCCTCTCCCCTGCGCTCAACAAAATCCTTAGAATATCCGCTTTCGTTTGCAATACGCTCGACAAGCGCCTTGTCATAAAAAGCGTAACCAAGGCGCTCCGCAACCGCTTTTGCGATTGTTCTTCCGCCGCTTCCAAACTCACGGCTGATGGTGATAACTTTATTGCTCATTCCGTCTCCTCCAATACTGAATTTTGTATTTGAGAAATGTCTGGGTAAAATCATTCAAGCAAATAATCCTATATACGGATTCGACAGAGGAAGCTCGCTTTTTTCCTGTCTCGTGATGCTTTTGATAATAGAAACGGCAAAGGGAATTGTGATAAGGAAGGATATTAAATCCGCGACGCCCTGTGACACGGCAAGTCCATTTATGCCAAAGAAAGTTGGCAGGATGAAAAGGACGGGGATGAAACAGACGCCCTGTCTTGTAATTCCGAGAAAAATTGCTCCTACAGGTTTGCCCAGCGCAGCATACAGCATGTTAACCACTATAACCCAGGCGCTAAGCGACATTGAAATACATTGCGTAATCAAGCACAGGCTTCCGATTCTAACCATTTCTGTATCCGCATCGGTGAACAGCAGAATAATCTGTTTGGCATAAATTCCTATCAGCACGCTGGCGACCGCTGTGAATATTACGCCGGTAATACATGAAAACCGAAATGATTCTTTAACCCTGTCGTAACGCTTTGCACCCCAATTAAAGCCTGCGACAGGTTGAAAACCCTGACCAAAGCCGATCATTGCGAAGGAGGGCAACATCATTATACGTGTGACAACCGAGGTCGCAGCCTGAGCGGAGTCAGAATAATTGCCGGAAATCTTATTTACAAAAATATTAGCGACAACCGCGAGCCCCATGCGAAGCAGTGACGGTAATCCCATAAGAGAAGTTTCGCGGACAATGTCGGATCTGTAGCTTATGTTTTTGACCGACAGGCGCAAAACAGTCTTTTTTCTTATATAGGGGTAAATCAAAATGCAGAAGCTGATTAATTTTGAAATTGCGGCCGCCATACCTGCACCTGCTATACCGAAACCAAAGGTAAAGATGAACAGCGGAGCAAGTGCGATATTCAAAACTGCGCCTGCGGAAATTCCAATCATCGAGAATACAGGACTGCCCTCTGAGCGCAGACACTGGTTCAGAACGAAGCTTGGCGCTGTAAAGGGTGCGGCAATTAATAGGTAGGTTGCATAGCTTGCTGCATATGGCGCCGAGGTATTGGTTGCGCCCAAAAACCGAACAATCTTATCTGTATACATCAGACCGGGAATCATAACCAGAATTCCCAAAATGACAGCGGTGTAAAAAGCGGAGGACAGCGTTTTTGAAGCAGTTTTCAACTTATCTGCACCCATTAGTCTTGCTATATAGCTGTTTGCGCCAAAAGCAAGAAATGAGCCTGCCATCATAATTGCTTGGTCAATCGAAAGATTAACACCGACTGCAGCTGTTGCGGAAGTTCCAAGAAAGTGGACAAAATATGTGTCAGCCAAATAGTAAATCGAAGAAACCATCATCGCAACAATTGTCGGGATAGCCATTTGCGGTATTAGTTTTGGAATTGGTGTTTCAAGCATCATGGCTCGGCGTTCTATTTGTTTTCCCGTATCCTTTGCCATATGTTTCTCCTTAGGGATTGTATCTTTAGCATGGGGTAAAAAGCGGAAAATGATATCTCTAACAATTCGATGCGAAAAAGCGAATGTATCATATCATCCTTTATTATGCTCAGATGGCAAGAAATGTTTACGATAATTGTCAGAAGAGGTATTCGGCAAGCTGTGCCCAGAGCGGGATAGTCACTGAGCAAGCTAGAACCGAAAAGAACACGCTTCCGGAACTTTCAAGTCGGGCCTCGGGGCTAGGGTCATACTGAATTGTAAAAGCTGCAAGCAGTGAGGCAACAGGCAGAGCCGCGTATATTACGACAATTTTGGCGACCAACGGGTCGACCGGAAGAAAGTACATGATTGCAATTGTTATCGCAGGCATCAGCATATTTCGCAGAAACGGCATGAGCAGATATTTAGGTTTCAAGAGCGATTTCATGTTGTTTTTTCCGAGCGAGATACCGCAGAGTATCATTCCAAGTGGCGAGGTAATCGCACCAATGCCGGAAATGGTTTTGTCAATCGGCGTTGGGAACGAAAAGCCGGTTATATATAAAGCAAGTCCGACAAAAACAGCTACAACGGGCGGAGATAACCAGCCCCTCAGTTGCTGCCAAAAGCTCTCCTTTTCACGCACCGTTCCCGGTGGAGACATAAGAGCCTTAGCGGAACTGTAATAAACCATTCTAATCGGTACTACGAAAACGACAAAGTATAGAAGCCCTGTTTGACCGTAAAGCGCCTCGACAACCGGTATGCCGACAAAGGAAAAGTTCGTGAACATCGCGCCGAAGCGCAGCATTCTTCCTGTATAGTTTTTGCCATAGGCTTTGTAAATAAGCTGTCCGATTCCGAAGCACAGCGCAAGATAGACAATGCTGATTACAAGAAGAATAACACAGTTCATCAACTCATCTGTAGAATAAGGTGCGTTGAAGGATTTGATAATCATACAGGGCAAGGCAATATTAATAAGGAAGGTCGTAAGTGATTTATCAAACTTCTCGTCGACCATTCCGAGCCGCCAGACGAAAAACCCTATTACAATCAATATTATTAGCTGAAGTGAAAGCTGAAAAGCGAGCATTGTATTTCCTCTTTATATATTCTGTGAGCTAAGCCGGACAACATTAAGGGCGGTTTCGGTAAAAAACCGCCCTTAATGTATTTCAGTAGTTATTTAATATCGCTCTCATCAAAAGGGTCTCCGCACTCAGGGCAGAATTTCGGCGGGTTTTTGGGGTATTCGGGTTCCCAGCCACACTTGTCGCACTTATAAAGCGGTTCGTCAGCAGGCTTTGGCTTGCCGCACTCGCTGCAGAATTTGCCCTTATTGACCGCTCCGCAGGTGCAGTTCCAGCCCAGAACTGGAGCGGGTTTCGGCTTACCGCATTCGTCGCAGAACTTGCCTGCATTTGCGGTTTTGCCGCAAATGCAGGTCCATAAGACGGCAGACGCTGATTCCGAAGGCTTCCCCTGCGCGCCCATAGCAAAGAGATTTTGTGCGCTTGCGCCTCCTGCACCCTGAGCCATGTTTAGACCCGCAAAGCCCATAAATGCGCCGCCTGCGCCTTCGTTCTTAGCAGCGGACTGCATAGCCTCTGACTGTGCACCGACGAGCTGAGCTGCCGCCATAGTCGGATCTCGGAAAGCTGCATTGCGCTGAAGCTGTTTTATCATCTCCTCGTCCTCTTCCGAGGCGGTGACGGAGCTGATACCGAACGAAATGATGGAAATTCCGCGAAGCTCGTTCCACTTTTTGGAAAGAACCTCATTCAAAGCGTCTGACAGTTCCATAGTATGGCCGGGAAGTGCGCTGTAACGAATGCCCATTTCGGAAATTTTGGCAAACGCAGGCTGAAGTGCAGTCAGAAGCTCGCTTTTGAGCTGACTGTCAATTTCGGAACGTCTATACTCATTGTCTACATTGCCGCAGACATTTGTATAGAAAAGCATGGGGTCAAGAACGCGGTAGGAATACTCGCCGTAGCAGCGAATAGCGATGTCGACATCCAGCCCGACATTTTTGTCGACAACGCGGAAAGGAACGGGATTCGGAGTTCCGTATTTGTTGCCAATGAGTTCTTTTGTGTTGAAGTAATAGACGCGCTGGTCTTTTGCGGTGTCACCTCCGAAAGTAAAACGCTTGCCGATGTTCTTGAAAGTGTCGGAAACCGAGCTTCCAAGATTACCGACAAAAATGCTGGGCTCCGTTGAAGTGTCGTAGACGTATTCACCGGGAACGGCGCATAAGTCGACTACCTTCCCCTGCTCAACAATAATCATGCATTGACCATCGTTGACGGCGATAATCGAGCCGTTGGAAATAATGTTTTCTTCGGCTTTTGTGTTTGAACTGCGCTTAGAATTGCGCTTGCTGCCCTTTTGAGCTAAAACGTCCTGATCAAGCGCTTCACAGTAAAAATATTCTCTCCATTGGTCGGCAAGAACGCCTGAAAGCGCACCGACGCCAGCTTTTAAAAGACCCATATAGATTTCCTTTCAAACGCCATAAAAGTCAAAACTTTTATGCTTGTTTCTTTACGATAACATTTTAGTTATTAGACGAGGTCGGTAAGTAAGGAATTATTCTGGAGGCAAATTCGGGCATGTTGACAGTTTGCAGATATACTCTTCCCGGTCCTCGCAGCACGGACAGGAACAGACCTTCTCCGCCAAAAAGTACGTTTTTGAAGCCCTTAACAGTCTCGGCTGTATATGAAACGCTTGCCTCATAAGCCGCAATATTGCCTGTATCTACCTTTAACATCTCACCGGGGGCAAGGTCCTTCATGACAACCGATCCGTCGATTTCAAGAAAGCACAGACCTGTTCCGGCTAGGTGCTGCATAATAAAGCCTTCGCCGCCGAAGAACCCGACCTTTGCTTTTTGGATTGAAGCGGAAAGCTCTACACCGGGAGTTGCACACAAAAAGGCGGTTTTTTGGCAGATAAACTGTCTTCCGCCGCCCAATTCCAGTGGTATTATGCTGCCGGGGAATGACGAAGCCAGCGTTATCTGAGCGCCCGGTCTCTGTGAGGTATAGGTTGCTATGAACATCGACTCGCCGGAAAACATACGTCCGAGACCCTTTCCGAAGCCGCCCTTCATGTTGGTTTCCATCGCAATACCGTCAGTCATCCAAGTCATGCCGCCGGATTGCGTGTATATACTTTCGCCCGGTTGCAGGGTGATTGTTACTCCGGGTAGATTGTTGCCGAATATTTCATACTGCATAGAAAATCCCCCTATAAATTTAATTATTTACCTATTGATTATATGCAGAGGATAGGTTGCGAAATCTTGACTTATATAATAACAAAAATAAAGCAGTCTGTCATTCAAAATTTAACAAAATCAAGTATATTTTCAATAATAACCACGAGTACGACGAGAAGTTGTTGCGTTTTGCGCAGAATAATATTTTTGTGGAATGATTTAAGGAAAAATGCTATAATCCAAAAAGATTGGTGGTGACGCGAAATGAAAAATATCATTCTCATCGGAATGCCCGCGACCGGAAAAAGCACGGTCGGTGTAATTCTTGCCAAGCTGATTGGCTACAACTTTTTGGATACTGACATTCTCTTGTCGCTAGAACAAAAGCGCCCCCTTTCGCAGATAATTTCCGAGGACGGCTACGATAAGTTTATCGAATACGAAGGCAAGGTCGGACTTAGCATCAAAACCGAAAGAACTGTAATCGCAACCGGAGGAAGCATAGTGTTTTCCGAGGGCGCGATGAAGGTTCTTTGCGAGGAAGGCATCGTTATTTGGCTTGATACGCCTGTGGCAGAGATTGAAAAAAGGCTTGTCGGTACCCTTCTGGACAGAGGCGTTGCTACTCCCTCGAAAATGACTCTTAGCGAGATTTGCGAAATGCGCGATCCTCTATACAAAAAGTATGCTGATTTTAGAGTTCCCTGCGATGAGGTGACCGAGCTTGTCGCCGCTAAACTCAAGCAAATGCTGATAAACGAAAAGTTAATATAAAAAAGCAAACCGGTTCAAGTGATCTTGAACCGGTTTGCTTTTTTATCCTACGATTCCGAGAGCGGCAACCGTACCGTAAAGGTCGTTCCCTTTTCCGCACTGCTTTCCAGACTAACAGATCCGCCTAAAGTATCGGCAACATGTTTGACTATGGATAGCCCCAAGCCTGTTCCGCCGACTGCTTTGCTGCGTCCGCTGTCAACCCTGTAAAATCGCTCAAAAACACGTCTTTGGTGCTCGGGCGAAATCGGGTCCCCATCGTTTCTGACCTTGAGAACCGCTTGACTGTTAAGCGACGCAAGCGAAATGTCAACGCTGCCTCCCTGCCTGTTATATTTGACTGCGTTGACAAGCAAATTGGAGACAAGCCCCCGGATGTCTTTCTTGTCAGCGAAAATGACCACAGGATTAAGCTCGGTGTTAATACTCAAGTCATCCTGTTCGGCCAAGGGCTTAAGCTCGTTTATACTCTCAATTATTACCGCGGAAATATCCACATTTTCGCACTCGCCGGAAAGCTCACCGCTTTCCATGCGGCTTATCATAATAATGTCGTTTATGAGCATATTCATTCGCTCGGATTCCAGCCCGATTCTGGTTAAAAGCTCGTTCCTTTGATTATCTGAAATCGGCAAATCTGAACACAGAAGCTCCGCGCTTCCTTTAATGGAGGTTATCGGGGTTTTAAGCTCATGGCTCGCGTTTGAAAAGAATTCACGCCTAACCTTTACGGCATTGCGGTTTTCTGTCACATCGGACATTGTTATAATCAGTGCAGCCGAAAATCCGCTTTCTTCACCTACGTAGGTAAATACCGTTTCGATGGTTCTCTTGTTAATTTCAAGGTCAAGAGTAAGCCTCTTTTTTTCAGCTACTGCCCTTTCGGAGCTATGAATAAAATCAAATATTCTTGTTGCGTAAAGGACGTTTTGGCCAATAGAAGTTTTATCGCAATTCAAGTAGCCGCACGCGGCGGCATTGATGAGAAGCACATTTTTCTTCCTGTCCAGCAGTATAAATCCCTCACTGACATTGTCCAAAATATAGTTGAGCTTATCCTTTTCAAGCTGTATAGTGCCGATATATTCCGAAAGATGCGATGATAGAGAATTTATTTTTATCGCCATTTCCTCAAGCTCTTCATAGCGATAATCCTTCGGATTAAGCTTAGCTCCGCCATTTTTAATTCTGATGAGGCTTTCGTTCATTTTGGTTATCGGCGTAATAAATCCTATTGAGAACCTGTGCGTAAGGTAAGCCGCAAGGAGCAAAGCGATGCATACTACAAGTATCATCGCAGGAACGATTGATTTAAGCCCTTCAAGCGCGCCGGAAACCTCTTTTGTGGCCCTGATGTAATACCCATCCGAAGTTTTTACGGCTGAATATACGAGCTTCTTGCCAATCGTCTCGCTATTCCGAACACTTGAGCCCTGACCGGCCAGACCCGCCTGAATAATCTCCGGCCTGTCAAGGTGGTTTTTCATGGATTTATAATCGGCTTGAGAATCGCCCTGAACGGTGCCGTCGGAGGCAATAATGGTAACTCGGACATCCTCCATTGCGCTTGCAAATGTTTTTGCCTGAGCGTCCGCATCCTTATTCGGATTGAATTCATCAGCCATTATGGATGCGTATGAGAGTAGCTCCTGCTCTGTGCCTGTGATTAGCTCTTTATCAAAAACAAAAGCGTTCAGCACACCGGAAATCACAAGTGTCAGAGTAAGTATGAGAACAAACCCTACCATTAGAGACCTTTTCATTTGATACCTCCGACAAAGCGATAGCCGACTCCTCTGACTGTTTTTATGTAGCTGCTGTGTTCCGCAGTATCACAAAGCTTTTGGCGGAGAGTGCCTATGTGTATGTCTAAGGTTCGTGTTTCGCCAAAGTAGTCGTCACCCCATATTTTGCTGATTAGTTCCTCGCGAGAAACAGCACGCAAGCTGTTTTCCATCAGAAATTTCAAAAGCTCGAATTCCTTGAAAGTCAACAAAAGAGCCGCTCCGTCTTTCGTAACTTCGCGGATATTGTTGTCGAGCTTAACGCCGCCCATTTCCAGTACGTTATCGGAACTATCGGAAACTTCTGATCCTCCGTGACGACGAAGCTGAGCCCGGACTCTGGCGCAAAGCTCAAGAATGCTGAAAGGCTTTGTCATGTAGTCATCCGCACCGGCATCAAGTCCGATTATTTTATCAAGTTCGGTATCCTTCGCTGTGAGCATAATAAGCGGAATTTCTTTCAGCTCTTTACAACTTCTCATGATGCGGGCAACTTCGATACCGCTCATACCGTCCATCATAATGTCCATTATTACAACGCGCGGAGGCTCGGTGTGCATGTATTCAAGCGCTGATTTTGCGTTGTCAAAGCCGCTGGGTTTATAGCCGTTGCTGCTCAGCGCAACTTCCAGCAACATTCTGATGCTCTCATCGTCTTCGACAATTACAATCCTCTCGTTCAACGTCAAGCCCCCCTCATAGTTGTGCTTTAAATAATTCGCTCGTTGATATGGATTCCCGTAACGTAGAATTGCACCCACTCGCAGATGTTGACCGCATGGTCTCCAATTCGCTCAAGGTATTTTACAATCATCAAATAGTCGATTACGGTGTCCATGTCCATTGTATCTTTATAAATTTTAGAGCCCAGCTCGTGGCGTATTTTGTTGAAATAGTCGTCAACGATATCGTCCTTAGCCATTGTTTGTATCGCAAGCTCAAGGTCGCCCTTTACATAAGCATCAATTGCGGAAGCAACCATTTCCTTTGCGCTGACTGCCATTAAAAGCACTTCTTCCTGAAGCTCCGGAAAAGCGCAACTGTCGTGGTACATGCTGATTTCCGCGATGTCTGAAGCGGCGTCGCCGATTCTCTCTATGTCAGTTATCATTTTAATGCCTGTGCTGATTTTACGCAAATCCGTTGCCACGGGCTGCTGCTTTAATATGAGCTTAAGGCACATTGTTTCAATGTCGCGTTCCATTGCGTTAATATTCGCATCATCTTCTATTATCTCTTTTGCAAGAGCTTTGTCAAATGTTTTCAAAGCCCGCATGGAACGTGTTACAGCGTCAATTGCGGTTGTTCCCATTCTAATGAGTGCGGAAGACAGATCCTTAAGATCGTCGTCATATAGTTTTCTTGTCGCCATGTTGAAATCACAATCCTTTCTTATTATCCGAAGCGGCCTGTAATGTAGTCCTCTGTGCGCTTGTCCTTCGGAATCGAGAAAATGTCATCTGTTTTTCCCATTTCCACAAGTTCGCCTACCAGGAAAAAAGCGGTTTTGTCCGATATACGCGCCGCCTGCTGCATATTGTGAGTGACAATAACAACCGTATAGTCGCGGCGCAAATCGTCCATCAGTTCCTCTATGCGCATTGTGCTTGCGGGGTCAAGAGCGCTTGTGGGCTCGTCCATAAGCAGTATTTCCGGCTCAACGCTCAGCGCGCGAGCGATGCAAAGCCTCTGCTGCTGACCGCCTGAAAGCCCCAGAGCGCTTTTTTTCAGTCTGTCCTTAACTTCTTCCCATAGTGCCGCACCGCGCAGAGATTTTTCGACAACTTCCTCCAGTGCTGCCTTATTGCGTTCACCGTGCAGACGGGGACCGTAGGCGATGTTGTCGTAGATAGTCATGGGAAAAGGATTGGGCGCCTGAAATACCATTCCGATTTGCTTGCGGAGAAGGTTGACATTTGTGTCCTTTGCGTATATATCCGTATCGCGGTATTTAATTTCGCCTGTAATGTGGACATCAGGCACAAGATCATTCATGCGATTAATCGTTTTTAGAAAGGTGCTCTTCCCGCAACCGGAAGGCCCGATAAGCGCCGTTATCTCTTTTTCTTCTATGTCCATATCAATACCCTTGAGAGCCTGAAACGTTCCGTAATAAAGCTCAAGGTTTCTTGATGTAATAATACTCATATGTCCCTCACCTGACCTTTTTCAATCTTTTCTTCGCTACTTTTGCAGAGAAGTTCAGAATCAGTACCAAAATCATAAGAATTGACGCGATTGCAAAACCGACATCAAATTCACCGTTTTCCATAACGTACACATAAAGCATTACGCTGAGTGTTCCGCCGCTTGTATGAAGAGCTTGCAAGTAGTTTGTTACCAGCACATAACCCGCGCCTGCCGTGAAAAGCAGAGCCGCAGATTCGCCGACGATGCGACCGATTGCAAGTATCGCGCCGCTCACTATGCCGTCTATCGTGCATGGCAAAACTATTGTGCGGATTGTGTACCACTTCGTCGCTCCCAGCGCAACCGCGCCGTCGCGATAAGACTGCGGGGTGGTTTTGAGTGATTCCTGTGTTGTTCGGATTATGCTTGGCAATATCATAATCACCAATGTCAAAGAGCCTGCCAGAATACTTGACTTCAACCCGAGCTTTTGGCAAAAGAACAGCATTCCGACCAGACCGTAAATGATTGAAGGAATAGCTGTCAGCGTTTCTGTCGAGAACTCCGTAAAGCGAACCATCCGCTTGCTCTTTGCATATTCGTTTAAGTATATTGCGGCCCCTACTCCAATTGGAAGAGCCAGTATTAGTGCGGTGAAAATCATGTACAGAGTAAATATTATATTGGGAAGTATTCCGATTTTATCTTCAAGCACCTTGCGCGCTGTGGTAAGAAACTCCCAACTGACATGAGGCAAGCCCCTATAGAAAATATAACCTATCAGTAAGAGTAAAAGCAATATCGTAATGAGCGCCGAAAGGTAAATTAATACTTTAAGTACAACATCTCTTGTTCTGCGATTCGCGGATATTTTTTTGTTCAGCTTTGGAAGAGCGATTTCAGTTTGCATCCTTTTGCCCTCCCTTCAGCAGTCTGTTTAAAACAACGTTAATTATCATAATGAACACGAACAGTACAAGACCTATCGAAAAGAGAGCTTGTTTCTGGAGACCGCTTGCATATGACATTTCCGAAGATATGGCAGTTGTCAGAAGGCGTACGCTGCCAAACAGCTTCGGCATATTTGCAACGTTTCCGGCGACCATCATAACGGCCATGGCCTCCCCTATCGCTCTGCCTATTCCGAGAACGATTCCGGCTGTAATACCGCTTTTTGCCGCCGGTACACTTACCTTAAAAATCGTTTCGATTTTAGTTGCACCAAGAGCAAGACTCGCCTCTTCGTATTTCTTAGGCACTGCGTTGAGAGAGTTTTCGCTGATGCTTACAATGCTCGGTAGTATCATAACGGCGAGTACGATGATTGCGGCGAATAGGGTTGAGCCGCTTTTGACTCCGAATACATCCATTATCAACGGAACAAGCACTATCATGCCGACAAGTCCGTAAACGACCGAAGGTATTCCTGCCAGCAGTTCAACAGCGGGTCGAACTGCAGAGGCAAGCTTTGGGCTCGCTATTTTAGAGAGAAAGACTGACATCAAAAGTCCAATCGGCACACCGATGAGAATTGCTCCAAAGGTTGCGGATATTGATGACAGTATGAACGGTAGGATTCCGAAAAGGGGCTCGGATGCAGTGCTTTTCCAGACCTGCCCAAAAAGAAAATCGATTAGTCCGATTTCTCTGATTGCGGGCAGACCGCTTATTATCATATAGACAGATATTCCGACAACTGCGACAATGGAAATCATGCCGCAGATGACGAAAATAACATTCATAACTTTTTCGGTAATATTTCTAGCTTTCATAGTGACCTCCGTCAATCCGCAGGAAAGTAGCCAAAATCTTCTATAAGGGGACTTCTTGAGTGAAGTCCCCTTATGCTGTGTCTGATTACTTAGGCTGTATTGCTCCAGCCTTTTCAATGTATGCGCCTGCTTCGTCGCTGAGCGCGAATTCGATGAAGGCTTTTGCCGCTGCCGAAAGCTCGGTGCCCTGCTTAGTGATTAAGTTGAAGTTTCTCTGAAGCTTGTATGTTCCGTCAAGTACGGTTGCTTCTGTGCAAGCTACACCGCCGACTTTGATTGCGCTTACGGTATCGCCTACTGTGGAGAGAGACACGTAGCCGATTGCGTTTTCATTTGCTGCGACTGCTGCTACAACAGCGCCTGTAGAAGTCAGTTCCTGTTCGTATTTACATGCATCTTTTACATTGACAATGGTTTCAAATCCGTCACGGGTTCCGGAGCCTGCTTCGCGTCCGACGAAGACGATAGGAGAGTCAGGACCGCCAACATCTTTCCAGTTGGTGACTTCGCCCTTTGCAATAGAAGCTATCTGCTCGATAGTGAGATCTGTTACGGTGTTTGATTTGTTAAGAACAATCGCGATGCCGTCGACTGCGATTACAGTTGCGTCAAGGCCTGTCTCTTCTGTCTTCAGGTCACGGCTGGATAGACCGATGTCAGTAGTTCCGTCTGTTGCTGCTGTGATTCCGGCACCGGAGCCTGTTGCGTCATAAGTAACAACTACATCGGGATTCTTTGCCATGAAAGCTTCGCTGAGAGCTGCAATAACTTTTTCCATTGAGGTGGAGCCGTTTGTCGCTACTGTTCCGGAGAGAGCTTCCGTTGTGGGGGCTGCGGATGCGTCTGCTGCGGGGGATGTTTCTGTTTTGGTTGAAGAACATCCGGCGAATAGCGCAAGGCACATTACAGCTGCAAGGGTCATTGAAAGAATCTTTTTCATTATGTTTTCTCCTTAAATACATTTTTGATATGTTTTATTTACTACTGGTACTGTAACTATAATAATTCCATTGATTCGCAGTCACTACCATTATTCATTCAAAAATATGTAAAGAACATGTAAAGTTGTAAAGTCCGACGTTCGCAGGTAATATATTGCGATGCCAAATAGTTCCATATTGGGTTCAATAACCGAATAATCATAATAAACTATAACGTGATAATTATGATATGGGTTCTGGTGCCGAATTTTGAACCAATTTATGAGATAATTGTCGTATCTAAACGATATTTTGTATAGCATGCAGCAAATTAATATGTTAGTATAATATAAGTGTTCTTCTTGCGGTTCACTTATTTAGTGATTTGACATGTATTAGAATACGCTAGAAAATGAAGAACGCTCGAAATAGGATTACTCTTTACATCGGAGGTAGCCATGGACATACGTGACTTGCGGTATTTTTGCTTAACGGCTGAGCTTGAGCATGTTTCAAAAGCAGCGGAAAAATTAGGAATAGCTCAGCCCTACCTTACAAAAATAATAGGACAGCTTGAAAACGAATTCGGCGCTGAGCTTTTTGACAAGGTCGGCAGAAAGATTCGGCTTAATAATTACGGCGAAGTGTTTTACCGCAACGCCAAAAAAATACTTGCGGATGTTGACAATCTATATACCGAGATGGATTTTGTTCAGGAGAAAAACAACCGAACTATCTCCATCCTTTGCAATACGGAAGCACATGCGCACGGAATGATCGTCGAGTTTCAAAAGAAGAACGCAAATTACGCGCTAAAACTGGCATACGCGACCAAAAAAGAAATGGTTGAGGCCCTCAGAACGGGCGATGCCGACTTTGCGCTTTGCGATCCGGCAATTGATGAGGACCCTGCCAGAAATATTGTTACCGAAGCAATATTCTGCGACACTGCCTGTCTCCTCCTCCCTCCCAGACATCCAATGCTGAACAGAAAATCAATCAGATTTGAGGATATGCAGGGAGAAAGGCTCGTTACGCCTTCAAAGGGCGGAGCGATGCGCAATCATATTGATTACGCTTTCGAGAAATACTCTGTGCGACCGAATATTGTTTGTGAAACGCACGACTTAAATTTGATAATCCAAGCAGTTGCAAGCGGCATGGGCTCCGCGTTTATGTCATATTCGGTTCTTGAAAAATACCCTGAGCTCAGTAAATACTGTATTGAAGTCGACAGTCCCGATAAATATGGCAATATGGGTCTCAGCTACAACAGTTTGGCACTGGAAAATAGAAATATGGAAGACTTTTTGGATTTCTGTAGGGGCTATTTTAAAAAATTGCAGGAAAAGATTGATGCTAAGACAAACTCGAATTCCGACAAGTAGAAATAGCAGCAGAGAAAAGTCAACTTTGAATACTGCAACTAACAGCCTAATTAACACCTCTGGAGGTTTTCATGGATATTAGAGATTTGCGCTTCTTTTGCTTAACTGCTGAGATGGAGCATGTTACAAAAGCGTCGGAGAAACTCGGAATTTCTCAGCCCTTTTTGACGAGGGTCATAAGCAACCTGGAGAAAGAGATTGGTTTGTCTCTTTTTGATAATGTCGGACGAAAAATCCGACTTAACGAAAACGGGGAAACCTTTTATGTGCAAGCAAGGAAAATACTGTCTGAGATGGATGAGCTTAATACGCAAGTCAGCGCGATGCTTGACAAGCATAATAGAAGTATCAGAATTCTGTGCAATATGAGCTCTTACTCCCCTGAGCTGCTTGTTGCCTTCCGAAAGGGATACCCGAATTATACTCTCTCAATCGAATTTGCCACCGCAAAGGACATAATGAATTCTATTACCGTTGGAGAAGCGGATTTCGCATTTAGCTCTCCGCCTCTTATCGACGACCCGCTGAAAGGGATAAAAACAGATCTTGTTTTCCGTGAACACTGCAGCATTTTGCTTCCTCCCGGACATCCGCTTATAGGTAAAGAGAAAGTTTCCTTTGAGGATATAAAAAACGAACAGCTTATTACAACGACAAAAGGAACAGGGTTACGGATAAATATTGAGCGTGTTTTCAAAACGCACGAATTCCGCCCTCAGATTGTCTGCGAATCAAACGACATGAACATGATTATACGAAGTGTCAAAGACGGAGTTGGCTATGCCATTATTCCCCGCTGGCAGATATTCAGTAATCCGGAGCTGAAAAAATACTGTGTGGACGTAGATATTCCCGATGCTTACGCTTATATAGGTATCAGTTACAACACAAACCCAAGCATCGGTAATGCCTGTTCGGAGTTTAAAAACTTTGCCATTAAGTTTTTAAATGAATTTAAAAAGAATGCCTATGATACAAAATAACCGATAATATCATTGAATTATCTGCTTTTTTGTACGTACTCCGTTTTTCGATTGCATTAGTTTGTTGTTGGAACTGACGATAATAAATCTTTTTCTTGACATGTTTTTCTCCATATAATATGATTACATTAATTTAATACATAAAAGCTATGATGAGGAAGAAGTAACCGTTACCGAACCGAACAGAAAGTTGCTGGCATGATGAGAGGCGCACGGGGAAATTCGGCGAATACATTCTTTAGCTTCACACTGAAAGATTTTCGAGTAGGCTGTGACGGATGACACCCGTTGATGTGTCAGCTCTTTGCACGGCGTGTAAATGCATGATGGAAGAGAGCTTCAAAGGTGGCTTTGCGTGAGCGGGCCGCGAACCAAGGTGGTACCGCGAACTCATTTCGCCCTTCGGATTTTCCGAAGGGCGTTTTATTTTTTATAAAGGAGAAGATTGTATGCCTATAACAGAGCTTTTGGAGCGTAACGCAAGGTTGTATCCGGACGAAATCGCGCTAGTTGAGATTAACCCAGAGCATGAGAATATTCCGGCGCAGACATCATGGAAAGAATTTGCTCTAGTTGATATAAACTATCAGGAGAATACTTATCGCCGCGAAATCTCCTGGAAGGATTTTGACTGCCGCGCTAACCGTTTTGCACATTTGCTCCTCGCAAACGGTGTCAAACAAGGCGACAAAGTCGGAATTCTTATGATGAACTGTCTTGAGTGGCTGCCAATTTACTTCGGCATCCTAAAAGCCGGAGTGCTTGCAGTGCCGCTCAACTACCGCTATACCGCAGATGAAATTAAATACTGCCTCGATTTGGCTGACTGTTCACTTTTGGTATTCGGAAACGAATTTATTGACCGCTTAAGCGAAATCAAAGACAGTATTCCGAAAATTAAAAAGCTGTATTATGTGGGGGCTGAATGTCCGGAATGGGCCGAGAGCTACTATCCGTTTATGTCCTACTGCTCTAGCCGCAAGCCGCGAATCGAGATTACGGATGACGACTATGCCGCAATTTACTTTTCCTCAGGTACTACCGGTTTTCCGAAAGCGATTTTGCACAAGCACCTCAGTCTTACTCATTCCGCAATTGCTGAGCAAAAACATCACGGACAGCAGCGCGGCGATTGCTTCCTTTGTATGCCGCCGCTTTACCATACGGGTGCGAAAATGCACTGGTTCGGAAGTCTGCTTTCCGGCAGCAAGGCAGTTCTTCTGCGTGGAATCAGTCCTGAGTGGATTCTGAAAACCGCCGCTTCGGAGCATGCCACAAATGTCTGGCTGCTTGTGCCGTGGGCACAGGATGTTTTGGACGCGCTTGACCGCGGAGATTTAAAGCTTTCCGATTATGACCTTTCAGCATGGAAGCTTATGCACATCGGGGCTCAGCCCGTACCGCAGTCTCTAATAAATCGATGGAGAGCATATTTCCCAAATCATCTGTATGACACGAACTATGGCCTTTCAGAGTCCATTGGTCCGGGCTGCGTTCATCTAGGTATTGAGAATACCCACAAGGTCGGCGCAATCGGAGTTGCGGGCTTTGGATGGGAAACAATGGTTGTTGACACTAATAAAATCGAGGTTCCACAGGGCGAGGTTGGGGAACTTGCCGTCCGCGGCCCCGGAGTTATGACCTGCTACTATAAAAATGAGGAAGCTACACGTGAATCCCTCTCTGAGGACGGCTGGCTCTGGACCGGAGATATGGCACGCATTGACGACGACGGCTTCATTTGGCTTGTTGACCGCAAAAAGGACGTTATCATAATGGGCGGAGAAAACATATATCCCGTTCAGATTGAAGATTTCCTCCGCAAAAACTCCAAAATAAAGGATGTTGCTGTAATTGGTAGGCCTCATCACCGTCTGGGCGAAATCGCTTGCGCGATTATTGAGCTTAAGCCGGATGTCACCGCTACCGAGGAGGAGATAAACGAATTTTGCAGCGGGCTTCCCCGTTATAAGCGTCCGCGAGAGATTTTCTTTGATAAAGTCCCTCGCAATCCGACGGGGAAAATTGAAAAACCTGTTTTGCGCAAAAAATACGGCAGTATGGATATTGTGTCCATGCAGACCGGAACAGCGAAATAAAAAAAGCTCCCTCAAGCCAAATCGGCTTGAGGGAGCTTAACTGTAATATTCAGAATAGTGTTAGCAGACTTTTACGGACCAACCGTATTTATCCTCTGTTTTTCCCCATTGTATGTCCGTAATAGTGTCATAAAGCCTTTGTGTGAGAGCTCCGATCTTGTTTCCACCGATTAAATGGCTTGTCCCATCGAAAGAAATCTCACCTATGGGTGAAACAACTGCCGCCGTACCTGTGCCCCAAGCCTCCTCAAGCGTCCCGCATTCCGCCGCCTTGATTAGTTCCTCAACAGTGAATTCTCGCTCATCAACCTCATATCCCCAGTTTTTTAAAAGCTCGATGCAGGATTTGCGCGTAATGCCTGGCAGGACACTTCCCGTTAGAGACGGCGTGATGATTTTGCCGTTTATTTTAAACATTACATTCATGCTGCCGACTTCTTCGATGTTATGGCGGGTAACTCCGTCAAGCCATAGCACTTGACTGAAGCCCTGCTTTCCTGCGCGCTCGCCTGCACGAATGGAAGCGCCGTAGTTGCCACCGCACTTTGTGTAACCGGTTCCACCGCGTACCGCTCGGACATCATGAATTTCAATCATGATGCGTATTGGGTCAAGTCCCTCAGGGTAATAGCTGCCCACTGGGCAAGCTATAATGGCAAAAAGATAGCTTTTTGAAGCGTGAACTCCGAGCTGACCAGAGGTTGCGATGACAAAAGGACGAATGTATAATGAAGTGTCGGGAACGCTTGGAACCCAATCCTTGTCAAGCTCGACAAGAGCTTTCAAGCCGTCAATGAAAATTTCCTCTGGAACCTGCGGAATGCAAATGCGCTCCGCAGAGCTATTGAGACGCTTTGCGTTTTCGGTTGGGCGGAAAAGCAGGACCTCGCCTTTTGGGCTGCGGTAAGCCTTCATCCCCTCGAAAATTTCCTGCGCATAGTGAAGTACAACAGCTGCCGGAGAGAGTTCAAAGTTTGCAAAAGGTACGACACGGGGATCGTGCCAGCCTTTGCCTTCGTCATAGTCCATTAAAAACATATGGTCGGAAAAATACGTGCCGAAAGGAATTCCGTCAAGTGAGGGCTTATCCTTTAAAACGGCGGTCTTTTCGATTTTAATTTTTTCCACTTTGATCACGCTCTCTTTCAATGAAGTTATACTTCGTGTATTTAATTAAAGATTTTATCATCCCTGCATTATTTTTCAAGGGGAAATACGAATTATATTGTAAATTTGTAACTTACGTTGTTTTGCACTTCAAATATATTACAATATTTGGGTTTATCATGCAAGAATATGGCGTTTATTCTTGTTAAATAGCTCAATAAAGAGTATAATTAACCCAATTGCAGCGCTATCTGATAATAGAGAAATTTAGGGAGTAATTTTTTATGCTTAAAGTTGAGCACGTTTCAAAAAAATACGGAAAACTTCTTGCGAACAAAGATATCAGCTTCTTCGTTGACGGAGGGCAGATTGCCGTTTTGGTCGGACCTAACGGCGCAGGAAAATCCACGATAATCAAATGCATATGCGGTCTGCTCAGATTTGACGGGAATATCGCTATCGACGGAAACGACAACAAATCGGTCGAAGCGAAGAAGCTCATAGGCTATGTTCCCGAAATGCCCGCCGTATATGAGCTACTTACAGTCGCTGAACATATGGAGTTTATCCGAAGGGCTTACAGGCTCCCTGACGACGGCTATGACAAGTTCCTGTTAGAACGCTTTGAGATGCTGGACAAACAGGATAAGCCCGGCAAGGAGCTTTCAAAGGGCATGCAGCAAAAGCTTTCGATTTGTTGCTCACTTCTGCATAAACCCAGCGTTATTGTTTTCGACGAGCCGATGGTCGGACTTGATCCACATGCTATTAAGGAACTGAAAAAAACCTTTGTTGAGCTCAAAGAGCAGGGCTGTGCTATACTTATCAGCACACATATGCTGGACAGTGTCGAGGATTTTTGGGATGTGGCTCACATCATGGTGGACGGCAAATTTGTAGCTACAAAGTTCAATAACGCTGAAGGAAGCGGCGAAAAGAGCCTGGAAGAGCTGTTCTTTGAAATTACCGAGGGCAAAACTGCGGAGGTCGCAGAATGAATGGTAATGCACTTGGCTATCTGCTTAGAACGAAACTGCATAACCAACTATTAAGCTTTTTCAAAAAGCCTATACGTATTGTTTATGTTGTGATTTTTCTTGGACTTATAGTAATGACTTTTATTGGCGGAGAATCCGGAGCCAATGAGTCGGATAGGGTCATTCGGGATATTTCCGAGCTTACGGCGGGAATTAACGCGCTTTTGATACTGATTTTTTCAACTACCTTTTATGGAGGGCTGACTAACGGAGGCACGTTTTTCCGAATGGCAGACGTAAATTTTCTCTTTCCTTCCCCGTTAAATAAAAGAAATGTTCTTTTCTATGCGCTTATTCAGCAAATCGGTACTTCCATGCTGATTGGGCTATTTATTCTTTTTCAGTATTCAATGCTGCATGTCACCTATAATCTGAGCTATTTGGGGCTTATGCTGATTTTCATTGTATACTCGCTCACAGTGTTTTTGAGCCAGACAGCCGCGATGTTCCTATACACCTTTGTCAGCGACAGCGACAAAAAGAAAGCCACCGCAAAAACGGTCCTTTATGTTGTGGTTTTGAGTCTGCTTGCATATATCGGGTTTCACGTTCTTGCGAACAAAGACCAAATTGTTAAGGCTCTTACCGAAGCCGGAAACGGTTTGCCTATCCTGCTATTCCCGTTTGCAGGCTGGATGGGCGGCTTTGCCGGGAACATTTTTAAAGGCAACTATATTGAATCAATATTGTGGCTGGCGCTTTGTGTAGGAGCGTTTATCGCTATGCTTGTCGCAATGTCAAGATCGAACCGCGATTACTATGAGGATGTCCTCGCCTCCACGGAAACCATGCAAAGCGCTATTTCGGCGGCAAAGGAAGGAATAAAACCCGAAGCGACACCTCGTATTATAAAGGTCGGGAAATCCGGTATCGGCAAGGGCGAAGGTTCATCGGCGTTCTTCTATAAGCACCTATTGGAAAACAGACGCGCAAGCAATATCTTGCTTAGTCCGATGGCCTTGATGTTTATTATAATGACCATTGTATTTGCACTCTTTTCAAAGAAAGCCGGCATACTTCCCTCGTTTTCTTTCTCGATATATATGATGATTTTTACTGTTGCGCTGGGAAGATTCAACCGTGAGCTGACGAAGCCATATATATATCTTGTACCCGAACCACCTCTGAAGAAAATGATATGGGCACTTGCGGAAACTCTGCCTACGGAGCTACTTGAAAGTATTATAGTAATGGTTCCGGTTTCGGTAATTGTCGGCGCCGGCGCTCTCGAATGCGTAATATGCATAGTTGCGAGAGTAAGCTTTGCTGCGCTATTTCTATCGGGAAGCATAGTAGTCGAGCGTATATGGGGCGGCTCCCTGTCAAGGGTTGGCGGTATGCTTATATATCTCTTGATTGATTTATTGATGGCTGTTCCAGGCATAGTGCTGGCAATCGCGCTTGTAAGTGTTGGCGTTTCGCCTGTAAGTATGATATTCACGATTGCAGTTTGCATTGCCGCATGTAACATTCCGGTTGCTGTGCTTGTGCTCTATCTTTGCAGAAACATGCTGCAATACGCAGAGGTTAAATAGAAAAAAAGAAGCTCTTTCGGATTGTTCCGAAAGAGCTTCTTTGGCTTAAATGTTTATTTGCCGACAGAGCTGACTTGAAGTACCTCAAACTGGCGCGAAGTAGTGTTAATCGTTTTTATAAAGGCATGGTTCTTAGCCGACTCCCCTTTTTCATTAAAGGAGATAGTTCCCGTCAAGCCTTTATACGAGATTGTTCTGAGCGTTTCCGCAATGGTCTGCGGGTCTTTTGAATTCGCTATTTTTACAGCATCAACTATCAGCATATAGCTGTCATAAGCCATAGCAGAAATAGAGGAGGTGTAATCGTTGCCACCGTTTTCTCCTATGCGCTCAGTATCATTTACAAGCCATGAAGCAAAGCTTTCTGCAAATTTAGCGGAATTGGGATCCGCAGAAGAGCTGGTATCAAATTCAGAGGCAAAATAGACTGCCCTGTAATTGAATGTTACATCATTCAAAAGCAAGGCCGAATCCCAGCTTTCGGGGCCCAAAATCGGACATGCAAGACCCTCGCTTCTTGATTGATTAATAAAATAATTAGCTTCGGAGGAGCCGGACAGCATATAGACAAAATCCGCATCGCTGGCTGCAATTTCCTTTGCAAGAGAACGGAAGTTTTCCTGACCAAGTTGGAAAGAAAATTCGCTTACTTCTCCGCCGAGCTGTTTATACGCGTCGGCAAACACCTTGCCGGCAGCCTTTGAATAAGCATCTCCTGTTTGCGTAAGGACGGCTGCATGTCTTAAATCCATACTGTACGCCAAGTTTGCCATTATTCCGCTCTGGAACGAATCTGTATAGCAAATACGGAAATAGGAGTTGCTATCCTTGGTCGCAGACTGACTCGTGCAGGAAACGCCTACGAGCGGTATACCACTTTTCTCGAACTCGGGCAATCCAGCAACAGTTGCGCTCGCGCCGTATGAGCCGAGAATCGCGCAGGCATTTGAATCCACCAGAGTTTTTGCTGCAAAGGCCGAGCCAAGTTCATCCTTGGCGTTGTCGGCCTCGACCAGTTTTATATTGTATGTAACACCATTTATATCCACAGTGGGACAAACGGAATTTGCATATCTTATTCCCAGAGCTTCGCTCAAGCCACCTTGCGCATAATCGCCCGTCAGCGGTTCATAAACGCCTATATATATTGTGTCTTTGTCTTTTGAGGCGTCGCCGAAAACGCTGAGTTTATCCTTATCGCCCAGATTCCCGAAAACAATAAACAGCGCCGTAATAAGACAAAGTAAAAGTAATGCCAATAGAAACTTTTTCATCAGAACTCCAATTTTAGTAACTCTATTTCTATAAATTAAAATTATAAGGATATACTTCAAGGTATATTATAACAAAATAGTTGCTAAATCAAGGCGTGCCATGAAAATTGAGCGTTTTTGATAAAGTTGGAGTGCGGTATTTGGATTAATTCTCAACTGGCTGTCAAATTATTTTGGGGCTTGTTCGCCAGTCGGCGTTGCCTCTGCGCTCTTCCTTGGCGGAATAACCCAAAACGAAAAGGTCGTGCGCGGCGCTGGTCTGCTCAAACAGCCGTCTACATTCAACGGAAAGCTCTTTAACAGCGGCTGGCTTGGTTATAATCGGAATTGACGATTTTTCGGAAATGGTTTTCAATATATTTCTGCCGGCTTCGTTAGCGGCCAAAACTCTGGCATAAGGCGGCAGACCTTCGGATTGCTCTTTTTTAATTCCGAGTGAAGCACACATGCACATTCTGCGCAGACGCGAAAGAGCATATCGTTTTGTCTTTGCTGCAGATAAAATCCCATCCAGTGAGGTTTCTTCCTGCGCGGCTGAGAAAAGGCGGTTGCCCAGTCCTTCCGAATCGTCGGGAATATCTGCAAAATCAAGTTCGTCCATCATACGAAAGCGCGAAAGTATTGCACATTCAAGATGCTCCATAGTTACAGGTCCTCTGCCCTGCTCTCTTTCACGCTTGAAAATGCCATACGCTTCTTTAGGGACGTATTTTTTAATCGGTTTTCCGGCTTCGAGCATATTGCGAATATCGGAGGCGGAGCCGCCTTCCTCGTCATGTCCTGTACCGATTCTTTTTATTGTCATTGGCTCGATTCGGAGGCGCTGATTATAAATTGCCTTCAAATACTCAATAGCCAGAATGTTGTTTGGGGTTTCAAGATGGTCGGCAAGACTTCCTATGCTTTTTGAAAGAGCCTCCTGTCTTGCCGCGGCGTATGAAATACCGGATTTTAGTTCCTCGCGAATCTCAACATCAATATTAGGATCTAAAAGTGCCGTTGCAAGCGAATTTAAAATTGCCATGTCTCCGCATTCGCTCCCGAAGCTCAAGTAATCCACGCAGTTTAGAGCTCCCAGCAAGCCCACGGCGCCTCTTGCAAAACCCTCCGCCGAAGAAAGTGCCCAAGGAAGAGGCAGCTCCAGTACAAGGTCGGCTCCGCTTCTGACTGCCGCTTCTGCACGAGCGTATTTAGAAAAAATGGCGGCTTCCCCTCTTTGCACAAAATCTCCGGACATTACGCAGACAGTCGCGGTGTCGCGCGAAATTGCTATTTTACTCTCTTCAATATGCAGCTTGTGACCGTTGTGAAAAGGATTATATTCCGCAACTATTCCTAAAATCTTCATTTTGCCTCCTAAGTATAAATATATTGACATAAAATAGCGAATAAATGCTAAAAAGGCTTGATTTATTGCATTTGTTTGGATTAAAATAACTGAGTGTGCAAATTAATTGAATATATAATATATTACATGCATATGACTCGGATTACAAGAAAGAAAGGGTTTAAGATATGAAGATTTTGGTCATAAACGCGGGAAGTTCATCCTTGAAATATCAGCTTTTTGATATGGATGGTGAAAAAGTATTGGCAAAGGGGCTCTGTGAGCGCATAGGAATAGACGGTCACTTGAAGCACAGCCCTCTTATCGAAGGCAAAAAAGTCTTCGATGAAGACATCAAACTTCCCACACATGCGGAAGCAATCGCCGCCGTAATTGAAAAGCTTACCTCCCCCGAGTACGGTGTTGTTGCCTCAATGTCCGAAATCAATGCTGTCGGCCACCGCGTAGTTCACGGCGGCGAATTCTTCTCTTCCTCTGTCCTCATTACAGACGAAGTTCTTAAGGCTATTAACGACTGTATCCCGCTTGCACCGCTGCATAACCCTGCGAACATTACAGGTATCAATGCCTGCACAAAGGTAATGGGTGACAAGATCCCTCAGGTTGCTGTTTTTGATACAGCTTTCCACCAGACTATGCCTGCTAAGGCTTTTACGTATGCTATTCCCAAGGAATACTACGAAAAGGACAAAGTTCGTCGTTACGGTTTCCACGGCACCAGCCATCGCTACGTGGCAGCCCGTGCCGCAGTAATGCTCGGTAAGCCGGAATCCGAGCTAAAGTTAATCTCCTGCCACATGGGCAACGGAAGCTCCATCTGCGCTATCAGATTTGGCAAAAGCGTTGATACTTCAATGGGTTTCACTCCACTTGAGGGTCTTCCCATGGGAACCCGCTGCGGCGATCTAGACAGCGGCATTATTCAGTATCTTATGAATAAATATGGCTACAGCATTGATGAGATGATGAATATACTAAATAAAAAGTCTGGCGTACTAGGCGTTTCGGGAATTTCCAGCGACTTCCGTGACCTTGACACCGCAGCTTCCGAAGGCAATAAGGACGCTAGGCTTGCGCTTGACCTCTTCCACTATGAGGTTGCTAAATTTGTCGGCTCATATGCTGCGGCAATGAACGGCGTTGACGCTATTATTTTCACTGCCGGTATTGGAGAAAACAGTAAGGCTACGAGAGCAGCTATCTGCGAATACTTCACATATCTCGGTTGCGCGGTTGACCCCGAAGCGAACTCAAAGCGTGGCGAAGAAATTGTTATCTCAACACCAGACAGCAAGGTTAAACTGCTTGTCATACCCACCAATGAGGAGCTTGTTATCGCAAGAGATACCGAGGAACTTGTTAAATAGTAACTGTATAACCACCCGTCGGATCCGACGGGTGGTTATTATTTTCAATAGAACTCATCCCGCAAGTCGATGAAGAGTTTTATATGGTTTTCCTCGTCCTGAATAATTCTTTCGAGTATGGACTGTACGGATTTATCTCTTATCTGGTTTATTCGTATGTCGTAATTTGCAATTGCCGCCTTTTCGTTCGCAATGTTTTCTTTGAAGAAGCACTTTGGATTGGTTTCATAACTTATATACTAGGCGTTCCAGAAGCTGCTTTTGCAGGCTGACTGTATAGCTATATGGGGATTTCCCCCAAAGAGATTTATCAGTTCACCGATAAACCCTAAGTGTCTCATTTCCACCAGAGAAATACATTATATTGTATCTACTATCTTTTTGTTTGATGTTACAAACTGTTGAAACATATATCCCGTCACCGCGCTCATTTCGCTCACAACACCTGCATAATCATTAGTAAGTAGCGATGCGTAGTAAAGATCTTTTCCGTCGGTTTGCAACGGCGGATATGGTATTTCCAATTCACAACCGGCTATGTGTTCGTTCATATTTGCCTCCTCTCAAATTCAGCAGAATGCGGTGATATCCACAATTCCATGCTTAAATTATACGCGTATAGAAAGCGGCAAATTCGCAATTTCTTGGAAAAGGTTGAAAATAATTAAGAGGGATACAGAATAACTCTGTGTCCCTCTTAAAATATAAGCTTGGCTTAAAGCCTTATGACTTAAGCTTCTTGATTTCAGCTGTAAGGATGGGAAGAATCTCAAACAAATCTCCGACAATAGCGTAATCGGCTACATTGAAGATTGGAGCGGTCTCGTCCTTGTTGATTGCAATTATGGTCTTAGAGCTGCTCATGCCAGCTACGTGCTGAATAGCGCCGGAAATTCCGCAGGCGATATAGAGCTTGGGTCCGACAGTTTTACCTGTCTGACCGACCTGATGAGAATGACCAATCCAACCTGCATCAACGGCTGCGCGGGAAGCGCCGACTGTTGCGCCAAGAACTGCTGCAAGCTCTCTGATGGGCTTGAAGCCCTCAGGCCCGCCGACACCGCGTCCGCCGGAAATGATGATATCCGCGCCTTCAAGGTCGACAATATCGCCGGCAGCTTCATGAATAATCTCAAGAAGCTCTGTGCGAATTTCATCGGCAGAAACGTGGATATCTTCCTTAATGATTTCGGCTTTACGAGCATCGTCCGGAGCAGCCTTTTTGAAGACGCCTGGACGAACAGTGCCAATCTGAGGACGGTTATCGGGGCAAAGAATGGTAGCCATGAGGTTTCCGCCGAAGGCCGGACGCGTCCATGCAACATTGCCGGATTCTTCATCGATTGCGAGCTGCGTGCAGTCTGCAGTAAGGCCTGTCTTTAGGCGGCAGGAAAGGCGGGGTCCGAGGTCGCGGCCGTTGTTTGTTGCGCCTATAAGTATGCTAGTGGGACCATATTTCTCAACGAGAGTATACATTGCTTTTGCATATGCGTCGGTTGTGTAATGCTCATATTCCTTGCCGTCGACAACAACAACTGTGTCAGCGCCAAAAGCGGTAGCTGATTTAACAGCTTCGTCAACCTTGCTTCCGATAACGATACCGATAACCTTGCCGCCCTGCTTTTCGGCAAGGCTGCGGCCTGCGCCTAGCAGTTCCAAACCGACGTTTTTAGCGGTGCCGTTGTCGTTTGTTTCAATGAATACCCATAAATCTTTGGTTTTTGCTTCCATTTTAAGTTACCCCCCTTAAATGATGCCGTCAGCAACAAGCATAGCAAAGAGCTTCTTTGCTGTTGCTTCGTTGCTGTCTTCGTGAATCCGAATGCCGCCGCTCTTAACGGGAGGTGTGTAGGTCTTTTTGACCTTTGTGGGGGAACCCTTAAGTCCGATTCTCTCTCTGTCGATATGAGGCATATCGTCACAAACGATTACGCCAATTTCTGCACGGTTTGCAGCCATCTTGGACTTGATGGAAGGATAACGGGGATCAAAAGAGGGCTTGGTGACGGTTACGACGCAAGGCATCTTAACACCTATCATTTCAAAGCCTTCTTCAACTTCTTTCTTAACCTTTACCTTGCCGTCTGCTACAGAAGCTTCAACAGCATAGGTAACCTGAGGATAATTGAGGTGCTCAGCAATCTCGGGACCAACCTGAGCGGTATCGCCGTCAATAGCCTGCTTGCCGCAGAATATGATGTCGAACTTACCTTCGGTTTCTTCAAGATTTTTGATTGCGGAGGAAAGTATGTAGCTTGTAGCAAGCGTATCGGAACCGCCGAAACAACGGTCGGTTACCAGATATGCTTTGTCACCGCCGACAGCAAGGCACTCCTTGAGAGCGACTTTAGCCTGTTCGGGACCCATGGACAGGAGAACGATTTGAGCGGACGGGTCGGTATCCTTTATTCTTGCAGCGAGTTCCAGAGCATAGGCATCAAAGGGGTTTACTATGCTGGGAACGCCGTCTCGGATAAGGGTGTTCTTAACAGGGTCTATCCTAATCTCTGTGGTATCAGGTACCTGTTTGATACAAACAAGCATTTTCATGATAGGTTTTCCTTCTTTCCAAAATATTGCTTTTTCCGATTGTTATAACCTCTTCACAGTTGGAATTCTAAAAAGAAAGCCAAAAAGCGAAGAGCTCCTTGCGCTCGAAAACGTTGATGTTTCCACGATGTTTTATTATACATATCAAAAAATAATATGTCAATATATAAACACTACAATGCATATTATTATCAAATATTGGCATAATTTCAATAATATATGCATATTTTAGACGATTTAGTCTATAGATACCGCTCGCTTGGTTTTAGAATTTTTAAATATAGAAAAGTCCGCACAGACACTGAGTGTTTATGCGGACTTAATGCTGAAATAGTTATTTCAACCGCAGAAGCATATCTGAGTTGGTTCTAAAATATAATTGTGTACTTCCAAAAACCAACGATAGCTTACATAAGACCGGAAGCCTTAAGAAGGGACTTAACGATAACCATGCGCTGAATTTGGTTGGTTCCTTCATAAATCGTGGATATCTTCGAGTTTCTGAAAATAATCTCGATCGGATACTCTTTGCTGTAACCGTTGCCGCCATGAATCTGTATGGCATCCTCAGCGGTTTTAACAAAAGACTCGGAGGAGAAGGTCTTAGAGGAGGAAGAAAGCGCGCTATCGATAACGCCTGCATCAATTCCGGCAGCTACCTTGTAGGCAAGTGCACGGGCGGCTTCATAGCGGACTTCCATATCGGCGATCATAAACTGGATAGCCTGATTCTGGAGTATGGGCTGACCGAAGGTAACGCGCGTTGCGGCATATTCGATGCACTTGTCGATGCAACTTTTCATAGCACCGCAGCAAGCAGCGCCGACACCTGAGGGACGGGTGATGTCAAAGGTGCTCATAGCAATCTTGAAGCCTGCACCTTCCTTGCCGACAAGGTGGTCAGCAGGGATACGAACGTTGTCAAAGTTGACTTCACAAGTGTTGGAAAGACGAATGCCCATCTTTTCCTCTTCCTTGCCGCAGGAGATTCCTGCACGGCTACGCTCAACGATGAAGCAGGATAGTCCGCGTGCGCCTGCGCTGGGATCCGTTACGGCGAAAAGCGTATAAATATTTGCATTGCCACCGTTGGTAATAAAGGCCTTGGTTCCGTTGATGACATATTCGTCGCCGTCCCTGACAGCTGTTGTACGGAGAGCGCCTACATCGGAGCCTGCGTCTGCCTCGGTAAGGCAGAACGCCGAAAGGCCACCGGCAAGAATGAAGTCAGCGTAAAGCTGCTTCTGTGCGTCTGTTCCGAAAAGTTTAATAGGTGTGTAGCAAAGACCGCATGCACCGATGGTGGTTGCAAAGCCGACATCCTGATAGCTGATCTCTTCAAGAATAAGGGAGTTGGTTACTTCACCCATTCCGCCGCCGCCAACGGACTCCGGCAGAGTGATGCTGGTAAGACCCATATCTGCGCACTTCTTGACGATATCCATGGGGACCTCGTTCTTCTCGTCGCATTCCTTGATTCTTTCCCAAGTGAGTTCCTTGCGGATAAAGTCGCGTGTCATAAGCTGAATGTCAAGTTGGTCTGGGGTAAGGCCGTAATCTTCTCTCATGATAAATGTCTCCTTTTTGATTGTGTTTTGAAATGCGGATACAGAATTCTCCTCCGCTACAACTAAAACAAACTGTATCGCATTTTTTCAATTAGTGAGCAGCAGGTTTTTTCGTTCACTGTAGTTGCTCGGGCAAAAGCAAAGTTCGCCAATTGAATAACAATGTTAAAAACTTGACAGACCACATTTTCATCATTATACTTCATTTCAGCCTGTTTTGCAACGATTTTATCCCAAAAAAATAGTTGTTTTGGCAGACAAAATGCCTCAATATTTATATCAATACAGTCGGTTGTTTATGAATAATAACCTATATTAAATTTGCAATCAATAGTTTTGCCGAATAGTCATTTTAAATATATTGAGAAAAGTTTTTGCTTTCCCTTGACAGTCGGTTACATAATATGAGAATATTATTAAAGTATAGTCGATTTATGAAAATAATTGTCGTCACAACTATAAATCAGGAGGAATAATTATGGCATTCTGTACCGAATGTGGGTCTAAGCTTCCCGATGATGCGGTTTTTTGTCCAAATTGCGGCGCATCTATGACTGCATCTACAAAAAATGAGCGAAGTTCTTCAAGTGAATTTCCCTCCGAAGAAATCAAAGCAGTAGACTATTCAGATACTGTCATTGGCGAAGTAAAACCTGAACCGGCTGCATTCGCAACTGGCGGCGTATACGTCGCGCCTACACAGGGAAGCTATTCGCCTCCGGTGCAGAGCACATATGTTCCTCCAGTGCAGAACGCATATGTTCCTCCGGTGCAGGGCGATTTTGTTCCGCCTCCTCCCTATCAGGGCGGATACGCAGCGCAGCCCCAAAACCAATACAATCAGCCCAATGCCTATGGTTTCGCTCCATATCAAGGCGGAGTCGGAGTTGGTGCAATACCGCCTAAAAAGAATAAAACTGGAATGATAGTCGGCATATGTGTCGGGGCTGTCTTACTTATACTATTGGCAATATTTTTAATTGGGTATTTTTCTGGCAAAGCGCAAGGTCCTTATGTCGGTTACTGGGAAACTACAGCAGTTGATACGGGTACCGGAGACATCTCTGAAGATTATTACGGAACCAGTATTGTCGGAGCCATTGATATGCAAATCAACAGCGACGGCTCAGCCTATCTCGGTTCAGCATACGACACAGAGATAAAAGATGGTGAGTGGGAAGAAACTGACGATGGTTTCGTAATTACAACCGATACTAGCTCCCACAATTTCGAGTATAAAAACGATCAGCTTATCATGGAAAAAGACGGTGAATACTATTACTTTGAGAAGGCTGACGGCGATATCAACAATCCAACAATACCTCACGGTTCCCTTGCGGGCACGGATACAACGAGCGATGGTTCAACAACAAGCGGTAATGTTACAGGAAGCGGCTACATTGGAGACAGCACCTTCTATATTTCTGTAATAGGATCCGAGGATTTTACGGATATTGACGGTGAGCCCGCAATCCGGATTTACTATGAGTTTACAAACTATGACGAAAACACATACTCTATGTCGGCATCGGACGCAGTGGGCTATACGGCAACTCAGGATGGCAGCCAGCTAACTGAGACTTATACAGCAGACGACAGCAGTATCGCTGGAAATGCAAATTACCGCATTCGACAAGGCTTAACTATGCAATGCTGCACCGAATTTAAGTATAATCCTAACGGCGGGAGTGTTGACTTCAATATATACGATAGTTACTATGGCGAATCTTCAGGCGTAGTTACAGCATCTTATGTTCCCGGCAGCCTTCCAGGAGCTCCGGCAGCATATGTAATCACACCGATTTTGAATCCGCAGTGGTCAATTAGTCTTCCTACCGAAGGCACACTTGACAGCTACTATGTTTCTATAACCGACTCTGAGTGGGTTACTGATGAAAATGGCTATCAGGCAATCAGAATTTATTATGAATTTACTAATAACAGCTCAAACAACATCTGCATGAATGATGCCCTTTGGGTCGATTCTTATCAGGACGGCATTTCGCTTGACTATGCATACGCACCAGAAGAATCCCAATCCGACGCTGACTTCTATACCGAGATTGCCCCAGGAGCGACAATCCAAACGTCTTGCGTATTTCTTATCCGCAATATGACCTCGCCGCTTGAATCAGAGGTCGAGGCGGATAATGAATTTGCCGCCGTCGGTCAGATGTTCAATGTTGCCGGCTAAATAGCGGCAGATGACAAATTAAATAAGAAGACGCAGGAGCTTAGCTTCTGCGTCTTTTCATTTATTACATTTTATATCGGATTATAATTCCAAAATCGGGATGAACGAACCGATATCAAAAATGGGTTTATCAGTTAGATAAACCGGCGTTATGCCATGAAGCTCCACGAAAATTTCGATTTCAGCTTTATTTGGATGATCGTTAAGCACACCGGAAAAAGCAAGCTTGTTCGGAGCAATTTTGAAAGACGCGCCGCCGATAAAGCCCTCATCAAAACCTGAAAGCGTGATTCCGACCGAGGCAATTTTGAGAACTTCTATCCCCTCCCGTTCCATCGCCTTTGTAAGCCCTGCATCAGAGGTTATCGCTGTGGTTTCATTGACTAAACAGACGGCACATTTTGCATAACCCTGATTCACGTGGATAATTCTATTAAGGAGGTAGTCTCTTATTATAGGGTCGCAAATGCTCTTATTGTGAAAAAGCCTGTTCCCGTTTGACAGGGCGCAAAGGAAAGCATCATTCGGATATTCTGAGGAATGATTTTTCGCCGAGACGACTATTTCAGCCCCCATCCGATTCAGTTCTTCTGCAAAACTACTATCCGAGACAGCGTCTGATAAAACAAATTTGTTGTCACCGAGATGGAAAACGCTTAAATCGATATGAGACCTCAGCCGAGCGTCAACAAGCGGATTGTTTGGGCAGCTTAATACTCTGATACCAAAAGGCAAAAGAGCTTCTGAGATTTCCTTAGAGTAATCCTCCCCGACCGCGATGACTGATACTTGTCCGCCGGGCAGATTTGGATTCTTTACAAAGTGAGGCATATTATTTTCTCCGATAGTCTATTTTATATAACTGCAGCAATAGCCTCACGGATATTCTTTACGGAAATCAGCTCAAGATCTTTTGGCGCTTTTATATCATCACGAATATGTGCAGGTATAACGCAGCGTTTAAATCCCAACCGCGAAATTTCGGCAAGACGTTGGTTTAAGGCGGTAACGCTTCTGATTTCGCCTGTCAGTCCGACTTCGCCGACTGCGGCAAGGTCGTTTCCTATTGCTTTGTCCCTATGGCTGGAGGCAATGGCGAGTATAGTTGCAAGATCGACCGCCGGTTCATCGAGCTCCAAACCGCCGATTACATTGATATAGGCATCGCAGTTATTAACCGATATGCCTCCTCGTTTTTCAAGCACTGCAAGCAGCAACGTTGCTCGGTTATAGTCAATTCCGTTTGTATTACGGCGCGCGCCGTTAAAACCGCTGGGCGTAACAAGAGCTTGAATTTCCGCGAGAATCGGGCGTGTGCCCTCCATTACGCAGGTCACGCAGGTGCCCGGGCTATTAAGCGGTCTGCCTGAAAGCAGCATTTCCGAAGGGTTCTTTACTTCGCAAAGTCCGCTGTCACCCATCTCAAAAACACCGATTTCATTGGTTGAGCCGAAACGGTTTTTTGCCGCTCTTAGGATACGGTAGCTCATTCCGCGCTCTCCTTCAAAATAGAGAACGCAGTCGACCATATGCTCAAGTACCTTCGGGCCGGCTATTGCGCCTTCTTTGTTGACGTGCCCGACGATAAAGGAGGTCATATGCCCGCTTTTAACCAGTTGCATGATGGCCATTGTACAGTCCTTAACCTGTGTTACACTGCCGGGACTGGCTGTAAGTTCCGGATTGAACATTGTCTGAACGGAATCGATTATTAAAACATCAGGTTTAATTACTTCAACAGCGGAGATGATTTCGTTAAGGTCGGTCTCGGCAAGCACATAAAGCTGGCTGGCATTTGCTCCGAGCCGCTCCGCACGCATTTTGAGCTGACGCTTGCTTTCCTCGCCTGTTACATATAAAACTTTCTCTGCTCCGTCAATTTTGCCGCAAAATTGGAGCAAAAGAGTGGATTTTCCGATACCCGGTGCACCGCCGACAAGCACCAACGAACCCCTTACTGCTCCGCCGCCGAGTACACGGTCAAACTCGTCGAAGCCGGTTGAAAAACGTATTTCGTCGTCGGTCCCAAGAGATGATAAGAGCTCTGGCGCATTTTTCTGCATTTTTCCAGAAGCAAATGTCGCGCCGCTTTTTGCTTTTAACTCAGTGGGAGCTTCCACCATCGTATTCCATGCGCCGCAGGAAGGACATCTTCCCGACCATTTGGGAGAGTCGAATCCGCACTCGGAACAAAAAAACGCCGTCTTTGATTTCATTGTTATGACCATTCCTTTCGCTGCGCTCAAGGCACAAAACGGGATGAAACCGTTGCAACGTGGCGCAGATTGTAGATTTATGTTACACTGTGCTTGAGAAATCGGGTACACTACAGAGCACGT
>Ga0209125_1000428_pt1 | contig 56172 bp, 52 predicted proteins | sample BarGraIncub1131A_FD_184503 | JGI IMG/M metagenome (GOLD analysis project Ga0209125, IMG submission 184503) | Arctic peat soil microbial communities from Barrow, Alaska - Barrow Graham LP Incubations 11-31A (SPAdes) (version 2) | ecosystem: Environmental > Terrestrial > Soil > Wetlands > Peat... | reverse complement strand
TTACGGTACGGCAGGGACTGTCGAAACCTAACGCCTGTGGAGACTATGTAGGACCTACCTTTAGGTAGGCTACGGTCTGTGATGCAGGAAGCTCGTGACTTTAGTCATGAGTCGTTCACTATCGCTTATCTCACGCTTCTCCAATAATCGAGCGCGGAAAACCTGCGATCAAGCTGCGCGTGAACATAGGCTTCGCAGATGGTATAAAGCCGCTTTGCCGCAGGCTCATCAAGCGCAAAGGAAAAGATTTTCTTATTTTCAGCGCCGGCAATATGCCTCATCGCGGCAAGTGACGCACCGCAAAGCGGCAAGGTTTCGCCGTAGTCAATATTTCTGCATTTTCCGCAAAGAACAGTTCCGCCCAAAGTGCTGAATACGGGCGCATCCATTTCCTCTTTTCCGCAGATGGGGCAACAGTCGAGCGACGGCTCGTAGCCTGAAAGGCACATCAGCCGAAGTTCAAAAACCGCTTTTATATGTTCGGGAGGAAACAGACCGCTGCTCAGAGCATAAAGGCTGTTCAGCCCAAGTCGTAAAACCTCGGGATTTGGACTGTCCTCATCTGAAACGGCCTCTAAAAGCTCTGCAAAATAGGTTCCAAGCGCCAATAATGCAATATCCTCGCGAAGTCCCAAAAACTGATCGATGGTCTGCGCCTCGTCAACATACCATTTTCCGCGTGTTTCAAAAAGCGTCATATCAGAAAAAGTCAGCAGTTGACATGCAGCGGCAATCTTGCTGCCTCTGCGCATAACGCCTCTGGCGGAAACGGTCAGCTTTCCCTCGTCCTCCGTGAGAACTGTCAGAATCTTGTCCGCTTCCTTATATTTCACTTCTCTGAGCACAAGTGCTTTTGTTGTTCTGAACATATTATGTAAACCTCGGCCGCATCGGCCCGTGATTTTGTTATTCATTTTTTCGTATTCACATAAGGGTGAGAAAAACGACTTTACATGTCCGCGTTGCAAAACTAATTTGCATCGCTTGCAGACAAGTTTTCACGAGCCGACACGGCAAACTCAAAAACGGACTCGGGGCTTTTCGCCCGTTCCGCCAAAAGCGAGTGTGTCCCTCGGTGGAATTTCGGGCCTATATTTTTTCTCTTTCAATTATGAGAAAAAAAGTTTTGACAGTGTTAGTCCTTGTAGCCGAAATTTCTTAAAAGATTGTCGCTGTCGCGCCAGTTGTCCTTAACCTTTACCCATGTCTGTAAAAAGACCTTAGTACCCATAAATTTTTCGATGTCGGCACGTGCCGCTACGCCGATTTTCTTTAGCATCTCGCCGTTTTTGCCTATTATTATGCCCTTATGGCTCGCCTTTTCGCAGTAAATAGTAACATCCAAATCTATTATTTCGGTATCCTCGCGCTCGGAAAACTTTGTCACCACAACGGCTGTGCCATGAGGTATTTCCTTATCAAGGCAATTGAGCAGTTTTTCGCGCACGATTTCTGCGCAAACCTGCATTTCCGGCTGATCCGTAACCGCATCCTCGGGGAAAAGTTTTGGACCGGGTACGGCGAATTTTTCAAGCTGACTAAAAAGCTCGTCCGTTCCCTCGTGCTTTTTTGCACTTATAGGAACAATCGCGTCAAAATCACAGAGCTTAGAATAAGCCGCAATAATGGCAAGAAGCTGCTCTTTTGCAACGGTATCGATTTTGTTGATTACCAAAACGCAGGGACATTTGCTTTGCTTAATTTTTTCGATAAGCTCCAGTTCCTGTGGTCCTGCCGAGGGAATCGGCTCGACCATAAGGACAATCGCGTCCACTGCGGCAACGCTATCATTTACGACCTTAACCATGTAGTCGCCAAGCTTCGTTCTTGCCTTGTGAAAGCCCGGAGTATCCAAAAGAACAATCTGCGTATCCCCACGGTTTATTATGGCACAGATACGGTTTCTGGTAGTCTGCGGCTTATTGGAAACAATTGCGATTTTTTCACCGACGAGTGTATTCGTAAGCGTGGATTTGCCGACATTCGGGCGCCCCACAATTGTAATCATAGCTGATTTGGTTTTATAGTCTTTTTTTATTTCTTTTTTGCTCATTTTGTTTCTCTCTTTCTGCCCCGCACGAAAAAGCACAGGGGTATCAACATAAGGATAATGACCAACGCGGCGGCAGTATGGTTTTTAAAAAACTCAAGCGCGGCTGTCACTTTTTCGCCGCTGAAGAATATGATTCCACCGACAATTGCCGAAACAATCGCTGCGAAAAGCACCGCTCCAGCAGAAGCGTCCTTAGTAACCTTAATCCCCTCGAATTTTTCTGGGCACACCGTGTCGCAAAGACTCTCTATCGACGTATTAAGACACTCAAGCGTCATAACAAGACCGATGCAATTTAGCACCGCAGTCCACTCAAGCGCAGATATATGCGTCACAAATCCCGCTATAATTACATAGAAGGCAAAGCACAGATGCACACGCATGTTGCGCTCCGTCCCAATCGTTTTGAAAAAACCGCGAAAAGCGTATATAAAACTTCTCATTCTTCCTTCACGCCCTCAATCCGCGCCATAATTTCCTTTTCACGGAAGCGCATTTCGCGCTTTTCTTCGCCCTCGTCTACATGGTCATATCCTAAAAGATGCAGCACACTGTGAACAGTAAGATACTTAATTTCGCGCTTTGTACCGTGACCGAATTCCTTTCCCTGCGCAACCGCGCGGGGAAGCGAAAGCGCCATATCACCCAGAACGACTCGTCCCGTTTTCGGATTTTGTTCCGCAAGCTCCTGGTCGAACCCGCCGGGCGTAAACTCGTTTGCGGGAAATGACAGAACATCCGTTGATGCGTCAACATTTCTAAACTCACGGTTTAAGGCCTGAATCCCCTCGTCGTCCGTGAGTAAAACGCTCACCTCGCAGGGGACGTCTATACTCTCCGCCTTTAGTGTCGCTTTTACCGCCTTTGTTATCATGTGACGCGCGGAAAACTGTCCCAGATGGTGTTTTTCACGCGAAAGAAATATCTTATGCTTCATTTGTTTTCCTCTTATATGTCTTTTGAGGTGCATTCTTGGCCGCTGTGGCTTTCGGCACGGATTGTGCGCGCGAATTATCCTGTTTCTCGTAGGCTTCAATAATTCTCTGCACCAGAACATGGCGGACGACGTCCGCGCCTGTCAGCCTGCAGATTTTAATATCCTCAATGTCCTTTAGAACTTTCGCCGCTTCCTTGAGTCCGCTCGGCTTGTCCCCGGGCAAGTCAATTTGAGTAACATCTCCCGTGATAACAACTTTTGAGCCGAAGCCGATGCGCGTCAAAAACATCTTCATCTGCTCGGGCGTGGTGTTCTGCGCCTCGTCCAGAATTATAAAGCTGTCGTCTAGCGTTCTCCCGCGCATATAGGCAAGAGGCGCGACCTCGATATTGCCGCGCTCAAGGTATTTGTTGTACGTCTCCGTGCCAAGCATATCAAAAAGCGCGTCGTATAGCGGACGAAGGTATGGATCAACCTTGCTCTGCAAATCTCCGGGCAAAAAGCCGAGGCGCTCTCCTGCCTCAACAGCAGGTCGCGTCAAAATAATGCGATTTACCTCTTTATTGCGGAAGGATGCAACGGCGGCCGCAACGGCAAGATAGGTCTTGCCCGTTCCGGCAGGTCCGATACCGAGCGTTATCGTGTTGTTTGCGATTGCGTCCACATATTCTTTTTGTCCGATGGTTTTTGCCTTAACAGGCTTGCCCTTGCACGTTATACATATAACGTCTCCCGCGATTTTATCGATTTTGCTCTCCGCGCCCTCGCGCACAAGCTTGATGATGTAACGCACGTTCTGCTCGTCAATGTTTTCTCCGCGCGCAGCAAGTGATAAAAGTCCTGTTATCGCCTTTTCGGCATACATTACGTTTTCCGCTTCGCCCGTAATGTGCAGTTCAGCTTCCCTGTCGATCACCTTGACGGCAAGCTCCGTCTCGATAATGTGTATGTTCCTGTCAAAGGAACCGAAAACGCTGATAATCTGTTCCATACGGTCAACCGGCATAATTCTCTCAATCATTTGGTTTTTGTTCCTCCTCGGCGGACTTCGCCGCATTTATCTCATCCGCAGTCATTTCTTTTTCTGCGGCAATGTTCTGTTTGCATTCTGCCAGAAGCGTCACAACCGCAAATCCGTCCATCAGGCTAATGGTAAATTCGGAGCTTACGATTTCACCGTCTTCTCCGATTTTGAATTTCAGTTCGTCATTCAGCAGCGTTTCAAGCCTTGTTTTTGCGGTGTCTTCCGAAATACTTGCTTTATTAAGCTCATAGCTCACCGACTTTTCGCTCACCAGCTTTACGGAAAGCTCAAAAAAGCCTTTAATGCCGAGCGTTTGCTCTCGTATGATATTATCACAATTCGTATCAAAAATTCTACTCTTACTGTAAAAATTTATACGATTGTCGCCGATAATAAGCGCAAATCGGCTCTTGGTCTTTCCTGTATATGCTTTTTCGTTATATTCGAGCGGCATAACTGCACAAATCTCATACCAGGTTCGTGCAATAACACTGCCCTCGGCGTGCACTATTTCCGTCTTGCCAAAGGTACTGGGTACGGCTCCGTCAATTAGCGTATCGCTTTCCGCCGCCGTTTGACCATTTTTAAAAAGAGAAACGCCACGCAGAACATTCATGCGCTCTATTCTGCCCGATTGCTCCGCAACGATTTTTACGGCTTTGTCCTCATCATAAAGCTCGGGTATTTTTGTTCTCTCTCGAACCTCCACAACAGCTCTGCTTCCGAAAACACTGACGCTGATCCATTTTAGTTCGGGAATTGTTATAAGTACTCGGCTTCAGATACTATCGCTTGTAAAACTCGGGGAGTAGCTGCCGATATAAACGCCGCTGTCTTCGAGGGCGTTAAGTATTTCAATGTCGCTGACGGTTTCATTGCCGCTTATATTGATTTCCCAGATAAAAAAAGAGGAGGCAACCAGTATCGCAAGAAGAACCAGAGGCAACGCCCATAGAACATAACGTTTTTTAAGTTTTTTTCTTCAATCGGCACTCCGCGTTTTTCTAAAATTTCAACTTCACAGCAGCACTTATCGGCAAAGCCCAAAATTTGCTCTGCGCTTTTTAGTCTTGTGCGAAGTATCAGCGTAAAATCATCCTCGGGGTACACTCCCCAAAAATCAATCTTTTCCGCCGCAAATGAGAGGGCGGACTTTCCCCCGCTCGGCACACTTTTGGAAAGCTGCTTCACGGTGGATTGACCGCCCTCTTTACGTTTTTTACGTTTTCGCTATTCTTTTAGCTCTATTCTTCGGCGTTTGCCTCGTTCCATTTAATTACGTTAACGCCGCCGTTATTGCAATAGTCGAAATCTGCCCCCATGATGCTGTGTAAATCCTCAAGCCCCGTGCACATGGACTTGTACAGGGTATCGCTGATTATACCAAGATTGTCTCCGCTCTGGTAGCTTGCGATGGTTGACTGAAGATTCAAAAGTTTGTATCTCCAATCGGAAGTAAGGTTCGCATCGTTCAAATCCACCATATACATCGGCGCATAGGACACATTCTTGATATAAGTCTCGCCCGTATCTAGGTTTTTCTGAATGTCGATATTCAGAACGGATGTTAAATCAGTATACTTATCATCCTGGCAGGAAATGAAGTTGCCGAGGCAATATGCGATAAGGCAGGTCTTCTCGTAGCCTTCATTATCCACTACACGGCGAAGCTCCATCGGTTCCGGAACGTGGCAGTGCCCGCCGACAATAATGTCGGCACCCGCTTTAAAGATGTAATCAGCAAGCTCGGTCTGATAATCTACAGGCTCTGTATAGTACTCATTGCCCCAGTGCATCATGACGATAATCATATCCGTATTCAGGGCGCGTGCGGCGGCCATGTCTGTATCGAGGAGGTCATAGTCAATATCCGCGACAGTCGTAAGATAGTCCTTCATGAAGATGTTAGCCACGTATTCAAAGCCGGTAACGGGCATCGCGTTTGTGCCGTAGGTAAAGCTGAGAAAAGCTACGCTCACTCCGTTGATATTCTTAATGAGAATTCCGTCGCTCACGTCCCGCTCTTCCGCAGAGCGATAGGTGCCTACATGGTCAAGCCCATTCTGGTCAAGCACATCAAGCGTGCGGACAAGTCCGGCTTGCAGGCTGTCCATACAGTGGTTTGATGCAGTGTTAATCATATCAAAGCCGAAGCTCTTAAGACTCGTTGCAAGAGCCGCCGGTGATTTAAACATCGGGTAACCGGAATACTCTGTCGTATCGGGAAAAGTAGTCTCCATAGTGCAGACAGCATAATCCGCGGCTGAAACGAAGCTCTGCGCTCCAGAGAAAATAGGCGTATAATCATAAGTTCCATCAGACTTTCTTGCCTCGTCATTGATTCCCGAATGGGCGACAAGGTCGCCGCAAAAAGCAAGTTTAACATTTGCGGCATTCGTCGGCTCTGTAAATGCGGATTCGGGCGAAGTTGCGGGACTTGGCGTGGGAGACGGAGTTGCCTGCGCTTCGGCAATTGCTTTTTCCTGTTCAATGTGAACGCTATAATTTTTGTACACGAACACACCCAAAACTCCGATTAACGCGACGAGTACTATACTCAATATGCCTTTCAGTATCTCTTTCATAGCACATTCCTTTCGGTGATAAACTAAAAGTACCGGAGAAAATATCATTGGCAAAGTATGCGAAATATCCCTTTGTCCAAAAAATACGATACCGGAAGAGGCAATGCCTTTTTTGACAACCGAGCTTATTGTAACATATTCGGCGGAAAAATAAAGTGTAATTCAGTCTGTTTCTATGATAAAATACGAACAAGCAGACATTTTGTTTATTATTACAACATATCCCACCGCCGCTTTGTGGCTGTGAGGTGTTGATTGTCAACCCGATTTATCGGTATTTTCCCACGTTTTTGGAGGTCATAATGGACGAGCTAATAAAAAATCAGGTTCATATGGCAGAAATAATCGGATATTCCAGCACCGGTGCCGGAGTCTGCCGCATATTCGGAAGAGCCGTCTTCGTTGAGCAAGCCCTTGTTAGTGAAATTTGGGAGGTACTAATACTTAAAGTAACGTCCTCTGCAGTTTACGGAAAGGGCACAAAACTTTTGAAGTCCTCCCCTGAGCGTGTTAGCCCAGCCTGCCCGATTTTCGGGAAATGCGGTGGCTGTGACCTTATGCACATGAGCTATGAAGAGGAGCTTTCCTACAAGCTCTCCCGAGTGAACGACGCTATACACCATATCGCGGGACTCGATTTCAGCATTGACGAAATCATCGGCGCAGACGAGAGAAAAACTCTGCGCTATCGCAACAAGGCAATTTTCGCCGTCGGTCAGGCGGATAACGGTAAAGCGGTAACGGGCTTTTTCCGCGAGCGCAGCCATACAATTGTCCCCGCTCCCGACTGCTTGATTCAAACCGAGCTATCCGTCCGCTGTGCCACCGCTCTGCGTGATTTTATGGACAAAACCGGCACTGCCGCATACAATGAAAAAACCGGAAAGGGTCAGATTCGCCATATCTTCACCCGCTGCAGTCTAAAATATCCGCAGTCTGTCGCCTGCATTGTTTCCGCTCGCGGCTTGCATGAGAATACCGAAGAACTGGTTAGTTGTCTGCGCAAAAAATGTCCCGAACTTACCGGCATTGTCCTTTGCATAAACAAAACAACTGGTAACACGGTGCTTTCTGGAGATTTCCATACGCTTTGGAGAAGCGAATTCATTGAGGACGAGCTATGCGGTCTGCGCTTCAAAATCTCTCCGATGAGTTTTTATCAGATAAATCCGCTTCAGGCGGAGAAGCTTTATATGCGCACACTTGAATATGCCAGCCCCGACGGCGCAGGTACCGTGCTCGACCTTTACTGCGGCACGGGTACAATCAGCCTCTGTCTTGCCCGCGGCGCCAAATTCGTCTACGGCGCGGAAATTGAACCTTCTGCTGTCGAAAATGCTCGCCAGAACGCCGAGACCAACGGGATTACAAACGCCGAGTTCATTCTCGGTGACGCAGGTGAAGCCGCGAAAAAACTGGCTCAGTCAGGTGTTTTGCCCGATGCGATTGTTGTCGACCCTCCGCGAAAAGGACTTTCAGCCAAAGTTATCGATGAGATATGCGCCATGTCCCCCACCCGAGTCGTCTATGTTTCCTGCGACCCGGCAACGCTCGCCCGCGATATGAAGCTTTTTGCCGAGCGCGGCTATATTTTCCAAAAAGGCACTGCCGTCGACATGTTCCCAAAAACCTGCCACGTCGAGAGTGTTGTCTTGATGTCAAGGGTTGAAGAGTAGCAAGGTTTAAAAAGCCTGTAAACAAGCCATTTGTGCGCTTTTAAGGTCAAAAACTGGAGTTTGAAAATCATAAATTTATCACCCCGTGGGAACAAGTCCACGGGGCGAATTTTGAAGCGTACAGAGCAGTTTGGATGTCATAGTCCGGCAAGTGTACAGATTAGATGTCAGAGGTTCGCGAGTGGACGGTTTAGATGTTTTTTGGATTTGAGCAAGGTTGTGGGACCAGGTCAGATGAATATTGACCAGAAATGTGTTGTTTTATTAAAAATCCTCTTACGTAACCCCTTGCTTGTAACGTTACGTCATGCTGTATGATGAAATCAAGGAGGTGAATTCTATGTCACAATATACGACCGGAGAACTGGCAAGGCTTTGTGGTGTTTCTGTCCGGACAGTGCAGTTTTATGATGAAAAAGACTTGCTTAAACCGTCGGCGCTTTCGGAAGGCGGAAGGCGACTATATTCCGATGATGACATCAGCAGGCTCGAACTGATTTGTATGCTGAAGTCGCTTGGCCTGACGTTGAGAACAATCAATGAGATACTTTTGGGTGATCACCCTGAAAAAGTATTGCTACTGATACTTGATGAACAGGCTAAGCAGATTGGCGATGAAATTCAGGATAGACAAAAGCAATTAAACGCCATTCAAGTCATTAAGGACAATATTCGCAGCACTGGTAGAATTCCGGTTAATTCAATCCGTGACATAGAACGCATGATGGATAGTAAAAAGAAACTGAAAAAAGCGCATGTATTCATGCTTGCCGTGGGGCTGTTGATGGATGCCTTGCAGATTGCTGCGGTTATCATTTGGATTGTAAAAGGACTGTGGTTGCCCTTCGCAATTGGAATGCCTTTCGTTATTTTAATGGGAATTCTGATTACACGAATGTACTATAAAAGTGTGGAGTACGTTTGCGTGGAATGCACCACAAGATTTAGTCCGACACTGTCTAAATTCTTGTTTTCCAACCACACGCCGAAAACCAGAAAGCTGACATGCCCCCAATGCGGTCATACTGGATACTGTGTTGAGGTTGGCGCAGAGATAAAATCTTGAAGCACCAAAAAGTGGAAGGCACCCTACGTTGTAATGTCGTAGAGTGCCTTGTTCATTTCTGCATTATGCTTCCACATCCACCATAAAGCCGAACTTAAATTCAACGGTGAATTTGTCCTCGTAGACGGTTATTTTTTCAATCAGCCTACTGACCAACTGTTCATAATATATGATAGCTTTATGGAAAATATGAAGGAACAATTGCAAAATGCAACCCCGAAGGAGCGGAAAGCAAGGGCTTCACTTGAAACGACATCTTCTAATAATCCTACATACACGATGGATGATGTGCGAAAATTAGCATCGGAACCGCATCAGGAGACTCTGATAGCATCAGTTTTATCGCAAGTAGAACTTTTTCAAGACATGAATTTAAGCATTTAATGTACAACCGATGATATCGGTTTTATAACTTCAGATGCTCCCTGCGTTTGGTGTGATCCAGAAGCATATAAACGGTCATTTCCATATGGTCAGCCAGGGTTGGACTATCCCAATATCGAAATATCACTTCCGATTTCCCCAAGACAAATTGCATTATCAACTCACACACCAATGGATTTATATATAGGTGTTCCGGTGCAAATTGTTGATGAGCTTAATAGACGCACACGATTCTATGCTGATGAATATTTTGTAGTACGTAAAAATGCTACTAAAGCTATTTGGTTTGACAAAGAAACGCCCACATACATAAATGACTGAGTTTCTGAGCGAACAGACCTATGATTTACAGGAATACGATGATCATCTGACCCGAAAGCTGATTGAGAAGGTCACCGTGTTTGATGGAAAGCTTACTGTCCAATTCAAATCCGGAGTGGAGATTGAGGTTGCGATATAGTAATGGAGTTTCCAAAATAAATCGTTTTGTCGAATAAGCCACAAAACACTTTTATTTTGCGGCTTATTCTTATATAATATAATTAGTAAATTCGGTTATTTCGGTGAAATGTCAAATTAACGAAGAAAAAGGATGGTCATTATTATGGATCGAACAAAACGTGCATGGATAAATGGTCTCTTTCTGATAGTCACTCTATTAATGAATACCTTTGGTGCATTAGGTTTGATAAACGGACTTTCACAAAAGCAAATTTCTGATATGTATGTTACTTTGATTACACCAAGCCCAGTCGCCTTTAGCATATGGGGTGTTATTTACTCATTGCTACTGATTTCCATGATTGTAATGATAGCGAAAAAAGATGACCCGTACTATCAAAGTGCTATAGACGAAATTTCAATCTTTTTCAGAATTTCATGCATCTTGAATATTGCCTGAATTGTTGCGTTTTCATATGTACAGATTGAGCTGTCTACGCTCTTCATTTTAGGATTTTTAGGTACACTATCTATGATTTGTCTTAAGCTAAGAAAACTTCAATTTGGAAAACGTTTCCTACTGCCTTTGACTTTTGGACTCTACACAGGCTGGTTATTTATCGCGACTGTTGTCAATATAGCCGCGGCGCTGGTAAAATTAAAATGGGACGGGTTTGGAATTGGCAATGAAACGTGGTCAATCATTATTCTTATAATTGCAGTCATTCTGGTTTTCATTGTGCTCCAGAAAAACCGTAATGCTGCATTTCCGCTACCTATTGCCTGGGCGTATTTGGAAATTTACGAATTTTTGAAAGCACCGCAGGGTTTTAAAGGAGAATTCGGTCTTCTCCAGATTACATCTCTTGTAGGAATGGCTTTTCTGATAGGAATGGCCGCGATTCAACTGTATCAAAACCGTTTTGCATTGCTTCCGAAAAGTCTGATAATTAATGGATTTGCAAACACAGCATTACTGTCAAATACCATCATCCTGTTCCAGCAAAATTGTCAACTTGAAGACAAAAACAAGGCACACTACGTTGTGATTTTTGATGAGCTTCCCATTAAATAGTCCTTGGTGCATAGAAATTGTATACGAACTAGGTGCGGAAGAAATTATTTATAAAATTAGCACTTCTATAAAGGTGGGTTGAATTATGAAATAGATTGGGATCATCATCTGCGGGCGTTATCAGACTTGCGGGGGTGGAAAATGTTTCAGAGTTTTAAAGGAACGTGAAGGAGGATTTTCGGTCTACTCTTCTGATGTAGATGTCCAGATTGTTGGATACTCATATTGTGGTGGGTGTCCAGATGGCAATATTGAATATGTTCCTGAGGAAATGATTAAAAATGGGGCACAAGTCATTCATCTAGCGACAGGACTTGTGGTTGGTTATCCGCCATGCCCAAGGATAAAAGAATTTAAAGAGTTTTTTGAAATGCACTATGAAATTCCGGTTATAATTGGAACTCATCCAATTCCAATGAAGTGCTTTACTGAACACGAGAAAATGTCATTTTGGGAAAAAGCAGGATGAAGGAGCTAGCTCCAGAGCTATTCAAAGACACACAGATAACAATGAAAGATTACAATTAACCTGAGTCTATCTAGAATTTTATGCGAAGCTTTCAATTTGTCGATCTTTGTATATCCTACGCAAGATGAGCCACTCAATAAACATAGTATTATTAGAATAAGGTTACCACGCCTAAGGTAGGAATAATTTACCTAAATAAGGGGTGTTCTGATATTTATTAAGACTGAGGTCGAAAATCTTGTTTTCAGCCGTCTATGAAGCAACCTTTTTTTGCCCTGTCTTTAATCCCATGTAAACTAAAATGTCAGGTATGAGGTGTTGACTACTTATTGCCAATACCGCTTGTTCACATGATATTCTGTCTTTCTCAAGCAATTCGTATATAAGGCGATACTCTGAATCGCCTTCTAATGTGTTAATGCCGTTAATTGCCTTCATCACTTCCGACTTTGTTGTGTAGACAATCTTTATTTCACTTCCGACAAAATCTTCATAAACATCAGGCGGAGTAAAGTTGGTTTCCGCAAAAACATATCCGCTCTTCGTTTTTATAATGGGATAAATTAATGATTGCTCAAGCCACTTTTTATCGAAATCGTTTGCTGCATTGCCGATAAAGGGTGAAATATCTTTTATGAATAACTTATGCTTTGAAACGGCAACCGCTGTCATAAGCTGCTCTTCCGTAACAGCATTGTTCTTTAATATGGCATCACCGATTCGTGAGCCGTCATTGCGCGATTGATTGAGAATTCGTTTCAACGTATCTGAAGCTATGTAATGCTTTTCCAAAAGCACATCTCCGACATTGCGACAATAACGATACAAAATATACTTTTCCAAAAACTCGTGGTCGGTTTTATTCCAGACTACTTTCTTTCCATTTTTCGTTTCTTTAGCCTGCTTTGCCTGCTTAACACCAAAAAGCAATTGCCTCCATGCGCCTATTGTTGCGGACAAATTAATAATATTGCCCCACACAAGCCGTATGGGCATCAAAGGAGGGAGTAAGCAAGATACCACAACACTTCTAAAACCGTAGATATTCCCGATTGCAATTGCCCGCATTGTCTGTCTATATACCATCATTACTGTGAGTATCACGCAAAGCCACCACGAGAACGTATGTATCGGATACATCAAAGGAATCGAAACAAACAGCGAAACGATAAAATAAATAAAGATGAGATATCCAGGCAACTGCATTAAGTTTCCGACTTTTGCTTTTAAATCCTTGTAAACCGTGTATCTTCCTGCGAAATTTATTTCACTGGGCTTAAAAACATCTTTAAACTTAACCGACTGCATTGTAATGCCAAATATCCAGCGTGTTTTTTGGCGAACTGCTGTCTTATACGTCGCAGGAAAAATACTGCGAGTGGCTATGTAGTCCCATTTTACCTTGTCGTTGTCCAGCAAACGCTTTACCTTTTCTAATACGTAGTGAACGTGGAAGCCTTTTTCGGCCAGACTGACGGAAAGCTTGTAATCCTCGGTCAAACTATCCTCGGGAAATAGGGGATCATTTTCGTACACATCCAGAATACGGTGAGAAATTGCGAAGCCCGTACCAGCGGAAGGAACAACAGCTGACATTAAATCCCGCATTACCATTACTCGGTAATGGTTTTCCGCAAATTCATCCGCATACGTCCCGGAGGTCATCCCAAGAAAGAAGTTTTTGAAGGAAGGTTTTCTTTGCAGAGGAAACACGGGAAATTGAAGAGCGTCATAACGATCAATTAGAACATTAGTAAATGAAAATTCATAGGGATGAACTACGTCTTCGGAATCATGTACTGTAACAGAGCTGAAATGCCAGTCATGGTTATTCTCAAAGTTCCTTATAAATTTAATTATACAGTTAATATTCTGGGCTTTGCTCGTGGGTCCAGGCAGGTCATTTATTACCACATGAACATTTTCGTGGTTCATTTCGAGCCTTTGTGCAACGGCGATTGTAGCGGTATCATTTGGGTATACGCCGAGGAACACGTGATACATTGACTTTGAATACTGAACAGAGGCCAGCATATTTTCAATTACAGGCTCAAGTACGCTGTCCTCATGCCAGGCAGCCACAACAATTGCAAGCAGTTTAAGAGGTATTTTATCAAAGTTTTCTAAATGCACTTTCTTTGTGCGTGCTTTTAATTTTTTGTAAGAAAAAAGATAAGCGGTATCCCAAATGATGTCGTCAAAGCTGAAGATTATAAAGCATAACGCGACTATCAGACCGATAATCTGGAGTATGGATTCCATCATTTTCACCTCATAATTTAAATTTGTAAGACCGGATACCTACCATGATAGTAATACGTTTTTCTACATAAAACAATGGTTTTTTCGATGATTGATTATTTCGCGCGAAAGATACCGCCTTCACACGGTATGACAGCAATGTTAATAGAAAACGATAAAACCGAATCAAATTTTCACCTATATGAAGAACCATGACGATTCAGGGGCTGGTCACGTGTCTGATCTGTTTCTATATGACTAGATTGAGTTGTATAATGAGCAACTGACTAATATAAAATATGAACTTAATACCATTATGAGTATGCTCCGCTAAGCAGGCGATGTTATACGATATTGCCGCAGTTCAGGAAGGCAAAAAAGAATAACGAAATAGACCAGCAACTAATTGAAAGGATCATGCTTGCGGTGACCGAAGTAAACGGTTGTGCGATATGCTCCTACGCCCATACCAAAATGGCATTGGAAGCCGACTTGAGCGATATAGAAATCCTGAATATGCTAGCTGGTATAAGTGATTATATCCCCGCCGAAGAAATTCAAGCAATTATGTTTGCTCAGCACTATGCAGATTCAAGGGGTGCTCCATCCCATAAATCATTTGAGCGAGTTATCGAAGCCTATGGCTTGCCCAAGGCAAAAGGCATTCTTGGCGCAACACGTGTAATAATGATGGGTAATGTATATGGGATACCGTGGAGTTCTTTTTTCGGCCGACTCAAAGGAAAGCCAGATAAAAGGAGCAGTTTGCCATATGAGTTGGGTTCAATGGCATCTAGCATATTATTTATCCCCATTGCACTTATCCATTCGTTGATATCTAATGACTCGCTGATTTAATCACAAAAAACGAAGTGCAAAATGGTTGGATAGTGGCAAATTGTAAGCCTGTGGATATGAAATTTGAAGGAATTACTCTATAATGCTCAGTTTAGAATAATGATATAATAACAAGCGGATGTAGTCGATATTTTCTCATGAACACAAATAATCCTTTACATGAGCCAGAAATCCGTTGACATGTTCCCTTGGACGTAAGTTGAAAAAATCAGCCGATGACATCAATGCTATCAACTCGAGCCACGTTGAGACGGTAGTATTGATGTCAAGGGTGGATTAGTGTGTGTGCAAAAAGCCTGAAAACAATTGTTTTTCTATCACTTATTCGCCACACTCCAAAGTGAACGGCGGAAAAAAATATGATTGAGATGGAATATTAAATGGAAACACGGCCAATCCTGAAAAACAAATATTATCTGTACCTGACCGAGTTCTTTGCCGGGATGTCGGTAATGGCCGTTGAACTGGGCGCCAGCCGTCTGTTAGCACCATACTTTAGTTCCTCTCAGATTGTTTGGACGATTATCATCGGAACAATAATGATTGCGATGGCTTTAGGCAATATTTGGGGTGGGCGCAGTGCTGACAAAAATCCAAATCCAGATAAACTCTACCTTCGCATTCTTATTGCCGCTGTCTGGATTGCAGCAATCCCGGTCTTGGGAAAGTATGTCATCCTGTTGATAACCGGCGTGATGGTGCTGAGCGTAAATAACAATTTCCTTGTTCTGGCAGCATTTTTTGCCTGCATGGTGATTTTTGTGTATCCGCTTTTGCTGTTGGGTACTGTTACTCCCTCACTCGTAAAATACTGCACTGACAGTCTTGATGATAACGGTAAAACAGTGGGTACTCTGGGGGCCTTCAATACCATTGGCAGCATTCTAGGAACTTTTTTGCCAACCTTCGTGACCATCCCGGCAGTTGGTACTGCAATTACATTTCTTATTTTCGCAGGGGTCTTGCTCTTACTCGGGCTAATCTATTTTCTAATCTCGAAAGCAAAAAAACCGACCTGTATTGTAGCGTGCACTCTCTTTATTGTCTGCGCTCTGCTTGGCAATTCAAATCGCTTTGCATTTTGGGAAAACGACCTCTTGTACGAAGGAGAATCCATCTACAACTATTTGCAGGTCAAAGATACCGAGGATAGTGTAATTCTCTCTACAAATGTACTTTTCGGAGTTCAATCTATCATGATGAAAGATGACGGTCTTACGGGAATGTATTATGACTATGCGTTGGCTGCTCCTGTTATGGCGGAGAACGAAAAGGACAAAAGCCTGAATGTTCTCGTTTTGGGGATGGGTACCGGAACATATGCCAAACAGTGCCAAACCTATTTCCCGGATGCAACCATTGAGGGCGTTGAAATTGACCAGAAAATCACAGACCTTGCTGTCAAATATTTTGAATTGCCGGAAAGTATGAAAGTCACGACTTATGATGGTCGGGCTTATCTTGCTGCCCAGGATAAAAAGTATGATGTGATTATGGTAGACGCGTATCAAGATATCACCATCCCATTTCAGATGTCTTCCGTGGAGTTTTTCGAGATGGTCAAAGTTCATTTGACTGAAAATGGTGTCATGGTGGTAAATATGAACATGCACTCAGACGGAGGCGGTAGTATCAATGAGTATTTGGCTGATACCATTGCCAACGTGTTTGATAACGTCTATACCGTCGATGTTCCCAACACGACAAACCGTGAGCTTTTCGCCGGCACAGGGACAAATTTATCGGAAGCTTTGCGCCAAAACACTTCCACGCTTGCGGATCCTGCTTTACAAAGCCTCATGGTCGGTCTTTCTCAGGAGCTAACGGCTTATCAAAAGGGATCATATCTTTTGACTGACGATAAAGCCCCTGTAGAACTGGTTGGCATGCGGATGATTGACGGACTGATTCAGGACGAGCTCGGATATTATAAGCAGGTGTTTAAGTCGGAAGGTATCAGCGGAATCCTCAATGATTTCAGCGAGTAATCTGGTGTTTGCTTGTCGTAACTGCGAAAACCAAATTTATAGGAGGAAGTAGATGAAATCTCTAAATCAACTAATAGATGAATACACTTACCGTTTACAACTGGGAGAAATACAGACTGCGTACAGAGGAATATTGGAGTTTATCGGTAAATTGAGAGCAACATTGCTGTTTGTCCAAACACTGCAAATACGTGGCTGCAATTAGCGCTCTGTATGAAAGACGGGCAGTTGATTGGAGACATTGGAGTTCGTTTTTTGGACGATTCTCAGGTTGAGCTCGGGTATACCCTCTCTCCCGAATATCAAGGCAAAGGCTATGCTGCTGAGGCAGTTAATGCGGTAATTGATTATTTGTTTACTGTCTTGAAAAGCATAGGGTATCGGCTTCGGTTGACCCTAATAACACTAAGTCTATAAGGCCCCTTGAAAAAATCGGATTCCGAAAAGAGGCGCATTTTATCAAGAGCTTTCGTATGGATGACCGATGGTATGACGATTGTGTCTATGCTATATTGGCAGAAGAATGGGAATGAAGGTATTTGCAGCAGGATATACTATCAGATCAACTAAAAAAGGCGGCGCAGAAGGTGTTTTTACCACTCTGCTTCGCCTTTTTTAATTGGCTTTTTTATAGCTCCCGGGAGTTGCTCCAAAAACATTCTTAAACGACTTTGTGAAATGGCTTTGGTCGTGATAGTTCAGCATTGAGGCGATTTCAAGTATGGATTTGTCAGAATAAAGAAGCAACTTTTTTGCTTCCTCGGCGCGTGTATTTTGGATAAAATTGATGAGGCGTATGCCGGTTTCCTTCTTGAATTGCTCGGAAAGGTATTCGGGGCAAATACCGAAAAATACGGCAATTTCCGAAACTGTAGGCTTTTCGTAAATGTGGTTGATTACGTAATTTCTACAACGGTTGATTCTGTAAGAATAATTGAGACGCCTTGTTTCAGCCACCATTTGCGCAAATTTACACAGAATTTGCTCTATCAAGCGATACAGGCTGTCGATGTCTCTGTGTTTTTCCAAGGTCTGAATGGCCTCATCGCTCAGCGAAAACACGGTATCGGAGTCAAGTCCCCCAGCGATAGCAGCGCGTGCAGCAAGCGTTATTGTGCAGATGCAATCATTTTTAAGGTTTCGCAGCGGATGCTCTTTATCAAGCAATCCATAAGCCCCGTCGGGCGGCGTCTTAATCATTTCCAGCAATTTTTTCTCGTTGCCTTCGGAAATCATGCTGTAAAGATGGTTTTCATAAACTATGGAATGGTGATGTATCGTGTCCGTCTGCCTTGACAATATCGGGCTGTTTCCGCCTCGTGACTTGTTATGCAGTGGCGGTCTGCCCTCCATACAGATTTCCAGCAGTTCTTTTTCATCTATCCAAACCTCATAAACGAAGTGATAGAGCAAAATTGCCACGCTGACGGCGTTATCAAAGTTATCCAAAGGAGCGCTTTTCTTTTGACCTTTATCGATGTCCATAATGGGGCCGGCGGCAAGCCTGCCATAGAACTTGTCATTTTCAAATAAATCGACTGCGATGTACACCTCACCCGGGCGTGTTGCCTTGATAACAGGCCGTCCGCTGACGAACGCCTCACTAAACAGAGCACAAAGCAGGTCGCTGTCATCAAAATGTGACGTTGGTTGTCCGAATGCAAATGCGCAGCTGGTGGAATTATCCGCGTTAAGATAGTATACACGGCATTGAAAAAGTCGGCTAAAATGATGGCAGACTGTTGCCGGCATTGATCGCTTAAAGTTTTCGGTGACAGAGCATGTCATAATAGTCACTTTCCCATCTTTACCTTTGTTTTATAACAAGAATCTTAGTTAATTACTAACATGATAGCATATGTAATGTTAGAATACCAGCAGAATCCATAAATGCTTAGTATAATGTTGGCGGGATTTAGATGTTGTGCATAGGAGGCACTTTATGCGAAATGACATTAAAAAACTCATCAGTGAACTTACTCTGGAGGAAAAGGCCGGTCTTTGTGCCGGACTTGACAATTGGCATACTGTGCCGATAGCGCGGCTCGGTATCCCGTCCATCATGATGGCCGACGGTCCTCACGGAGTTCGGAAAGAAATAGAGGACGCGGGGGATGATTTGCTGACGGTTCAAAGCCTGCCTGCAACCTGTTATCCTACAGCGTCGGCTCTTGCCTGCTCATGGGACAAGGAGCTTCTATTCAAGCTCGGTGAGGCTCTTGGCGACGAGTGTCTTGCCGGTGATATTTCAATTCTTCTCGGACCGGGAGTTAACATCAAGCGCTCCCCTCTTTGCGGACGAAATTTTGAATACTTTTCGGAGGACCCGCTACTCGCAGGAGAATTGGCGGCAAACTTCATTAACGGCGTTCAGAGCAAGGGCGTCGGCACTTCTCTCAAGCATTTCGCGGCAAACAATCAGGAAACCGAGCGCATGACAACCGACACATTAGTCGATGAGCGAACTCTGCGCGAAATCTACCTTTCAAACTTTGAAATCGCCGTTAAAACAGCAAAGCCGTGGACAGTAATGTGTTCATATAATAAGCTTCACGGCGAATATTGTTCCGAAAGCAGGCGTTTACTCACGGAAATTCTCCGCGATGAATGGGGCTTTGAGGGGCTTGTCATGTCCGACTGGGGCGCAATCAACGAAAGAGACGATGCAGTTTCAGCCGGACTTGATTTGGAAATGCCCACAGGCGGCGAAGACAGCATAAACAAAATAATCAGCGCGGTACAGAGCGGAAAGCTTGCTGAAAGCGTGCTCAACACAGCAGTTGAACGTGTGCTTAAGCTCGTTTTCAAAGGCGTTAAGAATAGGCGGGAAAACTCCGTTTATAATCAGCAGGCTCATCACGAACTTGCTCGGCATATTGCCGGCGAGTGTATGGTTCTGCTCAAAAACAGCGGGGTATTGCCGCTTGAAAAAAAAGGCCGACTTGCCGTTATCGGTGCGTTTGCCAAAACCCCTCGCATTCAAGGCGGAGGAAGCTCGCACATGAATCCCACAATAATGGCAATTCCTCTTGAGGAAATCGAAAAATCAGCAGGAACGCTTGCTACTGTCACATATTGTCAGGGCTATCACCTTGATGAGGACAGCGCAGCCTTCGGAAGCGGTTTTGCCAGTGTCTGCGACACGCCCGATGACAAACTTATCCGCGAGGCGGCGGAGTCTGCTTCAAAGTCCGACAGAACGATATTGTTTCTTGGTTTGCCCGATGCTTTTGAATCTGAGGGCTATGACCGCACCCATATGCGTCTGCCCCTAGGCCAGCTCAAGCTTATCGAAGAAGTGTCCAAGGCGGCAAAAAATGTCGTAGTTGTGCTCATGAACGGTTCTCCGATAGAAATGCCGTGGCTTTCCCATGTTGACGCTGTACTGGAAAGCTATTTAAGCGGTCAGTCTTCGGGCGGTGCAATTTCCGATATTCTGTTCGGTGATGTTAATCCGAGCGGAAAACTCGCAGAAACCTTCCCTGTGATGGTGCAAGACACTCCGTCGTATCTATATTTCCCGGGTTCGCATAACAAAGCGGAATACCGAGAAGGCATTTTTGTCGGTTATCGCTACTATGAAAAAAAGCAAGTTCAGCCACTCTTCCCGTTTGGCTTTGGACTGAGTTACACGACATTTGAATACACGAACATTGAAACGGACAGCAGTGAAATTGACGAAATCGGTACTGTCACAGTAAACGCCACTGTTAAAAACACAGGCTCCGTTACCGGCAAGGAAACTGTGCAATTTTACGTGCGCGATATTGAATCCACCGTGATTCGTCCCGAAAAGGAGCTTAAAGGCTTTGTTAAGGTATCGCTTAAGCCGGGGGAGTCTAAAATCGTAAGCCTTACCCTCGACAAACGTGCCTTTGCTTATTATGACGAGGCAGCTCATGACTGGCAGGTCGAAAGCGGAGAATTTGAAATCCTCGTGGGAGGTTCCTGCGCTGACACCGCGCTGCGCACAATAGTTAAGGTTAATTCCATCACAGAAGAAAAGACCGTTTTCACGCGCAATTCAACCATAGGCGAGATGCTGGCAGACCCTGTAGGCGCGACAATTTTGGAGGAGATGGCCGGAGCGGAATATATCTCTTCCCTGCCCGCCTTTGTTCTTCAAATGCCTTTGCGCTGCATACATATGCAGATGCCTGAGATAAACGAAGATGTTATCAGCGGTCTTTTAGATGTGCTCAATTCATAAAGGGATTTTAATAACCCAAGATTGCAGGAGGTTTTAGACCTATGGACTCGAAAGCAACGCCTTTTCGCAGATTAACCCTTGCGCTCTGTATCGGAAAAAGTTTCAGTATGATGGTTGTACTAATTCCCATTACTCTATTGCTCACTTTTAAAGCAGTGGAGCTTGATCCGAGCAGGCAAACAAGTATTCTCAGCCTGGTTACGGGAATTGGTGCTCTTTTTGCATTATTAGGCAATCCTCTCGGCGGAATGCTAAGCGACAGAACAACGCTGAAATTCGGACGCAGACGCACTTGGATCATGCTGGGCAGTATTTTGGGAAGCGCAGCGATGGTCGGCATAATCTTTTCAAAGGACGTAATAAGTCTTCTTATTTTCTGGTGCTTAACCCAGCTATTTTACAATTTTGCGTTTGCCGCGTACATGGCGCTTGTCCCCGATCAAGTGCCTGAATCGCGCCGCGGTTCCATCTCCGGACTTTTGGGGCTTGGTATGCCGGTTTCGATTGTTGTGGGTTATGTGCTTATGACGCTTATGAGCGGAACGTCCCTTGGCGCAAGATTTGGGATTCTGGCCGTTATCGCTGTGGTTGTTGCCGTGCTAACCTGCGCGATGATAAAAGATCCTCCCGTTGACTATAAGCAAAGCTCAGAGAGAAAGCGCGTTTCATGGAAAGACATTTACCCGAGCGTTAAAAAATATCCTGTGTTCACATGGGGTATGCTCACAAGATTTTTCATGTCAATGACATATTGCTATCAGCTCTACACATCGACTATGCTCATGCAGCGTTTTGGTTTCGATGAAGCAAAAACGACCGAGATATCGACAATCATAATGGTGCTGAGCTTGGCTTCCATGGCGGTTTCAAGCATACTCGGCGGAGTGCTTTCCGATAAGCTGCGAAAGCAGAAACCATTTATTATCTCATCTGTAATTGTAATGGTAGCCGGCCTTGTTATGGTTGCGCTGGTTAAAAGTCTTTCTCTTGTCACGGTAGGCTGCATCATTATCAACTTTGGCTATGGCATATATACCGCTGTTGATACGGCTCTTATAGCAAGAATATTGCCACGTAAGGAAGACGCCGCAAAGGATTACGGTTTGATGAATGTGGCGGATGCGCTCCCCCAGTCGGTAGTTCCTGCAATAGCCTCTCCGCTGATAGCACTCGGAAGTTGGCCGCTTTTCTACGGCGTTCTGGCTTTTTGCGGACTTATCAGCGCGGCGGTTGTCCGTCCGATACCGGAAATGTCTGCCGAGCCGGAGTCAGATTAGCTTCTCCGCACAATGTCGCAGACCTCTTCCCCCCAGCATTTTTGTGGTTGCATAACAACATAAGCCCGCAAGGATGATAGCCATTATCATTCCTTGCGGGCTCTTTTATTTTATCCGAGTATTTTTTTCAGGTCTTCTTCTGGAGTCTGATTGGAGCTATGTTATATTTCTCCACAAGTACATTCAGCACATTCGGTGAGATGAATGTCGGCAGTGTCGGTCCAAGCAGAATGTTCTTGATTCCTAGGTGCAAAAGCGTAAGCAGTATGCAAACCGCTTTTTGTTCGTACCAAGACAGCACCATCGAAAGTGGCAACTCTTTTACGCCGCAGTTAAAGACCTCCGCAAGCGCTAAAGCAACCTTGATTGCGCTGTATGCGTCGTTGCACTGACCCATGTCCATTATTCGTGCAAACCGCCGATAGTTCTGAGGTCGAGATCGTTGAAGCGGTACTTTCCGTAGGCAAGCGTCAGAATAACGGTGTCGCTCGGTGTTTGCTTTACAAAGTCGGTATAATAATTGCGTCCTGTCTTAGCCCCATCGCAGCCTCCGACGAGGAACAGGTGTTTAATGTCACCGGATTTCACCGCGGCGACAACCTTGTCCGCTACTGACAGCACCGCACCGTGTCCAAAGTCGGTAGTAACTCCCATCCCTCCGTTAATAGGGGGTGCAGACGGAAAAGCAAAGGAACTACATATTAACCCGGAATTTAGGGAGTACAGATCTACATCTCTACAAAACATAAGCACAGAGAGGGGCATCCGCCTAAGGATGAATCGCTCCATACAGGTGGAAGGTGCCTTTGGCGTACTGAAGGCTGACTACAAATTTCGACGATTCCTATTGCGGGGCAGAGTAAAAATCTCGAGTGAACTTCACCTACTTGCACTGGCCTATAATCTAAAAAAGCTTTGTGCTAAATGGATGGGAAACCGCCTTCAAACCCACCTTTTTGCACCACTAAAAGCGTAGTTTTCAAAAAACTTAAAACACCTTCCACATAAGGCAGGCAAAAACAGCTGAGCCTTGGCTTTGCTATCCTGTTTTTTGAAAAAAGTCGCTTGGTTTTCCACATTTACGCTACCTAACCGCAAAAAAGGTCTGCTGCAAAACTTTCATTTTGCAACAGCCTCTTTTCGATTATTATTTATTTCGCGCAAAGCGTTACAAACTTCATGCGATATTACAAAACCTTGCTGAGGAAGTCAATCGTTCTGGGCTCTCTCGGATGGAAAAGAATCTGTTCCGGAGTACCCTCTTCAACGATATAACCGCCGTCCATAAACAGAATTCTGTCGCCCACTTCGCGGGCAAAGCCCATTTCGTGAGTTACCACGACCATCGTCATGCCCATTCTGACCAAGTCCTTCATAACGTTCAATACTTCTCCGACCATTTCGGGGTCGAGCGCACTTGTCGGCTCGTCGAAAAGCATGACGTCGGGATTCATTGCAAGGGATCGCGCAATTGCCACGCGCTGCTTCTGTCCGCCCGAGAGCTGTGCGGGATAGACATTCGCCTTATCGGATAAGCCTACCTGTTTAAGCATCGCATCCGCCTTTATTGAAGCCTCTTCTTTGCTCATTATCTTGAGTGTCAGCGGAGCCAGCATAACATTCTCTTTTACCGTTTTATGCGGAAACAGATTGAAGTGCTGGAACACCATTCCGATATTCTGACGAACTTTATTTAAGTTGGTTTTTTTATCTGTGAGGTTATAACCATCAACTATAATCGTTCCGCCGTTAATCTCTTCAAGACAGTTCAGGCAACGCAGAAAGGTTGACTTTCCGGAGCCGGAGGGTCCGATAACGACAACGACCTCGCCTTCCTCAATTTCCGCACTAACGTCCTTTAATACTTCAAGTTTCCCGAACGACTTAATCAGATTCTTTACGATAATCTTACTTGCCATAAGTCGTCCTCTTTTCTATCATCTTTGCAACAGCCGTGAGAATGCTCACAATTACCCAATAATAGAGACCTACTATTGCGTACATATTGAAGTATTCCATATTGTTTGCAACGATTATTTTTGTGTTCTGAACCAACTCTCGTAGCCCGAAGAATGAAAGCAGAGATGTATCCTTCAGCGTAACAATAAACTGATTAATAATGGAAGGCAGCATCGTACGGAATGCCTGAGGCAATACGATTTTTCTCATAGCCTGTCCATACGACAGTCCTAGACTTCTTGCCGCTTCCATTTGGCCTTTGTCAATTGCTTCGATACCGCCGCGAATAAGCTCCGTCATATAAGCGCCAGCATTCAAAGACATGATAACAACGCCGGCAACCATGAGGTTCCATCTAAAATCGGGAGCAATTGATACCCTGATTGCCATGGACACGCCAAAATATATAAACAGAACCTGTACTACAAGCGGAGTTCCGCGGATAATACTTATATAAATATTGGCAATCCATTGTAAAGGCTTAATTTTCGACATCTTGAACAGACAGAAAATCACGCCCAAAACAGTAGCCAAAATAAGTGAAATTATCGTCACTTCGACTGTAATTAGCATTGCGCTTGGAAAAGTCGGAAAAGTTTTTACGAGCAAATCAAAAAATTTCATGGGCGTTTCCTATCTGTTGCGGATTTATTTCAAAGCACTAATACTTAAATAAAAGAATCACTGGTTTAGAATAAATCGGTATTTCTGTAAATTTGAGGCAAAGCCTCATAAACCGTTTGGTGGCCGGAGGAGGATTCCTGCCGGCCACCTCGGTATAATGATTAAATCAGTTTTAGATTACTTCGCGCCGAAATATGTGGCAAGAATCTCGTCATACTTGCCGCTGGCCTTCAGGCGGGTAAGGCCTTCGTTGAAAGCTGCGACGAGCTCGGGTATGGTGCCCTTCATGACTGCAAAGCCATAGGGGCTGGATTCTTCGGACTGAGCAATAACCTTGCAGGCAACATTCCCGCGAGAGATTTCATACTGTACGATGGGATAATCTTCAAAGCAAGCAACAGCCTGTCCGGACTCAACGTAAGTATACATTGTTGCGGAATCCTCAACATAGAGGATGTTAAGTGCATAGTCGGCAACAAGGGATTCAGCATAAGCCGCGCCTGTTGTGCCGGTCTTTGCAACAACTGTCTGTCCCTTAAGTTCGTCAAGGGTAGCAATTTTGGAATCTGCAGCAACAGCGATAGCCGTGGTGCTGTCGTAGTAGGAATCGGAGAAATCATACTTCAGTGCGCGCTCGTCTGTTATGGACATACCCGCCATAACAGCGTCAACCTGTCCTGCTTCAAGAGCAGCGACGGAAGCGGAGAAACCAAGAACCTGCCACTCAACAGTGAAGCCCATTTCGGTTGCGATGGCATCCAGAAGCTGAATGTCGATACCGGTGTGTTTGCCGGTTGAGTCTTCAAACTCAAACGGAGCAAAGGTTGTGTCAGTGCCGATAGTATAGGTTTTGCCTGCTGCCTGCTCATAAAGAGCGCCGGTAGCAGAAACTTCGGGGGAAGCGGAAGTTTCTGCAGCCTTTGTGCCACAGCCAACAAACAGAGCAAGGCAGAGCACAATTGCGAGGGTTAATGCAAGATATTTTTTCATTTTTTTCCTCCATAAAATTGTTCTTCTCTACAGGCCGATCACAATAATACTGCAAGAAACAATTGTTATCGACATGCTTTTTGAAGTTAATATCCCGTAAATGCCCGGCAAAAGACATTTTCCGCCGGAGAGGTTTATTGCATTAAGGAAAAACAAACCTTGCATATTTATATTAACAACGAGAGTATTATACCAAATGTGCACTATGATATGCAAGGGTTATTTGGTTCTAACCCATTATTGTTCGACAGATGTGTAGATTTATTTGAAATGGCTAGCCTCTGCACTTGCGTCACCCCAGATATGCCAAACCAAACAGAAAAACCGCCCGAACCTTGTTCCAAGATTCGGGCGGTAAACTCTTTTTTTGTATTACTCAATAATAATTGATTTTGCCGTAAAGGTCTTTGAATCGCTGTAGGCACCGTAGGCGGTGAGTTTTGAATTCACCGTAACATTTGACAGGTATGTGTAGTTGCCGGTACTTGCTACAATTATTGACACGACAGATGACGTTTTAACATATGCCAACTTATTCGTGGAAGTAAGTACTGTAATAACTTGATTGGTGGTATCCACCTTTAATACTGTGCCGGACAACTTCGTCGCCGATAATGTGGAACTTATCAGAGATATATCCGTTATCGTATTATCGTACACAACTACGGAAACCTGATCTCCAATATGTATATCCGTAAGTAAAGTCGCCATTGTGCCGCTATATACGCTTGCGTAATCATCCACAGAGTATGAGGTTTTGGTTCCATTAGTCGTAAGCACCCAAACAGTACCGCTGGATGACGTCGTTGTGGATGTCAGTGTTCCCGCAACCGTACTCCCTGTGCCAACAGTGGCTATTGATGCAACTTTACTGCTTGCAAACTTTACCGCTATCTTATTGCCGGGTTTCAGCTGGTCGATACTGATAACCTTATCTCCGCGATTAATCGTGGGTAAGGTAGCTATATCAAACAGGTAACGATATTCAACCCCATTACTGTCTGCAACATCTAACGTTATCGTGGTACCGTAAGTAATTGACGAAATTGTCCCTGTCAATTCGCTGCTGATTGGAGCGGCATATATTGCTGTTACAGCGCTGCTCACATACTTTAATGTAACAAAATCATTACTTACTAAGGTGGAGAGCAATACTGATGTTCCTGCGCGCGTAATTGTAGCTGTGCTCGGCATTGTGTAGCTTGAGATCGCTCCGGTTTTCGAATTTGTGATATATAGAATGCTAGTAGCTGTTGTTATGGATATTGAAGAGACCGCGCCCTGCACCCATGTGACAGTAGAATCGCAATCTATCGCAAGTAATAAAACAACGCCGGTTTTCGCCGTAATTGTTGCGTAACATCCAACATATGCCGAGCTTAGGGAACTTGCTGTTTTGTTTACGGTTATGGACGCATCCGAGGAGACAGTGTATTCTCTTGTAAGTCCATCATACCCACGTATTTCCAAATTGCTTCCGCTTATAGAAATTATAATTCCCGAATCACGCACCGCTCCATCATATGTCCCGATAGCAAGACTTGTGTTGTTTTCTTCAAGATAAGCAAGAGAACGGTAAACCAAGGTGGCCGCAACAGCGCGTGTTACATTGGTCTGCGGAGAAAAATTGTTGCTTTCATCGCCTTTGACAATTCCGAGCTTAAATAGCTCAGCAACCGAGCCGACGCAATTAGAGGAGATTTTAGCCGTATCAGAAAAGGCAAGTTTGGTGCCAGCCAAGTTTGCAGCGTCCGAAGTCAGTTGCATCGCTCTTACAAGATATACGGAAATTTTCTCCCTTGTAGTATCACCCGTAAGACTGATACTTTTCAGTTCGTCTTTTGTTATAATTCCGGATGCCAGACATAGCTCTATGCTTTTGTATGCCCAAGAAAAAGTCGGCGACACAATATCTTTTACCGTTGTTTCGTAGTCCGACTGAATCATTTGATATTCGGTGTCAGTTATTGTATATAATCTGGACAGGAAAACCAGTGTTTCGCAAGTTGATATTTTGTTATCCGGTCTCATTGTTCCATCACTAAAGCCGGAAAGCAAACCTTTTGCCGCCAAGTCTTCCATGTATGTTTTGGCCCAGTGGCTAGTCAGGTCGGAATATGTTGTTGCAAAAGCTGGAACAGACAATGTTAATGTCAAGATAATAGCCAAAACAATAGAAATAGCTCTTTTTTTCATTGATATTCTATCCTCTCTTATGAAAATGTATCTACGGAAAAGTTTAGTTGACAGCTTTGCAGTATTGGTTTCTCATCTCATCGTGTTTATGTCTATTTCAAGAATCCAACAAATGCATCAGAATGCGTTTTAGATTGGCAAATTTTGTACTATATCTTATATTATATTTCATTTTATTTAAATAGTAAAGTAATATTATGTAAAGTAGCGATTAAGCGCAAATTATCCACAGAATTTTTGTATGACGATGTTCCTCCCAAAATGTTTCGGTCTTTATAATGATTGGAAGTGAAAAACGAAATGCTGTATTGACTGACATTTGAAATTCGACTAAAATAGACATATTATCACAAATACATTTAATAAAGAGGGGCTTGTATGTTTAAGGAATTTAAAGAATTCGCATTCAAGGGAAACGTAATTGACCTCGCCGTTGGCGTTATTATCGGCGGAGCATTCGGGAAAATTGTCACTTCGCTTGTTAACGATGTACTCATGCCGGCGATAGGCCTTCTTTTGGGCGGCGTCAGCTTCACGGATTTGAAGTATGTCATCACCCCTGCAGGCGTTGGTATTGAAGAAGCGGCGATTCGCTACGGCGCATTTATCCAGTCAATAGTTGACTTCCTAATCATAGCATTTTCTATTTTCCTGTTTGTTAAGCTTATTACTTTAAGAAAAAAGAAAGAGGCAGAGGCACTTCCTGCCGCACCGAGTGCGGATGTGGTTCTGCTTGAAGAAATCCGTGATTTGCTCAAAACAAAATAAGATGAAGTCTGTTGTCCTCAAACAAAGATGACAACAACCGCAAGAGAGCAGGGGCAGAACCAATTGGCTCTGCCCCTGCTCTCTTGCGTCAACTGCTGTGCCGGACGCAAAATTCGCTTATTTTATATAATTAGCTTCTCTTTTTATTTTTTCTGGATCCGATGAACACCGCTATACCGCATATTACCAACACCACTCCGCCATATGTGCAAAGTGCGTTAGCTATGCTTCCGCCAGTTTGGGGAAGGTAAAATGGTGTCGAAGGAGTGGGTGTTGGGGTTGTAGGGGGAGTAGGAGAAGGGCTCGGGCTGTCCGGCGGTTCAAGCGGGGGAGAGGGCGTGACCGAATTGAGCACAAGGATATTTTCAATCGAACCCGTCAATCTTCTATACTTGCCGTCCAAAATCTCTATTGCGCCCGTTGCGGAAATGGAAAACTCATTAGGTGACGAATCAAGCTCATATCCGGAGGGCGCAGTGGTTTCAATGAAGCGGTATTGCCCAAACGGGAGATTATTCACCCCTATCTGGCCGTAATCATTCGTTACAAGATTTGAAGCATACGTGCCCCAATAATAATTTCCAACGCTGTCTGACCCTGTTTCGGCTCCTGAAGGTAAGGATAACGACGATACGTAATATGTCTTGTTTTCCAGACGGAAAACCGCACCGGAAAGCACGGTTCCTTCGCTGTTTACCTTTTCAAGAATCACCGCTCCGTATTCATAAGAAGGAGGAGGTGGTGGAGGGGGAGGCGTCGGAGTAGGCTCGCTTTTGGGAAATGCAACTACATCATATACTAAGCCGGTTCCTGCACTGTTTGTCATTGGAACGGCAACTAAAAACGGATCGGATATGCTACTGGTTGTAACGATAGTATTCTGCACTACAAGGTAATAGCCTTGCGTAAGGTTTTCAAATATAACTTTGCCGAACGAATCTGTAGCCTTTGCTGTCCCGTTGATAGTATACGTTTTCGCATAAAGTGCCAGTTTATCTGCCGCAGCTTCAGTTAAGGAAGCCGTTGTCAGCTTTGTAAGGTCCACTCCGGAAAGCGAAAAATCGCTCGTCAGACTATATACACCCGAATTCAAGTTCGCTATCTTGTATACCGAAAATTCGATTCCGGAAACAGCGCCGTAAACATTTGACGCATTTATGGTGATAGTGCCTTCTGTTGCAGGCACTGCCAGAGTAGGCACAGACATGGAAAGCGCCAGCAAAACTATGCCAAAGACCGATATCCAAGTTTTAATTTTGTTTAACCGGACTTTCAAAGTATCACCACTCCTTCCTTGCCTAAGGCATGAATCATTTTGGGCGTTTAATCATCTTTATCACGGTCACAATAGACCACGTAGCGCTGAGTATGCTGTCCATAAGGGTTGCAGCTGATAAGCGTTACCATATCTCTGCCCTCCTGGATAAGCACCTTGTCGATATCATCTGGGGCTATGATTTTTATAGAAGTCACGCTGTAGGTAAGTGTTTCCCACGCATTGGTAATATAAACCTCGTCGCCGACTTCTATCTTATTGATATATAAGAACATGTTGCCGCGAGACCTTGTTCCGCGATGCGCGGCAATAACAACATTCGTGTTGTTTCCGCCGATAGGCAGGGAGGTCTGCGTAAGATGAACCGCACCCTTAGCCATGTTTGCTGAGCTCGCACCCAAATATATTCCCAGCTTAACATCTATTCGCGGGATTTCGATATATCCAAATAAATCATCGTCAATTCCGTATTCAGACAGGTCAAAACTGCTCACTTGATAGGAAAACGGGTCTACAAGATCCTTTTGACCGTTTGCGTATAGGTTTTGATTATATTCTTCGACCTTTTTAAAGAGCTCATCCAGCGGAGTTTTCTCTTTCTGCACATCGGTATCTGACGCGATTTGCGGAAGCTGCATTGCCTGAACGGTGGTTTCAAAGGATTTGATTGAAAGGTCGGTATATTGCTGATTGAGATAATTCGCAATATGCGGATAGGCAAACATAACAACACCGGTTAAAACCATAGCGGCGGCTACCGTCGTCCATATGTGGCGGCTCTTATTTCCGGATTTCTTCACTTTCTCGCCCTTCTCTTTCTCCTTGCTCTGATAAGCAACATTATGGGAAGAACGGCAATGATAATGAATATCGTCGGAACAACAAACACTTCGCTAACCAGTTGCATCGCAGTTTGATGATGAGTTTCAATGGGAACGTACTCAGTTCGCTCACCGCGAATCAGAAGCCTCTGTGTATTTATTCCATAAGGAGTACAGGTTACAAGTGTTACATAGTCTTTGCCTTCAACAATTGTCAAATCTTCGGTATCCTCTGGCTCAACCACCTTTATCTGATCAACCTTATATGCCAGAACCTCATTGAAAACATGGATATAAAATATATCACCGTTGACAAGCTGGTCAAGGTCCGTAAAAAGGGTTGCCGAAGGAAGTCCCCTGTGACCTGTCAGCACCGCGTGCGTGCTTACTCCTCCGACAGGAAGAGAGGTGTTTTTCAGATGCCCGACGCCCTTTTCCAGAACTGCCTCTGTGCTGCCGTAAAACATGGGAAGATAGACATCTATTTTCGGTATCTCAAGATAGCCCAGAGCTCCGTCAACGCTTAATAGACCATCGTAGCTTTCGTCAACATCTTCGTCATCAGTAAAAGGGTCCGATAAGACGGCGCTGTAAAGATTCTTGTTGTAGTCCTGCGCCGCCGTAAGCATCTTTGTTATTTCTTCGTCCGACAGATTGTCGACTGCCTTTTGGTAACTCGTAATCGTTGAGGTCTGCGTCAGCCTTGAAAGGATTTCGCTTGCAACGGGGTACAGGAGCACACAAAGACCGATTAAAAGAACACAGCCTATGGCGATGATGGGAAGATTTTTCTTCACTATCCTGTACCTTCCTTAAAGTGTTTTCCGTTTATCCCTTGGAGGACAGCAGGAGCTATCCTCCAAGGGGAAATTATTTAGCGTTCGTTTTCTGCTTTACGCTTTTTAGTATATACCAGAACCATGAAGATGCCGAGCAGTAATATTGCGATACCGCCAACGGTGAATATCGTTGTGCCGATTCCGCCGGTACCGGGAAGGGTAAAGCCCTTGGTATCTGTAATGCTGAGGCCCAAAATTCCCGTTGTAGCATCCGTCGTTACACCGTTTGTGCCCGACCATGTTGCTTTGAAAGTCAGCGCATCGGTGTTGCCAACCTTGTCCAAAATAATAGAAGCGTTGGGGATAGTCAATGCTGTACCGCCGCCTGCATTGGTGTTTGTGGCGGTTATAGTGAACTCAACCGGTGTGGCGTCAAGGTTGTAGCCTGTAGGAGCTACTGTTTCAGTAATTCTATACTTGCCCTGCTGCAATGTTGTAAATTCAATCTGTCCGCTAATATTTGTGGTCTGTTCAGTGCCAATTTGAGCCCAACTACCATTGATGTACTTTTCCAGCTTAAATGTAGCGTCTTGCAGTGTTGTATCGTCGTTGCCTTTCTTTGTTATAATCAGCTTTGCAGTATATGTAATGACCGTGTCAGATGTTGAGTATACGTCGGGGAATGTGCTGTAGGTCAGGGTAACGGTGTTGGGGTTGCCGGTGCTGCCGCGTTGAGCGTTGGCGTTAACCGTTGCGTTATAGGTAACAAGAAGCTTATAGCCTGCATTACCCCAAGTCTTGATATCATCGCTGTTGTTCAGCGTGAGTTTGAAGCCGGTAGTGCTCACATTACTCAATGAGTAGGTACCAGCGGTTGTTCCTGTGCCCGCGGTCAGTGTTTGTGTATAACCAGTACCCACAATCTTGACTACAGGGGTGGAGGTTGAGTTATAGGTAAGGCCTGTGCTGCAAGTATCGGTGATAAAATATGAAATAATATTTTGATAGGTCGGATAGGTGGGTATGCTGGATGTTGACTGATAGTAAACAATCTCGCCAATTGCTGCTGTGCTGGAATCATAAAGAAGGTTATTCTCAACTATTTTCTTTTCAATAGTAGCTTTTTCAGTTTTTACGTGTGCGATTACTGCAGGATTGCCTGAAGTTGAGTCCGGTATGCAAACAAGGATGGGCTTTGAAATGACGTAACCGTCAGTTGCGTTGTTAGCCGTCTCGATTACAAGATAGTAACCATATGGCAAACTTGTGAATATGCCGCTTACTGAGTTATAGGGTGCTGTCGCAGGGGCTACGGCCTTCAGCGCATAAGCCAAATTGGCAGGCTGCGTTCCTGTTAAGGCCGAAATGCTGGTCAGAATTTCGGCATCGGTGCCGTGGGCCTTACTTATCGAAGTAAGGTAAGCAACGATAGCGGGTTTGTACGTGGAGTTGAGCACCATGTTTGTGTAGACAGTTTCACTCGTACCGCCAGTTGTGGTTGTGCTTGAATCCCATGTAACAATCTGGTATCCGGCATACAGTGAAGAGTCCTTGACAACATTGTTGCCATCATTAATGGTAAGAGATCCGGTTGGCGTCGGTGTCACAGTTGCAAATGCGCCTGTCGGCAGCATTGTGAGGACAAGGATAAGCGAGAGCATAATCGGGATAAGTCTTTTTACAAGTTTCATAATTTTCACCCTTCGTAATTTCATTTTTTTTATTATGTAAAGTTTAATGTTCGCCAATGGTTGCCATTACTCACTCGGGCGGTTTCGCCTCCGTTTTCGCTTTCGCTCTTGTTTTTGTTTTCCGCGCTTTAGATAGATTATCATCAGTACGGCAGCCAGAAGGACGATTCCTCCTCCAACGCCGTAGAAGATATAAGTTCCGCTGCCGCCCGTCTCAGGGAGGACAAGTGCAAGCAGCGCCGTGTTAACAAACGTCCAAGTTTTGCTTTCTGAGGAGCCACTTGCACCCCAAAGGCAGCCATGAATTTCACCATGGCCGCTATAAACGTTTTTTGCGATAATTTTGCCGTTATATGTTGTGAAATTTTGAACAGTGGCATAAGGTGCAAGCATTATTCCAAACACATTGCCGGCATCAGTTATCACTCCATCATAAGCTACATATGTGCCGTCAGGCAGTATTTCATAGATATTGATAATAATTTTGCTTGCAATTTGTTCCCAGCCTCCTACAGACTTACCATTCACCACTAGCTTTGCATTGGCGCTGAAAATTAGTATGCTAGTGTTCGTCGCGTCTATATTAATCACCAGCATGTCGTTCGTGGTGAAGGTCAGCATATTGTTGATAGTAGGATGTGCTATCTGCGCCGCTGTATAGTTTTTCACCAATACCGAATCGTTGGTCATCGCCTGTGCCAGTTGCGTGGATAATGTCGCCATCTGTCCCAAGGTGCCGGTAATATCGGGCATTTCCGATACTGCAGCTTTCGAGACACCTTTATATTTAACTGTATAGATTGATCCTGTACCAACACCAACTTGGCTTCCGTCGGTTTGGTAATCCCCAACTGTACCATTTCCTACGACCAGCATGTTATTCCCATTGCTGTTTGTGTAGAAGGGAATAGTTCCATTTATACTATCGATATTCTTTATATATGACGTGTTGAAGCTTGACGCGGTTGTTACTTTCGTTCCGTTATCTATGCTCATCAGCTTGAAGCCGTCGATGGAGGATGTGCTTCCATTAGTGATAACATTTCCAGCACTATCCAGCTCTTGAACTGTGTAAAAATCGACAGAATCAGTGACAGAGAACGTAACAGTTCCGCTAGTATTAGGAGCAAGAACTAAGGATTTTTCGCTTCCTGATATTCTTGTGCCACTTTTATACAGCGCAAATGTAAATGTTTTTGCTGTGGAACTTGCAGAACCATTATATGTTTTATTCACCGTTATTGTATGCGCGGCGGGAGCACATCCATAATTATAATTATAATTATGGTTTGTGTTGCCGAAGCCCGCACCAATGCTTGCTTTGTTTACCGCGATGCTGCCTTCCATGTCTGTTGTTGATTGCGCGAAATAATCAGCAAAAACAGCGTACGGCTGAACGGGGGTTAACATACCATAGATATAAGACCTTGAATAGTCCGTTTTTTTCTTTGCTGTTATTGTCAATGTTCCGGCGCTGCTTGATATGGCAACACTTTTCGAAAATACAGTAACTGTATAGATATCTGCAATCGTCGAACCAAGTGTGTATTCGGTTATGCCGGCGTCGGTTTGATTATACGTGTAATTAGCAGCGCGCATAGCTATGGATTCATAAAGGACAGCCGTATAAGTTCCGTTATTAGTCAAGGGATATAACGTATTACCACTCTTAAAATCGCCATTTTGGTTATACAAACCTGTAATACTTGCCGTTACTTTTCCGCTGACAACATTAAGCGGTAAATTATATCTATAACCACTAGAATCTGTTACATTCAAATAATAGGTTCCTTTGGCGCTCGTATCAACAGTGGTTCCATTGGCTTGCATGAACTTCATCGTTACGTTGATTTTGGGACTTGTATTTGATACCACGCCCGTTACAACGAAAGTTGAAAAACTATCGGTTACGAACTTCACCGAATTTCCGGCACTGAGCTCGGAATCGGCTTGGGGGCTGACTTCTGCATTGGGTTCTGGGCTGACTTCCGCACTGGCTTCGGGTGTCGCTACAAAACCGGTGTTCAACAGGTCGACTGCTTGAGTAACATCCGTTACCTGAATGCCTGCGTCGGTTTCCTCGAGATGCAGAACCTTAATCTCGTCGGTAGCTTCCTCAGTAGCATCATCGAAGAGTTGATTTTTATATTGTATAGTCACGGTAACGTTTCCAAGTTCGGGCTCAATCTTGTTTCCGTCCGCCATGAAGTAAATGTCGTATGCTAAAAAGTCTGTTACAGTCTGATTGTCGGCCTCGACGTTTTTGTTAATCTTAGCTTCAACTTCGTCGTATTGTTTGCTGTCAGTCTCCGAGGTTATCGGAACAACGCAAAACTCCGCGTTAGCCGGAATAGCTTTCGCATCAGAAAGAACCGCAGTTACGATGATATCATCGTTTTCAAATGAATATTCGGTCTTCGCCGGGCTTTCTGAAGGACTAGCGCTTGGAGACGGGCTGACGCTTTCGGTCGGGCTTGGGCTGACGTTTCCTTCCGAACTTGGGCTGACGTTTCCGTCCGAACTTGGGCTGGCGTTTTCGTCCGAGCTTGGGCTGGCGTTTTCGTCCGAGCTTGGACTGACGTTTTCGTCCGAGCTTGGGCTGACGTTTTCGTCCGAGCTTGGGCTGACGTTTTCGTCCGAGCTTGGGCTTTCAGTCGGTGTAGCGGCAACTTCTTCGCCACTAACGGGAACTTCGGTAGTTAATTCCTGGGAATCAGTGGCAGACGTATCTGAATCTTCTGTAGCTGCATGCGGCAATACGACAAGAGACATAACAACGATGGTTGCCATCAGTGCGCATAACAGTATATATCCACCCTTGATTTTCCGTTTCTTCATTATGTCGTATCCCCCTTCTTCTCAAATTTCAGATATTTCAGCCGTTCACCATCTTGATTTCAAAAGTAACTTTACCCAACAACCTTTTTGTTTCTACCGCGCCAAAATCGCGCGAATCTGCTGCGACCTCGCGATTATCTCCCATTACGAAAACGCTGCCATCCGGAACAGTGTACGGGAATGTCACTCCGCCGTCTCTCACTTCCGTTTTTCCGATTATTGTGTCATTGTCTTGGATGACGTTATTAACCATAAGCTCGCCGGTTTTATCGTTTATGTCAACAACATCTCCCGCTACGGCAACCACTCGCTTAATCAAAAGCGTGCCCTCATCGGCCGGATAAAATATTACAATGTCATTTGTTGCGAATGCGTGGTTAAGTCGATAAAAAAGTGCAACGCTTCCATTAGTGAAATTTGGTTTCATGGAGTCACCTTGTACAACGGCAAGTCCCGTGACTACACTAAATAGAACGAATACGACTACCGCCGTTATAATGAGATCAATGAAAAGGCGGTTTCTGCTCTTTTTTTTGCGTTCTTTCAGAATACGCTCTTCAAAAAAGCTTAAAAATTCTTCATCCCTAACCTCAGGCGTTACGTTATCGTCTATCATATTCGCTAGCACACCCTGCCACCTTCCGAATAACCCGATTAGGTCTTTCGTATATTATCGTTCTAACAACATCTTCTTCGGACTTTGCCTCTGTTTCGAACTTGCTTGCCGGCTGCTCAATGCCGTCTACCAGCAAATCATCAAGCTCTGTAAGGATTTCGGACAAACTTGAACGAAGCTTAACCATGGAGCTGCTGTACTGCTGCTTGGCATCCGCAATTTTTGCAACGATCAATTCCTTCTGCTGCTTTTGTATGAAGCATTCATGTCTTGCGCTCTCGGCTTTCTCATTTGCCTTAGCGAGAATCTCCACAGCTTTTTGATTTGCAATAGCAATCGTTTCTGCGGCTTTATCGTCTGCCACGGCTATAGTCTCTTGTGCGTCTTTTGTTGCTTCTTCAATAAGCCTCTCTCTGGTACCTCTTACGGTCTCGGTAGCCTGAGTAAGCGCATTGATTCTGTTATCATATTCGTTTCTGTGCTTTTGCTCATCTTCAAGCTGGAATTCCAACTGCTGAATCTCCTTGTTTGCCGCTTCAAGTTCTTCCGCGGTCTTCTTCAGCTCGGCTTCAAGCTTTTCATTCTTCTCTTTGAGATTAACAATACCCTTCTGATATAGGGCAGAAAGTTCCTGCATAGATGTATACACGGATTCTTTATCAAAACCGCCAACAGCCGCTTTCTTTAATTTCATTCCATCGATATAAGCCTGAATATTGCTCATCTTAATCCCCCATTACAAATAAAAAATCCGGTCGTCAATGTCATCACATTTGCGACCGGACTACCATGACTTTTTAAAAAAAGCTTTAGGCTCCTAGCTTTGCGTCAGCGCTCTTTCAAACGCCTTGCCAATAATATTAATTTAATTCTACCCAAGCAGAAATTTTTTAAATATACAATAAAGCAAACAAAAAAATCCGGTCGTCAATGTCATCACATTTGCGACCGGACTACCATGACTTTTTAAAAAAGTTTTAGGCCCCTAGTTTTGCGCCAGCGCTCTTTCAAACGCCTTGCCCTGCTTATAAAATTAACAGCGACTTATTAGCCACTTAACTGCGACTTAACCAACGCTTAATATATTTTGATTATAGTTACCATTTTGAGCTTTGTCAAGAAGATTTTTGTGGACATTTTAGAAAAAAATTATTATGTAAACTATTGGTGTTGTTTGTCGAAAGATATTCGTTCACACTTACACCTCACGATATAAACTTTGGAATTTTGTTGCATATTATCGCGTAACTTAACGTCGTAAGCTATTTTACCAATTGTTTTCTTTCATATCGGTATTATAGTATCTTATTGCAAATTTATTTGAGGTTTATTCGCTTATGCACCAGCTGAAAGTAAAAAAAACCCTTCCACAGCTTACCAAAATCCGATACATATTTGAAAAAGATTGCCTTTACAAGAGAAAATTATTAATATCAGGCTTGACAAATGCAAAGGTACCTGTATAATTATTAATAAGGTACCTTTTTAATTTGCCAACAAATCTATTTGGATTGGAAATAAATGCGATGAGTAATAAAAACTCGAACCTGCTTGAGGAATTCTCGCAAGTTCAGAAGCTTTTATCAAAGTATCAACTTTGGTATTGCAGAAAATTCGGCCCATCGGGAGATCCTCACAGAGGACAGGGACGTGTGCTTGCAATACTTAACCTTCAGCCTGAGATAAGTCAAAAAGAATTAAGTTTTCTGTTGGATATGCGAAATCAGTCCTTGGGTGAGCTCCTTGGTAAGCTCGAAAAAAGCGGTGCAATAATTCGCGAACCCTCAGACGAGGATCGCAGAAGCATGAACATCAAGCTGACCGAAGTTGGGGCAAATCTTATTAAACAGGGCCACAAAAAGCCGGATGAAGTAAGCATGATATTTGACTGTCTGAGTGTTGAAGATCAGACGAAGCTGCATGAAATACTGGATTGTTTGTTTGGCGAGCTGGAAAAGCTTTTGGGTAATGACGAAGATTCGGCTAATGAAAAGGCAAAGGAAAAGGGCGGCCTTCATCATCGAAAGAGTGAAAATGGTACTATCTTTCAAAAAACGCCTTCCGATGACGAGCGGCGCGACAACAAACCGCGCCGATAAACACACCATGAAAAACAGAAAGAAGGGCTTTTAAAATGAGGCAGACATCGGAAATATGCACAACATTCATACCGTCAGAGCTAATTGATCATCTATGGAATATTGTCGATGTATACGACGAAAGCAAATATGTCTTCGTTTTATCTTCGCGGCGACTTGGTGATGGAATGGTGCAAGATATAAGAATTATCGCCGGCAACATTTCGACTCAGCATACCATCTTCGGCTATAAACCTGTAGACTTTACGATAATAGTCAGCCATAAAGGCGATGACTTGAGAATGTCATTGGTTCCGTCCGTTAAAGCAGCGCAGGAAATAAACAAATGGAAACGCAGACGGGCTATCTTTCTCTTTCGTAAGAGAATAAGTCCCGCACCGGCTCCCAACCATTTTCGTGTGCGCCGCGCCTAATAATAGGTCCATTAGCCAACACACTGTACGAATCCGGGGCAGTGATTTCCTAATTTTTATTGGTTTCGCAACGAAAAGCAACCCTAATAAAGCACTATTAATAACGTAAACGTACTAGCAAAGGTCAAAGCGAGTGTTTTGACCTTTGCTAGTATTTATATAGTGACTAAGAGACATGGTTTCTCTCCCCTACGCCGTCCATTTTTAAGTTGATTTTAAGTATAATTAAGGTATTCGGAATATTATTCTGATTTAGTAAATTATAGCAATTATGAATTTAACCTTAGGGAAGAAGTGGTGGAATGAAGCTGTTAAGTAAAAAACCAAAACAATTGGGAATAATCAAGTTCCTAAGTAAAATTAAGTTGTCTAAAAAAGGAACGGATAAAGGCGTTTCTGTTAGCTCCCCCGATTTCGATTCTAATCCAAAAAAGAAAAGCCACAAAAAGAAAATAATCATTATTGTTGCATGTGCCGTCGTGTTCATCGGGGCCGTAATCGGGATAACGGCAATAAGTGCCTCAAAAAGTTCAGGTAGTACCACTACTACATATACAACATCGGCGGTAACAAAGAGGGATATTTCCAACACTCTTAGCAGCAGCGGAACTCTTGCTGCCGCTCAATCTTATTCTGTCACGTCTCTTGTCTCGGGCGAGATTCTCAGTGCCGACTTTGAAAAAGGAGATACTGTAACCAAGGGACAAACATTATATCAGATTGACACGACGGATGCGGAAACAAGCATTGTGAGTGCGAAACTCAGTGTAGAAAGGGCTCAGCTCAGCTATAACAATGTTCTGAAAACCCAAAGCAACCTAAGCGTAGTGGCTCCCACAGCAGGAACCATTACTGCGCTTACTGTCGCTGTTGGCGATACCGTGCAGAGCGGATCGCAGATTGGCACTATCAAAAACAGCGCCACAATGAGTCTTTCTGTACCGTTTAACTCAGCGGATGTGGATTCATTATATGTAGGTGAATCCGCAACCGTAACTCTGGACAGCACCTTTGAAACGCTGAATGGTACAATCACAAAAATCGCCGGTTCGGAACAGGTTCTTTCGGGGAATATGCTGGTTAGATATGTTACCATTGATGTAAGCAATCCCGGTGGGATTACTGATTCGACTTCAGCCACGGCCGCTGTCGGAGATATAGCCTGCAACAGCAGTGCAACCTTTGCATACAAGAGTTCGCAGGCCATAACCGCCAAGGCTTCCGGCACCGTTGCCTCTATTCTTTACGATGAGGGTGATAACGTATCAAAAGGAACTGTTATTGTAAAACTTTCGAGCGATGACATTGCGAGTAATATCGCAAGCGCCAAATTTTCCCTTGAGGATGCTGAGAACTCATTGGCAGACAAAGAAAAAACTTTGGAAGATTACACCATTACTTCTCCCATTGACGGCACAATTATTTCAAAAGACTACAAGGCGGGTGACAACCTGGGCTCCAGTTCAGGCATCAGCAGTAGCAGCACCTCCCTATGCACTATCTATGATCTCAGCTATCTCACAATGGATATGAGTATAGACGAACTGGACATCAGCTCGGTTGCCGTAGGTCAGTCTGTAACCATTACCGCTGATGCGGTAAGCGGTAAAACTTATACCGGCACAGTAACAAGTATCAGTATAAAAGGCACAACTTCAAACGGTGTAACGGCTTACCCTGTTACTGTTCAGATAGCCGAAACTGATGGGCTCTTGCCGGGTATGAACGTGACATCTGAAATCGCTGTTAAATCCGTGACCAATGTGCTTAGCATACCCGTGGATGCGGTAACCCGCGGAAATCAGGTTCTCGTTCAAAAAGATTCAGCAGCATCCCCCGAAACGTCAGGAAGAGCCTTATCTGTTGGTTCTTCAGGTATACCCGACGGATTTGAATATGTTACGGTTACAATAGGCATAAACGATGATGACTACATTGAAGTTGACAGCGGTCTAAGCGAGGGTGACGTTGTAGCAGTAGTTACCATTAACACGGATACCGGCGGAACAACTACTACGGGACTCGGCGGGCTGACCAGAGGTACGGTCGGTGGCGGAGAAATGCCTTCCGGTGGCGGCGGGGGCGCTCCTTCCGGCGGCGGCGCGCCGATGGGAGGCTGAGCCTGATGGTACCTCTGATTGAGTTCAAAGACTTGTATAAAATATATTATATGGGCGAAAACGTTGTTCGGGCCGTGGACGGAATTTCCGTGCAAATCAACAAGGGAGAATTCGTTGCATTTGTCGGACAATCCGGTTCCGGAAAATCCACTTGCATGAACATTATTGGCTGTCTGGATGTCCCGACGCAGGGGCAATACCTTCTTAACGGCACGGATGTGGGCAGATTAAACGACAACAAGTTGGCGGAGATTCGCAACAAAATGCTGGGCTTCATCTTTCAGCAGTACAACCTTCTTCCAAAACTGACTGTTATGGAAAACGTGGAAGTATCACTTCTCTATGCAGGTGTCCCTAAGACACAGCGTATTGAGCGTGCAAAAAAGGCCTTGGACCGTGTTGGCTTATCCGATAAACTGGCCCATACTCCGTCTCAACTCTCCGGCGGTCAGCAGCAGCGCGTATCCATCGCAAGGGCGCTGGCAGGAAATCCTTCTGTTATTTTGGCTGATGAGCCGACCGGAGCTTTAGATTCAAGAACAGGCCGTGATGTGCTTCACCTTCTTCAAGAATTAAACCGCGAGGGAAACACCATTGTTCTCATTACGCACGACAACTCAATCGCCGCTACGGCTCCCAGGATTATTCAACTTGCGGACGGAAAAATCATCTATGACGGGCCAAGCGGGTTCAAGGGTTCTGTTGTCCAGACGGCGGAAGAGGAGGTTCAGGCTAAATGAATTTCTTTCAGTCTTTTAAACTTGCTATCCAAAGCATAATGAAAAGCAAGGTTCGCGCCTTTCTCACCATGCTTGGTATCATCATCGGTGTCGGCGCTGTTACAGTTATCGTCGGGATGGGCAACGGCATGGAAAACTACATTTCCAGCAGCTTTGAAAGTATGGGTACAAACCTGATAACCGTAAACATTCAGGGCAGAGGGACCTCCCGAAGCGTTGATGTGGATGATATGTACGCGCTCGTCAAGGATAATCTTGATGTGCTCGCCTATGTATCCCCGACGGTATCGGTAAGTGCTACCGTCAAGATAGGCAGCGAGGAGCCAGACTCCACAACCGTTACAGGTGTCGGTGAAGACTACGGTGCCATAAAAAGATACAGCATCTCGAACGGGCGATTCCTTCAGTATATTGACATACTTCGTCGTCAATATGTCTGTGTAGTCGGAAGCTATATAGCCAGCAATTATTACAGCGGTAATGCTATCGGACAGACGCTTAAAATCAACGGAAACGCCTTTACAATTGTCGGAGTACTGAATGAGGAAGACGACAGCACCTCAGGAAGCACGGATGACGCCATATATATTCCATATTCCAACGCTGCAAAAATGAGCTGGGCGGGTACGATTTCCAACTACTCCTTCAGCGGTGCTGATGAGGAAAATATTGACGGTGCAGTTACTCTCATTGAAAACTCATTATACAAAGTATATGAGAGTGAAGATTATTATACTGTGACCAGTATGACCTCAATGCTGGACAACATGACTTCAATTATAAACATTGTGGTTATGGTCTTAGGCGCAATCGCCGCCATATCCCTCGTAGTCGGCGGTATAGGGATTATGAACATCATGCTTGTTTCCGTTACGGAGCGCACACGGGAAATCGGCATTCGTAAATCTTTGGGCGCAAAGCAGAAAGACATCATGCAGCAGTTTGTTATCGAAGCCGCGACCACAAGCGCCTTGGGCGGCATCAGCGGAATCGGGGTAGGCTATTTGCTGTCATCAATTGCATCTAAGGTTATCACCACACTGATGTCAACCGAAATATCCGTCTCACCTTCGATTGGTGCGGTGCTCGGAGCTTTCTCTGTATCTGTCGCAATAGGCATAATTTTCGGCTATCTGCCTGCCAGAAAAGCAGCTAGGCTCAATCCCATTGACGCTTTGCGTTACGATTAATGTGATGGCCTAATATTAAAAGACGCGGCTCCTTATCTGCAGCAACAGACGTCCGGATTGACCGCGCAAGCGGAAATCCGGACGTCTGTTGCTGTTGTGTCTCAATTTTATTAAAACCATTTTTTTATTTTGAAAATTACAAAGCTCGCGATAACGACCAAGACGCTCAGGATAATCACAAAGGGATAGCCAAAGCTCCAGTCGAATTCTGGCACTTGCAGATTCATTCCATACCAGCCGACAAGCAGCGTCAGCGGCAAAAATATTGAGGTAATTACCGTAAAGACCTTCATTATCTGGTTCTGCTCAATGTCGACCTGCGCCTGATAAGCCTCTCGTACCTGTGTGATATATTCGCGAAGATGCACAACGGAATTTAACAGGTAGTCCATACGTTTGTCAAGCGAAACAAACCTTTTTTGGAGCTCATCGGAAAAAGCCTTGTTTGCGTTTTCAGTGAGCTCCTCTGTAATAAGGGCAAGTTGCTCGTAATAACGCTTCATTTTTAAAAGCTCGCGTCGCATTCCGATAATGACTGTCGAATCGTCCGAGTTCGATCTTTTTTCGGTAATAAGGCTGTCCTCAAGGTCGGTAATCAGATCTTCTGTCTTCTCAAGCTCATACACATCGTTAGCCGTCAAGGCGTGGAAAAACTGGAGAAGCTGACTTTGGTTATCCGCTTTCCCGTCTATGTCGCTCATCAGCTCAATACAGCGCTTATTATCGCTAATAAAGACGAAATCTTCCGCACCACAGTAAATACAGACCCTATCGTCCTTTTTTGAAGGATTTTTAATATCGCAGTAATATAAGGCAATCAGTAGCGCTCCGTCCTGAAGCGAAACACAAATATGTCGATTGGCAAGAAGTCGAGCATAAACATCAAATCCCACATAGTCAAGCAGCAATCTGACATCTTTCATCTCAAGCATTTTTCGCATAATTAACCCCCTAATAATTTCTGTGGCAGTTTTTATCAGAAATTCTATTACGCACATTATAGCACAAATCGATAAAATCAATCAATCCAATTAACCCTGCGACGCATACTGCTACGCGCCATTAGTATAATTCCGCGCTTCAGACCTCTAGCGGCCACGTAACATTTCAGGCAAAAGTCAGTTGCGTTTTTATTTGCAATGCAATATAATAAAAAGGAATTTACATTTGCATAATATTTCCGTTTTGTATAGTAGTACTCCGTTTTTATACATGCGGATCAGTCGGGAGAATAAAGATATATGTTCAACCCTACATGTAGCACCCACAACAATAATAATCGAAAAGGTTTTACATTGATTGAACTTATTGTTGTAATTGCAATTTTGGGAATACTGGCGGCAATCGCTGTTCCCAATTACCTGCAATATGTCAATTCCGCCCGTATAGCCCACGATACAACAACTGTTAAAACACTTAATGACGCGACCGTTTTGTATGCAACCGACCGCGAAAAATTGACGACAACTGTGTTTTTTGGAGTATCTTCGGATAGCGACAAAATGGAGCTTCTTGTAGATGGCGGTTATATTAAGGCAATTCCCACACCGAAGCAGGCTAACACGGTTTTCCTTTTTTCTCAGGCTACCGGTCTTTGGTCAATCTCGACCGATGTGCTCTTTTACAGTAATTTTTCTTCGCTGTCAGACATAAATCCGCTGTCAGGAAAATGGGGCATTGTCAATGGCAGCCTCACATCTACTCAAACTGGCGAAAACAGGGCGCTTTTTGCAAATACCGATGGGACAGATTACAACATAAAAATCAACGCAACTCTCTCATCTCCACGGACAAGTCAGAGCGGCTACGGCGTTTATTACAGAGCAACGAGCAACTCTAATGACAGCTTAAACATCAGTGGTTACTGTTTCCAGTTCGATGCCGGTTACCAAAATGGTTCTTTTCTGGTCAGAAAAGTGACAAATGGGAATGAGCAGAAAATTGCGGCAAGCGTATCCATGTCCTCAATAATTGGCAGCAGCTTTAATATTAATGCGCCTCATTCCATCGAAATCGAAGTAATAGGAACCCAGCATATAATTAAGGTGGATGGGGTCAAGGTTCTTGATTTTACTGATGATACATTTAAGGCAGGCAGCGTCGGTCTTAGGACATGGAGCACTTCGAAGGCCGAGTTCAGCGAGGCAACCGTTACTAAACTCAATTAGTCAGATCATCCATAAGCAGTCATTGTCATCCATATATACTTATTTCATGAAGCGCTATGGTGATTTGATAGGCAGCACACAATTTTATCGGAGGATATACAAAAATGATAAACATAGACGAAACAATCAAGAATCTAAACTCGCGCGGATTTGACACCAGCTTTTTTGAAAACGGCAAGGATGCTGTGGATTATCTCGCCTCTCAGCTAAAAAACGAGACTATCGGCTTTGGCGGCAGCAAGACAATTGAGGCTCTCGGACTTTACGAGCGCCTATGTGAAAACAACAGTGTGTTTTCTCACTGGTATCAGGGATATGGCGAAGCGCAAAAAAACGCCGTCGGCGCTGAGGTTTACATAACCAGCGCTAACGCTGTCGCCCAAACGGGTGAAATAATCAACATTGATGGGTCGGGCAACAGGGTTGCGAGCACTCTATACGGCAAGAAGAAGGTTTACATAATAATTGGGGTAAACAAAATTGCCGAGGACTATGACAAGGCACTTGGCGCGCAAGGAACATAGCCTCCCCTCTCAACGCAAGACGTCTAAACAAAAACACGCCCTGTGTAAAAGGCGAGCTCAAGTGCTATGACTGCAAAAGCCCAGAGCGAATTTGCAGGGGCTTGGTCGTTCTGTGGAACAAAATGAGCGGCATGGAAAAGGTTGAAATCATCATAATCAACGAGGAGCTTGGCTATTAATCTGCACACAAATCAACAATTTTACTAGGGCGTACATCCTTCGATTACCGTGGGATGTCCGCCCTTTATTAAGCGCGAATCGCGCTATGAGTATGCTAATATTATGCTTTTGCCCCGAATTTTAGTTTGTACAAATCGATAGCTTTTTGTATCGACCTTACTGCTTCGTCACGATGCTTGACTTCCTCAACGCTGGTTTCTTTGCCTTCAAGCATTTTGTACACGGAAAAGAAGTGTATTATTTCGTCAAATATATGCTTAGGCAAATCGTCAATATCATTATAGGAGTTAAACATAGGATCGGCAAACGGAATCGCTATGATTTTCTCATCACGTTTGTCATTGTCAATCATCATTATCATTCCGATGGGGTAACACCTTACGGTCACCAGCGGATCTATCGCTTCGCTGCAAAAAACCAGAACATCTAGCGGATCGTCATCATCCGCATAGGTACGTGGAATAAACCCGTAATTTGATGGGTAATGGGTCGAGGTATACAGCACACGGTCAAGTATCAGAAATCCCGTCTGTTTGTCCAACTCATATTTTTTCTTGCTTCCTTTTTCGATCTCAATAACTGCAATAAAATCCTCGGGATTTATTCTTTCCGGACTCATATCGTGCCAAATATTACTCATTTTGCTCTCCCTATCAAATCAACTGTTTCCGATAATTATACTCTCAATAATATCTGCGGCATTCTCGCAGGTATCGCAGCATTTTTCAAAGAACTCATATATCTCACGCCATGCGATAATTTCAAGAGGATCAGTTGGAGTGGTGTGAAGTCTCCTCATGCACTCAACATACAAATCATCACCAGTTCTTCGAGGCGGTTAATCTCAATAATGTGTTCGCTAAGCTTCTTGGATTTTTTGAAATTGTGGAATTCTCCGAGCATATCCTTCATTGCCTCGCAGCAGCGGATAACAATATCTATAAATTTGAGACTGTCCGGGCGAATCTGCGTAACATTGTTGATGTATATGCGGATAAGAATATCCTCAATTGAATCGGTTATATCGTCGATGAGCTGCCTCAGCTTTAGTATGTCTTCTCTTTCGATAGGCGTCATAAACGCGCGGACAATAACAGCTGTCATTTCGTGTCTTTTGTCATCGTCCTTATGCCCTATATCATGAAGTCTAACTCTCATCTCTGGAAGAGTATCAATGCTGAAATTGCTTAGAACTTCCTTCAGCATATTCGCCGCTTCACAGGACACTTCGGCGCTCTCAACAAAATTATTAAAGTAAAATCTATCACTATTCTTTGACATAATCCAAAAATATATAAACTTATTGAAAGCACCAAAAGGCAAAATTATGCAGCTATAATACCTATCTATTTTTCGCCGTTATCCCTGTTTGGATGGTTTCTTTCGTACCATTTCTTTAAATAAATAATGCAAACAATTGCCGTCGCGGCTAAAAGAAGTACAATTGCGACAGTCGAAAACCAGCCAATATATTTGAGGCTCTGCTCCCATGCGCTTCCTGCCAGCGCTCCGATAAAGACCAGAACGGTATTCCAAACAGCGGTTCCGAGTATTGTTAGGGCGAAAAACGAGAGCGGTTTCATCTTAGCCATTCCTGCAGGAATGGAAATCAAGCTGCGCACAAGCGGAATACATCTGCAAATCAGAACAGCCTTGTATTCGTATCGTTTAAACCACAACTCCGCTCTTAAAACATCATCGGGCTTAAGATGAATTGCTCTCCCGAATTTGCCGGAAACCAGCTTCTTGATTCGCTCTCTGCTCAGAATCCTTCCAAGTCCATACAGAACAGCCGCGCCAAGTGTTGCTCCGAGAGTTGCAAAAAGAATTACAAGCGGAATGCTCATGTTGGCCTGCGTCGTCAAAAAGCCGCCGAAGACCAGAACGACTTCGGAGGGTATGGGAGGAAATATATTTTCAACGAATATCAGCAGCATAATGCCGATATAACCGTAGTCATTTATAAATTGAATCAAAGTGTTTTGCATGTCGGTCGATACTCCTTTACCGTAGCTGAGTTTTTACTGAAAGTAATTTTATCATATTATTGGTAAAAAGAATACATAGAAACAAATTTTAATGACTTTATATAAATATACCCTGTTTACCTTAAATTAACTTGTTAAACTTTGTTCTTTTCCAATACTGCTTTTGTTTGATAAAAACGGCGAAAGGGACGGTGCTATTATGCGCCGTCCCTTTTTGTTTGGTAACAGAGAAGTACCGCTTGAAAATCATATCAATCGGAAAAAATCAGTGGTTAAAAAATCTTGAAAGAAAATCTTTGGTTTCCTGTTTTTCGGGATTTCCGAAAATCTGCTCCGGAGGTCCCTCCTCGCAGATGATACCGTCCTTCATGAAAACCGCGCGGCTTGAAACATCGCGGGCAAAGGCCATCTCGTGTGTAACGACGATCATGGTAAGCCCCTCGCTGACAAGCGTTTTCATAACATCGAGGACTTCTCCAACCATCTGTGGGTCAAGCGCGGACGTCGGCTCATCGAAAAGCAGAACCTCTGGCTCCATAGCAAGAGCTCTGGCAATTGCAACGCGCTGCTTTTGTCCTCCGGAAATTTGGCGCGGCTTTGCGTTTATATAGGGTGCCATTCCGACCTTCTCCAGATATTCTTTTGCGGTCTTTTCAGCAGCTTCGCGATTCCTATGCAAGACCTTGCGCTGCCCTATCATACAGTTTTCCAAAACCGAAAGGTTGGAAAAAAGATTGAAGTTCTGAAAGACCATGCCGACCTTTGCGCGATATGAAGGAATACTGAAACCCCTTGTGGTTATGTCTTTGTCGTGAAATACAATTTTCCCCGAGGTCGGAGTTTCAAGCATATTGATGCATCTCAGAAGCGTCGATTTGCCAGAACCTGAGACCCCGATTACGCAAGTTACATCGCCTACATTTACCGAGAAATCGATGTCGCGCAGGACGACGTTATTGCCAAAGGATTTTGAAAGATGACTGACCTGTAAAATCTTCTCATCCATATCAGCGTTCCCCCTTCTTCTGGTCGTTTTTCTTCGCGACCGGATAATTATAGGTTCCGGCTGTCATCGTCAGATGGTCTACCTGCACAAGGCTGTAGCTGTCGTCGCCATCCATCTTCTTTTCGACATAACGCAGAATGATAGAACAAATAACCGTCATAAGCAGGTAGCCTATCATCTCAATAGTTGCCGCTGGGAAATACATATTTGTCGTACCTACGATAGCTCTGAACTCGGCAAAGAACTCAGTAAATCCTATTATAAATAATATTGAGGTATCTTTAATATTGATAATCAGATTGTTTCCGATTTGCGGCATGATATTTCGCAGGGCCTGTGGCAAGACTATATAAAACATGGTCTGGAAATGTCTCATTCCAATAGACTTTGCTCCCTCGGTTTGACCGAGGTCAACGGAGAGGATGCCGCCACGTACTGATTCAGCCATATAAGCGCCGGTGTTTATCGAAACAATAACGAACGCGGCTAATAATTTGCTGGTGAATCTCGCATCGCCACCGGTAATATAGGGCAATCCGTAGTAGATGAAAACTGCCTGGAGTATCATCGGAGTACCGCGGAAAACCTCGACATAGATTCGGATGATAACGCGCAGAAGCTTAAGAAAAAATTTCTTAACGGGGTTGTCCGTCTTTGTGCTGGGTATAGTCTGTAAAATACCGCAGAGCAAGCCTATAAGGCAACCGACCGCCGTTCCCAAGAGGGCGAGAACGATGGTTTTTTCCATGCCGTTAAGGAAAAGACGATGGTATTCAGTCCAAAGCTTAACAATGTCACTACCCATAATAATCAGCTTTGCTTCCTTTCTGTAAGCGCTTGAGAAAAAGCGATGATAGGAGTCGATAAGCTCGGCCCCTATCGCATAAAGTTATGTTGTTCAGCCTTCGGTCATGGGCTGGATCTTAATAGCGTCAGCCATAGTTTTGTTGAAATCGTCGGCGGTCATAGTGCTGAGCACCTTATTTAGTGCGTCCTTCAGAACCGTGTTGTCCTTCTTAAGGCCGATGCCAATATCGATTTCCTCGTCAGAAACCTGGAAATCCTCGCCAGAGTCCTTGAAGTTGAGAATCTTCATATCAGGATAAGCCGCAACAGCCGCCTGAGCTGTGGGCATATCGGTGCAGACGAAGTCGACCATGCCGCTTTCGAGAGCCATAAGCATTGCAGGAGCATTTTCGGATGCCGAATCAATCTTGGCGCCCTTTATCTGAGGCAGGCAGGTATCATACCATACTGTGCCGAGCTGGCTTGTGCAGCTGCCGCCGGCTAGATCTGAAATCTTTGTCGCGTTTGCAAACTTGCTGTCGCTCTTTGTGAGGCAGACGATCGAAGCGTAGAGGTATGGGCCCGCAAAATCGATCTGCTCCATACGCTTAGCAGTCATAGACTGACCTGCTATGATAGCGTCAATTTCTCCGGTCTGAACAGCTGGAATAAGAGAATCCCACTCGAGACGCTCGACTTCGAGTTCCCAGCCATTAGCTTCGCAGAGTTTCTTTGCCATCATGACATCATAACCGTTGGCATATTCACCCGCTGTGGAGTTTTTAATTGGCACGGCACCGTTGGAATCGTCAGTCTGTGTCCAGTTATAGGGTGCGTATGCGCACTCCATAGCTACTGTGAGAATTCCGTCTTCGACCCCCGAGGCAACGGAGGCGGCAGGAGACGCAGATGCATCAGCGGATGCCTCTGGCGATGTGCTGGCAGCAGGAGTCGCGGTCCCGCATGCGCAAAGGATGACAAGCATCATTAATGCGAGCAAAAGTGCAGTAATCTTTTTCATAAGTATTTTCCTTCCTCATTGTTGTTTTATTTTATTCAACAAAAAAACCATGAATTCTTCACAAAAATGAAAAACTCATGGTCATACATAAACGAGTAAAGAATGTATACAAGACAGTTTAGCCGCCTTTAACCAATGATAGCTCCCCACTTTCGTGACAGTCTGCGACATATTCTCCCGCAGCCCAACACCTTCCGCACAACATTGTGCTTCCAACGCTTCGGCGATGACCCCTTTCACCTGCGGCAACAACCGCCTGCTACTGATAATCCTCGCGCCTCCATCATTTTTTTGATAAAACCTAAAGGTTCTATATATTAATGTAAGTTTAACACAGAAAAAGCTGTTGTCAAGTAACGCAGCGGACAAATATGCAGAAGATAGTTTGGTAATATTGAAATTCAAGCAAGAAAGCGAGTTTCAAATCCCGTAATAGTCACTATTTGGAATCCGGCAGAAAACCCATCCGTTTATCGAGTCAAGTCCTCTTTCAGTGATTCCGCGAGCTCAATAATTTTACTCTCAATAATTCTGATTACGTCCAAGAATTCACTGTCGCTTTTGCCGCTGGGGTCTATTAGTCCCCAATCCTCGCGACGTTTTGATGGCAGGTACGGGCACGCAACTCCGCAGCCCATAGTTACGACGACATCAATAGGCGGCAAGTCTGAAAGCAGCTTTGCGTGCTGAGTAAGCTCCATATCAACGCCGTAGAGCTGCTTGATAAGGCGCACCGCATCTGCGTTAATGCTCTCTTTCGGTTCCGTTCCCGCAGAGTAGCTTTCAAACACCTCGGAGACCAAATGTTTTCCGAGAGCCTCGGCAATTTGGCTTCGGCATGAATTGTGTGTACAAATAAAAGCAACTTTTGGTTTGCTCATATAGAACCTCCCTGTCTAATTTCCAACATTGAAAATTGGCATCATCAATTGAAATTACGTGATTATTTCGATTTCAAAATACGCCGTTAAAGTCCAAGATAAAACATATAGAAACCAATCAGCAAAATGAGTATCCCCATAGAAATTCGCAGTATCCTGCTCAGTTTCCCGTAGCTCTCACTCGATGAGAGCTTCTGCACTAAGCCTATCGAGGTTCCGACTGTCACCGCCAAAATCCCATGACCAATAGAATAGAACAGCAGCAACACTATTCCCCACAGGATATTCCCCTTGCCCGCGACTATAGCGAGAAGCGCAATCAGCACCGGCGTAGAGCAGGGCGAGGAAAAAATTCCGCCAAGTATTCCCGCTAATAATGCTCCGGCGTAGCCCTTCTTTGTATTCTTTGAAATGAGATAGCTTGATGGAATTATTTCGAATATCTCCCAAGTCTGCAAAGCCATAAGCACCATAAGAACGCCAAGAACGATATACCACCATGAACTCGCCGCTCCTAGAAGCTTTCCCGCAAACGACGCAATTACGCCTAGTACCGTAAATGTTACGGCAGTTCCAACCGCGAAGGTTAATGACAGGCGAAAGGCCATTTTTGCATCTCGCTGTCCTGTTCCTCCCACATATCCTATTACTAGCGGAATGCTGGAAAGCGAGCAGGGCAAAAACGAGGCTAGCATTCCGGCAAGAAGTGCAATAATCGGCGCAAGCCAAAAGTTTTCTGTTATGTGAGCTGAAAGGCTCTCCAAAATGCTGGTCATCCGCTTACTCCCATATCGGCGAGAATTGCACGCAATTGGTCTGCGGTTAAGCCTCCCTGATGAACCGTGAATTCAGTTTCGCCGCTGTCCGCTTTAGGATACTCGATGAAGTCAACATCAATATTGTCACTTGGCACATACGGCGTTCCATCGGCGTTTATGAACACCTGCGTAGGAATAACCTGAACCGGAAATTTGCTAGCAATGTCTCCGTATTTGTCCGTATCGACATACTTAATGATAGCCTTATTGAGCATTTCTTCGTGCATGGCATCTAAAATCGGCGCAAAATTCTGACAGGGACCGCACCAGTCCGCGCCGAAGTCGATAATAATCGGCAAACCGTAGGCAGTAAGCTTTTCCAAATCAAGCGTCTCCGCATTAAGCGCAAAATCGGCTTCATTCTCCGGAGAGGTCAAGGCTTCCCCATCTGATTCCGTAGGAACAACGGGTTCTGACGGGGTTTTGTCATAGTTTTTGTAAATCCATATACCGGCAATAAATAGAACAATCAGAGTCGGTACAATAATTTGAAGTATTTTTCTTTTATTTGTTTTCATGGTTCACGTATAATGAAAACCATCTCGAAAGGGGTGGTTTTCATTATATCTCCTTTCCTAAAAATGTTATGTGGCAGGAGTAGCTACCTGCGATATAATCAGCACAAGCACTGTGGATTTGTTTCTATATCATTACAGCTTGACTGTTCGGAGGTGACTCAAACCACAGTGACTTGTCTGAATTGGTAATTAGTTAGTTAACGCTGGACGTTTCAATTTTCGTGAGTACATAGACAAGCCATCTGTGGAAACAGCAGTGCAAAATTAAAAAGGAGGATACCATGTACTTTGTAGGAATCGACATTTCGAAATTCAAGCACGACTGCGCCGTCATAGACGACCTTGGCGATGTTGTCACACCCTCCTGGTCGTTTAGAAACGATTGCGAGGGATTTTCTTTATTGGCAGATTTGCTGACGAACTTGGGCGAAGACATAAAAATAGGGTTTGAATCTACCGGTCATTATGGGCAAAATCTAAAGCTATTTCTCGAATCCAACAACTTTACTTTCATGGAATTTAATCCGATTCTAATTTCTCGATTTGTTAGCAGCAAATCGCTTAGAAAAACGAAAACCGATTCCATTGACGCGCTTCTAATCGCCCAATATTTGATGACGGTAGAGTGCAAACCCTATCCGGCATCATTTTACCACATGGATAAGCTGAAGTCATTGACAAGATTTCGTGACAGCCTTGTTCGGCAGCGAAGCCGGCAGTTAGTTGAACTGACAAATGTTCTTGACAAGGTATTTCCTGAATTCAAGCCTTTTTTCAAACACAGATTCTCCGTTACCGCCCTATATATCCTGTCAAATTACACCATGCCCGAGAAAATTGCCAACATGAACGCTCGCTCTTATGAAATCATTCGCAAGCTTTCGCGCGGAAAATTCACTATGAGCGCCTTCATTCAGCTCAAGACGCTGGCAAAGAACACTGTCGGACAGTCGGACGATTACTTGTTACAGGAGATAGACGTGCTTCTGGAGCTTTACAATCAGTTAGACTCCAAAATTCAGGAGATTGAGGAACAGGTAGTTGCGTGCATTAGGGGAATCAATCCACCCATGCTGTCCATTCCTGGCATCGGTGCGTTATCTGCCGCCATCATCCTCTCCGAATACGGTGACTTCAGCAAATACGACAACCCTGCTAAGTTGCTTTCCTTTGCGGGTTTGGACCCGGGATACTTCCAATCAGGGCAGTCCGAACACACTGGGCACATGGTAAAACACGGCTCGTCGCATCTTCGCTACGCTCTAATGAACTGCTGCCTGCCATTGACCTCCAACGAGCCTGTCTTTGCTGAGTACTATGCTAAAAAGCGTGCCGAAGGCAAGCCTCACTGTGTTGCTATGTCACATGTCGCCAAGAAGCTGTTGCGTGTTATTTACACGCTTCAGACCACGAACGTTACTTACGATCCTAATCTAATCCGCTAATTTATGCTTTGATTTTTTGAGTCCTTGTAAGAGGGCTTGGTTTGGTGCACCCTTTTTTGCCGCATAAGTTTTTGCATTAAGGGGTTGACTTTTTATAGTTAGTCACCTCCTCAGAAACTTCTAAGCTCATTATTCATTAAGCGGAAGTGTCAAACAGAATGCTTGTTTCCTGCTCATTGCTGTCGTTTAACAGTTGAATTACTTATTACAAAAACAATATGTGATTCAAAGGGTTTTGTCAATGACTATGTCACACTCAGGCACTTAATCAACGCCCCTCTAATATTGCATATTTGTGTTTATTGCTTTTCGTTCTGTTTGGAATTATAATAGCCGAAAGGACACGCATCAAAGGTGTAGCGTTACTCCGGAGCTTGCGCTTCGAACTGGCGGTCGGTATTCCGAGAAGGAAGCTGTTGCTACAATTGCCGGCTCTGTGCTTCGGTCCAAGGCTACTGCTGTACTCAGCCTCTCCGCCACCTCACGCTGTCGCCTGTAATATGTAGATTTTTTGATTCCATTTGTCTCGCACCACGCAGTTACCGTCATGCCACTTTCCCGTAATTGACGAACATGTTCCCCACTCGTTCAGTCGTATTTCTCACTTTATTCTCTGTACACCCATGAAAACACTCCATCCTGTGCGCTGTACTTTCCTGCACTTTCCGGTAGTTCACTGAAATGCAGTTTGCTTCAGCTTATTCATGGAACCATTCTCCCACTATCTACTTCCGTTTAACATGTGGCGCTAGATTTTACGCTTACCACTGGGACGTTCTATTCATGTTAGAACACCCCTTGAGCCTGTTGGGAAAGAACCATGTAACACATAAGAGGAGCTGTCTTGCAAAACAGCTCCTCTTATGTGTTATTCGTATTTCATTATTTCACTTGTCTGTTTGACAGGGTTTAGTTCATTTAGCCGGACTTTTTATTATTCTATAATTCAAACGGTGGGTGCTTTTCAGCTTTCGCTTCCGTTGTACTGTCTGACTTTTTCGGATTGTTCCAACGCTGCCTTTACAAATCCCAAGAAAAGCGGGTGTGCCCTGTTTGGACGGCTCTTGAATTCGGGGTGATACTGGACGCCCACAAAAAAGTCGTTTTCGGGAAGCTCAATAGTTTCCACTATTCTCTTGTCGGGAGAAGTTCCGCCGATTACAAGACCTTTTTCAATCATGAGCTCTCTGTAATCGTTGTTGAATTCGTAACGGTGACGGTGTCTTTCATGAATCAGCTCGGAGTTGTAGCATTTGCTCAAAACCGAACCGGGCACAATCTGGCAGGGATACGAGCCGAGACGCATTGTTCCGCCCTTGTCCATTTCATCGTTCTGATCCGGCATAAAGTCGATTACCTTATACTTTGTATCATTATCGAATTCGCCGGAGTTTGCGCCCTTTAAGCCGCAGACATTGCGGGCAAACTCGATG
>Ga0209125_1000426_pt1 | contig 56327 bp, 59 predicted proteins | sample BarGraIncub1131A_FD_184503 | JGI IMG/M metagenome (GOLD analysis project Ga0209125, IMG submission 184503) | Arctic peat soil microbial communities from Barrow, Alaska - Barrow Graham LP Incubations 11-31A (SPAdes) (version 2) | ecosystem: Environmental > Terrestrial > Soil > Wetlands > Peat... | reverse complement strand
CGTTTTTTTGACCAACAACTTTGAGCACGAAGCGTTTATAATTGCACAATTATACAAAGAACGTTGGAAGATTGAACTATTTTTCAAATGGATCAAACAACATCTTCGAATTAAAAATTTCTATGGCACCAGCAGTAATGCAGTATTCAGTCAAATCTGGATTGCCATCTGCTCTTACTTGCTGGTCGCAATTGTCAAGAAAAAGCTAAAAATTGGATATAGTCTCTACACTTTATTACAGATTTTTAGCCTATCTCTATTTGAGAAAGTATCTATAAATGAACTGTTTACAAACAATAACTACAATTTATCCGTGTTAGAAGATCCTAATCAATTGAAATTGTTTGACTTATAACCGGACAGTAGTGATATTATTTTATTACTTAATAGTGGAATATAGATTGAGATTTTAAAATTTTAAACCCGCTTCTCAAGTAAAGTCTACATGCTTCTATATTTTCTTGTTGAGTAATAACTGACATCTTATTGCAATTATTAGATTTAAACCAATTTTCAGCGGCAATTAATAATCCCCTTCCTATACCTATTCCTCTAAAATTCTTGTCAACAGCAATCAAACCAATAGTTCCAATTTTTTTATTCTTTTTTAATGTGACAAAACCAGTTATTTCAGTATTATAGTATGATACTAATAATTCATCAGCTAATTCTCCATTAACTGATTTTTCAATCCAAAGTCGGTATAAATCAATAAAGCGCGAAGTCAATCGTATGTCTTTCATAAAACGACTTTTATGTCCGCTTTCGATTGCTAATTCTAAAAGTTTTGGTGTTACATCCCCGTTATATTTTTCAATCCTAAGCATGGTTTCAATTTGATGGTCAACAAGGTTTTTCTGATATATTACCTTTTGATCAACAAGATTTACTCCTTTCTTTTCTAACCATTCAATCGTCGAATTATCTAATTTATCGATGAATAAATACACTAAATCATACTCATCCGCTATTTTTAGTTTTTCAATTTCAACCATATCATTGATAGTTGATATATTCATTTCAATTTTTCCGATTTTTAAACCAAAAAAGTTGCTGTCCCAATCTAAATATGATATCATTTCTAAACCTGTTATAGTAATTGCAAATAGTTATTACAATAAATTAAAGCATTATAAATAGAAAGAAAACATCATTAAAGCAGCAAAAGGTTTGGCTAAGCATTGTTTTTCTTGGTAGTATTGAGAAGTATTGATTCAATAAAAGAACGAAACATTTCAAAATCAATAACTTTGTTTATTGACTCAATCGGATTCCCCATTTCATAAAGATGAGAGACGGCGAATTGTTCATCGAATAATCCTTTTTTCCCTTGTGACTTATATGTATCGCTATTAGAATTTTAAATAACGAATCCAACGATACAAATATAACAATATATATTTGAATGCCAATAATTTAAATTATAGAACCTCCCTTAATGATAGTTATGAGTTGTTACCCATTTTTAGAATTATTTCAAAATTCAAAATTAACATAACATCACCTCCAACTATATGCTTTGCCGAAAGCACATGCGTTATTTGATGATTGAATAATTCTTTCTTTAAATCTTCAACATAAGGTATTATCCAACTTTTAGGATTATCTGTCAGTATAGTTATTTTCATTTTATAGTTTTCTTTTTCTTACTATTCATCAATATGGTTTCATCTTTCATGTTTGTTTTTTTTAATCAGTTTGATTTAGAAACACTCAATCCTCTTAAATTGAGTTGTTTCGAACCTATTAAGATGTAATAACTTAAATTTTTTAGAACTCATATTCAAATATTGCAACAATTTTGTACCAAATAAACAGGTCTTTGTTTTACTTTTTCAAATATCTTTCCTATATATAGACCAAGGACACCTATAATAAGCATAAATACACCTGCTAAAAACCAGAGCGATAAAATAAGTGTTGTAAATCCCAACACTTGAATATGTCCCATAAAATATAAAATAAAATAAAGTACTGAAATCAGGAATGAAATCACAGTAATAAAAAATCCAGCCTTTACTGTAAGACGTAGAGGTTTATCTGAAAATGCAATGATACTATTCAGTGTTAATCGAGTAAGCGTCTTGAAACTATAAGTTGAGTTCCCCTCATAGCGATTATCATGAGTGACAGGCAAGTAAAATTTTCGAAAACCCACCCATTGAACCATAGTTGGGAAAAACCGAATTTGATCATTCATTGATATTACTGCATCAATCACACAACGGCGATAAATTCCAAAATTAGCGACAGATGGATCTTGTCTCGTTTCTGTGAGGTAACTGAAAAGTCTATAGAATAAACGAGAAAAAAATCGTTTAAGGAATAAATCATTTCGAACTAACCGTTGTGCAAATACAGAATCATATCCGTCTTGAGCTTTATTATACAAGTTGATTATTTCATCTGGCCGGTCTTGTAAATCACAATCCATCACAACTACCCATTCACCATTTGCATAATCTAGACCAGCGGTAATTGCATAATGCTGTCCGAAATTTCGGCTTAAATTTATCCCTTTAACACGGCAATCTTTGGTCCCTTCTTCGATTATTTTCTGCCACGAATTATCCGGAGAATAATCGTTAACAAGAATGATTTCAAAATCTTCTGTAATAGATGAAACGGCTTGTTTGACTTGTTTTACCAACTCTTCAACAATGTTATCAGCCCGATAAACTGGAGCAACAACAGATATGTGAACTTTCTTTTCCATGGATTAAAATTTCACTGTGACAATAGTCCCTAAAATGATTAAGACCAACCCTATAACTTTCCCAATCGAAAATGTTTCACCTAATAACCACACACCCAGTAAAAAAACTATAGCTGGCGCTATACTCATAAAAGGATAGGCTTGTGAAATTTCAAACTTCGTCATTGCTGCCATCCAAAACAAAGAAGCCACAAAAGCAGCCACAAATCCAGAAAATATAAAAGGGTCAAATATTAGCTGAATTAAGGCAACAACTTTGTCCTTTATTCCCATATTGTCAGGCAACTCAATTGCTAATTTAGATAAGCGCCATTTAAGTATTATTTGACCATAAATAGTGAATAGAATCGTCCCGAATATGTATAGATAACCCATGATATTATTTAAGGCTTGAGTGATTTATGAATATTTAAACTCATCCAATGATTTTTTGTTAAAGATAAAAAAAACGAATTTCACGAATTATTTCTGGCAATAAATCAACAAAAATAACTGATTTTAGAATTACGCTTATGACAGAGGAAATTTATTCCCAATCATCAGTTAAAATTTGTCTTATAGGAACTCCATTCGATATCAATACTTGCTTAAAAACCTTAATCATTATCGGAGGGCCAGAAATAAAGTAGTCGCAGGATAGACCATTTTCGTTGTAGATACTCTGAATGTCGATGAAGCCGTCAATATTTTCGTAAAAAGATTTTACGGATTTTGACGAATTATACGAACAATTGAGTTCATCTTGATAGATATTGTAATCTTTTGATCTGAAGCCGAGGTATATACGTGGGTTGGTATATTCGTTAAAGGATTCGTGAGTAAAGAGCGAAAGGAAGGGGGTTATACCTGTTCCTCCGGCAATGAATATAGTGCTTGTTTTGTTGTGTGGCTGGGTAAATAGATCGCCATATGGGAGTTTCAACCATACTTCTGAGCCAACCTTAAGTTGTTGCTCCATCTGCAGAGTAAACTGACCTTTAATGGCATAGGTAATTTTTATCGTTTCTTCATTGGGGTTACTCTGCATCGAGAAACAACGGGAGTCAGGCCATTGTCCAGAACCATCGTAGTCGGTGTCGAGGGCTAAGTGGAGAAATTGTCCTGGATGATATTTATATTTGCCGGATAGGGATTGGAATTCCAGTGTATAGATGGAAGCTATCGGGTTGTTTATGGAGATTATTGTGGAACGGTACTTTTTCTGTAACATACAAATTACACTAATTTAAACGAATTTCACGAACGTTCTAAGTCGCATTTGTTTGGAGGGTAGGATTACACGAATCGGTCAGAGTGGTTTATTGCCGAACATATAAAAAGCTTTAATCCAAGCAGCAAATGATTTTGTAGGCAATCTAAATTCTCCTTTTATAGCAGGATTCGATAATATAATTCCCCGGTTTTTAAGTGCTTGAAGGGCATTATTGAGCGTGGTATCCTTAATGTTGATACCTGCCCTTATTTTGTTTCGGTCAACCCAATCATCAGAATAACGCGCCATAGACTGCAAAACCCGTCGGTACTCATCAGATCCAATCTGAACGAAGTAGATATCGTTAAAATATTTGTGTCCTAATTGATCCAAGGCACCATTTGGACCAAAAGCACCTTCTTTTACATCAACGTCCGATATTTGCCAGTCATTGTCGGCTTCAAAAGCTTTGTAAGCAAACTCTTGTAGAAAATGGGGGTATCCTTCACTAAGTTGGTCGATCAAATTCAATGCGTCTGAAGAGATAAGAGTCGATAGGGGATTAATTTCATTGGCTGCAATTAGTCCGCTCTCAATTACTGCATTATTTTCATCTTCCTGAAGGGGCTTAAGAGACAAGGTTGTAAAGATACGTGAGGATGATTCGTGACTTGCCTTTAGCTTTTCTATCAGACCTGGTTGCCCGGTCATTTCGATAACAAGCCGATCGCAGCCCCGTTTGGTGAGTTTCTCTGTGAGCAGTTTAAAGTGTGCGTTTACCTGATGCAAATTGGTTTACCATCAGGGAAAGGGACGATTTGCCCAATCCCCGCTCTCCCTCGATTAGGAAATGTTGTGGGTTTCCATAACGAGTTTGAAAGAGGCTTTGTTGAATAAAGTTCAGCTCTTCTGTCCTGCCGTGAAACATTTCTGGCGAAACAATACTATTAGGACGAAAAGGATTATACCGCATGATGAGGCTAATAACTGCTAATAACTGCGAATAACTGCTAATAACTGCTAATAATTACTAATAATTACACGAATCCAGCACATGCGGGACGAATTACATAACATACGAATTACACGAATTTGAACGAACTTCACGAACGCGGTTACGAAACTTCATTTTGTATTGTAATTTACAATAAATGCATCTAGTACTTGTTCCGAATAATCAAACATCTCCTTGGTTAGACCGGGGTAGGTTCCGAGGAAAAAGGTATTATTCATGATATAATCGGTGTTATTGAGGTGGTCGGCAATACGCCAATTCTTGTTGATAAAACCGGGTTGTTTGGTAATGTTTCCTGCAAATAGGTTCCGGGTTTCGATAAGTTTGGAGTTGAGGTGGCCGGTGAGTTCATCACGTTTAAACGGAGAACCTTCTTTTAAAGTTACAATAAAGGCGAACCATGCCGGATCCGCCCCTTCTGTTGCTTTCGGAAGGATAAAGTAATCGGGATATTTAGAAAAGATTCGTGTCCATTCTTTAAAATTCTCTTTCCGCCGTTCACAAAAATGAGGTAGTTTATCAATCTGGGCTGCACCGATTGCTGCCTGAATATCGGTCATTTTCAGGTTATACCCGATTTCAGAATAGACATACTTGTGATCAAAACCATAAGGAAGGTTTCCAAACAATTGAGAAAAACGTTTGCCACAGGTGTTGTTCTCTCCTCCGGCGCAATAGCAGTCGCGTCCCCAGTCGCGGAAGGCACGCACCAGTTGAGCCAATTGCGGATCGTTCGTACAGATTGCTCCACCTTCGCCTGTTGTGATATGGTGAGCCGGGTAGAAAGAGATTGTGGAAAGGTGGGCAAAAGAACCAGTCTTTTTGCCTTTATATTCACTGCCAAATGCATCGCAATTGTCCTCGATTACCCATAAATCGTGTTCTTTAGCCAGTTGCATCACCGCATCGATATTGAAGGGATTGCCTAAAGTGTGCGCTATAAATATGCAGCGCGTTTTTGGGGTAATGGCTTTGCGCATCATCTCAATATTGATGTTGTAGGTGGGGATTTCCACATCTACGAATACGGGAACTAATCCATATTGAATAATTGGTGTCATGGTTGCAGGAAAGCCAGCAGCAACAGAAATAACTTCATCTCCGGGTTTTAATCTTTTATCGCCCAGCTTTTCGGAAGTCAGAGCTGAGAATGCTAAAAGATTGGCCGAGGAACCGGAATTGGTTAGGAGGACATGTTCTACTCCGATAAATTCAGCGATCTTTTCAGAAAATTCTTCGGAGAAGCGACCCTCGGTCAACCAGAAGTCAAGGGAGGCATTTACGGCGTTGATGATTTCTTTTTCGTCGAAGACACGTCCGGCGTAATTGACACGACTTTTACCAGGGATGAATTCACTATCAGAAAAACGGTCAGTATACCATTTTTGCGACTCGTTCAATACCAGTTGACGTTGAAACTTCAACCATGTTGTTGTTTTGAGTTCGGCCCATTTTTCAATGATAATATCTTTACTTAGTAAAACTGTTTTGTCAAGCTGTACAAACGATTGTAGGGGCAATGGTTCTGATACAAAATCAGATTTTTTTAATTCAATCTGATTTTTATTTTCATGGGGTTTTGTTGTTATAAAGGCAAAGCGTATATCTCCGTATTCATTTGGTTCCGACAGGGCCAATACCGGTCTCTTTTTTATTTTTTGGAGATCTGTAAATGGGAACGGTATTTTGAATATTTTTCCTTTAAAGTTCATTCCAGGCATCCTCCTCCGGTTCGTTTAACATGCTGATTGATCCACTCTGCTCCTGTGCTTTCATTAAATAATAGGATTCACTATTATTTTCCGTGGTGTTTTCCTCTCTTTTGTAGGGTAAAATTATTACTTCAGCTTTTTCTCCAAAACTATCAGGAATATTGTAAATCCTGAAGTTTTTTCTGGTGACTATTCTTTTAATTACTTCCATTGTAAAAACGAATTACACTAATTTATACGAATTCCACTATATACGAATTCCACGAATTTATACGAATTTCACGAAGTACGATTATCATGGATTGTAATAATACTGGTCGATTTGTTGTTCTGTTACCACGCGCATATTATCTCCATTCGCAAAAGATTTATTCCAGTCGACAATTGATTGGAGGGTGGTTTGGATGTTCCATTTTGGTATCCAACCTAGTTCTGCTTTTGATTTGGAACAATCGAGTTTCAAATAGTTGGCTTCGTGGGGTTGCGGGTTGGTGTCGATACTGAATGAAGCTCCTTCACCCCAAAAGTCACAGATTGTTTTGGTAATCCACTCTACATTTTTAGCATCTTCATCGTTGGGTCCAAAGTTCCAGCCTTCGGCATATTTTGCTCTTTCTGTATACAGTTTAGCAGCCAATGTAAGGTATCCGGTCAGTGGTTCCAATACATGTTGCCATGGACGTATGGCATAAGGGCTGCGAATTTTTACTTCTTTTCCACTGGAAATTGCGCGAATAAAATCAGGTATTAAGCGGTCATCAGCCCAATCTCCACCGCCGATGACATTCCCGGCACGAGCAGAAGCCAGGGCAATACCATGTTCCTTATATTTAGATGGGTTAAAATAGGAATTCCGGTAGGCCGAAGTAACCAGTTCTGAGCATCCTTTGCTATTTGAATAAGGATCGTATCCACCCATCGGTTCATTCTCGCGGTAACCCCAATGCCATTCCCGGTTTTCGTAACACTTGTCGGTAGTTACATTCACTATTGCTTTTACGCTTTCGTTATGGCGACAGGCTTCCAACAGATGAACGGTGCCCATTACGTTTATTGAGTATGTTTCAACCGGTATTTTATAAGATTCACGAACCAGAGGCTGCGCTGCCATGTGAATGACTATTTCAGGTTGAACCTGATGCATCACTTTTAACAGCTTGTCGTAATCACGAATGTCGCCTATAAATGAGGTCATCAATTCATCGATTTTTGCTTCAACAAATAAACTTGGATTAGTTGGTGGATCTAATGCATATCCGTAAACGTCCGCCCCCAGTTTATGCAAAATCAAACTCAACCACGACCCTTTGAATCCAGTGTGGCCCGTAATTAAGACTTTACGATCTTTGTATACGTTATTAAACAGATTCATTACCATTACCATGTGATCCATGGTGCTTTGTTTTTATCGATTAACTCCTCTAGTTGGCCTTTATCGCGCTGAGTGTCCATCGGTTTCCAGAATCCTTCGTGTTTGTATGTGTAAAGTTGTCCAGCACTAGCTAAACTTTCAAGAGGCTCCCGTTCGAATATTATTTTTTCTCCATCCGGAATGTAATCGAAAACTTCGGGTTGGCAAACAAAAAAACCTGCATTGATCCATGCCCCGTCTCCTTTGGGTTTTTCCTGAAAAGAGGTAACCTGTTCTTTATCGTTCACCACTAATGAGCCATATCGTCCTTCAGGTTGAACGGAAGTCATGGTGATTGCTTTCCCGTGGTTTTGGTGGTATCTAACCAATTCGGCAATATTTATATCTCCAACTCCATCACCATAAGTTAGCATAAATGGTTCATTGCCAACATATTTTCTGACCTGTTTGATACGACTGCCTGTCATATTTTCCAAACCGGTATCCACCAGAGTTACTTTCCAAGGTTCGGCATGATTTTCATGGTGGGTGATAGTATTAGTCGACATACAAATGGTCATATCAGACATATGGCTATAATAGTTGGTAAAATACTCTTTGATCTGATAGCCTTTATAGCCACATAGAATAATGAATTCATTGAATCCATAGTGAGAGTATATTTTCATGATATGCCAGAGGATTGGTTTACCTCCAATCTCCACCATAGGTTTGGGCTTAAGAGAGGTTTCTTCGGATAGGCGTGAACCGAGGCCGCCGGCAAGGATAAGTACCTTCATTTTATACGAATTACATTTAGGAACGAATTTCACGAATTAAAACGAATTACACGAACGGATGGGCGTTGATTTAGTTTAATCTTTTAATCATTTCCAACGCATCGAGTTCGATTTTAGAAAAGGCAAACCATTTTTTGCCAAGGTCTTTTAAAGAAGCGCCAATGTGATAAACCGTTGTATGGTCTAAAATCAAAAAACGGTCGTGGGATTTTGTAAAACTTTTTACTTTAACTGGCGGATATTGTGCATTGTGACGATTAATGTCCAGCTTTAATTGCGGGGTAATGACAGCCGATAACTGAAACTGATCGCAACTCTTCTTTAAGAACATTATTAATATGCTTACCTATTGTTTTAACATCTCTGTCAAACAATGATGCAAGTTGCTGCCTATTAAGCCAAACAGTCTCATTTTCAACTCTTACTTCAATTTGAAAATCAGAACCATTTATGGAATTATATAAAACGATTTCTCCTTGTTCCACAGATTAATAAATAATTTCACGAATTAGGACGAATTACACGAAGGATTCTATTTGAATATTCTTCGGTCGAAAGGAAAAATTTCGGTTCGTACGATTTTGATCCGTGAAAAATCCGGGTGATTTGGATTGATCAGATAATTAAAATCGCCTTTAGTTATTGCGGAAGGAACGCATAGTATGCAAAACTTGTTTTCTGCAACAAAAGCATCCCCGATTTTCATGGTAGAAGCAGAATGTGGAAAAACATTCCAGTTAGAAGATAATTCAGTTTTGTTGATTTTTTTAACAGGAATGTCATCGGGAATAAAAACCGACATCATCATATAGTCAATCGGCATAGTTGCGAGTGTAAAATGTACTGCTACTTCGGCCATGGCAAGCGAACGGTTCGCCGCTGTATAAATCAATTCGACGCCGGTAGAGTTCCATCTGGCACCAAATGCAGCAGCTCCTTTGCCTGATAAATGCCCGGTAAATTTTTTTCGGGTTAACCGGTAAACTTCCATTATGCCAGAATACCGTAATTGATCCGTGTCAGTTCGCCCATGACTAACTCTTTTCCATAAGAATCCCTGAGAAGTTCCTTTGGCTGAATATTACCCAGTGCAAAATTGGGAGTATCGAGCCACAACCTGAACTTTTCCATACTCCCGAAGACTTCTAAACCAAGGTGCGTTACTTCGGCCATTTCAATAATCCTCTCCGACTGATTGGTTTTGAAATGCCTGGATTCCTGAATATAGCGGAACAAGGATTTTGAGGAAATATCCAATATTTTTGCCCAATCATTGATGCTAAAGGGCGTATTCTTCTGTATCAGTTGAAATAATGAAGCAGGGACTCCTTGTCGGATCACCCCAATTATCAGCATCTTGTCTGACAAAAAATTGGAAAATGTCAGGTTTTCGAGAAATGATTTGCTAAACTCATTGCCTGAAGGCGATTGTTTCAAAATAGAAGCTATTTCCTTTTCAAGCTGCTGTTCAATTTTAATAGTTGTCGTGTTCATAAAAATGACATTTAGAAATATGTCCATAAAAATAAGACAAATTTCCTAATTTTATAAGAACGCTTCGAAAATTATTTGTTAGTACCCTTTTTAAAATCTGAATGAGAAAGTTTTTTTCTTATTCCCAGTCATCTAAAGGAACGAATTGTCACTAAAATACGAATTACACGAATCCCGAATCGCTCCGCTCTCGGGACGAATTATCACGAACGGGTCGAGGATCGATTTGAAGATTATTTTTGCATTTTTAATAATCTTGCTGAATGATGAACCCGGACTACGCCAATGTATTGATGATGAATCTTATAGATGATTCGATAGCTGCCTTCAATAAGTTCTCTCAAGGATCTTTTCCCATATTCAGGTACTATCCTTCCGGACTCGGGAAACTGTTCAATCTGATCAACCCGCGAAATAAGCTTTTCTACCAAATTGTTTGCATACGCATGTGACTCTTTTGAAATGTAGTTGTGAATGTTTCTCAGGTCATCAATTGCAAGTTCTGTCCAAACAATTTTCACCATTTTGTGACTATCTCTTTAACTTTATTATGGGGAACGGTTTTTTCCTGTTCCAATTGTAATAGACCTTTCTCTACTTTTTCCATAAAAATTAGTTTTTCAAACAAACTTTCAAGTTCAAAATCAGGAGGAAATTCTCTAATGGCATCAATCACAAGTTCTTTTTTCATTTTAAAGTTTTTAGGTATGCTATAAAATTAATATATTACGAATTGCAGTTAGGAACGAATTACACGAATTCAGACGAATTACACGAACGGATGGGCGTTGATTTAGTTTAATCTTTTAATCATTTCCAACGCATCGAGTTCGATTTTAGAAAAGGCAAACCATTTTTTGCCAAGGTCTTTTAAAGAAGCGCCAATGTAATTATACGTAACGAAATTCAACGAAGTTAATTAATACGAGTTCCTCATGTGCTGTCCGAATTTTGACGAACTCAATTATGACCGGTTGATAATTTCCCAATGGCCGCCTTTGTCGGGGCCAATACGCTGTATGCGTTTTTTATTAATAAGCAAATTAAGGTATCTTTGAATTGTGCGTTCAGATTTATTTAATATTTTAGCTATTTCATAGGCTGAATAACTTTTGTTTTGGTAAAGCAATTGTGTAATCTGCGTTTCATTTTCTACGACATTTTCTCCTCCTTTATATAGAACAACTTGAAACCCGTGTGAAACTTCCTTAAATACCGGCTCTTTAAGCCCATACTCCTGACAAATTTTACGAACCCGCATATTTGGTCGTTGTTATTCGCTTTCTATAAACATTTTATCCCTCCGGGATATTTTGGCTGGTATTGGTTTCCCATTGCTGATGCAGTATACTTCCTATTGTATAACAGACGTTTCAGGAAAAACAGTTTTATCGGGTGAACTAGTTCAAAATTCTTTTGGTCAGTCCGGAATAGAGATGTCAGTGCTTCCAAAGGGATTCTACTTTGTCGTATTTCATTATTAAAATAATTGGGTAATGCGGGCAAAGATATATCCTGCATGCAATACCCAATAAGTTTTATAAAGAACCATTATTTTATTCCATCCATTTATTCTTCAGTGGTAAAATACGAATTACACGAATTTAGACGAATCGCAGATCAGCGAAGCTAATTTCACGAACGGTTTGATCAGGCTTCTTCTTTCCATTTTGTTTTGAGTGGTTCGATAAAGCCTTTCCCAAATACAAAGCCTGTACCTACTACTCCCCCCAGAAAGAGCCATATAAAGAGAATCATTGGTCTGTTGGGTTTGGATTTTTTGGTTGGGACAGAAACAGGCTCAATAATTGTGAAAACAGGTGTGTCCTGCTTAACCTGTATTTTTGCTTGTTCAAGTTGTTTGGCAAGTTCGGAATAGATACTGTAGATCAAATTGTACTGACTTGTTAATCGCTCTTCTTCTGTTCTTGCAGTGGCTAATGTTACGCTTTTGTTGCGGTCGCGAAATGATGCCAGTTTTTCCTGTGCCGCTTCAAACTTTTTGGTGGTTTCATCGAAGCGTTGCTGGATAAAATCGAGATTGGCTTTGGCTTTTTTGATTTTAAATTCGGTGATGTATTGTTGCAGTAATTCTTGCGCGCGTTGTCCCAATTGGGCTGATGCCTTTGCCTCCGGCATTGTTGTGGAGAGTGTCAAAATACCTTCTTTTTGATTTACTGTGAGTGAAACTAAATCAGATAAGATGAGGAGAACATCTCTCTGTTTATTTGTTAATTCGAGAGGTTTCATTTGGTCTGTCGATACAATCTTTTCTTTTTCTTTTCCCCGAATTGCCGAAAGAATTGCACCAGGGATACCGAGAATCAGTTTAGGGAGTCCAATGGTATATTTAAGTATTAAATTTTCTTTTTGTGGTTCGGAATAATAGTTGTAGAAACTAACCGGTTCTTTGAGGTCATTAAAGTCCAATGGTGTCTTCATTAACTCCAATTTGTAGGGGAGACTCGCTACAATTTGTGGATAAACTGTGGGTGAGAGATCGCTACCTGTAGTAGTATTTAAGTTTATACCGGCCATTGCAGCCAATCCGCCAAGTCCGCCTAATTTGGAAGATCCGTCACTCACAGATGGAACCATAATTGTTGTAGCCACAAACTCTTTGGGGGAGGTGAGGGCGACGATTAAACCGATCACCCCACAGATTAGGATAGATTTAAAGACTATCTTACGGCCATTCCATAGGGTTTTCGCTAACGCAAAAAGGTCTATTTCATCAGATTCGGGAGTTGGGGGGAGAGGGGTGGTTTCCATTTTATATGATTTCACGAATTAAAAGCGAATTACACGAACGGGGTGCGAGGGTAGCGTTTTAATTGACTATTCGTTTGTAGGATAGGGAGGGTGTGCCGAAGTTGATGAGTAGACCGAGTTTGAACTGGGTTGCTTTGATATTGTTGAGGGTTTGCATGATGTCGGCATCGACGGTGAATTTTGTTGCTTTTAATTCGACGATGATTGATTCATTACATACGAAGTCGGCTTTAAAGTATTTCTTTCAAGAAAGATTCCACGAATTTTGACGAATTACACGAACGGGGGGCGGATGATTTGATGAACCTTATAGACCTTATTTTCATACCCGGCACGGATTACACATCCGAGGTAGGGAGGGCCCAGCGAGTGGAGCATTACTTTTTAAGATTGGATTTGTAATCCATCGCTTTTTCACTTATCTCTTCAATGCTTTTGGTGCTCCATAGGGAACTTTGCCACTTAGTATAATCAAAAGGTTCTTTGATAATCAGGCTTATGAATTTCTCCGCATCAACATCGCCAAGTTTATCAATCAAAATTTTGAATCCTTTTTTTTTGATTTCTGTATCTGTCAACATTGGTTTTATTGTAATGAGTTAATAAAATCTACTGGACTAACTACCCTGATTTTTTCAAAATTAGCCAATTTTTTGAGCAGGAAAAGATCTGTTGTAATAAAGAATTCACATTCCATCACAATGGAGCAAGCAATGTGCAAGGCATCTTTGGCTTTGATATGTTGTGCATTTAATTGATGAGCCCAATCTAAAAGAATTTCTGTCTCGCTTGTTTCAATTGACGCATAATTTTTCCAGTTGGCAATGGTTTCTTTTCTCTCAGGGAAAGGATTCGCATCATTTTCGTAATCAAGAATATATGACCAGGCTAAACGAAATTTGCCATTTAATATCTCTCTTTGTATATGTAATTTTGCTTCTGTTTCGACCTGAATACGAATTTGTTTTTGATCATCGAACGGACGGTTAAAACAACAATTATCAAGGTAAATAATCATAAATGCAGATGGCTTTCACAGACGGAATTGAAAACGAATTACACGAATTTAGACGAATTTCACGAACGGGTCGAGGATGATTCGTTAAACGTTCATCCCTTATTTTCATACCAAGCACGGATTACAAATCCGCGGTAGCGGAGGAATTATAGTCCGTCTGGTAAAATTTCTCTATTTTCGGGATTATAACCAATACGTTTTTGCAAGTCCCTGTTCGGAGAAAGCATAAGGTGTCGCTGAAGCATTTCGTTTATTTGGTGATGCGGTCACAATTTGTGACCGCATAGCCTCCCATTCTTCTGTGGTTAAGCGAAACATAAAATCAACAGGAAACCGTTGAAAGTTTCGTTTTACTGCTTGATTCAATGCTTTTGTCTGTACTTCATAGAGTTCAGCAAGATCGAAGTCGAGCATTATTTTATGACCTCTAATCTCATGGATTTTATTTTGAATATGAAGGAGATCCAAGTTTGTTATTGGTGTTAAGAAGATTTCACAAATTTGAAAAGGATTTCACGAACGGGGGGCGGAAGCTGTGGTTATGAATGAATTACAGTTTGGGACGAATTGGTTGTTGGTTGAGTTATCCTTTGATAAGTTCATCCAAAACCAATATTTCGAGTTCTTTAACAGCTTTTAATCGGATGTCGTTGGTAAGAAAGTAATCTGCTGAGGCATAAACAGCTGTTGCAACCTGAATTGAGTCCGGTGTCTTTAATCCATATTTGGCCCGATAATCTGCAGCTCTTTTGGCAATTTCGATATTAAGATCGAAAATATCGATGGATGGTGAGTTGCAGAGGATGTTTTTTGATTAGTCCCATGATTCACGTTCTGTAGCGACATAAGATTCGATGTTGGTTTTTTGCCAAACATTTTTGCCCAATCCTTTTAGTCGAGTGATTGAATATAGCTGATGGGGTTTATCTTCCCGTTTTAGAAGGTTGACGATTCTGGACATGATATTGATTTTGTCGTTGTAGTCCAGTTTTTCTATTTCGTTAACGATCTGATTTATGTTTATAGCGCTATCCATAACAAATAATATTTAGAACAAAGTTATGCAATTTTAATGTTGCTTGCTGAATATCGACTGCAATAACATCGGTATAATGATTTTCCCTGTTCAGAAGGATTGCTGTTTCAAGGCTTTTATCTGCAGAATTGATCCACTCTTTTGCGTGCTTGAGGTTAGGCATAAATGACGTTTCCTTTAGACATTATTTCGCGGTAAAAAAGATCACCATCACTGATTCTTTGGTTAATTCTTTCCAGATTGTCAACTAAAATATCAACCGGGATCTTTTCCTTTGTGATTATATCCCAGAGCAGCGTTTTAAGTTTAATTCTAAAATCCCTGATTTTGCTTTCGTCGATGTTTTTTATTACAAGTATATCTATATCGCTTTCTTTTCCGGGGTTACCATAGGCATAAGAGCCGAATAGGTGATTTTGTCGACGATGAGGGAGATGTATTCTTGATTCTTCATTGATACGAATTGCACGAATTAAGACGAATTACACGAACGGGGGGAGGATGATTCACTGTTGATTTTTATTTTCCCAACGAAGCCAGCGAAATTACATTTATTCCGTCTGGTCGGCTATAGCTCATTCCTGTTCCGGTAATAATGTTTAATGATTTCGGCCGATCCATTTTGGCAGTATCAATATTTTTCGCGAACTTTTTAAGATTTTCGGCGGCTTCGTCGATATATCCTACACCAAGCTTTATTTCAAAAGCAGCATAATCGCCATTACGTTTCTGTACAATAGCGTCAACTTCCAAACCATAAGAATCATTATAGTGAAATAGGTTTGCGTCATTTGCTTTAGCATACACATTTAATTCGTGGGTTGCCAGTGACTCAAATAAAAACCCGGTGTATTTCATATCTTTTATCAACGATTCTTTATCTAATCCCAATGCCGCAACTGCCAACGAGGTGTCGCACAAATGCCTTTTGGGTGATTTTCGCAACGATGCCGATGAGCGAATATGTGGATTAAAAGCAGGTTGTTCATACAGAATCATTAAGCGGGATAACGCATCAAGATATTCTGATATTGTATTACGAGACAAATCATTTCTTTCCGAAGTTTTCACATCTTGTTCCAAAGTTTTATTATCGACCAGGGTGGCTGTGTTCCTTGCAATTGAACGCAATAAACTGCGCACTTTAAATGGGTCGCGTTTAACTCCCGCGACCCTGCTCATATCCACTTCACAAAGTAAATCAACATAGCCGCTATTCATTTTGAGGGCATTTTTTATGCTTTCATTCAGTAAGGTGGGCCACCCGCCTATCAGCATTTTATCAATAATGAAATCAAGCGAAATCCCCGCATGGTAGAAGTTAGGCAAGTCCCCTTCCAGTAAATCCGAGATTTTAACAATTCCGGTCGAAAAACCTAATTCCTGCCAGGTCATTGTGTCCATTTGCACAACAGTAAATCGCCCGGCACCGCTATGCAATTTGACGTCATCAGTTGGATTAGCCGAACCTGTAAGAATAAATTGTCCTTTTGCTTTACGGTCGTCCACTTCGTGCCTGATATAATTCCAAATCTCGGGTTGTTCCTGCCATTCATCAATTAATCTTGGCGTTTCCCCTACCAATAAAAGTTGCGGATTTGTTGCCATCATAACAGGAACCTGTTTGTCCCTGTCCATTTCTAAAACGCTTTTTGCAAATTGATTAGCGGTGGCTGTTTTTCCACACGATTTCGGTCCTTTTATAAGCACTGCCCCCGAAGCAGACAATTTTGCCAACAAATCTTCTTCTATTATTCTATTTAAGTAACTCATAATTAGCGATATAATTTCAGCGCAAAGATAGAAGCAATTTTTGATTGTGCAAAATAAAGAAATTATATTGTGCGAATTACAGAATTATTATTGTGCAAAAAGAAGATTTCACGAATTTGGACGAATTTCACGAACGGGTTAATATTTTCATACCCGGCACGGATTACAAATCCGTGGTAGCGGAGGCATTTAAGCAACTTCATAAAGAATCCCCTTTTCTTGTTCCATTTTACTTGAAGCATTCAGAATTTCGATCCCTACTATCTGACCGTCTGCCGCATAATCTAGTATGATATCCTGCTTTTCCTGATCACTTTCTGCAATTTTCTGAGAAGACAAACTGATGTAAACGATGTCAGTTTCTTTGTCATATTTGATTTTCATACTTTTCTATTTTTGATAGATATCAATATTCCCAGCTTTTATTATTTTCTTTTCTTTTGATTTTAGAATATCCTCTATCATTTGTTTCGATAGAGATCGGGACTCTATCTGCTCAATTGCATGATTGGAAAATTGATAGGTCTGCTTTATTGTCATGTATGAAATCTTTCAAATACGAATTACTACGAATCCGTGCCAGCATAATGGTTTCTAAATCAGAGCTTGAGTAAATTTACTACCATAATAATTGATACAGCAAGGGTGCTGAGGGCGCTGCCAATGGCGACCCATTTCATGACATCTTCCTTCTTTTCGGGTTTCCTGGGGACGATTATTTGAGAGCCGGGAGTTATTTTGGGATTTACTCTGAAGATAAAGCTTTTGGTGGTGGCTGTGGTGCCGTTGGGGTAGATCACGTAGGTTCTTGACTTTCTGGATCTTTCACCATAACCTCCGGCCATGTTGATGTATTTTTTTGCAGATAAATTCTTCTCATAAGTCAATGCAATCGGATTCATTACATTTCCTGACACTTTTACGGTTTGCAGGAGTTTTGGAATATAAATGACATCACCTGGTTGAAGTAAAAGATCAATGTTGCTACCTGGGTTGGCCATTATTTTAACCAGATCGATGCCTACCAGATTCGATTCCGTGTCTGCAATGAAATCGAAAATTACGGTGGTATCCTTTTTCATCAAAGCCTTTTTAGCTTCGATCTCGGCTGGAGTTAGTTTAATGGTCCGGGTCAACGTAGCTCCTTGTAAATACGCTTCAGGAACCAATCCGCCTGCACGCTGGATGGCGCTGGATAATCTTTCATTTTTGTCGGTGATAGTATAGTTGCCGGAAAAGACTACCTCGCCGGAGATTGTAAACGTTCCCTGTTTTCCATAGCCGGGCGCCTTGCGAACATAGACCTGATCGAAAGGGGCCAGTTTGAATTGCGCATCGGCAGGGGAGAGCTGCAAGTCGCGTTGAAGGGCAAACTGGAAAACTTTGTTCAATTTGTTGGTTACACCGGATGCTTCTTCATAGCTGAGCCGACGAGTGACCTCTACCACGGACAGATCGGCATCTTTACTGAAGCCTCCTGCTTTAAAAATCAGATCGCTGAGGGTCATATTATCCTGGTAAGCGAAGGAGGCAGGTTTGATTACTTCTCCATCGATGTTTACTGTCCTGGCTTCTCTCAGGTCGAAGATCGAGCGGATGACAACCTGGTCTTCCTTCAGGAGGTTGATATCATCTTTTCCTTCCATTACCTGCTTCACATCGAAGCTGATATTCTCCAAGGAGTTATCCTCTTTCATCCTTGTAACAAGGCCTCGGTTCATAAAGGCATCTTCCTTCAATCCGTCCGCTTTTTTGATCAGGTCGGAGAGTTTCATGCCGGGTGTAAGTTCGAAGTTGCCGGGGTGAAAGACTGCTCCGGAGATGGTTACTCTGTTGCTAAAGCGTTCCAGTGTAGCAGCTACATTCACAACATCCCCGTTTTGCAAGGCAAATTGGCCGTAGTTGGCATTAGCTACGTTGCGTACTTCGCGTTCTTTTTCATTGTTGCGAATAAGAGTTAGGGAACCGGAGTAGGCCTTGTCGGTAAAGTCACCGGCGAAGCGGATTAGGTCGGAAATTTTTTCACTGGATTTTATTTCGAAGATACCGGCGTGTTTGACCTCTCCCTGAATCTCTACCCTGGTTTTGTAGTTGGGTACAAAGAGGATATCCTGTTCGCGCAGTTGTATGTTGGCGGTTGGGTCGGCATTGATCAGGAAGTCGTACACATCGATGGTTTTGATGGTCAAACCGTCGCGGATCAGTCTGATTTCCCGAAAGGAGCCGTTTTCGTTCGGTCCACCGGAGAGGTAGAGGGCGTTGAAAGCCGTCGCGGTAGCCGGCAGGGTATAGGTGCCCGGGGCATTTATCTCGCCGATGACGGAGACTTTGATGGAACGGCCTCCGCTGAGGCTCACCTCTGCCCAGGTGATGGGGGTTTCACCGGCCATGCTGCTGTATATCTCCTTGAGCCTGCTTTTGATCAGGGACTTTCCTGCTTCGAAGGAGACACCTCTCAGGTTGACGGGACCAACATCAGGAATTGTGATGGTCCCGCTTTTATCGATGGTCAACTGGTAGTTCTGTTGTGAGGCTCCCCACACATTGATGGTGAGTTGGTCGCCGATGCCCAGGGTGTAGTTTTGCGGAATAGGGATGTTCACATCCGGTTCGAAGGTAAGTTTATCGGAATTAAATAGCTGGTAACCGAATATTTTCTTGGTCTTCTCGGAGATTTGCAACTCTTTCTTTTTCGTCATGATTTCTTTGGGTGTCATCGGCTCAGTTCCTGTGCCATAAGCTGCTCCTGGTTTGGCCCCCCCTGTTTGCAATTGCTGGATACGTGTGGTAAGCTGGTCGATCTGTGCCTGGGATGCACCTTGTGCCCTGGCCATGGCGATGGCTTGTTCCTGAGTGAGTCCTCTGGATTGCATTTCGTCTATTATCCTCTGGATCTGGGCATCAGATAGGTTACCGACATCAACCGAACCCGGATTGGTTGGAAGTGTCTGGGCCAGAAGAGGCGGGGTTATGAAGAGGAGTAGAAGGAGGTAAAGTATGTGCTTCATGGTATTATGATTTCACGAATTTTGACAAATTTCACGAACGGGAGGAAGATGGGCCCGGATTACAAATCCGGGCCAGCAGGGACGGGAGGAAGATAGGCCCGGATTACAAATCCGGGCCAGCAGAGTGCCAGCAGATTTCAGAAAAGGTAGCTGATGCTGAGGTTTGCCTGAAAATTATAGGTATCGCGACCGGGTGTCCAGAATTGAGTTGATTCTACCGGAATTTGCTCGTAGTTGTATTCGTAGTTGAGTGACCTGATGAGTTCGAGTTTGGTAGAGAGGAGGAAATGTTTGTAATCCCATTCACCAAGTGCAGCAATGTTGATATCCACCCAATGAGTTCTTATATCGCTGAACGCGTTATAAAACAAATTGTTGTTGTGGACATAACGTTCTACTTGAAACCCCAGGCTTTTGAACCCTTTTCCCCAGGAGACTGTTGCTGTTTGCATGTTGCTTCCCGGTCCAATTCCAGCTCCGAGCATTTGACCTTGATTCGTATATCCTTGAAGGATCTCTCCATGAGAATAAAAGTAATTCATGGCTCTGTTTGTATTGGTCTTATTCTGTTCCATTTGAGTCATTTCAAAGTTAAAGCTCATATAACTCTTATCAGTTCGATCTAGCTCAAACAGTTTTCTTACGCCCAGGATATAGGCCCGGGTATGATCGGGCTCCAAAAGAAAGTCTCTCATATTATAGTTGTGATCCTCGCGTCCATACTCCAGGTACATTTCGAAATGATCCTTGGGCAGCAACCACCTGATAAATGCTGAAATGCGTTGGTCGTCAGGTTTAGGGCTTTCCCCTTCTCCGTAAAGATTTTTCTTTAATACTCCCTCAAAAATGGGTAGGTAATCGATAATGCCACTTCCAAGATCTTCGTGGTATTTCAAAAAGCTTCTGGTAGCTCCCAGAAACAGTCCTGGTACCCAGCGAGGCTGATAGCTAAAGACGATTCCATTGAAATATCTCCAGTCATCGCGTTTACCGGCAGATGAAGCAGTGCCTGAGGATTCTAATTTACCGCTAACGATTTGTCCTTCAAAACTTCCGATATAGGATCGGATGGGTCTAATCGTATTAAGTGTCAAGTGATTAAATCCGGCGGCGCTATTGGTCATCAGCATGGCGTTTCTTATGCCGGGTCCCCACCAAAGGTTTTCGGTTGAGATTCCGGCTGAGATGGGTCCGAAGGTAAGGCGGACTGAGCTCTGCCCCCAGAAGGCTTTTTTGTAAGGCTGGCCAGGGAAGGATTCGGGGAGGTCAATTACACTGTTGAAGTTGTTAAATGCGGCTAACTGACCAGCAGTCTTTTGTCCTGAAACGAATGTTTCGAAGGGTCTGTTTTCGGCCCAAACCAATTCAGGTTGAAGCTGGATGGAAAGCGGACCAAGTTTCGCGAAGAAGCCGGCGGAGATCAAGGTTTGGAAGCCCTTTGCCGGAATCATACCACCATCATTTAGAGAATAGGGATGATCTGTGTTATATTGTTGTTTCCAGGTGAAGGGGAGGAGAGAAAATGAGAACTGAGAAGATGAGAAGATGGGAGGCCTTCGGCCGGCAGGCCCTTCGACAGGCTCAGGGACCGGGGTGCTCCGGTCCCTGAGCGGAGTCGAAGGGTTTTGTCCTTTTGAAATGTTATTGGACTCAAAACCTTGGAACAGTGGTCGGGAGACGAAGGAGATGGTGGAGTCGAGGTTGCCGAGGAGTTGTTGGCGACGGTAATAGTCTTCCATAATGGGGGTGCCAACTGGGATGGATTGCGCAATAGCCAATGATGATAAGGCTAATGAAGCAATCAGCAGAATGAACTTATGTAATGATGTATGGGTCAATTTATAAGGAAAGAATAAAGTGATATTAATCAGGGGATGGCAGAACGTCATTCCGATAGCGGATTGTCATTCCGAACTTGATTCGGAATCCCCTGATTATATGGGGGATGCTGAATTAAGTTCAGCATGACGCTGTGCGCTGTACGCTGTATGCATGACGCATGCGGGGGATTCCGGATCAAGTCCGGAATGACGATTACAGGCGGTAAGTGACGCCGAGATGGAATTGGTAGTTGTAAATGTCTTTGCCGGGTTGCCAATAGATTTCGGTGCTGCCGGGGATGGGATCGTAGATGTGTTCGTAATTGATGGAGCGGATCATCTCGGCTTTAGCACTGAAGAGGAAATTTTTGTATTGGTATTCTCCCACCAGGGCAAAGGCGATATCGACCCAGTTCATTTTTACATCCTTGAGCTCCAGGTAATGAAAGTTGTTGTTCTGCACAAAGCGTTCCGCCTGGAAGCCGAAGGAGGTGAGTCCCTGGTGCCAGCTGACTTCCATGTTTTGCATATCTGAACCAGGTCCGATGCCTGCACCAAGCAATTGCCCTCGATTTGTATAACCATGACGAACTTCCGGATGGGTATAGAAATAGGGAATCGACCGTTGGGTATTGGTTGTGTTCTGCTCTAATTGAGTTATTTCCATGTTAAACTGGATGTATCTCTCTTTCAATTGATTGAGCAAAAAAAGCTTGCGGAAGCCGATGATGTAGGCGCGCGCGTAATCCGGTTCCAAGAGAAAATCCCGGACGTTGTAAGATAGGTCATCACGACCATATTCAAAATATATTTCGGCATGTTCTTTTGGCAGGATGTATCTTCCGAAAACTGAGCGGAGTTGGTTTCCTCCACTGGGGTTTTCAGTTCCTCCTGTTTGATTTTTTTTCCCAACGGGTGAAATTACCGGGAAGTTGCCCATGTCTTCATGGTACACCATAAAGGTTCTTTCCAGTCCGACAAAGAGACCTGGTACCCATTTGGGCTGGTAAGAAAGAACCATTCCATTGATGTATCGCCAGTCATCTTTTTTGGGAATATAAGGTAAATAAACTACCGTAAACACAGGGGGTTTGGGTGGCAGATATCCGGAACCATCTAATCGGCCGGCAATAATTTGGCCTTCGAAAGAGCCTATTTTGGTCCTGATGGGACGGGTGGTGTTGAAGGTCAAATGCATAAATCCGCCGGAGGTATTGGTCATCAGTAAGGAGTTACGCATACCTGGTCCCCACCATAAATTTTCGTTGGAGATACCGGTAGAAAAAGCGCCAAAATTGAGGCGGATGCTGCTTTGTCCCCAGGAGAGCCGGCTGTATGCTTTGTCTCCAAATCGTTCAGGAAGGTCGATCGTGTTGAGGAATTTATAATAATTGACCCATACTTGATCACTTACGCCAATTCCGCATCCAAATCCGTCGAAGTACTTGTTTTCGGCATAAACATATTCGGGACGGAGCTGCAAAGTTAGTGGCCCAGCTTTGATGAAGACTCCGGCGCTAACCAATGTTTGGTAGCCACGGGCGGGGATCATGGCGCCATCGTTCAAAGAATAGGGGTGGTGCGTGTTGTATTGTTGATTCCATTCAATTGGGAGTAAACGAATATCCAGATGTTTTAGGATGGCCTCATGGCCCTTCGACAGGCTCAGGGACCGGGACTCAGGGACCGGGGTGCTTCGGCCGTTTGACCCTTCGACAGGCTCAGGGACCGGAAGGCGCCGGACCCCGGTCCCTGAGCCTGTCGAAGGGTTTTGCCCATTTGAAAAACTTGTGGACTCCGGATTTATAAACAATGGTCTGGATGCGAAAGAAATGGTGGAGTCGAGGTGGCCGAGGAGTTGTTGGCGACGGTAATAGTCTTCCAGGACGGGAGTGCCGACGGGTAGGGATTGGGCTGCCAATCTTTGTGGTAGAAGAAAAACCACGAACAACAGTAATAGAAATAGATACCTCACTATAAATGGGAATTTGTACTTCAATGAAGCTCCGAACAGTGACCTCACTAAGAAAAGGAAGTGGTGTTTCACTTGAATTCGCTTTTGAGGGTGATGTCGAGGCCTTCGGCTAAGGTGAAGGGGGCAATAAAGCCTGAGTTGTGGGCCTTGGTGGCATCATACTGGGTGGTGGCGCAGAATTTTTTAATCCGGACACTGTTGATCGGGAATTTTATGCCGGTCACCCACGTAAGGACGTCAAAGCCATATCCGCCGACAAGGCCCATCCAATAAGGAAGCCTCAGTGACGGAAGTTTGCGGGAGAGACTCTCCTCGGCCTGATCAACCAGCTCATTCATGGTAAGATCAGGTTTGTCGGTGTAATTATAGATGTTAAGTCCTTTGGTATGGTTTTCGTAGCAGAACTTGATAAAAGCGGCTACATTGCCCACATAAGCCATTGATTTGCGGTTGTTACCCCTGCCCACCATTAGGAATTTTCCGGAGGCAATCTGACGAAGCAGGTTGTGAACGTTACCTTTGTTGTTGGCTCCAAATGCTACCGAAGGACGGATGATGGTAAGAGATCTGTTTTCCTGGTCTTGACGGTACCACTTTTGGAGCAGCTGTTCTGCCAGTAGCTTGCTTTTCCCATAATGGCTGAAAGGATCGGGAGGAAACAACTCGTCGGGATTCTTCTTGTTGAGTCCGTAGATGGCCGCCGAACTGATAAAGATCAGATCAGTTATCCCTTTGTGGTCCATGGCTTCCAGCACATTGCCCGTACCGTCGACGTTTACAGCATAATACAGTGAATGAGGCGTAACATCGTCGCGGTGTTCTGCCGCCAGGAGGATGACTGCTTTAGTCTCCTCTCTAAGGGCTTGTTCCAGATGAGTCTCGCGAATATCTTTGATCGTGGTGATGCCGCCAAATTTCTCGCTCGGGTTCTTGTCGATGTTATAACATTGATCGACTCCAAAGAGCTCAATCAATTTGGTGCCGATAAATCCGCTCCCACCTACGATGGCTGTATTTCTCATAATTGTTTCAAAACAGAACGATTGGTCTTTCTTCTGGTTGAATCAAAGACCCATCCCCATTTATTGAAATATTTTATCATGTTAATTGCATGCACGATGGTCAGACGCCAACTTTGATAAGATTCCCTGGCGTGGGAATGAATGATTGACACTTCCGGATAATAAATTGTACGGTATTTCTGGTTGATTCTTCTCGTCAGATCAAGGTCTTCGGGATATAGAAAGAAACGCTCATCGAATAGTCCGATTTCCTTTAGCACGGAAGTCCTCAAAAGCATGAAGCAGCCCGAGAGATAGGGCACTTCCATGATTTTGTCGTATCCTGAAAGTACCAACTGAAATTTCTCTTCCCTTTTTCGAATCAGAGAAACGGGCAAAAATCTTCGAAAGATTAAATCAAGCGGCGTTGGTATCAATTTGCAAACGTATTGAACCTCACCGTTGGGATAAAGCACTTTCGGCATCATCAGCCCAACATCGTTATGCTCCTTCAAATAACCGATCAAAGCGCTTAACACTTCTGGTCCAAAGGAAATATCTGAATTGAGAACTAAGTGAAATTCAGATGAATCAAGGACTTTTCTTAAGGCTACATTGTGCCCGCATCCATAACCTAAATTTTTGCCCTGAAACTGGTAACTAACTCTTTCGTCCCTAATGATATTCCTGAGCCGATCGTCAGGAGAGTTGTCTATTAAGAATAATTGAAAGTTGACATTTGAGTGGCAAAAGCATTGAAAGACCTTTTTGAGTTCCGATGGATCAGTCTTGTAGAGTACAATGCTTGCGGTAATCTTCATACTTTGGTTGGAATTCTGTTCTACCGTTATCCCTCGTTTGAAACGAGGGATAGCATGTTGAAACGAGGGATGGCATGAGCCATACGAATCAAGTAGCGTTATCCCTCGTTTGAAACGAGGGATGGCATGCTCGTTTCAGCGTTTCAATTGAATCCAGTATTTTGTTTGTTTGCTTTTTCCAAGAATATTTTGCTTTTACCAGATCGATATCGCTTTCATTTTGTTTGGGAATGTTCCCGGCGTTTTGCAGCAGGGATACCAATTCATCCAGGTTGTTGGGAGAGAAGTAACTGATTTTCAGATCCCGGAATTCCGATAGTGCACCCCGGTTGGAAGAGAATACCCTTGTTCCGGCAGCATAAGCCTCGAGGATGGGTAGTCCAAATCCTTCATAGAGGGAAGGCAGGACAAAAGCCAGCGCATTTTGATAGAGCGCTTGAATCTCGTGGTCTGGCAGTATGCCGGGGAAAACTACATTGGCCTGCTCGTTTGGAAGGTTTTCCCTGTTACCGACCATGACCAGTTTGTGCAGCGAATTACTTTTCAAAAACGCCTCTACCAGGAACCCTGTATTTTTCTGTTTTCTGAAGTTGCCAACATAGAGGAAATATTTTTCCTTTTCAATGTGCAATCTTTTGAGCAGAGGTTCTGCAGCAGCTGGATTTTCCTCTAATTGATTGACCCCTTCCCCAATGACAATTGATTCCCGACCGAAGAATTCCAGTAAATCATTTTTGGTTGTTTGGGAGACACTGATTACCAGATCACTGGCTCGCAGGCTTAACCTGACGATGCCATTCATCAGGAACTTTGACAGCCAATTCCGGATGCTGAAATTGGAAAAATAATTCTCCATCCGGAGGTACATCAGATCGTGCACCGTGAAGATCTGTTTTCTTTTGCCTGTCAGATAATACAGTCCTGAGTAAAAGGTGGAATAATAGATAGAGAACTCAAGTCTGTTGATCAGGAAAGGGAGCAATAAAAAATGAAGCGGATTAAAAGGTTTTAATTTTGTTTCGACAATCTTGCAATCGGGCTTGGTTCTTAAATTTTCATTGACCAGAACGGAGATGCTTGCCCGTCCATATTTCTCTGAAAGGGCCTGAATAATTTCCCTGGTATATCTGCTGATTCCGGTAGGATGATCAGACAATCGGCGGCCATCGATCAATATTTGGGTCATTCTTTATTTGCGCTCCGGCCGTGCTCCGCCCTCTCAGTCCCAGGTGGTATTGGGACCAAGATGGTAATTTATAATATTCAACAACACTAATTACCCTGCTGCCAAAGAAGCAGTAAATTTTTTGCGCCCAATCCATCAAAATGTGTTTCAAATTGCTGGTTGTTCATCAGGCTATAGATAATATTCTTCTTGATCAATTTCTCCACCTTCGCGATAAGGCTTTCGAGGTACTCGGTATTCACGAATCCTCCAACCAATACGATGTCAATATCCGGGCTCTCCAGTCCGTGGGCAAAAGAGCCGGCCAGATACACCTCATCCACATCCCCCAATTTTTCGATGACCTGTTCCAAAACCTGGTTGATACCCAGGTGTTTGCGCAGCAGGAGTTGAATCTCGGGGAACAACGGGTAAGAGGGATTGGCACAGAAAATCTTCTTATTGCCTTCTACGCGGGAGGTCAGCATGCCGGCTTGTTCGAAACGATTAAGCTCAAGGCGGATGGCATTGGTTGATTCACCAAATTCATCCTCCAATCCGCGCAGATGGGCCGTGGTGTTACTGTTGAGGAAGAATTTCAGCAGAAGTTTAACGCGCGTTTTAGATGTTATGAGGTTCTCCAGCATGTTAAAGATAGGTTATCGAGTAACAAAAGTACTCAATAAAATGAAAAATGTATAATGGAAAGGGGAAAATTTAAAAAAAAAATGAAAATTCCCGTTTCCACCCGGTCCCCCACGGTCCCTGAGCCTGTCGAAGGGTGACGCATGAAGAGTAAAGTATTTGAAAATCAGCTAAATATGATTCTTTTTAGGAAGGCCCTTCGACAGGCTCAGGGACCGGAAGATGGGAACAAAAAATTTTCCGCTGGTCAACCTTTGCAAACGGATTTCAAATCCGTTTGAGCGAGTGAAATCTATTTTAATAAATGTCCTGAAATATGATTGTTAGTGATATAACGGATTAAATATCGGTTGTCGTTAACTGTAAAGAAAATATACCAGGTAGTTTGGTCGTTCGGTTGATAAGAAATATAAAACATACTCTTACCATATTTATTAAAATACGAAGGTGCCTTTTTACAAAGTTTAATATGGATATTGGAGCTAATATCATCCACCATTCTATCAACATATTCACAGGCTGAATCATAGAAGCCAAAATACCCCTTTTCATACAATGCAAAAGTAAGTTGATCCAAAAAGTCAATAACAAGAGGATGGAATGCAACTCTCATTTATCGAACCATTTTTTTATCCGTAAATGCATTTGACTTTTGAATTGGTCTGGTGTTAAACATTGTTCCCAATCTTGCTCGAATTGCTCACCGCTGTCAATATTTAACTTTTGCAGAAAAGGTTCAATTTCTTTGCCGTATTTTTTAAGGTCAATACGTATATATCGCTTAACACCCTGATCGTCTTTTTCAAATCGTATTCCTGCTAAGTGAGCCATAAGTTGATGTTTTTTACAAATCTAATAAAAATTCCATTGAAGAAGATTTCACGTATCGAAGATAATCGTAGCTAATTTAGATGAATGACACGAATCAAAGATCAGCGAAGCTAATTTCACGAACGGGTTAATGATGATTTGTAGAAACCTTATTTTCATTCCTGGCATGGATTACAAATCCGCGGTAGTTTAGATGTCCCTGTTTCGAAGGGTGAAGATGGGTCCGTAGGGGCGGCCCTATGTTGCCTGCTGGTGCAGATTTGCAATCTGCACCCCCCACTGGACCCTGAGCGGAGTCGAAGGGTGATGATTTTTGATTGGTTATATGCAGGAGGAAAAGAATGAAGATCATTTCGAAGCTGGGGATGATGAGATAGCGGACCCAGAGGAGGAGGGTGTAAAAGAGCAAGGGGATAATATATTCGAGGTTGGCGTAGGTTGTGACTTTATTGAAAAGGGGCAGAGAAAACAACGAGAAGATGAGAACTGTGATTAGTCCGAACTGGGAGATGGCATCGAAGAGTTCGTTGTGGATCATCATAAAGGCGCTTCGAGATTGGCGGATGTATTGTTCGGCAGGGCCAAATCCAAGGAGCAAATTCTTATTGAGCGGGTCATTGTAAAATGCCATTAAAAAAATGGTGTTGGCTCTGAATCTCCCTTTATTAGATTCGTCATTAAATTCTGAGAGTCGTGAGATTTTCGGATTGTCGATCAATTCCGGTTTCATATTGACTGTATACCATAGCGAAAAGAAAATGATGCATAAGTAGCCCAGCAATATTATTGTGACGGCATTGATCTTTTCAAGAATAATTTTGAAATAGCTTTTGAAATAACGGACCAGGTAAAAAATCAAAATGCTAAAAACCAGGAGTCGGGACAGTATAAGCAAGGACAAAGCGATTACGAACAGCTTTCCATATTTGTTTTGAATGACATCTGAGAAGATAAAGAAAAGAAAGAGGTAGGCTCCGGCCGTATTGATTTGATAAGTGAGGGAGGGCCGGCCATCTGGTGTGCGAATGATTAGGAATTGGATGAGCATCGAAAGAATGGCCAGAATAAAAATGTAGGTCAGGTTTGTTTTTCTTACCGGAGTGAGGTCAAAGAAGAGATGCGGCAAGCAGAGGAGTCCGATTAAGCATAGATAGGAATTGATGAGCGGAATTTGTAGGGTGCCATGAAGGATTGAAAGGAGGATTGCAAATCCTCCTAGGCAGATGGGGATCAATGTTTTGGTGGAGAGTTCCCCTTTGATCAGCATCGAAAAATAAATGGCTGCAAAAGAAAGACCCAAAAAAATCCTGAAGGGTTTTTGAAGTCCTGCAGGATCCGGAAGCACGAAGAAGACAATCAACATGCCTGTGAAGAGCCAAAATCCGATGCTACTTGATTTGATCATTCCTTGTAGTTTAGTTCGTTGAAAAGGAGATCCCATTTATGGTAGATTGCTTCGGGGAAGAAGCGACAGACGTTTTGGCGGGCGTGGTGGCCGAGGGATTTTCGGAGAGCGGGGTTGGAGGCAAGGTCGTGCAATTTGGAACACATCTCATCGATGTCAAAAGGATGGATTAAAAATCCATCTTGGTTCATGGACGGACGGATTGCAAATCCGTCCGAGCTACCGCATCCGTCCGAGCTACCGCATCTGTCCGAGCTACCGCATCTGTCCGAGCTACCTTTGCTCGGATGGATTTGCAATCCGTCCGCATTATTTGGCGGGCAGTCGGTAATGATTTCGGCCGGACCAGTTGGACAATCAAATGCCACAACCGGAAGGCCGCAAGCTTGCGCCTCCAGCAACACCATCCCAAAAGGTTCCACCCTTGAAGGCATCAGGTAAATAGACGCCTCCAGAAAATGTTCATAAATCAGATCCGAAGGTGGCAGTATATCGATGCGATCCTTAAAACCGGTTCTTTCAATGCTTTCGATTAGCTCTTTCTTCAGCGGACCATCCCCTAAGATTCGAAATCTCCATTCGGGGTGGGTCCTCGTGAATTTTTCAAAGACCTTGATTAACAGATCATACCCTTTTTCTGGATGCATCCTACCGATGGTCAGAATGGTCTTATTTTCCAGTCTTGCCGTTGTCTCCGGGTAAAAGTGCAGTGCATTGGGGATTACCCAACAGTTTGGATTATGCTTTCTCAGTCCCGGAAGATCACATTCAACCAGGGAAACCACTGCATCCAGTCTTCGGAAAAACAACCATCTTAGCAACGCCCAAATATGCCTGGCAGAAGCATAAGTTGCATGCTGAAAACCAATGGTTCTCAAATTTTTCCGCTTGGGAAGCATCCCTAATAATGAACTGGGATAGGAAGTGCCCGTAGCGATAACAATGGCCGGTTCTTTGATTTTTTTCAAATAACCATTCACTTTGAAGGTAGAAGCAATTTTTTGCGGAAGGTTAAATCCGTTTTCGAAATGAAAATTCAGGTAATGAATGGTTACACGTTCATCCAGGTTAAAGAAATTCAGGTTTTTCTTGCGGGAGAGGGAAAGGATGGTCACCCGATGACCTGCCGTCACGTAATAATTGGCCATGTTCACCGTAACCCTCTCCACCCCACCGATATAGTGGATGTCGTACATCAGGAAAATCAGATTTTGCTTACCGGCCATTCCCATTTCAGTCTAATTGCATGTTTTCTGAAGATGTACAAAAGATAAATGGTGATGACCACCTCGGAAAGTATCGCAACCACTGCCACACCCTCTGCCTGGTAAAGCAGAATGGCAGGTACGATCACCAGCAAATTGAATATTCCGCCGAGGCCTACCACTCTCGTCAGGTATCTTTTCAGTCCGAAGGTGATCATAATAAGGTAGGCCATCACGCCGTTGCAAAGGGCAAACAGGGGTAAGATACTGCTGATTTTCAATATGATGATGGTTTCGGCGTATTGGGGGAGGCCGAACAGGATTTTGACGATCCACGGTGCGAAAACGAAAATCAGGATGCCGGTAACGAGCGTTCCCAATGCCATGAATTGCAGGACTTTGCTACCAAACGCCAATGCTTTTTCTTTAGATTCATGGTAATATTTATTGATTCGGGGGAAGGTCACCTGGTGGATGGTGCCGAAGAGGTTGATGACGGCGCGGATGATTTTTTCGGAGGCCGAGAAAATACCGACGGTCGCATTGCTGGTGAGTAGTCCGAGTACGACTGTGTTCGTTGTCGTATAGAAGTTGGTGGCCAGGCCGGATACGAAGAAATGCCAGCCTTCTTTCAGGCTAACGCGGATATCGCTCCTGGACGGGAGGTAGAATTTTACAGTTTTCCTGTGCAGGATCAGCAGGGTGCAGGCGATTCCTGAGAGGAATCCGGCCGCGGACTGCAGGAAGATGGCCAGGAGGTAATCGGATTGCTGTCGGACCAGCAGGAAAGTAAAACCGAGGACAAATATTTTGGGAACGACGTTGAACCAAGTGATGTGGGACATTTTTTCGAGTCCCTGGAAGAGCCAGATGGGGAAGAGGATCGTTGAGAAGACGGCGATGAAGGCGATCAGCAGGACTGGGTACAGCTGCTGCAGTTTAGGTACAATTAATATTAGTAGCAAAAATATGATCAGTCCGGCGAAGGCTAAAATCAGTTTGGTAACGGTGGTGGACCAGTATATTTTACTGAGTTCCACTTTGTTGTCGTGCGACTTGACGACTTCCTGGGTGGAGGAGAAATTGAATCCGTAATCGGTTAACAGGGTGAAATAGGTGACAAATGCCTGGGCGAAGGCAATTTTTCCGAAGTTCTCTACGCCCAATGTGCGGGTCAGGTAGGGAATGAGCAATAATGGAACCAGGTAGTTAACATTTTGAAGCAGAAAGAGGTAGGAGAAATTCTTCTTTAATACTGAATCCATTACGATTGGAATAAGGCATTGGTGAAGGAGCGGAAATTTCGCCAGGAAATGAAGTTGAGCAGTTTTGTAAAGTTGAAGAGTTCAGAAGTAACGCAGATCTTGATTCTCCGTCCGCTTTCGTTGGAGTCATTCATTCTGAAACAGTTGGTCAACCATTGGTGGAAGAACAGGTTTTGAAGTGACCTTTGGTCGTAATATTTTATCTCTCGGTTTTTGTTGATTAACTTGAGAAAGAGCGCTTCCAGCATCTTCAAATCTGCCAGGGATATTGGTCTTCTGTCTGAGATTAGGTTCATCACCCTGTTTTCATTTTTTTCCAGCTGGTAATCGAGTGACTGACTGATAATTGTTGCCCGGACCTGGTTGGCTGAATCTGCCAGGATATCCTTTCTGAGCTGGGTGATATTGTTTGGATGCCATCGATAGTTCAACAGGTGATCGGGGAGATTGGCCATTTTGGAGCATTTGGACAATTCGAAGAAGAAGGCATAATCTTCCGAGACGACCAGCGATTCATTGAAATAGACCGGTGTTGCCGGTTTTTTAAAGATGACCGTTGAGGTGCAGAAGGGATCGTTGAGGATCATGTAAGCCCTGATCTCTGCGTCTTTGAGCGGATAAAATTTTTTCTGCTTCTTGTCTCCAAAAACAGTTACATTGGTGCCGCAAAGGGTAATTTCAGGATGTTTTTCGAAAAAATCCATTTGCCTTTGGAATCTCGTTGGCACGGAAATATCATCGCTGTCGTGCCGGCCCAGGTATTCTCCTTTGGATTCCCTGATCAGTTTGTTGCAAGTATAGCCGATCCCTTTGTTCTGGGGATTCCTGAAAATCCTGATGCGTGGATCTTTGTAGGAGGAAATAATTTCGAAGGAATTATCCGTGCTGCCATCTTCCCCGATTAACAATTCGAAGTCTGTAAATGTCTGGTTGAGAATGCTTTCAATGCTTTGCTGTAAAAATTCGGCGGCATTGTAAACGCACATCAGGAGAGATAATTTGGGATCCTTCATTGGGTAAGACATTCTTTCAGTGCATCGAGGTAACCACGACCGAATTTCCGGTCGGGCTCTATGTAATTGCCTTCTGCCCACTCGTTCCAGGACTTGAGATAAACCAATTTCTTCTGGGCCGGTTTATTTGCGACCGAATCGAGAACAGTTTTTACATGTTTTTTGAAGGCCTCAGGAGTCGAGTCGTGCAGCACATAACCTTTGTCGCCGGTCCGGGGAGTGTTGTCCCAATTGGGTATGATAGAGGGAATTACATTTTCTTGGTAATCTTCCGGTCCGCTGAAATATTGAATTGCCTTCCCATAGTTGTAAAGCAGCAATTCGTTGAGCGCCCTGCGTTTGAATTTCAGAAAAATGGATCTTCCTTGTTTTAGGGGGTCACGCAATCTTACAATATTGATGGAATCGAAACCCATGCCGAGGTAAATGGGAATATTTTCCACGTGAATGGTCTGCCCGACAAAATAGATCCCTTTTAGTCCGTTTTTGACTGCCAGGTTTTGCCACAGATCGATAAATTCCCTGGCATCGGGAAGTTCGCCTGGGGTAAAGATCATTAGGAAGGGTTTGTCGTCGACCGTTATGTACCTCGGATCTTTCAGTGCAGGCAGAATCTCATGGAAATGAGACTCGTAGTCATTGGTGCCTGGATATTCTTGCTTGATTAATACTTTCCTGCCGTGAACGCCATGGTCGATGCCTTGCCAGGAACTGTTGGCCCAGGCGAGGCAGAAGGGGAAGTCCGGCTTTCCGCTGTTAAGTACCTCATTAAAAGGCATTTCCAGCAGTCGTTTCCCATTGCCAAACCAATAATGCCAATAGCAGAAACCTTCTATCCCGCTTTCCCTGGCAAGTGCGGCCTGTGCTTCCCTGACTTCGGGTATCCTTAAATCATAATACCCCAGATCGGCGGGGACCCGGGGTTGATAATGACCTTTGAAGAGGGATTGTGCCTTGCCCACGTTGGTCCATTCGGTGAAACCCTTGCCCCACCAGATGTCGTTTTCGGGGATGGGATGGAATTGCGGGAGGTAGGCGGCGAGGATGCGGGGTTTTTCCAAGATGGTCAGACGATTTGATTTTTACTTAACTGACTGCTCCAACGGATTTGCAATCCGCTGGAGCCAGACACTTTAAACTATTGAGGTTTTGGTTTGATGCCATTTGTTGCGGACATCCGTTAGGTAGGTTTTGCCGATAATGAGAATGAAGGAGAGTACAAATCCTGCGAAAGCGAAATAGACCAGAATTTTCGGGCGGTTGGGGGAGGATTTTTCTGTTGGAATGGTAATTGGTTGGATCACGGAGAAGTGAGGCGTTTCTTCCTGGAGTCTGATTTTTGCATGTTCCAGTTCTTTGGCGAGTTCGGTTAGGACACTTGAATTCAATTCATATTCTGCTTGGAGCTGTTCTGTCTTTGATTTGAAGCTTTGTGTTTCTGATTGGAGACTCTCTCCTTCCGGTTTCAATCGTTTCCAATCTAATTTGCTTTTATTTTGATAAGCTTGATTCGCTATTTCTTGCTCTATTTTTGCGTGATTTTTTTTTGCTTCGTCTTGCCTTCGCTGGATGTAGCTGATGTTGGCTGCCGCTTTCCCTGTAAATATTTTTGTGAGGTGATTCTGAAGGATTTGCATGGCAGATTGACAAACCTGTGCAGCGGCTTTGGGATCGGACATTGTACAACTAATTGTTGCCAGACCTTTATAATCGTCGAAGACCAGGTTGAGTTGACTATTCGTGAGGCTTATGGAGGTTTGTTCCAGTTCCCGTTGGAAGGGTTCACTCTTGATGACTTCGTTGTAAGCCTGGGGAGATATCTCCATGCTCACAGGAATTTCTATGTTGATGTTGGCGCCCGCGAGGGTGGCTATTCCTGATAATCCGGCGATGCTGGAAAGTCTTGCCAGGGAGGATTCTGAGTCTGCCGTTTGGGTCGCAAAAGTGCAGGATGCGGTGTATTTGTTGGGCAATATATATGCTACAACGAGTCCGGCGATCAGGGATAACAACATGATTTTCCCCAACAGCTTTCTGCCTTCCCAAAGGGTACGGGCCAGGTTGATGAAGTCTATTTCGGTTTCGGGTGTGTTTTGTGGTGTGGGCATTGGGAAGATGGGGGATGGGGATGCTGCTATCCCTCGTTTGTAATATGCTGCTATCCCTCGTTTGTAACGAGGGATCAAATACGTAATCCCTCGTTACAAACGAGGGATAGCAAGTTTCAAAGGAGGGATAGCAAGTTGGGAGTTAGAGTTTGCGGACCGCTCCGTTTTTGAATTGGTAGTTTTCGCCGCTTTCGCCGCAGGTGGCATGGCCGTTGTCGTCGAAATGTAGCCGAATGCCGTATTCGGAGATCCAGCCGATCTGGATGGCGGGGTTTCCCACGACAAGTGCATAAGGATCAATAGGTTTGGTGACAACCGCTCCGGCTCCGATGAAAGCAAATTCCCCGATATCATTTCCGCAGACGATGGTGGCGTTGGCACCGATGGAGGCCCCGTGTTTCACGGTAGTTTTGGCATATTCTCCCCTACGGTTGACTGCACTCCGGGGATTGATGACATTAGTGAAGACGCAGGAGGGACCGAGGAAGACATCGTCCTCGCAGGTGACGCCGGTATAGATGGAGACGTTGTTCTGCACTTTCACGTTGTTACCAAGCACCACTTCGGGCGAGATGACGACGTTTTGTCCGAGGTTGCAGTTTTCACCGATCACTGCGCCGGTCATGATGTGGGAGAAGTGCCAGATTTTCGTCCCTTCGCCAATGGTGCAGTCGGCATCGATTATTGCAGAGGGATGTGCGTAGAAGTTGGGCATGAGGTTTGAAATTTTCCCGGTCCCTGAGCGGAGTCGAAGGGCCCTTCGACTCCGCTCAGGGACCGGGGTGGGAGCATTTGGAAAGTTTTAGGGGCGGAAATTGAGGAGGGTGGTAGAAATGAATTTTAATTGTTCCTCGGCCATTTCGGTATGAATGGGGAGGGAAAGGACTGATTGACAGAGTTCTTCCGTTACAGGTAGGGTGAAGCCGGGTGCGACATATTTGCTGAATGCTTCCTGACGATAGAGTGGAAGCGGGTAGTAAATCATGGTTGGAATGCCTTGTGCTGCAAGGAAATCCTTGAGCTGGTCCCTTAGTCCGTTTTTTATTTTGAGGGTGAACTGGTTGTAAGTTGGTGGAGATGCTGGCAAAGAAGTTGGGAGCACACCGTATTCAAAATCTTTCAATGCTTTTTGGTAGGTTGCCCCTGCCTTTTTGCGGGCATCGAGGTATTCGTTGAGATGTGGCAGTTTTACATTCAGAATAGCTGCCTGGAGGGTGTCGAGGCGGGAGTTGCAGCCGACGACCTGGTGATAATATTTTTTCTGCTGACCGTGGTTGGCGATCATCCGGATTTTTTCGGCTAACGCCGGATCGTTGGTCATCAGGGCACCTCCATCGCCCATGCAGCCGAGGTTCTTCGTTGGAAAGAAGGAGGTGCAACCGATGTGGCCGATGGTCCCCGCTTTTACGGAAGTACAGCTCCCGCTCTTCGGGATCATGCTCTTCGGGATTTGCAATCCCGAAGCAAAATTGGAGCTGAATATGCTTCGGGATTGCAAATCCCGAAGAGCATCTTTAGTGAAAGTGTAATCAGCGCCGAGTGATTGGGCGTTGTCTTCAATTACATATAATCCATGCTTTTGTGCCAGTGTCATGATCGGTTCCATGTCGGAACATTGTCCGAAGAGGTGCACGGGAATGATCGCTTTCGTTCTGGAAGTAATCGCTGCTTCAATTCCTGAGATGGGAATATTGAAAGTTTCCTCCTCCACATCCACCATCACGGGAGTGAGGCCGAGCAGCGCAATTACTTCAGCGGTAGCAACATAGGTAAAGGCAGGGATGATCACCTCGTCGCCGGGCTTCAAACCGAGTGCCATCAGGGCTATCTGAAGGGCATCGGTGCCATTGGCGCAGCTGATAACATGATCGACCTCAAGAAATTTCGCAAGATTCTGTTCGAAAACAGCAACCTCTTTTCCTTTTATAAATGCCGATGAATCAATGACTTGCCGGATGGAAGACATCAGCTGAGGCTCCAGTTTTTTGTGCTGGCTACCCAGATCCACCATTTCGATTTTTGTGTTCATGGGAAATTTTTTTGAGACGTCCCGGTCCCTGAGCGCAGTCGAAGGGCCTTGCGAGTTCCGGTTAATTCGCTCTTCGGGATTTGCAATCCCGAAGTACTATCCGCGCCATTTCTGCTTCGGGATTGCAAATCCCGAAGAGCGGGATCCTGAAGAGCGGGATCCCGAAGAGCGGGGGTTCCGGTTAACCCTTCGGCTGCGCTCAGGGACCGGTGGGAGTGGGTGGGGAATGCTCCGCCCGCTCAGTCACATGTTCGACCAGGCAGGGAGACATAATAAATATTAAATATAATAGTAAAAAGTCTTGCTGCCATACGGGCAATAGGATATTTATTTTATGGGTCGGCAGGCTTTTTAACTTATGTTCACAATAATACAAAAAATGTCCAAACGTGTCAAATGATGAGGGTACATTTTAATTAAAACAAAGGGAGTACCAACTCACTCAAAAGTGGCAGGAGCTGATCTTTCCCTGATAGTTTGATGGCTTGCTTTGGTAATTGCCAGTCAATCTGCAGTTCCGGATCGTCAAATTTTACGCCGGCATCGTGTGAGGGAGCATAAAGGTTATCGACTTTGTAAGAAAAGATGGCCTCATCGCTTAAGACCACAAACCCGTGCGCGAAACCACGTGGGATAAAAAGTTGCAGCTTGTTGGTGTCGTTCAGCTCCACCGAATAGGATTTTTTGAAGGTCGGCGATTCGGTACGAAGGTCGACCACCACATCCAGGATGCGGCCGGTAATGCACCTCACCAGCTTGGCCTGTGTATGAGGTGGTTTCTGAAAATGCAATCCACGGAGTACCCCGTACCCGGATTTTGATTCATTGTCCTGGACGAATTCTACTTTTCCGATGGCTGCCTCGAACTCGGCCTGTTGAAAGGACTCGAAAAAATAGCCACGGGTATCGCCGAAGACGTGGGGCTCTATCAGGAAGAGGTCGGGGAATAGGGTTGTATGAAAAATCATTGAAGAATTGTTTGAATTGTTTAAAAAGTTTGGCCTTCGGCCGCGACCGTTCTCGCACGCTTCAGCGGATTTGCAATCCGCTGATAAACGTTGCTGTCCCTCGTTTGCAACGAGGGACATTCGTAATCCCTCGTTGCAAACGAGGGATAGCAGCGTGTTTGCCCTTCGACAGGCTCAGGGACCGGTAGGTTTCCGGTCCCTGAGCCTGTCGAAGGGTCAAGTTAACAGCGAAAGCAAATATTGTCCGTACTGGTTCTTTTTCAATAGGTTGCCCTGGTTGCGGAGTTGTTCCTTGGTGATCCAGCCGTTGTGAAAGGCAATTTCCTCGAGGCAGGCAACTTTGAGACCGGTACGTTTTTCGATAGTGGCGATGAAGGAGCCGGCCTCGAGCAAAGACTCGTGGGTGCCGGTATCCAGCCATGCGTAACCGCGTCCCATGAGCTCGACTTTGAGCTCTTTGCGATCGAGGTATTCCTGGTTCACGGTAGTGATTTCAAGCTCTCCGCGGGGGGATGGCTTGATATTTTTGGCTACTTCCACCACTGAATTGGGGTAGAAGTAGAGTCCGATGACGGCATAGTTGGACTTTGGATTCAACGGTTTTTCCTCGATAGAAGTGACGTTTTCTTTCTCGTCGAAGGTGCAGACACCATATCGTTCGGGATCGTTGACCCAGTAACCGAATACCGCTGCTTTGCGATGCAGCGATACTTGTTCGACCGCTTTATTGAGGAGTTGCACGAAGCCATGACCATAAAATATATTGTCGCCCAGCACGAGGCAGACATCCTCTTTGCCGATAAACTTCTCGCCGAGGATAAATGCCTGGGCGAGTCCATCGGGGGAGGGCTGCACCATATAACTCAGTTCCACGCCCCACTGCGATCCGTCTCCGCACAGGCGGATGAAAGCGGCCTGCTCCTCGGGCGTGGTGATGATGAGGATTTCTCTTATGCCGGCCAGCATCAGGACGGACATCGGGTAGTAGATCATCGGTTTATCGTAGATCGGAAGCAGTTGTTTCGAGGTGCCGAGGGTGATCGGATGGAGGCGGGATCCGGAGCCGCCGGCGAGGATGATGCCTTTCATGTGTTACGAGATTAGATGTTAAGCAAAAGTAGGAAAAAGTTTACCATTTCGCACCAACGGATTTGCAATCCGTTGGTGATGCTGCCATCCCTCGTTTCAAACGAGGGATAGCGGTTCGCTACAACAGTATTGCCATCCCTCGTTTCAAACGAGGGATAGCGGTGGGACGAGCTTTCAAACGAGGGATAGCGGTTCGCTCCAAACAAGTTCAGCATGACGCGTGAAGTGCTATAGTTGTTCCTTAACGATTATCAGATTTTTCTCAGGGGATTCTACCAGCACCGTCATGCCTAACGGCGGAATGCGGAGGGCCACCTTGTTGTTTCCCCGGAAGGAGATGAGCTCACCTTTGACGCCCATCATCGGACCGGCAATGATCTCTACCTGCATCCCCGGAAGCAGATCTTCGGTGGTAATTTCAACTTCCAGGTCACTCTGTCCGAGCATCCTTTTCAGCATCTCGATTTCCTGGTCGCGGATCACAGCGGCCTTACCTTCGAAACGGACATATTGCATCACATTGTCGGTCTGTAGAACGACATCGTAGTGTTTCCGGGTGATGTGCACGAAGATGTATCCCGAAATCAGTGGTATCTCCACCCATTTTTTGCGGTCGCTCCATTGACGGAGCCTCCGCTGGAGCGGGAGGAAGCATTCGATGTCCTTGAATTTCAGTTCGAGTTGTACTTTTTTTTCTGCACGCGAGTGAACGTAGACGGCGTACCAAACGGGATCGAGGTTAGGGTTGAAAGGGGGCATATTGGTTGGAAATTGTTTGAAAAGTTTGAATTGCTTCCGGTCCCTGAGCCTGTCGAAGGGCTCTGCGGCGGCATGGCCCTTCGACAGGCTCAGGGACCGGGATTTTTTTGAGCGTGAATAATTTTATTTTCCGGCAGAAGAAGGTGGAGCATCATTTTCGGAGGCACCCCATGATTTGTTGGGATATTCGCCCATTTCCAGTTCCAGGGTGGCGCCATTCCTCAGCTCCTCGTGAGTGAACCAGGGCTTGCTAAGGGGTTGGCCATTAAGTCGGGCGCTTTGGATGTATTTGTTTTTAACCGAACATCCGGGTGCCTTGATGGTGAAGGTCTTGCCATTTTCGAGGGCAATTTTGACCTCTTCGAAAAGGGGTGAGCCGATGTTGTAGATGGGCAATCCCGGCGTGACCGGGTAAAATCCCATCGAGGAGAAGACCACGAAGGCTGTCATGCCACCACCGTCTTCATCGCCCGGGATGCCGAAGATATTGTCCTTGAACCAGACATCGAGCAGGAAGCGGATGTGTTTCTGCGTTTTCCAGGGTTCGCCGGAGTAATTATACAGGTAGGGGATAAAGAAACTCGGCTCATTGCCCATCGAGAACTGTCCAACCATGCCCGTGCCATCGGGAAATTTGGCGAAGAAGGCGTATTTGCTGCGGCCCAGTGGCTCGCGGAATAGCTGGTCCAGAGTGGCCGAAAAACTACTGCGACCGCCCATCAGTCCGACGAGGCCATGGATATCATGCTGCGCCTGCCACTGGTAGGTATAGGCGTTGTTTTCATCGTAGAAATCACGACCGCCGGGACCTCCGTCGAATTTCGGGTCGATGTCGATCCAGTTGCCGGCCGAGTCTTTCGGCCACATCATCTTCTTGTCAGCGCGGTAGAGATTCCGGTAATTGAGCGCCTGTTGACCGTAATAGGCGGCTTCCTCCGGCCTGTTCAACTCCTGCGCCATCTGGGAGAGGGCCCAGTCGTCGTAGCTGTGGCCCAGCGTGATGGCCACGCTTTGGCGCTTCTCGAAATCGTGCACCATCTTAACGGTTTCGGTCTGACCGGGCCAAAGTGACGGATAGTACCCTTTTTCGCGGTAGAAGGTATCGAGGATGCATTTCGGTCCGTTGCGCCAGGGCAGCATGGTGGCCGAAGTGGCATTCTTGAGCATGCCTTCGTAGGCTTTCGGAACATCGAAATTGCGGATGCCCTTGCGGTATCCGTCGAGCATCGTCACGGTAGAGTGGAAGCCGTTCATTGCCGGATTATCCTTGTAAAGCACCGGGAACTGCGGCATCCAGCCTCCTTGTTCATACATGTTGACGTACGATTGAAGCATGTCGCCTTCCTGTTTCGGATGCAGGATCGAGCGCAGCGGATGCATGGCATGGAATGTGTCCCAGATCCAGTCGTCGACGAAAAAGTCGCGGTCCGTCGTGTGCACCTGATGGTCGTACGCACTATAATATTTACCATTTTCGTTGATGTTCATCATCCTTTCGTACTGCCGGTAGAGGGAGGTGTAGAAAGTCCGGCGCTGTCCGTCGGTGCCGCCTTTGACCTGAATCTGGTTCATTAAGGCCGACCATTTTCCCTCCGCACTCTTTTTGAGTCCTTCAAAATCCCATCCGGGGATTTCGGCGGCCAGATTGGCTTTTGCCTGATCGGCACTGATGAACGAGATGGCATATTTCAGGCTGACTTCCTCCGGGGTGTCGGCTCCGAATTTGATCCAGGCAGCCTGTTTGGCCTGCGGTTCGCTGCGGCGGGATTCCGAAAAAAGGAGGTCTAGTTTACCGGCTTGTCCGGAAGGATTCGCCTCGCCATAAACGAAAGCTTTCATTCCCTGAAATTCTTCCGTTCCGGTGAAGGAATTGTTGGCGCTCACCTCCCAGTTTCCGCGGTTCACAATGCGCAAAGCCAGAAATTTCTCTCCCTTCCGGGGAAAGCTAAACCGGAAAAAACCGCTCTTCGCCCCAGGTGTGAATTCGGTTTTGATGTTTTCGTCCACAAAGAAGGTGGAGTAATAATAAGGTGTGGTGACTTCCAGGTCGTGGTCCCAGGTGAGCCGTTTAGTCCACATCTCCGCCTTTGGCGCTCCCGGGTAAGGCATCACGCCGAAAAGTTCTCCGTTGCGATGAGAGGCGATGGTCAGCGGAAAGAAGCTGATCTGATCGTCGAGGTAATCAGCCCTGACCGGGTACATCCGTACCATCTGGTTGGGCAGTTGCACCGTTGGGCGCGTGGGCTGGAGCAGGATGCCGACATTGCCGATGGTAGGATCGACGGTATCGAGGTTCGTGCGCGTGGCGCAACTGGAAATCAGGATAATAGTTAACAATAACAGGGCAGAAAATCTGATTGTCTTCATTTTTCATAAATTTTATGTAAATGTAATTGAAAAGTTCCCGTTTGCGGAAACGGTGTGAAAAAAAGTTGATAAATTAGCGAGGAAATGAAAAATGAATAATGAACAACGAACAATGACCAGTGAATAGTGAAAAATGAATTTGATAAATTAAATATTTAGGAGCAATGAAGAAGATTAGTGTATTGTTTTTAGTGGTGCTGTTTGCGTCGGCTACGTTTGGGGCAAAAACGGATTGGGTCAAACTGTTCAATGGTAAGAATCTGGATGGCTGGAAGGTTGTCAACGGCAAGGCTGCCTACAAAGTCGAAAACGGAGAGATCATCGGCACCAGCGTGGTGGGAAGTCCGAATTCCTTTCTGGCGGCCACCAGGGAATATGGTGATTTCATCCTGGAGTATGAGATGAAGATGGACAAAGGACTGAATTCCGGCGTGCAGATCCGGAGCATTAGCGATCCAAATATCAAGAATGGCAGGGTGCATGGCTATCAGGTAGAGTGTGATGACTCTGAAAGACGCTGGTCTGCAGGTATTTACGATGAGGCGCGCCGCGGATGGCTCTATCCTATGGAGTGCAATATTCCTGGTAAGAAGGCTTACAAGAATGGCGAATGGAACAGCTACCGCGTGGAGTGCGTCGGCAATACAATAAAAACCTGGCTCAATGGCGTGGCTTGCTCTAACCTGGTGGACGATATGACCCCTACCGGGATTATCGCACTGCAGGTGCACAGCATCGGTCAGCGGAAAGAAGACGAAGGCAAGACGGTTTGCTGGAGAAATATTCGGATTTTGACGACCAATCTGGCCAAAGAGCAGAAGAAAACTGATGCTCCGGAGGTGAGTTTCCTTACCAATACGCTCACGAAGTCGGAAGAAAAAGCTGGCTGGAAACTGTTGTGGGACGGCAAGAGCCTGGATGGTTGGGTGAATTACAGGGATGGCAGTACCCCAAAAAAAGGATGGACCTTCAAGGATAATGAGCTGATTACCAATTTCGCTGACAACAAAGGCGGCGGTGATATCGTTACACAAAAAGAGTACAAGAATTTCATTTGGGAGGTGGATTTTATTTTCACGCCAGGGGCCAATGGCGGATTGAAATATTTTATCCAGCCCAGTGCGGATGGAAAAGGTTATTCGAATATCGGTTGTGAGTACCAGATTTTGGACGACGACAAGCATCCGGATGCCAAACTTGGGATCAATGGAAACCGAACGCTTGCTTCTCTATATGATCTGATTCCGGCCAATTCGCAAAAGTTCGATCCGGCGCAGTCGGTCAAGCGGAGCAATGGAGTGAACCAGTGGAACCGTGCCCGAATCGAGGTGAGAGGCGACAAAGTTGCACATTATCTCAATGGGATCAAGATTGTGGAGTTTACCCGCGGAACGCCTGAGTGGAAGGCTGTTGTGGCTACCAGTAAATTTGCCAAAGTGAAAGGTTTTGGCGAATATGCGACCGGACATCTGCTGATTCAGGATCATGGCGATGAGGTGCATTACAAGAATGTGAAGATTTTAGAACTGAAATAAAGTTTACCGGACCCTGAGCGGAGTCGAAGGGCACCGCTATCCCTCGTTTGAAACGAGGGATGGCAGGAAACGAGGGATGGCAGCAAATAAAGTTTACCGGACCCTGAGCGGAGTCGAAGGGCCCTTCGACTCCGCTCAGGGTCCGGAGGAAGGGGGACTAATTAATTTTTATACTATGGAAGAAAGACAAGAGAACTCCCGGCGAAATTTCATCGCCAACACGGCTTTGGGGACAGTCGTCACGATCGGTGCAGCTAATTTGCTGCTGTCATGTGGTGGTTCAGAAAATAAGGGTGCGGCTAAGGCAGCCGGTGCCACTGGTTCCGCGCCCGCCATGCTGGACAAGGCGCCAGATGGCAAAGTCCTGCGGGCAGGATTGGTAGGTTGCGGCGGCAGGGGAACCGGCGCGGCCATGAATTTTCTGGATGCCGGACCGAACCTGCAACTCGTTGCCATGGGCGATGTTTTTGCCGACAAACTGGCCGATTCGAGGGCACAGCTAAAGAAACAGCGCAACATCGAGCTCCCGGACGAGAAATGTTTCGTCGGTTTCGACGCCTACCAGAAAGTTTTGGATGCCGGAATCGATATCGTGCTGTTGTGCACGCCTCCGCATTTCCGCCCGGCACACGTGGAAGCCGCCGTCAACGCGGGCAAACACGTCTTTATGGAGAAACCATGCGCGGTCGACCCCGTCGGTGCCAGATCCATCCTGGTATCAGCCAAAAAGGCCGAACAGTTAGGATTGTCTATTGTGAGTGGCACCATCCGCCGTGTGCAGAAAGATTATGTCGAAACACATCGTCGGGTTGCTGCGGGAGAGATTGGCGAAATTGTCAGCGCTCATGTGGTCCGCAATGGCGGGGCACTTTGGGTAAAAAAGAGGAAACCTGAGTGGACGGATATGGAATATATGCTCCGCAACTGGGAGAATTTCAGTTGGTTATCTGGCGATCATATCGTGGAACAGTTTATCCATGAAGTCGATGTGATGAACTGGCACATCGGAAAGAATCCTGTTAAGTGCATGGGCTGGGGCGGTCGTCAGCGGCGCGTTACCGGAGATCAGTATGACTTTTTCAGCGTGGAATATATTTATGATAATGGTATGCAGGCGCATTGTGCCGCGCGTCAGATCAGCGGATGCAGTAACCTGAAACGCGAGGTCATCGTGGGCACCAGGGGATACGCCGATGCCAATGGTACACTTTTTCATACGGACGGCACGGTGATGTGGAAATATCCCTATCCGAAAGACGGGGATACGGATCTTACCTGGAAGGTCAAGGATCCGTATGTGCAGGAGCATGTCAACCTGGTGACCGCCATCCGGACGGGTAAAGTTTTCAGCGATGCCGAGGCTCAGGTCAATTCCACCCTGATTACCATGATGGGTCGGATCTCGGCTTATACTGGCAAGGATGTTACCTGGGATGAGATGATGAATTCGGGATTGTCGCTTGGTCCGAAGGTCTATGCCTTTGGTCCGGTGCCGAATATTCCGGAGGAGATTCCGGTGATTGGGATCGCAGCTGTACCGGCTTAGATTGGCCAAACAGGCAAAGCCCTTCGGCTACGCTCAGGGACCGGGTGAAGTCCGGTCCCTGAGCGTAGGGCCCCTCATTCAGACCGGGTGAAGTCCGGTCCCTGAGCGTAGCCGAAGGGCCCTTCGCTCAGGGACCGATCTCATTTTTTATTTCCTCGCCATCTTTAAGGCTTCCATTGTGGTGTAGTACTTCGTAATCATCCCCGGAACCTCCCACTCAGGTAGCTTACCGGCCTTCAGGTATTCGAGGTATTTTTCCGTCACCTGACTGAAATGCGCCTCATGACCAACTCTGTACTTATCTGGAATCCCGACTTTCCACGTTAGGTCGCCGGTTTTCTCGAGGGTGAGTCCGTCGTGGTTCGGATTTTTTACGATAGCATTTTCCAGTTCTACCGTGAAAGCCTTGATATCAGTGCTTTTGCTGGCGTGGACATAAAGTGTCGGCGCATATTTTTCGGCCGCTCCCTGCTTGATCTCAAGGATAGCCTTCGAGCCGCGCATGATGGCATAATGAGAATCACCGGCACCCGGCTCAGGTTTGTAAAGCCATATTGCACTGACCTTTGCAATGATTCCCTTCAGTTTGTAAGTCATTTCGCCATTGGCGAAATCGTTGAGTTTTCCATCCTTGACATCCTTGGTCAGATAATCCGGAAAAGTTTCCATTTTGGTCACGTCCTTGAACTCCTCAAGCGAAATTACCGTCGGCCAGCGTTTGGCTGCAAGCATCTGCACATCAGTCTTCTGTAGGATTTCGCCGGGATAGTAGCACCATTGTACCAGGTCGACCAGGTGGGTGGCCACATCCACGATGCCCTCACCCTGCTGGTTGACATCGAAAAACCAGGCCGGACGAACCAGCGGGGACCCCGAGACGCTTTTGTAGAAACAGTGAACGCTCACCATCTCGACGGCAGGCAGCTCCGGTGTCCCGGGCAGCATCGAACCAAAAATACCCGGATTGTGCAACAGCTCTTTCTGGATCATCGTGGTAATTTCGTGTCGTTCGGTCATGATATCGTACAGAATCACGCCCTTCGAAGCGGCCACTTTGAAAGACTCTTCCAACATCGGAAAATTCTCTGGTGTAATCACCATTGGCTTATCTGCCAACACATTAAGTCCGGCGTCGACGGCCTTTTTGATGTATTCGGTCTTGATACGGTTGTTTCCCGCCAGCACTAAAACATTGCCCGGCTTCTCCTCCAGCATCTTCTGCAAATAATCCGAGCCCTTGTAGATCACCTCTTTCCAGCTGGTCGGACTCTCTTTCCGGGTATTGTAACCATCGATTTTCTTCAGGTGCTCGGCCAGATCATTGCCCTCGGGAGCATAAACATAAACGTCCGGATTTACCTGATCGTACATTTTTTTCTGAACCAGGGCCGCATGGAAATGGCCGGGATCGAGCGTGATTAGTTTCACCTCAGCTAGTTGTTGATCGTTTTTCTTACCTGTGCCGCATGAAGTCAGCACCGCCAACAGTACAAATCCCATTTGAATCGCTCTCATTTAAAGTAAGTTAGTATTTTCGTGGATAAAGTTAGTAAAAGCAAGGGCGTCTTCACCCAGTTCCGCTCCTCCGGATTTGCAATCCGGAGGCATCCAAATCTACTCAAATCATTGCAGCAGGATTGCAAATCCTGCTGAGCTTCTTAAGATTAAAACAGTAGATCCTTTTTAGAGTGCTCTGCTTCGTGAAGCAGCAAAAACCGTTTACGGTCGATACCACCCGCATAGCCGACCAGCTTCCCGTCGTGACCGATGATCCGGTGACAAGGCACAATAATCGGTATCGGATTCTTCCCGTTGGCCGTGCCCACAGCGCGGGTATTCGTGGCAGAACCCAGCTCGATGGCAATTTCCAGGTAACTCTTTGTGGTACCATAAGGAACCTGCAACAACCTCTGCCACACCTTCTTCTGAAAATCGGAGCCATCCGGATCAATCTGCAGTTCAAAGGCAGTGCGTGTTCCGACAAAATATTCTTTCAGCTGAGCCGCTGTCTGAAGCAAAATTTCCGGTAAGTTATCCGATTCCTCCACTTCCTCCTCGCTAAACGCCACCGATTTCAGATGCGTGTCGTTCGAAGTCAGGGCGATCCGGCCGACCGGGCTGTCAATGCTCATGAAGTAGCTTCTCATGATTGAATTTTTAGGATATTAGTAAGTCTGTTGCATAACTCTTTCAATCCTTCCGGGGAATCCCCACCGGGTTGTTCGATGGTCGCAAAATTTTGATATCCAATCTCATCCAGGGCTTTCATGATGACCGGCCAGTTGTTGTCGCCTTCCTGGAGCGCCACCCCGAAGCCCGCCCATTTGCCTTGCTTATCGGCAATTTTTCGGCTGTATTCCTTGATGTGGATGCGGGTAATCCGCTGACCAAGAATGCGGATCCACTGCTCCGGCCACCCGATCACCAGTACATTGCCGCAATCAAAATAAGACCGCACAAATTTTGAATTGAATTGATCCACATACCTTGCCGCCTCCATCGGCGAGAGCAGGAAATTGTTCCAGACATTCTCTATGGCGATGGTTACACCCAGCTTTTCGGCCAACGGCAGCACCTTCTTTATTTCCGCCACCGACCGGTCCCAGCACACATCATAACTAACGCTGTCGCTGACCCTACCAGGAATCAGCAGGACGGTATCCGCACCGTAAGCTTTGGCATCCTCCATTGTAACACTCAATGCCTCAATGCCTAAGACCCTGATCTTCGGATCAGGATCCGAAAGGGAAAACTTGCTATGAAGCGCTCCGTAGACGGAAGGAATCAATAACCCTGTCTGGGCTTTGGCCTTTAGAACTTCTTCGCGGTTCAGATGACTCATCGGCTCAACCCCATCGAATCCGGCAGCCTTAGCCGCCTGAAATTTCTCTAAAATTGTGCTGCCAAACCCAATACTGCCCCACATGATGCCTTTTTTGATCATTCGGACAGGGACAGCGACCGGCTTTGCCACCAAAAGATAGGGGGTTGCAGAAAGCGCTCCCGCCACTAAAACTGCATTCCTGGTAAATTCTCTCCTCTTCATAAGTTTGAAAAATTATTTAATGGTTGGCCCTTCGACTACGCTCAGGGACCGGTTAAAGTCCGGTCCCTGAGCGTAGTCGAAGGGCCTCCTTACTTTGAGCTAATTCATGCAATAAGTCAAATTTCCCATTCATCAATGCTTCTTTCTTTTTTCGACTCCACCCTTGAATCTGCTTTTCTCTGAAAAATGCGTCATCAATCCTTTGAAATTCTTCGAAATACATTAAACTTACAGGAAGATTCTTATGCGTAAAATTGGATCCTCCTCCATTTTGATGTTCTTCCATTCTTTTCTCGAGATCATTGGTACTTCCCGTATAGTAACGGCCATCTGAACATTGCAAGATATACATGTAAGCATTCATTTGATGATATTTTGGTTCTTTAATCTTGACCCTTCGGCTACGCTCAGGGACCGGTTAAAAGACCCTTCGTTTACGCTCAGGGACCGGTTAAAAGACCCTTCGTTTACGCTCAGGGACCGGGATATTCACTATTCATTTATCTCAATGATATACGTGGCTTCGAAAGTAGCACCCGCAGCGAGTTCGACGAGTCCTTCCTTTGTTTTGAAGTTGTGATCTGAATCCCAACGGTCTGCATAGCCTATCCAGGGCTCGATGCAGACATAATCACCATTCGTCTTGGCCCAGATTCCCAGGTGGGGAAAGTCTTCAAATGAAACCGACAAGGATTGAGTAGATTTTTTACTCATTAGGGTGACTTTCCTTGATTTCAGGTCTTTAAAGATCAAGGCATCCTTGCTGAAAAGATCGTGTGTGAGGGGCAGAATTTTCGAGTTCTTGAACACCGGGATGGTCACATCGGAGATTCCGTTGTTTTCGTGCAATAACCAGGTGGAGGAATTTTCCGCTGTTTCAAACTCCAGGTAATAATCGTCATACTGCTCATTTGGATGGATGGGGCACTTGAAACCCGGATGTGCACCCAGTGAAAAATACAGATCTGAATGGCCGGTATTAATGACCTGATGGATCACCCTGACCTTGTTGCCGTCCAGTTTGAAACATATACTGAATTCAAAATCAAACGGATAGACCTTGAGTGTTTCCTTGTCTGAACTGATTCCGAAGGTCAGTGAGTCGGCTGTAATGCCGGTGAGCAGCAGCATCGGATTATCCCGGATAAAGCCATGCCTCGGCAGGCAATATTTCTCTCCTTTCCAGAGATAGTAGTCGTCGACCAAGGCTCCGACGATGGGGAAAAGGATCGGTGCGCTGCTGTCCCAGACAGACGGGTTGAGATCCCATACGTATTCGATGCCGCTTTTCAGCGATTTGATGGAAGCGAGCTCAGCTCCTGGCTGGCGGACTGCAATTTCGAGTTCTGAATTTTTGGCGAAATGTTTCATGATAATTATTTTGCGTTCTCCACGAAGTTATGAAATCCTTTCCGGTCTACCTCGCCTGCTTCGGAATAATTTAGCACATTCTCCCGCTTGGCGATCCGGCAAAAATTTAAGTAAGTGCCGTCCTGTCGGGCGATGGCCGGCGTGCGTCTGCATTTGAGGTAAAGAATTGGCAGTGAGCACATTTCGACGCGATGCAGTACCTCCTGGTTGTCGGCCACTTTGGCCGCTTCCTTAAAAAGATCGCAGGATTGCTGCACGAAATCGTCCGAAAAAATTAAATCACCAGGCGTTAATCCAAGGTGGATATGGGTTTCAGGTGTGATCCGGTTGTGCAGCAGATCGAAATATTGCCGGATAAACTTTCCGGCACGACCGTAATAACCGTACATAAAATCATTGATCACCGACTCCGTGTTGCACTCCGGATTCCACAAAAGTTTGGAAATAAGGTAGGCCCTGAGCTCGGAAAACTCGCCGCCACGACTCTGATATGCCGCCTGCTCCATGATACCGATGGCATGGTTGTCTCTGAATGACTGTATGTTAGACTGCAGTACCCTGAAATTCGGATAGGGCATCACATAATGCCCGAAGTTGACTACATAGTCCCAGATGTACAGGTGGGGCGCGATGGCCGACCAGCCTTTGAGGTCGTCGAGGAAGGATTTATTCTCCGGACAGGAGTTGAAATCGTGGGCAAAACAACATTCGATGCTGCAGAGACGCACCACGACATTGTTTCGCGGTGTGATATTTTTGGGCGGCGTGCGGGTATACTGGTAGGCCAGCGTGCCGATGAATTTGTCGGGAAATTCTTTCCCGATGGCTTCGGCCACCTGATTGACGAACCAGATAATGAGTCCGGATTCGCTACCTTTTGCCTTCACAATAGCCTGGCATTTATCACATTGGCATGGATTGTACCAGTCGTTCTGGGAGACGTCATAGATCAGGTACTCCGGACTTTCTCGCATGCGCTTCCTAATTCGTTCGGTGATGATCTGCAGCACGTCGGGGTTGGTCAGGCAGAGCTGCGCCCGCTCGAAGATCCGTTTTCCGTCGATTAGACTGTAATATTCCGGATGTTTTTTGTAAAATTCTTTGGGCGGCATCAATGGGAAAAAGGTGTGCACAGACCAGTAACTCTCCACGCCGCCGGGCTGTTCGCGGTAGCCCATGGCGCCGTTCATCTTGTTGCGCGCGGCCCAGGTTGGATCGAAGGCCTCGAAATAGAAGTCATTCCGTACCCGGATGCCCGGTTTTTCGGCATGGTCGAACCAGACGAATTTCAGCTCGTCACGTTTGGGAACGGCCGTCACGGAAGGGGTGTACCACCTGCAGCCAAGCTCCCTTTCCAGGAAATCGAAGACGCCATACATCGTGCCGCGCTGCTTTCCGCCGGTGAGGTAGATGTTGGGCCCTACATTATAATAGTGGAAGGACTCCTCTGCGGAAGCGAGCTGTTCCGGTCCCTGAGCGGAGTCGAAGGGTGAAAATGAGGTGCCGATAAAAATTTGGGGACCTTTATAGTTCTGATCTTCAGGGAGCAGGGGCATTTCTACGCCGCTGATTTCTTTGAGCCAGTGCTGCAGCTCCTTTGCTGCCCATTTTTCCGATTCGGAGGCGTTGACTGCCAAAGAGATACGATAATCGGATTTTCCTCCGGAGAAAAGGATGTGCTCTATGCGTTTTCCAGCGGTAAACTCAGCTTTACGTTGCAGGATTGATCCGGTTTTTAACAATACTGTGAAATTGGCGAAGTATGGTTGGTAATTGAAGGAGTTGATATTCAGTGAATTGCAGAAATTATCCCCCCTCGATTCCTTCAAGACCTCCTTACCATGAATGTCGGTGAGGACGATATCCAGTTGTTGTACCAATTGGTCCAGAACATCCTTTGGATAAGCGGAGGTAACTTTTGCAACGCCGGATTGGTCGGCCGATACTTTGAACAAATCACCTCTTTCCAAAGCATCCGCAGCCGAAAATTGGTGAAACCTCAGGCAGAAGCCCCATTTGTTGCCGTGCTGCTCGACTTTTAGCAGTAGCGTGTTTTTTCCCTTTTTCAACAAGACCGGAACCAGGTCGCCATCTACTTTGACCCCACGCGGACCCGGATAGTCGAAGACTTCCACTCCGTTGACAAACATTCTGGCGCCGTCGTTAGTGCCCAGGCCAATCATCCGGATACCGTCATTGGGTGCTTCCACCTCCGTATAGGCGTAGGCGAAAACCGGGAAAGCCTTGGAAACCGCGGTCAACAGGTCGACGATCGAGTCTGCGGCCTGATGATATTTCCAGGTTACTGAACCTTTGGGAAGTTTCACTACATCACCTGCTTTGATGGTCAAATTTTTCTCCCCACCAAATTTTGTGAGGTAGTCGGCGTTGAAACCGGACAGGTGTTCGAACGATTTTTCAGGATCTTTTTGCACCTGTAGCGGGATAGGTCCCAGGAGCAGCCAAGAGGTAATAAATTGTCCTTCAGTGATTTTCTGAGGATTGAGCGCTGCTTCACTTTTTTCGGATACCGAAAACAGCAGGCAAAAGATGACAAGAATAGGAGAGATTTTTTTCATAGGGTTCAAATTCTACGATAAAGCTATTCAAAAGCCCTGAGAACTCCAAATTCGTTGTTCAAAGCCAATTAGACAATCAAAATAATTGTTGCGCGTTGGTAGTACTTTATCCGGCACGGCTTCCAATGTTATCTGTTCTTTGGTTAACTTCGCGACATGATTAAATTTATTTTCTCAATGCCACAATGGGTGCGGATTCTCTTTAGCATCTTGTATTTAGGGGTGGTGGCCGGGCTGTCTCTGATGCCGTCTGATGATGTTCCCAGCCTGAAATTGTTTTCTGGTTTTGACAAAGTGGCGCACGGATGTATGTACTTTGGATTAACCATATTGGCCTGTTGGACTTTCCACGTTGAAGAAAAAAAGATGCTCATCGTTTACATCGTTTTGTTCTCCGTTTCCTGGGGATTGCTGATGGAATTTTCGCAGCTTGAAATGATGCTCGGGAGGGCCTTTGAATGGATTGATGAACTGGCAAATTCGGTGGGTGCCCTTCTGGGAGCCGCTGTTTACCTGATAATTGTCCGGATTTACCGGTCCCTGAACGGAGTCGAAGGGCCTTGCGGCCGGGAGGCCCTTCGACTCGCTCAGGGACCGGGAGATGAAAAAATGAAAAAAGGAGAAAAGGAGATATGAAAATTGGGGATAGTGTCCGTTTTATGAACGAGGTAGGGGGAGGAAGGGTTACGGCCATTCTTTCAAAGGAGATGGTCAGCGTGGAAACGAAGGATGGCTTTGAGATTCCGACGTATATCAAGAATTTGGTGGTAGTTGACCCTTCGACTACGCTCAGGGACCGGGGGAAGGAAGACCCTTCGACTACGCTCAGGGACCGGGGGAATAGTAGCGCTGCTGACAGGGCAACCCATTCCAGTTCGGCTTCCGCTTTGCGGCAAGGTTCAGATAATCAATATGTTAAGGTAAAATCTGAAGGATTTAAGGAAGAGAACCAGGTGAAGGGCAACGATTTCCCTGAATTTATTTTTGCGGCGGTTCCTGAGAATCCCGGAAATCCGCCGGAAGGAAAGATTATATTGTATCTTGTCAATGATTGCAACTTTACGCTGATCTATCATTTTGCCACCAAAATGCAGGATGAATATTCGACGCTTGATGCTGGAATGCTGGAATCGAACACCAAGGTGGAGTTAGAGCAAATTCAGCCGAAAGGAATTGGCGAGCTGCCGGAATACTGTTTTCAGCTACTTTATTTTAGAAAGCGTTCGACACAGTTGGAGGAACCGGTCCAAAAAGAGATCCGGATTTCGCCGGTGAAGTTTTTCAAGGCTTCGTCGTTTGTGAAGAACTGCTATTTTGCTACTCCAGCGCTGCTCATTCGCCTGGTCGACCATCCGCTGAAGGCGCATTTGGAAATGTTGACGGACAAGGATTTTCAACAGGTAGCCCTGACAAAGGAGCCTAAAAAGGTGGTGAAGGCTGAAACACCCCAGTCCGATTTGGTGGAGGTGGACCTGCACGTTCATCAGCTGATTGATGATACCAGGGGTCTCACTAACGCAGATATGCTTAAGCTTCAGATGGATACATTCCGTAAAGAGATGGACGGCGCCATCGGATCGCGAGTCAGAAAGGTGGTCTTTATCCACGGCGTAGGTGACGGGGTGCTGAAAAATGAACTGCGCAGGGAACTGGGACGCAAGTACAGCAAATATTCTTACCAGGATGCCTCGTTCCGGGAATATGGTTTTGGTGCTACGATGGTAATACTGAGGAGATGAACTCGCCCGTTCCACCTCTCGACCCTTCGGCTTCGCTCAGGGACCGGGTTGATCAAGGCCCTTCGGCTTCGCTCAGGGACCAGGTTAATCAAGGCCCTTCGGCTTCGCTCAGGGACCAGGTTAATCAAGACCCTTCGGCTTCGCTCAGGGACCAGGTTGATCAAGGCCCTTCGGCTTCGCTCAGGGACCGGGAGGGAACGGCTGATCGAGGCCCTTCGACCCTTCGACTGGCTCAGGGGAGTCCAGGCTCAGGGACCGGGACACAACTTCAAATTAAAGAGTTTGATTATCAGCTGCCTGATGAGTCGGTAGCGAAATATCCATTGGCACTGAGGGATCATTCAAAGTTACTCGTTTGGAAGGAAGGTGTCATTGAAGATCACAGGTTTTCGGATCTGCCTGGAGTGCTGCCGGAGGGTTCTTTGTTGGTTTTTAACAATACCCACGTCATCAAGGCCAGGCTTCATTTTATCAAATCCACGGGAGCCAAAATAGAAGTTTTTTGCCTGGAGCCCACGTTTCCTCACGATTATGTTCTTTCGTTTGCTGCTTCCCAAACCTGTCGGTGGAAATGTATCGTAGGAAATTTGAAGCGTTGGAAAGAGGGGGTGTTGACGATGAATGTGGAAATGGGAAAATTGGATTGTCGTAGGGGCGGCCCTATGTGGCCGCCCGCACCGGTCCCTGAGCTCGTCGAAGGGTGCTGTAATCCCTCGTTGCAAACGAGGGATAGCAGTGAAGATGGCATTGCCCCGGTCCCTGAGCGGAGTCGAAGGGCTTATGGTAAGACGGAAGTGGTGCTCAGTGCTGAAAGGGTTGGAGGAAGAGAGGATGGATCCGAGATTCGATTCAGCTGGGACAACCCCAATTTTACTTTTGCCGAAATTCTGGAGGCAGCCGGAAATATTCCTATTCCGCCCTATTTGCACCGGGAGTCGGAAGAAATCGACTCAACAGTCTATCAGACCGTTTATTCAAAAATCAAAGGTTCCGTTGCGGCGCCAACGGCTGGACTGCATTTTACATCAGGCGTTTTTGAGCAGCTTACCAGAAGAAATATCACCTGTGAAGAACTTACCTTGCATGTGGGGGCGGGAACTTTTCAGCCGGTCAAGAGTGATACGATTGGGGAGCACCGGATGCATACAGAGCATTTTACTGTCAGCAAAGGCATGATTGACAGGATGATTGCCCACATAGGGGGCCATCGTGTTGATTTTTGCCCTTCGACCCTTCGACCCTTCGACCCTTCGACCCTTCGACTGCGCTCAGGGACCGCTCCGCTCAGGGACCGCTCCGCTCAGAGACCGCTGCGCTCAGGGACCGGGTTGATTTTTGCGGTTGGGACTACTTCTGTGCGGACGCTCGAGAGTTTATATTGGATAGGGTGCAAGATTTTGGAAAATCCGAAAATTGAATTATCGGAACTTGATGTGAAACAGTGGGAACCTTACCAGGAAGCATGCACCAACATCCCTCATCACGAAGACGCAATCCCTCGTTGCAAACGAGGGATATCAGAAATGTCGGAAGCCGCTATCTCGGAAGCCGCTATCTCAGAAGCCGCTATCCCTCGTTTGCAACGAGGGATATCAGATCAAACGAATAGAGCTAAGGAAGCAGAGCAGGCCCTGCGTGCAATTTCAGAATATCTGGAAAGAAATAATTTAAACAATTTGGAGACTTCCACCCAGATTATGATCCTTCCGGGTTACCAGTTTAGAATGATCGACGGGCTGGTAACCAATTTTCACCAGCCGCAAAGTACGCTGCTTTTGTTGATAGCTGCTATCCTGGGTACGGATTGGAGAAGGGTATACGAGCATGCTTTGAAGGAGGGTTATCGTTTCCTGAGTTACGGGGACGCTAATTTATATTTTTGTCCGGTCAGCCGAAGCCAACCAGACAAAATATAAAAAACGCAGACCTGTAAGCCGGGTTCTGTTTTGCATTCTGCCATTGATCTGGGACGGATGTCGCCATCCGCCTCGTGCAGCCTACCCCCTGCAGGGTTGGTTCCGAAGAACCTTTCGGAAGCGGGCAGCTTCCTTCCTTTCGGACCTGCAGTATATTTGGCCTTACAACCCATGAGGTGTACGGCTGCCAGTGTCGCCACCGGCACCGGTGGGCTCTTACCCCGCCTTTTCACCCTTATTCC
>Ga0209125_1000425_pt1 | contig 56341 bp, 53 predicted proteins | sample BarGraIncub1131A_FD_184503 | JGI IMG/M metagenome (GOLD analysis project Ga0209125, IMG submission 184503) | Arctic peat soil microbial communities from Barrow, Alaska - Barrow Graham LP Incubations 11-31A (SPAdes) (version 2) | ecosystem: Environmental > Terrestrial > Soil > Wetlands > Peat... | reverse complement strand
GGCCAAGACTATTAAAAACCTCGTTAGAAAAAACGACTTAATTGGGAGATGGGGCGGAGAAGAATTCCTGGCGATAATTACTGGGGTATCAGAAGAGGAGCTTAAACTGATTTTGGAAAAAGTACGCACGTTGGTAGAAAAATCGGTTCTGAGGAACGAAAACAAGTTGCTGAATATAACTATATCAATTGGCGCAACAATGGCTAGCAAAGAGGATACAGCTACTAGCATCCTCAAGCGAGCGGATAACGCGCTGTATATGAGTAAAGACAATGGACGCAATATAGTGACGATTATTTAATTAAGGTTTTTAGTTATCGATTTTTATACGATGCCGATTATAAATATGTTGTTATTACGGTAGTAAAAAAACTCACTAAACTATTTATACGAAGATAAGATTATCCAATTGGAGGCCATAAGAATGACTGAAGAGATGCTTAGACAAATTCTGGACAGGATGCTAGTACAATGTTAAATCTAATTCTTGTATAAATCTGAAGATATTGGTATACTATAGCTAAGGGGGGCGGTAGTATGCCAAAGGTGAAGAATAAGTTTTTATTGCCTGACGAAGAACGCAATAAACTCAAAAAAGCTGTAAAGAGCGGGACATCCTCTGCAAAAGGAATACTGCATGCGAATATTCTACTTCTGCTAGATGAGAACAGCCCTAAGAAAAGGAATTTTAAAGAGATAGCAGAATCTTTACAGACGACTACTACCACGGTGATGACAGTCAAAAAAACCTGTTGCGAAATTGGGCTTGATGCTGCTATCGGTAGAAAAAAGAGGCCCTTGCCGCCGGTGGAGGCAAAAATAACTGGAGAAGTAGAGGCTAAAATTATCGCCATGAGCTGTGGGGAACCGCCCGAAGGATATGCACGATGGACGCTCCGCCTCTTGGCAGACAAAAGCATTGAACTTGGCATTATTGACAGTATCAGTTATGTCAGCGTGGGTAATCTTTTAAAAAAAGCGAAATGAAGCCCCATCTTCATAAATGTTGGTGTATCCTTAAAAACGGAAACGCCGCTTTTGTGGCATGCATGGAAGATGTGCTGGACGTTTACCAAAGGCCATATGCGCCCAACATTCCAGTAATATGCATGGATGAGAAACCATATCAAATTCTCGGCGAAGTTCGAAAGCCCATACCAGCCAGATCAGGCTCAGTTGAAAAATACGATTCCGAGTATACGCGCAACGGTACATGTAGCATCTTTCTTTTTGCAGAACCTTTGGGCAACTGGAGACATGTCAATGCAAGCAATACCCGCAAAAAGACTGATTGGGCAAGAGAAGTCAAATATCTGTGCGATTGTTATTCGGATGCGGAGAAGATTTTCCTCGTTATGGACAATTTGAATACTCACAATATTTCTTCATTGTATGAGGCATTTCCCCCAGAGGAAGCGCGGGCCACAGCAAAGCGGCTTGAAATTCACTACACCCCGAAACATGGTAGTTGGTTAAATACTGCTGAGATAGAATTGTCAGCCCTCACAAAGCAATGTTTAAATCGCCGTATTGACTCAATGGATAAGTTAATTATTCAAATGGCTGCTTGGGAAACGGATCGAAACAAATGCCAAAAAGGTGTTGATTGGCAGTTTACGACAAAGGATGCTCGCATAAAACTTAAGCATCTGTATCCAAAAATATTAAAGATTTCGATTTTACAGAGTACTAGTCGGATATGCTCTGCACAAGATCGTCATCGACGACGGGGGTTCTCCGTGCGATTATGAGTACGTCGAAGTCAACAGCGCTTTTGAAGAAGCTACAGGTCTGGTTGCGGTTGAAATTATTGGAAAGCGAGTTACGGAAGTCATTCCGAATATTAAAATTGACGAGTTTGATTGGATTAGCAAATATTCCGAGGTCGCTTTGAAAGGGCAGACTTTGGATTTTGAGCAGCACTCTTCGGCCCTCAACAAACGGTTTAAAGTTAAAGCCTTTTCACCGAAAGTCGGGTTTTTTTGTAACGCTGATTAACGATGTCACCAAAGAAAATGAAACAAATAGAAAGTTGACCAAGGAAATCAGCAAGCACATAGCGCTTCAAAGCGCGCTGACGCGCGATGCTGTTTTTGCTACACAGGCAATGTGTCTCAAAACGAAGTCGTAGTCGGGCTCGAAATAGATGGTGAACTGCTTGAGAGGCTTCATAATGAATATTATGCATGGGTTGAAGTTGCGAAAGAAAGAATTCATCCAGATGAGTACGATGCCTATTGCAAATCTCTCGAACGTCAAAATTTACTTGATAATTTCAATATGGGTATTGAGCCTAAGACCTTTGAATACCGACGTTTATGTAGTGATAATAGTTGGCATTGGTTTAGGTTTGTTATTAGAATATTTAAAGATATTGAATCGGATGATGTGTTTGCGTTCGGCTATGGGTTTGATATTGCCAACGAAGTGCGTGAAAGACAAGCGTTGATGCTAAGTGCTCAAACTGACCTTTTTACGGGACTTTATAATAAAGCAACTACAGAAAATATGATAGGGGTAGAAATCAGGAAAGGTGCAGGAATTCTGTTTTTATTTGATCTTGATGAATTTAAATGTGTTAATGACAGGTTTGGACACGAAGCCGGTGATTGCGTCCTGAAATATTTTTCGGACTTGCTGAGAGATGTCTTTCGCAAAGACGATATTGTCGGTCGAGTCGGCGGCGACGAATTTATGGCTTACATAAAAAACATAACAGATATTTCGATTGCAGAGGAGAAAGTATCTAAAATTCTGACACGATTGAAAATCGGAGTTGACTACGAAAACATCCGAATTATTATCTCCTCAAGAATCGGTATTACTGTTATTGACGAAGAAAATTACAGTTTCTCCGAAGCTTACAATCATGCTGACATCGCCTTGTACGAGGCAAAGTTCAACGAAAAAAATAGTTATGCAATATATGGGAAAAACGACGAGCGTTCGGCCCGCTAAAATCATATGACAGCCTATCTTCTCTTTGATGTAATACTATAAAATGTATTAATATGGAACTTTCTTTATAGCGCTACACGTCCCCAAAATAGACTCTTTCAAGATTAGGCGCTAATATTTAGAAACGAGGGCCACGATTATGCAAGATAAAAAATGCGTTAATGGAAAATTGTTTTTGATCGGCATCATACTTTCAATTTTCATTGGCGCCCTATTTTCGTATCATTCTTGGTATAATTATACGTTTCAGGCAAAAAGCGAAGCCATTGGGTTAGCTGAGTCTGCAGCCGCATTTATTGAGCCTAATCAGGTCTTAACATTAAATTTGGATTCATCTGACATTAATTCGACCGCATATCAAACTATAAAAAGAGGCTTGTCCGAATTTAAAAAACTTCATCCTGAGATTGATTATGCTTATCTCTTTAAACTTAAGGACGAGAAACTCTACTTCATGGTAGATTCTGAACCATCCCAATCCGAGGGGTACTCGCCACCAGGCCAGGAGTATTATGAAGCAACCGAGCAGGATAGACTGCCGTTCTCTACAGGCGAAGCCTTGCTTACAACGCCTATCACCGATAGATGGGGAACATGGGTCAGCGCGCTTGTGCCAATTAAAGACTCCCAAACAGGGGTTGTCGTCGCCGTATTCGGTATTGATTATCCGGCCGCTTACTGGAAAGCTGAGACATACCATCATGTGTTACCCGAAGTGGCAGTAGTATCTTGCATATTCTTGTTATTGTTTGTCATTTATTATGTTGTTCTGGGAATTATAAAAACACGAACATTAAGCCGAAAACTACTTGAAAGAGAAGCTTTATTCAAGGCCGTTTTTGAGCAGGCTCCTGTTGGAATAGCACTTGCCAATAATTTTAACTTTCAATCGGAAATCAATACAGAGTATACAAGAATTCTGTCCAGAACAAAAGATGAGATGGCTTCATTAAGTTGGCCTGAAATTACACATCCCGATGACCTCAAAAAAGACATGGAACAGTTCGCTCGGTTCAAATCTGGGGTTATACCTGGATACTCTTTGGAAAAGCGCTATATAAAACCAGACGGATCTTACATATGGGTTCAAATAGTCGTATCCAGAATACTGATTAATGGGATTAGACCAAATGGCTGGGATCATTTGTGCTTTGTTAGCGATATTAACGATAAAAAAATTGCGGAAGAGTCCCTCCGTGAAAGTGAGCGCAGCAAAAGCCTGCTGCTTGCCAATTTGCCGGGAATGGCTTACCGATGCAATTACGATAGAAAGTGGACAATGAAGTTTGTATCGGAAGGCTGTTACGAGCTAACCGGTTATAGACCGGAAAGTCTGATCAACAATAATGAGCTTTCATTTAACGATCTAATTGCACCAGATTTTAGAGAGTTTTTATGGAACAAATGGGAACACATCCTCTCTTTGAGACTACCATTCCGTTGCGAGTATGAAATCACAACTGCTTCAGGCGAGCGTAAGTGGGTACTTGAAACCGGGCAGGGTGTTTTTAATGAAGATGGTAGCGTTGAAGCTCTTGAAGGCATTATTGTTGATATTAATGAATCAAAGCAACGACAAATCAAAATCCAATATATAAACGATCATGATTCTTTGACCGGCTTATACAACCGCAGCTATTATGAAAGTGCAAAAGTGCTATTTGAGAAAGAGTCGGATTTCCCTGTTTCTATTATCATGGCGGATATCAACGGATTGCGATTAACAAATGATGCCTTTGGGCTCGCCTTCGGGGAAGTTTTGATATCCGAAACCGCAAAAATCATAAGAAGTTGTTGCGGCGAAAAAGATATATTGGCTCGAACCGGAGGAGACGAATTTAGTATTATTTCGCCAAATACTGATTTTGATAAAGCCAATGAAATTCGCCTTTCTATAAAAGAAGCATGTGAAAAATACAATTCTTCTATAATTGACAAATCTTTAGAGATTAATCTGTCGCTGGGTTACGGAGTCAGACTGACAAGCGAGACCAGTATAGAAGAAACAGAAAAAGACGCTGAAACCTATATGGATAGGCGCAAGCTTCTTAATAAGAAAAGCCATCACAACACCATACTCTCTTCAATTATGGCAACAATGTATGCGAGAAGTTATGAGACAGAGGAACACGCAGCGCGTCTAGTGAATCTTACCAAGATGATTGGCGAGAAGATGAACTTATCACAGTCAAGTATGGATGAACTGCAGCTGTTTTCTATGCTACATGATATTGGGAAAATCGGAATTGACGACCGTATTCTGAATAAGCCTGGAGAACTAACACCAAATGAGTGGGAAATAATGGAAAAACATCCGGAGATTGGATATGTGATTACCATGTCGTCGCCAGAGTTTGCTCCCATAGCGGAAAACGTCTTATCACATCACGAACGTTGGGATGGTACGGGATACCCCATAGGTCTTAGCGGTGAGGAAATCCCTTTGCTTTCAAGGATACTAGCGGTTGCGGATGCCTATGACGCAATGACCGAGGACAGGGTTTATAGAAAGGCTCTAACCAAAGAAGCCGCAATTGAAGAAATTCGCATAAATGCTGGAATCCAGTTTGATCCGGATATTGCAATGGCTTTTTTAGCGCTGATTCGGGAATCAAGGGATTCCATATAAATGTTTCTCCAGTTTTTTACCGACTCGCTTAGTTGCATAATCCGTTTTCTGTACGTTGTAGCGGATTTTGGTAGATCAAACACAACAATTTAACGTGGTAATATTAATAAATAATTATCTTATCGGCTTAAAACAGTAAGCCCCGAAATATAGGGGTGTGAAACTGCGTTAAGCAATCTGGTAAATAGTTCGTCCTTAAAGTGACGACGGTTAAAACGGTAGCAAAATTCATCGAGGAAGGATTGCAGATTATCTTTACAGTTGCCATGATAAGTTCCAAGTATGAACGCTTTTACATTGCCAACTATGATGTGAAGCCGCTGCAGCATATCCGAATTTGAATCATAAACAGCGTAGTGATGATAATAGTCCTTGGCCAATGCCTTACGATAGCTGAGGTAGCCATCACTCTGTATAGTCGAGCCGACAGCAATGTCAACCTCATATGTTGCCACATCAACAGTTCTGCCCGCGAGGCTTTCGGAAACAAGACACCCTTTGAGATGTTCTCAGAGAAAAGCGAAGAGAAACTGCTGGAATTATTGAGTCTCTTCCCAGATCCCCCTGACGAAGTGACTCTGACACCGATGTTGCTTAATCTAAAAACTCGCTAGCCCTAAATTAAACTGTTCTGAAGTCGGGCTGTTATTTAACAAAACAGCCCGCAGACGGGGGTTGCATTTAGTTTTTCATTCAACGTAATAGCAGGCACTATTAACTTCTGCCCGCTATATGCTCTGTTGGGAATAAACACAAGCAAGTAAAATTCGACTGCAAATAATTAAAGCCACCATGCACTATTTTCTTCACCCAACATATCGAGGGTTCTTCCCTAATCGATTGTAAGTTAAAGTGAAATAGCGGGTGCACATTCCGGCGAAATGCACCCGTTTGCACCCGCTCGAAAAGTAATCGTTCGATTGTATCAACAGTCGTACCATTAGATACGAAGCCCTTGAGTGTTTATGCAACACTTGAGGGCTTCGTTTTTGCCGTAATGATGAAAAATCTTGATTAGTGGGTAAATTTGCTATATTATAAGCGGTAGGTTGATTGTTGCAGCACTCGGTACAATGACGGCGCTGACGCCGCAGGAGCGGAAGAACAGCTGCCTTGCCTTCACAAATCTTAAAGTAAGACTAATAACGATTATGCACTGCAAGTTGTGCTGTTATAAAAATCGGTTTCGGAGCTTGATTATTATGGAAACAAGAAATAGAAAGTTCAAAATATTAATAGTATTGATTATATTGTTCAGTCTTGGCGCCGCGGCTGAAGTGATATTAGCTTCAGCAAAATACGGACCCGGAATAACGCACGATTCAGTGGCGTATATGTACAGCGCACAGAGCTTTATAAACGGTGAAGGTTTTCAATATTTTGGCTATCCAAGCCCTTTTATACAATGGCCTCCGCTATATCCTATAATGCTGGCACTGGGAGAACTCGTCGGGCTTACGGTCAATCAGACCGCAATACTGATAAACAGTGTTGCTTTTGCATTGATTGTGTTTTTTGCGGGGAAATGGATGCGTTACAAGTTCAAAAAAAGCTGGATAGCTTTGAGCGGAGCGCTTCTTATTTCTCTGTCTGTTCCGCTTTTACATGTTTCACAATATTTGTGGACGGAAACCATGTTCATCTTATTTTTGCTTTTGGCTTATATTTCAATGGAAAAATTTATATTAAGCGGAAAATATAAATCGCTGATATTTTCAGGTATATTTTCAGCACTGGCCTGTTTGGAACGATATGCCGGCGTTACAATTGTTGCAAGCTCGTGCCTTGTTTTGCTGTTTTCAGGGATGAAAATTAACTTGAACAATAACAGAAAAATCATTAGTAACAGAGCTTGGACGGGAGTGATAAATGCAGCCGTATATGGTGCGATTTCTATAATCCCTATGGGCATCTGGGTAATTCGCAACTATATTGTGTCAGGGACACTGCTTGGGGTTCGACTGCCGTCAGTTTATCCGCTTGCGGTAAATATTAAAAGGGCGCTGCAGTCAATTTATACTTGGGTAATACCGGAAGAATTGCTTTCACATTATATTAGCGTTCCCATACTGAGACAAATGCGACTTTTAGCCATAATACTCCCCACTGTGATTATTGTTGCTTCTCTTATCTTTCTTATATGCAAAGCCGTCACCAATAAATCAATAAAAGTGAGAATCAATGCATCTAATCTGCATCCGGACGAAATTCAATCTAGTGGGCAAAATAGAGGATTGGTATCAGATATACGGAAACATGACAAGATATTCCCAATTGCGTTTTTTACATTGTTTTCTGTTGTATATGTTGCTTATTTAATAGCTTCGGCAACTACAGTTGCGTTCGAGCCAATCAACAGCAGATATTTAATTCCGATTTACATACCAATAGTGTTGGTAACGCTGACAATGCTGGACGGCTTGCTTTGCCGGATGAAAACACATTCTTTGGTGGGTAGAGTTCCGATATATTTGCTGGCTGTACTGTTTCTGATTTATCCATTATTGAATACGGTTGCCGCAGTACAGAGCAGTCGGCAGAATGGTGCGGGAGGGTATGCAACTGACGATTGGCGTGAAAGGGACGGATTTTTAAAATATATGAAGTTGGACGAGAGCTTGCAGACAAGCGGACAAGTTACATATTATAGCAATTACGCTGATGTGGTTTATGCGTTTTCAGGTGTCCGAACTTACTGTCTGCCGAAAAAAGAGGGTCCCTACATGTACTGCTTGGAGCAGTTCAAGGCTTCGGTGAAAGAAAATGAAAGCTCTATGCTGATTTGGCTTGATGGGTCTGTGCCGGAAACTTTGTACAATCTTGAAGAGCTTTCGGCGATGTTTCAAATTAAAGAAATCGGAAGCTTTGAATACGGGAAAATATACGAGATAATGAAATAAAATGAGCCTCAAATGTTTGGTTATTGGTACCAATTACATATGTGAAAGGTTAAAACTATAATTCTATGAGATTTGTTGAAATATTTAAACAACTGCTAATTTCCATGCGCCCAAAGCAATGGATTAAAAATGGGTTTGTATTTGCGGGATTGCTGTTTTCCAAGTCGTTTTTTAAATTGGAGCCCACACTTAAAACTCTGGCATGTTTTATTCTGTTCTCCTTGGTTTCCGGCACGGTTTACATACTTAATGATATTATCGACAAAGAGAAGGACGCGCATCATCCTGAAAAATGCAAACGTCCTATTGCATCCAACAAGCTAAGCTGTAAAACAGCGCTTGCATTTCACTTTATTATACTAACGCTTTCTCTGGTAGCGGCGGCTTTTATCGATTTTAGAATGAGCCTTTTCCTTATTGGATATTACTTCCTTGTGCTGGCATATTCGCTGAAGTTAAAAAACATTTTCATACTGGACGTAATCGTATTGTCAATGGGCTTTGTGCTTAGAACTGTCGCGGGTGCGGTTATTATCGACGTTTGGATTTCACCGTGGCTGGTTCTTTGCACGATGCTTCTTGCCCAGTTCCTTTCTTTTAATAAACGAAAGAACGAACTAATGGTTTTGTCGGAAAAAGCCGGAGAACACAAAAAAACACTGGAATACTACACACCAGAACTGATAAATAGTATGATTTCGGTTATTTCCGCGGTAATGCTGATGACATATTCTCTCTATACTTTTTCGGCCGGCAAATCCAGTTATATGATGATAACAATACCGTTTGTGTTTTATGGGATATTCCGTTATCAGTATCTGGTAATAAACAAAAACGAGGGCGGCAATCCGGAGACAACTTTACTGAAAGACAAGCCATTACTCATCGATGTTTTTTTGTGGATTGTTATATGTGCCATAATTGTTGCTTTTTTTCAATGACCTAGCTGGGAGACCAACAGTCGTACCATTAAATATATGAGCCCTCAGGTATTGATTCAATACCTGAGGGCTTGGTTGCATATCCAAATCTTGGTGTTTTTCTTGATTACTGAGGGATCTTGGTGATATTTTTAAGTAGTAGGAGGTTCTCTAAAAAGCATATAACCCGTCCACTTGCACCTAGATATAATAGCATTGTATTATAATAGCCGTTTTTGTGATATGCTTCACTTATTATAAAGGAGGGGTAATATGCAATATGTTAAAGTCGCTCAGACAAATGAAGTTAAAGATGGAGAAAAAAAGGAAATTACTATTGATAACAAGGTGCTGCTGCTTACAAATATCCAAGATACATATTATGCGATTGATAATAAGTGTCCGCATATGGGAGGCTCTCTCTATGAAGGGAATCTGGATGGGTATACTATCACTTGCCCAAAACATGGGTCCGTGTTTGACGTAAGAACTGGAGAAGTTATTAAAAGTGGGAAAATTGTTTTCATAAAAGTCAAAGTCAAAGATACACAAACTTACCCAGTTAAAATCGAAGGAACCGATATTTTTATTGGCATCTAATAAACGTCTAACAGGATTTTGCCGTTAACATGCAACTGCAACCATTTGGAAGCAATCGTCCGATTGTACGGTTGTTCCATTTTCTCATAAGCTGTGCAAAATGCAGGTAAAAAAGAAAAGGAGCGGAGATTTCAAATGAATTTCAAATGAAATCTCCGCTCCTTTGCGCAAAATTTGCGGCTTTTTCTTGTTTGCGACGATTTGAGGGGTTATTCCAATAGATAGATTGTAAAATGAAGTGCGCCACCGCAGGCAGGGCAAAAAGATAGGCCATAATGAAACCTTCGTGTAGAATGAAGCTGTTCACACAACATTCAGACGGAGGCAACAATATGAGCTACCACCATCTTAGCACATTCGAGCGAGGACGCATAGAGGAATTATTGTCATTGTGGCAACTCCTTTTGTCATTCTGATTGTTTATTGTCTAAGCAACTTTATTCTATCAGAATTCACTTGGAGCTGACATTCTTAATTTCTACGGAGTTTGGGACAGAATCATGCAAAAGAATGCAAAACGGGACGAATTTGTGTTATAATTTAAATAACATTTTAAAGCGTTTCAGAGGGAGGGGCAAAATGAGCTTGGTAAGTAACATAGTCATTAATGGCTTTTCCATTCTTATCCTTGTAATAATCTGTGTTCATTCGTTAAAAAGAATCGAAGAAAAATCCTTGCGGCTACGGATGTATATTATAATGATCCTAACCACCATACTTTTATTGATGCTGGATGTGCTAAGCAGAACAGACGGCAATCTCGGTACGATTTATCCGTTCATCAATCATGTAAGTAATTTTCTGCTGTTTTTGCTGAATCCTATATTACCGTCATTGTGGGTTATGTATGTCGATTTCCAAGTCTATCATGACGAGAAAAAAACAGAAAGATTGATTATCCCGCTGCTGCTGCTTAATGCGGCAAATGCTGTTATGGTAATAGTTTCTCAGTTTAACGGATGGTACTATTTCATTGATGCCAACAATATATACCACAGAGGGCCGTTCTTTGCTATATCAACCTTAATTATATTTATTTTGCTAATCGCGGCCTTTGCCGTTGGTGTACGAAACAGGAAAACAATTGACTCCAAACAACTTTTCTCTTTGCTGTTTTTCCCGGTTCCGCCTGTTGTGGGCATTATACTGCAGATTTTTATTTATGGGATTTCATTTGCGCTGAATAGCATAGTGTTGTCGCTATTGATAGTCATTTTAAATATTAAGGACGATACCATTTTAACCGATTATCTGACAGGTATAGGCAACAGAAAAAAATTTGAATCGATTTTGAAGAAAAGCGTAAGAAAATCCTCTAAGAACAAAACTTTTTCGCTTGTTATGTTGGATATAGACGAATTCAAAGAAATCAATGATACATTCGGACATGAAATGGGCGACAAAGCGCTGCAGGTTTCCGCAGACTTACTTGAGAAGTGTTCTCGGTCAAAGGACTATGTTGCTCGTTTTGGCGGCGACGAGTTTTGCTTGTTGCTGGATATTAATGATATTGCATCTTTGGAAGCAATGGTTAGACGAATCAAAGACAGCGTTAATAGGTTAAATGATTCGGGCGAGTTTCCTTTCAGGCTTAAATTTGCTATAGGGTACGCTGTATACGACTATCAAACCGACATGAAGGCGGAAGATTTCGTTAAGCATGTAGATGTACTGATGTACGAGAATAAGAGAAGGAAAAATGTAATGTTAGATCAATGCGAACTACCATATTAAATACACCATCTCGTTTAACAGAACACCTATAAGGTGTAAGTAAATAAAGGATGCCATCGTCATTAAGGCTGGCCTTCTTTATTTAGCCTATTTTATAACTTCGACGGCAAGAGGGAACTTGCTCATGTACTCGCAGCAATCCTTCTTAATAAGTATCGGGTTCTCGTAACGGAAGCCGATGTCCTCTTCGGGGCAGGCGTACTGCATGGCGCAAATAAGAACTTCGTTTTCCTGATAGCAGTGATCGGGATCGGTCCAGTAGGGGAAGGGACCGTCGTGACGACCGATGCGCCATTCGTCGCCTAGCATACCAATGCCGTGCTCGAAGCCGGGTACCATGAAGTCGGAAAATCCTCTGTCCTCGGCAAAAATCATCATCTCTTCAGCGAGGGAGGACGGTGAAATTCCGGCGCGATAGCTCTTCAGTGTGAGGGCAACTATGTCGACGAAATTCTTTGCATGCCATAACTGGCGGTCAGTTGCAGGTCCGATAAGGTAGTTGTGTGTGTGGTCGCCACAGGCCAGACCGAAAAGACCGTGGATGTCTACCATTAGCGGTTCGCCGGCCATAATCTCTTTGCAGGTGGCGGGAGTGCAGGCACCGCCGGCAAGACCGGTGCGGTAACCGCAGGCAATTTCGTTTCCTCCGGTGAAGCTCCATTCCCAGACACTGCCGGCTTTGCGCATTGCGAGAGCCGCGATTCCGGCAATCTCAGATTCTGTCATACCCTTCCAGCCACCGTTCTGGATGGCGGCATAAACCACCTCGTGCCCGACATCAACAATGCGGGAGGCCTCGCGAAAGCGATTTATTGTGCCGATGTCTTTTATCATCTGCAATCTGTCAATTATTTCGTGAGCGTTAACGAACTCGCAGTCAGGCATAGCGGCCTTGAAAGCGTTATATTCGTAGTATGTGAGGTAGCCCTCCGGCAGGTAATTTGACATACCGGCTTCCACTCCCACGCGTCCGCCATTCGGGAGAAGGTCGTTTATCATGTCGGAAATCTGTGTAATCTGATCCTGTCCACCCATAGGCGCAAAGCCCATGACGTGATCCTCATCCAGCCAGCTGTCGTCAAGGGCACGAGCGGCGTCAATGACGAAGGTGAAAGCAGTTGGCATGCCTTCGGCGGGAATGACTATGAAGCTGCGCCAGGGGAAGAAAGCGTCAGTCGTCCAGCTGGTGGTGCGAAGACGGCTGCCAAGATATAAGTCGATATTGTTCTTTGCCATCTCGACCTGAACTGCCTTTATACGTGCGGGGTAGTCGATGAAATAAAGACCTTTGTTTTCAAACTTCATATTGTTTTCCTCCTTTTCTTAAAATTCTGTTTCGATTGTGGCGACAATTTTGTTGAGTCTGTCACACAGTGAAGCAAGCTTCAGCGCTTTAACCATGTTGCCCTTAAGCTTAAGCATTCCGCCCATAAGAGCCTTCTGTGAGCCGAGCTCGGCACGAGAGATTTTTGCAAAAGTCTCATAATCTCCGGTAATGCAGAACTCAGCCTTAGGACCTTCGCCTTCGCCTACGAGAACCTGATCAACCTTGCCGCTTGCAAAGCTCACAAAGAAATACTTGCTTCCGCCGCCGGGACAGTTTAAGTAGCGATTGTTCATGGAAGAGGTGATGTTGTTCATTTTCTCCGGAGAGAGATGCGCACGAAGCTCCTTATCAACCTCCGCTTGCCACTGCTCAGAAAGATACTTTACCATAGCTGTTCTCCTTTCGCCTATTCGATTATTTTTAACGGTTAGGGAATGCCCCTCTTTCCGTTACTTTCTTTCAATACCGTGCAGAACCAGGTCGAGGGTCTGCGGCAGATTCTTCTCAATGAATTCCACTTCATCCTGCACATAGGCGTGGATGATGAAGCTCTTGTACATTGCGAATATGAGATCTGAAACTGCTTTTATATCCAACTCACGAAACTCGCCTGTTTTCGCTCCGAGGGTGAGAATTTCAGAGATTATACCTACGGAAGCGCCGTTAATGTCCTCATAAGGGTCCACCGCCGGAAACATGGGGAAAATTGAGGGGTCGCTCTTAAGGAGCGAGCCAAACTCATTATCCTCCGCCAAATAATTGAGCGCGCTGTTGCAAAGGACTGTAAGTTTTGCGGTTGCGGACTTTTCCTCATCAACGGCAGTTCTAACTCTATTCTGCCAGCGAAGCATGGCAAAGCACACGGTCTGCTCATAGAGTTCCCTTTTGCTCTCGGCATAGGAATATATGCCAGCCGCCGTCATATTTAGCTCATCGGCGATGTCCTCTAGCGTGGCTTTTCTGTAGCCGTAACGCGAGAACACATGCAGAGCTGCCCTCAGTATTACATCATTTTCTATTTTTTTTCGCATAGCAACCTCTAATAACTAAATGAATTATTAACTTATTAGATTATAATCCTTCTCAAGCCCGAAACGCAAGCCGCAATTCTATACAGAAAAAAGTGCGCGTACTTATCAAATACGCCAAGAAATGGCGCCTCACAAGTGCGCGAATTTATAATCAAGAGAGTCCTTAAAAAGCAAATGAGCCAATTAAATTAATCGGCTCATTTGCTTTTTAAAACACGCCGGACGAGAGCCGTCCGGCGTGTTTTTTTAATTACAATACCTTTTCCATGTTAGCATAGGATGTTTTGGTAAATCCGTTTTTCTCATAAAAGCTTACATCCTCGGATAAGGTGTGCAGTTCTATTTTGTTTATGCAGTCTTTTTTCATTTCGTCATGGAGGGCGTTAAGAGCCATACTGCCGCAGCCCTTACGTTGGTAGTGGGGATGAACGAAAATTTCGTCCACATAGAAATTGCTGCACTTTGCACCAATAATTATTCTGCCGAAAAGATAACCGACTATTTGCGTTTCCACAATCAACGCATATCCTCGGCAATTCGATCCGGACAGATAGGATGCGATGCGTTTCTCGGCGCGTTCAAGCGGCCAATTTTCATTATACGGGACCTCTGCATATACCCTGCACAGCATCTGCGCCGCGTTTGGTATATCGGAATTGTCACAAGCTCGCAAAAAAAGCATTAAGCTCACCTCCATTATTTTGTTGTAAACTGATGTTATAATAACTGCTTGCAGTAATTATAACATCAGTTTACAACAAAATAAAGGGAAAGAATTATAAATCGAAGATTTATACCATTTCAGACATTTAGAATGTTGCATATATAGATATATAAGCGTCAGCCGAAATTAACAAGGGCTGTCCACAGAGGAACAGCCCTTGAAAAGCACTTTGACCGACTATTCTTTTACAGGAACTTCCTCTTCAACTTCAATGCTTTCCATATCGAACTCCAGCATTTCGCCGCAACTGGGGCACTGAATTTTTCCGAGTGCAAGAACATCCTCGTCTATTGTGATGGTTTTGCCGCAGGCGGGGCAGCTTACTTCATAGAAAATGGGCTCGCCGTGGTGATGTCCGCAGCCGCATTCGTGCTCGGATTCGTGATGGTGACTGCCGCAGCACTCGTGCTCAGCTTCATGGTGGTCTTCGCCGCCGCAACACTCGTCATCGTATTCGTCGCCGCAGCAGCACTCTTCTTCATCATAAACTATTTCTTCAACAGCGGCAAGGTCATCGGAAATTGCGTCAATCTCGTCACCAAGGTCGAGCGCGTTTTCTTCGAGATCCTCAATGTCCAAAGCAACGGCTTCCAGAACGTCGATGATAGCGGAAATGAGTTTTTCCTCTTTGGTTTCCTTGCCAAGGCCCAGACCTTCTGCGAGTCCCTTAAGATATGCTACTTTTTCTGATGTTGTCATAATTATACCCTCCTTGGTATTCGTGCGAAACACCGAATACTTGCTCAGTGAGATGTTCGGCGCTTCATTGGTTTATTCTTACTGTTCTCTTTGAAATTATCCGCTATATTCTTAGCCCTTTGCACGTTCGAGATAGTCGCCCGTGCGGGTATCAATCTTTATACGCTCGCCCGGCTCAATGAACAGGGGAACTTTAATCTCGGCGCCGGTTTCCACAGTTGCGGGCTTCGTAGCATTTGTTGCGGTATTGCCTGCAAAGCCAGGATCGGTTTCGGTGATTACTAATTCGACAAAGTTGGGGGGCTCAACGGAAAAAACTTTGCCCTTAAAAGAAGAAACGATGCAAACCATGTTTTCCTTAACAAACCTAAAGCCGTCCGAGAGAACGCTCTTGTCGATTGGGACAAGCTCATAGCTCTCGGAGTCCATGAAGTAATAGAGGTCGCCATCGGCATAGCTGTATTCCATGTTTTTGCGGTCAACATAAGCATTTTCAAACTTTTCGGTGGGGTTAAAGGATGTTTCGACTACGGCACCGGTGATAACGTTTTTTATCTTTGTGCGGACAAACGCCGCTCCTTTTCCGGGCTTAACGTGCTGGAACTCGATAACCTGCATAACCTTTCCGTCTGTTTCAAAGGTAACGCCGTTTCTAAATTCGCCTGCTGATATCATAACAGGTCCTCCTATATAATTAAATCATATTATCTTAAAGATTACATAAAATGTACCTAAGCCAAACTATTTTACACTAAGTATGTGCATTTGACAAGGACGTTTTATTCAAATTATGGGGCTTTTTACAGGATTATCAAATTCTTCGGAGCTTTTGTGAGATTTTCGACTCCATCATTCGTGATGTAAAGCATGTCCTCGATGCGAACTCCGAATTTTTCGGGAAGATATATGCCCGGTTCGTTCGTTACGACTGTTCCTGCCGGAAGAGGACGGTCACCCCTCGGATTGGCGTTTGGTCCTTCGTGGATATAGAGACCCACGCTGTGACCGAGTCCATGTCCAAAATATTCGCCAAAGCCCGCGTTTTCAATGATGTCGCGCGCGGCTTTGTCCATATCACGACCGATAACGCCTGCATGAGCGGCTTTTTCTCCGGCAAGCTGGGCGGCTAAAACCGTTTCGTATACTCTGCGCATTTCGTCACTTGCGCTTCCGAGCGCAATAGTGCGAGTCATATCGGAGCAGTAGCCATTTATTCTGCAGCCAAAATCCATTGTGATGAAATCGCCTGCGCTAAGCTTATATGAGGATGGAACTCCGTGGGGACGGGAAGAGTTTGCGCCGGCAACGCAAATGGTCTCGAAAGCAAGACCTTCGGAACCATTACGGGTCATCTGATACTCAAGCTCTGCCGTTACTTCCTTCTCGCTTATTCCGGGTTTGATAAAACCGAGAACGAAATCCAACGCTTTTTCGGAGATGCGCTGTGCCTTTATGATACTGTCCACCTCAAAGCGCTCCTTGACTTCGCGCAAAGCGGTTGTTATCTTCTGCGCCGGCACGAATTTTACACTCAAGGTCTCCTGCATGCGAAGATACTCGCTGTAGCTGAGGCTTCCGTCCTGAGCACCGAGCGCGGTTATATCGTTTTCGGCGAGGATTTTTCTAATGATGTCACTTTCTCTGTTGTCCGAGGTGCACTGAATGACCTGCACGCCCTTGACATTTTCGCCGGCGGCTTCAATATAGCGGGAGTCGGTGATGAAATAGGCCTTGTCACGAAGTATGAGGACTGCTCCGTCACTTGTGTGGAAGCCGCAGGCGTAGAGCCTGTCGCGCTCGTCGTGAAGCCACAGCGCGCTCAAGCCCTCTTCTAGCATGGCCTGTTGTATCTTCTTAATGTTTGCCAATTGCTCGTTCCTTCTTTTCTGTGTGTCTTAATCGCATTTTATAGGCATACCGAAACGGAAACTCGACCGTAAACCTGATGTAATGGAAGGGATTGGACATGTCGATTGGTCTTATTGCGATGGTAGTGATGCCAACTCTTATTCCGCAAAGAACATCGGTGTAAATCTGATCGCCGATTATTGCCGTGTGTTCGGGAGCCATGCCCTTTATCTTGAGAAGTGCAGATAGTTTTTTTATTTTAGGCTTTCTGGCCTTATTGATATAGTCGACGGATAGAGCATTTGCAAATCTTTTTGCCTTGTCGCCGTGGCTGTTTGAGTATATGAACGGCTCAATTCCGGCTCTTTTAAGGCTGTCAATCCAGTTGCGAAGAGAGACGGTAGGGGATATGGCGTGATATTTGACAAGAGTATTATCCAAATCCATGAGCAGGAGCGTAATACCCTTTTCTGTCAATTTTTCGGGCTTGAGCTCATATATGCTATTCAAAATCAGGTCAGGTATTGGAAATTTGAGCATGGGGAATGTTTCCTTTCTTGGACTGCCGTCGAGGCTGCTTTAACGGACGGCGTCTAATGCCTGCGTCAAATCGTCGATGATGTCGTCAACGTCCTCGATTCCGACGGAGAGGCGTATGAGGTCGCTTGGCACGCCTGCTTTTATAAGATCCGACTCGGAAAGCTGACGGTGAGTCGCGTTTGCGGGGTGCAGAACGCAGGTGTGAGCATCTGCTACGTGGGTAGCAATTATAGCAACCTTGAGGTTCTTCATTAATTCTTCGGCAGCGTTTCTTCCGCCCTTGACACCGAAAGAAACTACGCCGCAGGAACCATTGGGCAGGTACTTCTGCGCAAGCGCGTAGTATTTGCTAGAGGGCAAGCCGCAATAGTTGACCCACGCAACCTTTTCATTAGATTCCAAGAATTCGGCAACTGCCTGAGCGTTTTTACAGTGGCGTTCCATGCGCACGTGCAGGGATTCAAGCCCCAGTCCCACAAGATAGGAATTCTGAGGAGAGGGGGTTGAACCGAAGTCGCGCATGAGTTGGGCCGTCGCCTTTGTTATAAAAGCACCGCCCAGACCGAACTTTTCTGCGTAGATTATTCCGTGATAGCTGTCATCGGGAGTGGTTAGCCCGGGGAACTTCTCCGCATGGGCGAGCCAATCGAACTTGCCCGCATCAACGATAGCGCCGCCGACGCCCGAAGCGTGACCATCCATGTATTTTGTTGTTGCGTGGGTGACAACGTCTGCGCCCCATTCAAAGGGACGGCAGTTAATCGGTGTAGGGAAAGTGTTGTCAATGATAAACGGTACGCCATGGGCGTGAGCCACATTGGCGAAACGCGCGATGTCAAGAATGGCAAGGCTGGGATTGGCTATTGTTTCACCGAAAACTGCCTTAGTGTTCGGACGAAACGCGGCATTGAACTCTTCATCCGTACAATCGGGAGTGACGAAGGTGAACTCAATACCCATTTTTCTCATGGTGACGTTAAAAAGATTGTATGTGCCTCCGTATATTGCGGAAGAGCAAACGACGTGGTCGCCAGCGTTGCAGATGTTGAAAACCGCAAAGAAGTTTGCCGACTGTCCCGAAGACGTCAGCATTGCAGCGGTTCCACCCTCAAGAGCGCAGATTCGTGCCGCGACATAGTCGTTGGTTGGATTTGCAAGGCGGCTGTAGAAATATCCGTTAGCTTCCAAATCAAACAACCTGCCCATATCCTCGCTGGTGTCGTATTTGAAGGTGGTGCTTTGAATAATCGGTATCTGGCGGGGCTCGCCGTTTTTGGGAGAATATCCGGCCTGTACGCATTTCGTTCCTATTCTGCTCATGATTGTAAGCCTCCGTTAATATTTTGCCCCTGTCGATTACTTACTGTATAACGGCGGAGCCTATTATACTTTCGTTTTTAATAAGGGGTTTGGATATATCAAAGCCCCAAATGCTTTGAATCTGTTTTCCGTCGATTAGTATCTGAACGCTGCCTATACCCGAAAGAGAAGTTAGAGAGTTGACAATGGAATAAACCGCAAGCTTGGCCTCATCGGACGTATATGAAGTGTCATCCGGAGATAAACCGGAAAGGCTTACCGAGCAGACACCGTCCTGCGTGTACACGGACAGAATAATTGTGCCGATGGGGAAGGCCCTTTTGAGGTCGTCGCTGACGGGACCTTCAAAAAGAGCGTCCAAAATTCCGCGCTCGGCGGAATTATCATCATCAAAGCTTATCGTGCGGTATTCCGAGCCCAGAGTCGGTTCCGCGGACTTTGGAAAGTAAATCCTTACCTGAGCTTTATGGGAACTGATAATGTTATCAAAAAGGAGAAAATCCTCTGCTCCCAGCTTGTCCTCAATTACTTCGCTACCGACGCATATTGTAACGGAATCAACGCCCTCTATTGAGCACATAGTCATGGTTATGCAGCAGTCCAAAATCGTTTTGTCAATGCCGCTTACATCGAGATATTCAGAGTTAAAGTAAATGGTGACACAGTTATCTTTTAGTACTTCGTCAAGAATTTTAACACCTTTAGGCAAAGGACACTGCAGTTTTTCACTCTGCGGAGCTTCCGCAATTGTGTTTGCCGCAAGAAGAACGGGGTTAACTCTCTCATCTAAGGCGACATTTTCAGCTTGAAGAAGCTTTCCGTCTGACTGGTTTTCGGGACTGATTACTCTATAAACGGAAATACTTTCCAGCGCGGGGCTCGAAATGGACTTTGCCGCGCAGCCCGCTATTAGAACAAAAAGAGCGATAAGTATTGGAATCAAACGTTTTTTCATATTGACCTCACATATTCACGGTGTGCGCTGTACGGCACTTAGCTATTCGCCCTTGTCATCCGAACAGGCAGAGAAAGTGACGATGAAGCGTGATCCGCCGTTTTCTCGTTTTTCGACACTTACAGAGCCGCCGTGAAGCCTTACGGCGTCATAGACAATGGAAAGACCGAGACCGCTTCCGCCTGCATCGCGCGAACGGGCTTTGTCAACGCGGTAAAAGCGGGAGAAAATATGAGGCAAATCCTCGTCGGGGATTCCGATTCCCGAGTCCTCCACGATGAGATTGATGGTTTCGCCTTCTCGGAAGAGCAGAATCCTTACGCTGCCGCCGGGCATATTGTATTTTATTCCATTTTCTGCGAGATTGAAGATTATGCGGTAGACGAGGTCTTCGCTGCCATAGATATAACAGCCGCGAGAAAGCTCGGTCGAAATTGTAACATGGTGTTCTTTTGCGAGAGGTGAAAGCAGGTGCATGGTTTTTTCCGCGACATGCTTAAGATCGAGCCTGTCATGAGCCAAACCGATGCCGCTGTCCATTTCGGAAAGGCTGAGAAGCTTTTCGGTCGTTCGCTGCAAACGTTCTGCTTCATTACCGATGTCGGTGACAAATTCGCGCATTGTTTTGCTGTCCATATTTTCGGAGGTTACTATGCTATCCGATAGGAGCCTTATTGAAGCCAGCGGAGTTTTGAGCTCATGCGAGGCATCGGAAACAAACCTGCGCCGAAGCTCCTCGGTGTCCTTGAGCCTTCTTGTAAGATTGTTGAATTCTCGGCCTAACTCTGAAAGCTCGTCGCTTCCGCCGGTTTTGATTTGGTATTCGTAATCACCCTCTGAGACTATTTTCGTGGCACGTACCAGCGCAGTTATTCGAAGTGTCAAAGCACGGCTGAATATAAACATGAGAATAATGGCGGCAATTCCGAGTATCAGGGTGATGCTCTGAAGATTTTTTTGGATGCTCGTGATAAGCTCGGCTTGCGTTGCGTCATACTCATAGAGATATACTGCGCCGACTGTGGTTGCACCTTTCTTAATCGGCATCGCTTCGCGCGTCATGAATGCGTTGCCGTCATAAACTGAATAACAGACTATATCTCCGTTTAAGGCGAGGCCTATTTCGGAAAACATTGCGAAGTTTCCCACTCCAGAGCCCATTTCTGCCGTGTCGTATAGTATTTTTGCGGTTGCATCCGTGACAATGACTCTGGTCAGAGAGCGCAAATCCAGAAAACTCATTACCTCCATCACCGTGTCGCCTGTTAGTTCGTCGGGCGTTGAAAGGGCGGAGGACATTACGCCGGCCTGCGTTTGAAGGGACGTCTGTTTTGAGGCAAAGACCAGATCGCGGGAGACTATGGTGGGGTAGGTGTTTAGCATTACCAGAAGTCCCGCGATAAGCACGAGAAAAGTTGCCGCAAATTTGAGCTGGACACTGTTCGTTATTGAACTTACACCGGGTAGCCTTTTCATGAGTTCTTCTCCCAATGGTTCCTTGTGTTAGCAATCAAGATATTTTATTTCAAAAGATTGAAAATGTCTATATATAAATAATATTTAGTCTTCGCCGAAGTAATAGCCTACTCCCCACTTGGTAGCAAAGCACTTAGGATCTGCGGGGTCAATCTCCAATTTTTCGCGCAGTCTGCGAATGTGAACATCGACCGTTCGGACATCGCCTTGGTAATCTATGCCCCAGATGAGGTCAAGAAGTCTCTCGCGGCTGTATACCTTGCCGGGATTGCGCATCAGAAGCTCGGCGAGATTGAACTCTTTGGCGGTGAGTTCTACGGGTACGCCGCTCTTAAGAGCAACACGGCGGGAAGTGTCAATTGAGACGTGTCCGCGCGTCAATCGGTCATCTTTGTTCCCCGGGTTTTGGATAATACTTCTGCGCAGAAGCGCGCGCACTCTGGCTTTAAGCTCAAGAATGTTAAAGGGCTTTGTTATATAGTCGTCCGCACCGTACTCAAAGCCGATGAGCTTGTCGGTATCCTCGCTTTTAGCGGTGAGCATTATTATCGGAACCACAGAACTCTCACGAATTTTCATACAGGCTTCCAAGCCGTCAAGCTTCGGCATCATAAGGTCGAGTAGGATGAGATCGTATGATGCGTTCTTTGCCATTTCAACGGCAGCTTCGCCGTCATAGCAGACATCAACATCATAGCCCTCGTTTTCCAGATTGAATTTGATTCCTTTGACAAGCAATTTTTCATCATCTACGACAAGTATTCTCATTTTTTCAGCCTCCAGCTTTTCAAGCTACGGTGATATAGCTTTTTAAGTTTTGGTATGTTTTGGCGCCGATTCCGGAAACGCTCATAATCTCATCTATGCTTTTGAAGAGTCCGTGTTCGTTGCGGTAGGCGATTATCCGCGCCGACAAAGTTTCGCCGATACCCGGAAGAGAGCACAGTTCCTGCTCTGTTGCGGTATTGATGTTTACGAGAGCAAACGGAGAAATCTCCGGCGTCTGCGGGGAAAAAGACTGCACACCGGTGTCTTCTGCGCTAACCGTTCGACCCGACGAAATGGTTACGGCGGCGCTCTCATTGCGGTCATGGAGGAAATAGAGTCCAGTGACGGCGATGAATATTACGGCGATGATAATTGCGGCAATTTCCACCTTGCTACGCTTCAATCAATCTTCCCCTAACGGCCGTTTTGCACAGGCGCAGATATTTTGTGTTGATTTTCGATAGAATTGTACTTATAATGAACAAGAGTATTTCAAAACAATATTATATTCAATATAACATATTCTTCCGGAGATGCATATGAAAAAGTCAAAGATTTTATCCTATATTTTAATATTTGCCGTAATATCCGCGATGTTTATGCCGTCTTCCGCTAACGCGTTGTCCGATCCAGCGCCAAGCTCAAAAGCGGTTGTTCTTATCGACACAGCAACAGGCAATGTCCTTTATGCGAAAAACGCAGACGAAAAGGTCTATCCGGCCAGCACAACAAAGATTATGACCGTTCTGCTAGCGGTTGAGGCGATTGAGGTCGGCAAGGTTTCACTTACGGACGAAGTAACCGCCGGAAATGACATAACCGCCGGATTGAGCGAGGACGGCAGCACTGCCGGAATCGTTCCCGGTGAAACTATGACGCTCGAAAGCCTCCTCTACTGCACGATGCTTTCCTCAGCGAACGAGGCTTGCAACATCATTGCCGATTATATTGGGGGAGACATACCAACCTTTGTGGGTATGATGAATGCAAGGGCAAAGGAGCTAGGCTGCAAGGGCACAAACTTTACGAATACACACGGGTTGCCGGACTATAACCATTACACTACGGCAAGCGATATGGCACTTATGGCGCTGGAAGCTTATTCGCATCCTCTGTTTATGGAAATATGCAATACTGTCACAAAAACTATCCCCGCAACAAACATTTCCCCGGAACGTACGCTTGGAAACACCAACGGACTTATCAATAACGAGTCCGAGCTTTATCCCGGATATTATTACGAATATGCCAAGGGAATGAAAACCGGTCACACAAGTGACGCGGGCTACTGCCTTGTATCCTCCGCAACAAAGGACGATGTTTCACTGCTATGCGTCTTGATGGGAGGTTCGGCAGTTGAGAAAGTTGAAAAGACCGAATACACCAATTTTTCCGAATCTATAATGATGTATAACTGGGCTTTTGAGAACTTCAGCTATCGTAATATTCTGGAAACAACTGACCTAGTCAAGGATGTCCCCGTGAAAATGGGAAAGGACGCAGACTATGTCACTGTTCGTCCAGAGATGACAGTTAAAGCACTTATGGCCAGTGATGAAGACAATTCAAGCTTCGAGCAGCAAGTTGCGATTTATAGCGAGGAAAGCGGAGAAGACCTTGTTGCGCCGATTGCAGCGGGTGCGGTACTCGGCGAGATATCCATTTCGCGTGACGGAGTTATATACGGGAAATCCGAGCTAGTGGCATGCTCGTCTGTCGATTTGAGCTATTCACAGTTTATCAAGGGAAAAATCTTAAAGACACTGAAAAACCCGCTCGTGATTATTTTTATGCTGATAGTGCTCGGGCTTTTTGGTACATATATCTACCTTGTCGTACGCTACCGCCGGGCAAAGAAAAAGCATATGAAAGAGCTTGAAATGAGACGTAGGGCAAGGGAGAAAGCACTGGGGGAACGTCGAACTTCAAAAAGCATTCCTCGTTCCCGTACAAACTTGGCAATAAACAAATCGGGTGAAGCTGATAACGGAGATTCAGGCAAGATCGATTCAAAATACTCCAGCAAAGAAATTTCCCAATCCGAATCTAAGGTCGAGCGCGACTATTTCGATGAACTTTTCGGGAGAAATAAAAAATAGACCGTGTTGAGACTATATAAAAAGCGCCACCAAAGCCACGCTTTAGAGATCTTCTGAAAGGCTGTACAACGAATTGTGCGCTTATGCGCACGGGAGGAACATCATGAAAAACACTTTTGCTTTTATCGGAGCGGGCAATATGGGCGGCGCGATTATTGAGGCCGTTTGCCGTGCAACCGAGCCTACGAATGTGTTTGTTTACGACAGAGACATCGTAAAGGCGGGCGAGCTTTCCGCGAAAACCGGCTGCTGCGTAGTTTCAAGCGCAGATGAGGCTGTTAAAAATGCTCACTTCGTGTTTCTTTGCGTCAAACCTAATGCCTTGTCAGCTGCTTTGAAAGAAATATGCCCCGTTCTAAAAGAGCTTGTTAAATATGGCGACGGTAAGGTAATAGTTTCCATCGCCGCAGGAGTTACGAGGAGCTCAATAAAGGAAATTCTTGTAGGGGAAGAGCTTTCTTTGCCTATTATCAGGCTCATGCCTAATACGCCTGTGGCAGTCGGAAAAGGGATGATTCTTGTTTCACCCGAGAAGGATGTTTTGGAGGAAGATGTTTCGCTGCTTCTTAGCACTCTTGCTCCGGGGGGGCTGACATCTCTCATTGATGAGAGCTACATTGACGCTGCGACTCCAGTTTTCAGCTGTTCGCCTGCCTATGCCTATATTTTCATCGAAGCGCTTGCTGACGGAGGCGTCATGGCTGGCTTGCCACGCGACAAGGCACAGAGTTATGCGGCGCAGGCGGTTATGGGCGCTGCCGCAATGGTGCTTGAAACAGGAAAACACCCCGGTGAATTGAAAGATGCAGTATGCTCGCCGGGCGGCTCGACCATCGTCGGAGTTGAAGAGCTTGAAAAGAGCGGCTTCCGCGCCGCGGTTACCTCCGCAGTTTATGAGGCTTATAAGAAGACCGCAAAGCTCGGGAAATAGAACTCCCATCATCGGGCGCTACAACAAGGGAAGCCCTTGGCTTTTGCGCTTTCGAAGCCTTCCACAAAGGAAAACTTTCAAAAACCGCCGTGAGATTTATTTCTCATGGCGGTTTTTTCGCATAAGGCTATTTTGTTTCAGGAAGAGAGTCGTCTTTTGTTATCCAGTCAGTCATGCTTATGACTTCAATTCCGTTATCCACGGTGCGGCAGATTATTTTTTCTATGCCTGCGTTAAGTATAAACCTACGGCAGAGAGTGCAGGGGTCGGCGGTTATAAGGGAATCCGTTTTTGCGTCGCGCCCGACGAGATACAGTGTTGAACCCAACATATCTCTTCTTGAGCAGGAAATTATCGCGTTTTGTTCGGCGTGAACGCTTCTGCAAAGCTCGTAGCGCTCGCCTGCGGGGATGTTGAGGTGTTCACGAGTGCAGTAGCCAAGGTCGTTGCAGTTCTCACGGCCTCTCGGCGCTCCGTTATAGCCTGTTGAGATGATTTCGTCAGCTTTTACGATTATCGCGCCGTATTTTCTGCGAAGACATGTGGAGCGGTTCAGAACAGAATCTGCTATGCCGAGGTAGTAGTCGTCCTTGCTTGTTCTCTTATCCATGTTGTTCCTCCAAATCGTATGCTCGCTATTATTTATAATCGTGTTTTTCTTTTCAGTATACCACAACTGTTGTGCCAAGAGGAATGTTGTTGTATATATACAGGACGTCATCGTCATACATCCGCACACAGCCGTGGCTGACAGGGTAGCCGATTGAAGAATCGGCCAACTTTGTGGAGCCGGGGTAGTATAGACGGGAGTGGAAGGCGTAGCCTGTGTTTACCTTGAAGCCGACAACAGGCTTAACCGTATAGGTGGGGGTAGTCCAACCTGCCCAAGATTTGTATGTGGTTTTATATGTCCCGATGGGCGTGCCGCGTCCGGGAGCGCCTGTTCCGACGATACAGCTGTAGCACAGTGCCCATTGCCCTTCGCTGCCTTTGAATATATTAACCCTCTGCATGGAAAGATTAACCCAAATGAGATATTCTGTGCCACTTGTGTAATCCTTCGCGTTAACCCAAATTTCCTTCTCGAAAGCCTCGTAATCGTGCTCCTGTGCCCACTTGAGTGTATAGTTGCCCTTGTAACCTAGTGTCACCAAATTAAGAACACGGGCTTCATCTGCCTGATTGCTCGTGTCTGTAACTGTTTCAGCCGTAAGACTGATTGTACAGCCTGAAGCGTTGATGTTGAGCGTTGTTACCTTTCCGCTTCCGTTAAGGGTGCTTTTTCGTCCCGAAAGGGTAATGGTGCCGGCGGTGCCGTTCACTGTGAGGGCGTTGCTTAAGCCTTTGGTTTCGGCGGCGACAAGTTCGTTTTCCTTAAAGAGCACAAAGGCGTTGCTTGTGCCAAGTATCTCAACGGAAGCTACCTTGCCCGCGTTTAGTTTGTTTACGGTGTTGTAGCTTCCAGATATGTTGACCGAGGACAAATCCGTACAAAACATTGATAGCCAGTTTGAACTACCGGTAATCGCGACAGAGTTCATATCATCGTCGCTTTTCGCCGAGATTACATTAAGCGAACCGCTTACATTCAGGGAAAAAGTGAGAACGCTGACGGCTTCAATGGCATTTTCGCTTCCGGTAACAGAAAAATCGGGAATTCCGGTTAAAGAGCTTATCTTGATATTGGCTTTTGTTCCGGTTACGGCGAGTGCTGCAATGTTGTTAAAAGATGAAACTAGTGTGTTTTCTTCTCCGCCGATTGTGATTTTGCAGGAGTTTTCGGAGGAGCTATTAAAGGTCAGCGTGTTTGATTTTCCCAGAACCTCAATCTCGCCGCAGGAAATGATACTGCTGCCAGATGAAGTTGTGTCAGAAGACTTGACAATATTGTTTTCACCCGTGATTTTCAGCCTTGATATGGAAGCTCCGGACGAGAGCGTGACCGTGTTGCTGTTTCCGGTGACAATGAGATAATCATGACTTCCGGAAATGCCGGCGGAAATGCCGCTTCCGGTTATTTCGATGTTGCCTACGCCTGAGCCGACACTTGCACTTGTGCAGGATTCAAGTTGGAGCTGTCCGATTTTAGAGCCGTTAAGGCTATTAAGCAGCGCGCTTCCTGTTCCAACAGCGACGATTAGACGGGAAATGTCCGAGCCGCCATATATATTCAAATTCGTCAGCTTGTGATTTCTAAGAGTAATCGTGTCTGCCTTTACGCCGGAAAGAATGATGTTTTCCGCCGAGCAATCGAACCATACTTTTCCGGTGCTTATGTAGTTGAGCGTGCCGCTGCCCTTGATGACACTGCCGCCCGGTGTGCCGGACGTAAGCGAGTCGGAGCTGATGTAATTTTGAGCGACGCGATAGAGAAGAGTTAAAAATTCGGCACGTGTTATACTGCTGTTTACGTCAAGGGCACCGTTAAAGCCAGTGACCAGCTTTTCCGAAACAAGGGCGGCCATAGCTCCCTTGTTTTTCTCCGAAATGCTGCCGGAATCCGAAAAAGAACTTAAAACGGCAAAATTCGGTTCTGCGGGAATAAGACAAAACGCCTTTGCCATCATTGACAGAGCGTCCTGACGGGTCATGGGAGCGTCCAAATTGCCTGCGTCGGCGGAAATAAGACCGAGATGCATAGCCTTGCCTGCGACGTTATAATACCAAGCATCGGAAGGAATACCCAGCTTTGAAATGTCCGTAGTTTCGGTTGCGCCGAGAACACGGCACAGAACGGTTATCATTTGGGCGGTAGTTATCGGAGCATCTGGCGCAACTGTGCTATCGTCAAAGCCCGAAATCAGCCCGTCGTTAAAGCCCTTGTGAAGTGTTTCTTCTGCCCAATGTCCCGATATATCGGTAAAATCCTCCCATCCGGCCGCATAGGCGTTGGAGGAAAGACAGATGAGAAGTATAAAAGTTAGGGCAAGAGAATAAGGTTTCTTCGCTTTCATTGGCCACTCCATTAACTCGAATTATTGCTTTGCAATTGTTAATTTATAGTATTATAATAATAACCCGTAAGTCAACAACAAAACTGTATCATTTGAAAATAAGGCGAACAGCGGAAAGGGGAGACTACAGTGAAGCATAACTATCAGCTTGAGACCGACGCGGTTATAGAATTGCTTTGCGGGGCTCACCCAAAACTGCTTCTTCAGTGCTGCTGCGGACCTTGCAGCAGCTACGTTCTGGAATACCTTACAAAATATTTTGATGTGACCATTTTGTACTACAATCCGAACATTCAGCCCCTTGCGGAATATGACAAACGTCTTTTCTGGATGAGAGAGGTTGTTTCAAAATATCCTGAAACGGTTTCGCTCATGGAGTGCGGCTACAACGGAGAGGACTTTGAGGAAGTATCGCGTGGGCTTGAAAGTGAACCTGAGGGCGGAGCAAGGTGTACCAAATGCTTTGAGCTTCGGATTCGCGAAACTGTGAGGCTTGCCAAAGAGGGAAATTTTGATTATTTTTGCACGACGTTGTCGGTCAGTCCGCATAAGGACGAGGAGCGAATAAACAAAATAGGCTTTGAGCTTGAGGGTGAATACGGCGTTAAGTGGCTGCCCTCTGACTTCAAGAAGCGTGAGGGGTACAAGCGCTCAAACGAGCTTACGCGGGAATACGGACTTTACCGTCAGGACTACTGCGGCTGTCTCTTTAGTCTTGCAGAGTCAAGAGAGACCATGAAACAAGGCGACACGGCGAAATGAACTCGCTTGTATTTGCTTTTGCAGAAGACAATAAACTGAAAGGTGTTTTTGATATGAACCTAAGCGTTAAAAAACTTGTAACAGCCGCTGTTATCGGTGCGGTTTACGCGGCACTGACAATGGTGCTTGCGCCTATAAGCTACGGCATGGTTCAGTTTCGCGTTTCAGAGGCGTTGTGCATACTGCCGTTTTTCTTTCCGGCATCCGCTATCGGGCTGACGGTTGGATGTGTGATAGCAAACATTTTAGGACCGGGGGCAGGACTGCTGGACATTATTTTCGGCTCGCTTGCAACGCTGCTTGCCGGCATATGCACAGCGGCAATCGGCATTCGTACGAGAAAGTTGGGAAAGGTCTCATGGGGAGCTTGTATTGCCGCTGTTGTTATGCCAATATTGTTTAATGCTTTTATTGTCGGTGCCGTATTAACAACCTATTTATCTAAGGGCTTCGTTCTTTGTGCCACATGGGTAGGTTTGGGTGAAGCGGTCGTGATGTTCGGTCTGGGACTGCCGGCAATGAGATATATTTTGAAAAGCACTGCGCTTACGGAGCTTTTTGCTAAGCTGAAATAGAGTTGAGAAGATTCTGTGCCTAAAAACAAAGCTCAAATTCCTGTTGACACACCAATCACGGATACTGTATAATAATCTAGCTTTCTGACCATAAATATTTTGTGTCGGGCAGCTCTCAGAAACAGAGCGTTTCTGTAAGAAATTTTTGTCAACTACTGCGACTTGTTTGTTGCTTTCCTATATAGATTTAGCTTGCATCGCACAAATGATTCCGCTGTTGAGTACCTTACAACGAAAGGAAGGTGTACGAAAATGGTTCGTACGTATCAGCCCAAAAAGCGTCATGCTCAGAAGGAGCATGGTTTTCGCAAGAGAATGGCTACAAAGAGTGGCCGCAAGGTTCTCGCCCGTCGCAGAGCAAAAGGCAGAACTAAACTTTCATATTGATCCCGTGACCAAGATGTACTGTAAAGTGGGTTTCGCAATCAATTCAAAAAGAGCGGAAGCTTCCGCATAATACCGATTTTTCAGGGCGGATTTTTCCGCCCTTTAGGTGTTTTCCCGTTTGTGTTTTCGGACGAAAGGACTGTGAAGTTTGAAATTTTCGGTTTCAATGAAAAAAAATCATGAGTTCCGCCGTCTTTATGCAAAGGGTAAAAGCGTTGCTACACCTTCTCTTGTCGTTTATTTCCGCAGGACAAATAGGGACTACAACCAGCTAGGGCTTACCGTGAGTACAAAAATCGGCAACGCTGTTTGCCGCAACCGTGTACGTCGCCGACTTAAGGAGATTTATCGTCTTAACGAGCCACGTTTGCAAAAAGGGCTTGACATGGTTGTGGTTGCAAGGCAGAAGAGCCGCTATGTTAGCTATGCTGAGCTGGAAAAAGCCTATTTATTTGCCTGCTCGCGCTTGGGAATTTTGTCCGATTTTCCGAAAAGCGGGGAAAATGAATGAAGAAATTTTTGATTGCACTTGTGAAATTCTATCGAAAGAATATTTCTCCGTATACAAAGCCCACCTGCAGATATGTTCCGACCTGTTCGCAGTATGCACTGGAAGCTTTGGAGAAATACGGCGCTGCCAAAGGTTCGTGGCTTGCCGTGAAACGCATTAGCAAATGTCACCCTTTCCACAGAGGTGAGCACGATTTTTATGATCCGGTCCCTTAACCGGCCATACCTGATAGGAGAAACCCTATGACCAATATTATTACCGCTCCGTTTGCTTGGATATTAATGGAGTTTTACAACTTCACACTAAACTACGGTCTGGCTGTTATTCTCTTTGCTGTGGTGCTTAAGTTAATCCTTCTGTATCCCATGATGAGGAGCAAGTACAGCATGATGCGCTCCGCACGCCTGACCCCCTACATGAAGGAACTTGAAAAGAAGCACGAGGGCAACAAGGCAAAATACCAGGAAGAAGTTGCAAAGCTCTACAAAGAAGAAAAAATCAACCCTATGTCGGGATGTCTTTGGTCAATGATTCCAATGATTATTCTGTTCATGCTCTACAGTGTTATCCGCAACCCGTTTACAACCATGATGGGCCTCTCCACAGCGCAGTTTGATGCTATCAAGGCAATTATTGGCGGCATGAAAGACGTGATTATGCCCACCGGCTCTTACGCCCAACTTCAAATGGCTGGGATTGTCCATGAACATTTCGCGGATTTTGCTAATATTTCAGACAAGCTTGTCAATTTAGACTTTGGCTTTTTGGGAATGAACCTCGGAAACACCCCCAGTTGGAAGTTCTTCTTGAATCAGGATTGGAGCCAAACGTCAATCTGGCTTCCCGCACTGGGACTGTTCCTGATACCAATCGTATCCGGGGCGCTCTCATACTTCTCCATGAAGATAAGCAACGCAGCAAATCCTGCGGCTATGCAGCAGCAGGGACAAATGAAGATGATGATGTACATGATGCCCTTTGTTTCTGTTTATATCGGATTCGTTATGCCTGCAGCGTTGGGTATTTACTGGATTGCGAACAGCGTTCTTGCCATTATTCAGGACTCGATTTTGAATCGCCATTATGGTAAGATACTGGACAAAGAGGACGCAGAACGCAGAGGCAGATTACTTGCGCGTGAGGCGGAAATCGAAAAGAAACGTCTGGAAACGGAAAAGCTCAAGGAACTGGGCGCAACCGAAAAAAACAAAAACACCAGCAAAAAGAAAATTCAAGCTACTGCCAAGGCTCAGAGTAATGAAAGACTTGCCTCGGAACGTGCGGAGGAGAAAGCAGCCCGCCGCGCGGCTCTTGGGCTTTCGAATGATAAGCCTGATTCACAGGTGGGTAGCCGCCGTTATGCAAGAGGCAGAGCTTATGTTGAAGATCGCTACGTGAACCCCGAAGGGGCCGAGGCGGCGACAGCGGCGGCAGCCGCATTTTCCGATATTGACGAGGTGGTCGACGCTGAATATGCCGAAAACACTAAGACCGAAAACGGAGACGAAGCATAAGATTCCTGTTAACCGACATTTTCACTATGGGAGATTAAGTTTGAAAATAACGAATTTAGTCTGATGCGCCAATTGCTAGCCATGAAGGTGGCAATCACAGATGAGTCACAAAATGACCATTTTTAATGGCCGTTTTGTGACTTAAGCGCAGCGAAAGGAATGGTCATTAAAATGCAGAATTCAATTGAAGTGACGGGAAAAACAGAAGAGGAAGCAATCGCCTCTGCTCTCCGTCAGCTTAACCTTCAAAGAGACGAAGTCTCAATCGAAATCATTGAACGCGCCAAAAGCGGGTTTCTGAGAATAGGTTCCTCTCCGGCCGTAGTTAAGGTGATGTTTGAAGTTCCGGATAAGCCCTCGGCAGAAAACATTGCCGGAAAAGCGAAGAGCTTTCTTGAGGGACTTCTTAACCGTATGGGTGTGGACGCCGATATCGAGATTGGCACAAAAGACGACGGCTCCATTACAATAGAACTGTGCGGAGATGGAATGGGCGCGATAATCGGCCGCAGAGGGGAAACGCTGGACGCGATTCAGCACCTTACAAATTACGCGGTGAACCGAGGAAGCGAAGAACGCACGCACATAAGCATTGATGCGGAAAACTATCGCAGCAAGCGTGAAGAATCGTTGGTTCGTCTTGCGGAAAAAATGGCCGCAAAAGCATTGAAATATCGCAGGAGTATGGCGCTTGAACCCATGAATTCCTATGAGCGTCATGTTATTCATACCGCTCTTCAGAATTACGAGGGAGTTACAACAGGTTCGACCGGAGTTGAGCCGAATCGCAGAGTGGTTATTTCCTGCGATAAAACTAAACCGCAAGACTAAAAAATATTCAAAAGAACAGAGGTGAGGGGCGGCTTGACCGCCGTAAAGTGGGAGATTATAATTCAATTCTTGAAACCATAAGAATAACACTGGCAAAGCAGCTAGAAATCAGCCCCGACTCAATTACCGAAAACACCAGAATAGTTCAGGACCTCGGTGCAGATTCGCTTGATGTTGTTGAACTCATCATGACACTTGAAGAGGGCTATAACATTATCATCACAAACGATGACGCAAGCGAACTGTTTACTGTCGGGCAGATTGTTGTATTCATTGAAAAACAGCTCAAAAAGCCCATGTAATAATTTAGCCGACTATCGTTACAGCTTGGTAAGCGAATGCCGGCATTAAAGAAACGGACAGCCTAAAAATGAACAGCACCCCCAAAGTTAGACAGTATGGTATGTACTGAAATAACTTTGGGGGTGCGGTTCAAAAAGGCTGTCCGTTTCTTCGTTCACTATTTTATAATTCGGGCGGGGCAGGCAATTTTCGCTTTATGCGAAGATTATGCACCAGTAATATGCCAAAGTCCTTTAGAAGCTCGCCGATAAACTTTTTCATCTCGGGGTTCGTTTCCCGAATGGCCGTAAATATTGCGGAAAAGTTCTTTTTCCATTCCAGAGTTATATCGGAAAATGTTTTTGCGTCACCTACGTCAAGAACACCGAAAAGAAGGTCGGTGAATTTTTCACGGTCTTCCTGCGAAAGCCCATTAATCCAGTCCCGTATGGTGCGGTTCATATATTGTGCGCCATCGGATACTTCCTCGGTTGTGGAAAAGCCGTCACCTGAGATTTTCCAAGAAAACGGATCGTGCTGCATTACGCCGACGCGGCTACTTTCAACCAAGGTGTATTTTTTGTGGCCCTCCAGCAGCATTCCTATAAAAGAGGACTGGGGGATGGTCTTTCGGATTCTATCTTCGATGCGCTTGTACCCCTCGCAGTCGAGTACTCCCTCCTTGAATCCGGGACCATCGTGGTCATAGATGAGTTGTATTCTGCGCTGGACAGACGCAGGAGCTGCAAAAGACGAGTAAACGGCAAGATTGCCGCCCTTTGAATGTCCGCCGATTATCAGCTTTCCTGGAATGTGCCTTGAAATCTCGAGAAGATACTCCAAAGCTCGCTCTTGCGATGGGACGGGATAGACAAACGCCATGTTAAAGTCTTCTTTCCAGCCGATAAAAGTATCGTCTGTTCCCCGAAAGGAAATATATGTGCTGTTATCGGGCAGAATATATGTGACGGCGGAAAATTGCTTTTCCTTGACGGCATCAAATTCGTTGACATAGCAGACCATTTTGATGTCCCTAAAACGGGGATTTGCCGCAAGCGCGATAAGAAGGCTTCGGTTTTTCTTTGGGTCGCGTGTTTCGATAAACATTGAGGTGAAATACTCCGCCAAAAGGCACTCCGAGATTCTGACGGTTTTTGAACTTTCCGAAGGTCCGGGAACAACTCCGTCGAAGTTTATGTAGGCAAACTGCGACAGTACCAGGCTGTCAACAGGGCTGAAGGGCTTTACTGTAAACGGGCTGAATTCGGTTTCTGCGTATTCGAGTATACTTTTCATTGATCATCACCCCGTCAGATTAATAATATGATTGTAATATGATTTTTCATACAATGTCAAGCGTAGTTGCGTAAGCGTACCTAACATTTTGCCATTGACGAATACCGAGAATAAAGGTAGAATAATACAGGACGGATTTTGCCGACATAATGATTTTCATACAGGGAGGCTCCGAAATGAAGCTACTAATTGCGTTAACGAATAAAACGGACGCGCCTGTTGCTGCAAGCGCAATGTCGATGGCAGGCTATCATTCAACGGTTACAGACAGTTATGGGGGGTTCCTGAAAAAGGAAAACGCCATGATTCTCTCCGCTATCGATGATACGAAGGTTAGCGCCGTTCTGAAAATAATTAGGGAGAACACATCGGAGCGAATAGAAGATGTGTCGTCCGATCTTCTTTTGGGAAACTTTAGACTGCCAACCCAAATTAAAACCGAGCGGGCTGTTGTTTTTACTCTGGTTGTTGATCAATTCGCAAAGCTATGATGAACGAGGCACACAAAGGACCACGGCAAAATTCACATGCTTATATAATTGCTTCACCCGATGCAGAGCAACGGGAGAAAAAGGCGTTGGAGCTTGTCTGCGGCTTTTTTTGCGACAGGCAGGGAGAGTCCCCGTGCATGGAGTGCCAAAGCTGCAAAAACGTTATTGCTGGCTTCCATCCCGATGTAATAGATATTTCGCGGAGAAGCGACGACAAGGGAAAGCTGAAGCGTGAGATTCAGGTTGAGCAGATTCGGCATATGGCCGCAGACGCCTATGTGCGCCCATCGCAGGCAGAAAAGAAAGTCTATATAATTAAAGACGCGGGAACTATGAATATCGCCGCGCAGAACGCCGCTTTGAAAATTCTCGAGGAACCTCCTGCTTACGCAGTTTTCATCCTGTGCGCAGACAGCGCGGAGGCGCTGCTTGCGACTGTCCGTTCACGTTGCACGGTTATTCGCGTTGAGAGTGAAAAACAGGGGGCGGAAAGCGTGCTTGCGAATGAATACATTTCGCTTGCGAAAGATAAAACCCCCGCAAAGCTTTGCGCTTTTTTCGGGAAGCACGAATCGCTTGATACCGAACAGACAGTGGCTTTTGTTTCTGACGTCAGGTTTTGCCTGAACAGTTTTATCTGCATGAAAAAAGAGCATTCCGGTTTGACACGCGAAGATGCGTTTCGCCTTTTATCGCTTTGCGACAGGGCGGATGAGTATTTGCGTTTTAACGTCAGCACAAAGCATGTTTTGGGCCTGTTTTGTGTCCTGACAGTTTGAAATGAGGAAAAATTTTGGTTAAAGTAGTCAGTGTTAAATTTAATAGCCACGGTAAAGCGTATTATTTCGATCCGCTTGAGATTGAAGTCCATACGGGCGATACGGTCATCGTGGAAACTTCCAAAGGTCTTGATATAGGCGAATGCGCGTTCGGAGAGCACTATGTGGCCGACGAGAGCATTATTTCTCCGCTGAAACCTGTTATCAGAGTTGCGACCGTTGAGGATCTTCGTGTTGCCGAGCTAAATAAGGAACGCGAAAAAGAGGCCTTTGCTATTTGTAAGGAAAAAATTGAGGCGCATCAGCTCGATATGAAGCTCGTGGATGTGGAATGCGGCTTTGAGGGCAACAAGATTCTGTTTTTCTTTACCGCAGACGGGAGAGTGGATTTTCGAGATCTCGTTAAGGATTTGGCGGCGGTATTCCGCACGCGCATTGAGCTGAGACAAATCGGCGTCCGCGACGAGACAAAAATGCTCGGGGGTCTTGGAATCTGCGGCAGACCCTATTGCTGCAATCAGTTCTTAAATGATTTTCAGCCGGTTTCAACAAAAATGGCCAAGACTCAGTCCATGTCGCTGAACCCTACTAAGATTTCCGGCAGTTGCGGAAGACTTATGTGCTGCCTAAGGTATGAGCAGGAAGCATATGAGGATTTAATGAAAACCATACCGAAGGCTGGAGCCTTTGTTCAGACACCGACCGGCTATGGTAACGTAATTTCCACAAATGTTCTTCGCCAGAAGGTTAAAGTGCGTCTTGACGAGGGCGGAGATGCTGAATGTAAAATCCTTGATGCTGATCAGGTTGCGACAGTCCCGGGCGGAAGACCCAAACTGGGCGATCCCTTGCCGCAGGTACTGATTGCTAGGGTTGAAAAGCCCGAGGAGGTCCCCGATGCGGTTGCAGACCCCTGGGCGGCGCCTTCGCTTTTTGCGGAGGAAACAGATGGGTCGCCTCAGAAAAATGGCTGGGGCGAGGAAAAGACTCCTATGGCGAATACGCAAGCTAGGCCCGAATTTCGGAGACCGGAGCAAAACAGACCCAGACTTTCGAATAACGGGGGAAGGAATTTCCAGCAGCACGACAACAGACCCATGGCAAAGCCAGAAAATGCCGCTACCCCGCAGGCTGCGCATCAAGTCGGACAGGGCGCTTCAGGTCAAGCTAAGCCGCAGCCCAACGTTGACCAAGTCAATAAGCCAAACGATAAACAGAAGAACCAAAACCGTAACAGGAAACATCATTACAACGGACCCAAATCCCCGAATGAGGGTCAAAGCAAAGAATGATAATAGAAAAGCAAGCCCCTTTGACCTTACAGATTGCGACCAAAGGGGCTTGCTTTATTTTCGAGAAAAGCGGCGGGGTGTTTGGCTTATTCCGCCGATATCATGTAGTAGTAAACAGGTTGACCGCCATTTATGATGCTCATTTCGGCCGAGGGGTGTTTTTTTGAGAGGAGACTGCCAACGATCTCGGCGTCATCGGAGCTTACATCCTCGCCGTAATATACGGTGAGGAATTCGGGGGACAGCTTTTCAAGTTCATCCGCCAGTTTCCCGACAAGAACGTCAATGTCGGAATTGCTGCCCAAAAGAGCGCCGTCCAGCAAGCCGAGATATTCACCGGATTTGATTTCGTAGCCGTCGAAATCCGAGTCCCTCGCGGCATATGTTATTAGGGCTGTATGCACGTTTTTTATTGCTTCGTCAGCGTTTTCCTTTATTTCATCCTCACTCTGTGTATATGTGTCCATACTCAGCATTGCGGATACGCCTTGAGGGATAGTTGTTGTGGGTATAATAATAACGCGCTTTTCTGTCAGAGGGATGCACTGCTCCGCGGCCATAATGATGTTCTTGTTGTTGGGAAACACAAAAACAGTAGAAGCGGGAGTGGCTTCAACAGCATTCAGAATATCCTCGGTTGAGGGGTTCATGGTCTGACCGCCAGTTACGATTTTGTCGGCTCCAAGCTCTATGAAAAGATCAGCCATGCCTTTTCCGGCGCAGACGACAACGGTGCCGAATTCTTTTTCCGGTTCGGCAGATTTCTCGGGCGGCGCTGCATTAGACGGAGCGCCTTCAGCGAGGTCGGAGTGCTGTTCGCGCATGTTCTCGATTTTGATTTTTAGCAGGCTGCCATAGGTTAGCGCTTCTGTTAATACCGCGCCGGGGTCGTTTGTGTGGACGTGGGTTTTGATAATTTCTTCATCGTCTACAACAACGATGCTGTCTCCCATATTCTGAAGATAAGCTCTCAATAAGTCGGCGGATTTGCCTGTTTCCCTGTCTACGATGAATTCCGTACAATAGGCGAAAGTGATATCTCCTGCATCATAACGCGAGAAGTCAGCAGACTCATTCGTCGCGGAGACATCGATGTTATAGGAGTCGGGCGTGACCTCTCCCCGCAGGGAAGCGAGCATCGCCTCTAATATGACAACATAGCCCTTGCCACCCGCATCAATAACTCCAGCTTTTTTAAGAACCGGATTCTGGTTGATGGTCTGGGCAAGAGCATCCTTTGCTGTTTCAAGTGCACAGGATAAAAGAAGCTCAATATCGTTACCAGTTTCCGCAAAATCAGAGGCCGCGGAAGCGGCCATACGGGATACTGTTAATATTGTGCCCTCGGCTGGTTTCATTACCGCATTGTAGGCGGCCTCAACACCTTCATTTAATGCCAACGCGAAGTCGTACGCATCACAAGTCTCTTTGCCCTTTAGGACCTTTGCAAGTCCACGAAACAGAAGGGAAAGAATGACACCCGAGTTTCCGCGTGCACCGCGCAACAGAGCATCAGCAGCACACTTTGACACGTCTCCAACACCATTCGGCTTTTTGCGACGGATTTCGGTGGCACCTGCGCCCATTGTCATACTCATATTTGTACCCGTATCACCATCTGGAACGGGAAAAACGTTCAGCTCATTTATGTGCTGCTTATTGACTTCTAAAGCAGCGGCAGCGCACAGCAACATATTTGTAAATGAAGCGCTGTCAATCGTTTCTCTCAAAATTAAACACCTCCGGGGAAGAAATGACGGGGCTGAGCCCGATTGTTTTTCAAAATCGGATTTTTCAGCTTATCTGCATTGAGTCAACAAAAACATCAACGTTTTTCACAGGAACTCCAGTTGCCTTGGAGACCTTGTAGCTGACTTCATTCATAATGCTTCCCGCTAGAACCTTAATGTTAACACCGTGATCAACCACAATGTGCAGGGCTATTGTAACGCTGCCGTCATCATTAAAGCTGACACCGACACCCTTTGACATAGATTCCCTGCGAAGCAGATGAACAAGTCCGTCGGTTTTTGAGCGAGCGCCCATGCCTTTGACACCAAAGCAGTTTGTTGCGGCGTCACCGGCAATATTCATGAACACATCACTGGTAATGCTGATCATACCAAGTTCGTTTTCGATTTTCACCATGATGTCGGCTCCTTTCTTGAAATGGAATCCCTGTGCGATTATGCGCAGGAAGAAATCGGCTTATATTTTCTTGTTAACGGAACGTCTTGTAATTATAACCCGAATGATAAAAAAGCACAAGGGGAATTTTTTATGTGTATGTTGCACGTATCAGACGTATGTAATATGGGCTTTTATTTGTTAAAGCAAAAATAATGTGAGAAATAGGTGCGGATACTGTATATTTCGATAGTTTACAAGCGCAAGGCAACATGATAAAATGAATTTATTAAATTGAGAATTTCCGCAATACGGCGGAATATACTAAACTCAAACTGCTAGTTGGGCCTTGAACCCGTCAATTTAACAAGGAGATGAAATAATGCCAAGAAAACTGAAAACAATGGATGGAAACAACGCAGCGGCTCATGTGTCGTATGCGTTTTCGGAGGTTGCCGCGATTTACCCGATTACCCCGTCTTCAACAATGGCGGAATATGCAGATAAATGGGCTGCGGCCGGACAAAAAAATATTTTCGGACAGCCGGTCAACGTTATCGAAATGCAATCCGAAGGCGGCGCAGCGGGCGCTGTTCACGGCAGTTTGACTGCAGGCGCGCTGACGACTACCTATACCGCTTCTCAGGGCTTGCTGCTTATGATTCCGAATATGTATAAAATAGCGGGTGAAATGCTCCCGTCAGTTATACATGTTACAGCTCGCACGCTTGCGACTCACGCGCTTTCTATTTTCGGCGACCATTCCGATATTTATGCATGCCGTCAGACAGGCTACGCTATGCTTTGCGCCAACAGTCCGCAGGAAGCAATGGACTTGGGCGCTGTCGCGCATCTTGCGACCATTAAGTCAAGCATTCCATTTATGCATTTCTTTGATGGTTTCCGTACCTCTCATGAGATGCAGAAGGTTGAAGTCTGGGATTATAAAGAGCTTGCAGAGATGGTTGACTATGACGCTATTTCGGCTTTCCGCGAGAAAGCAAGCAGCCCTGCAAATCCCGCTCTTCGCGGGACTGCTCAGAACGGCGATATTTTCTTCCAGATTCGCGAAGCGTCCAACCAGAAATATGCCGCTGTTCCAGGAATTGTTGTGGATTACATGAACGAGGTCAATAAACGTATTGGCACCGATTATAAGCCCTTCAACTACTACGGCGCTCCGGACGCAACGCATATCATAATTGCTATGGGCAGTGTTTGCGAAGCGGCCGAGGAAGTTGTCGATTACCTCAACGCCAAAGGGGACAAGGTAGGCCTTGTTAAGGTTCATCTTTACCGTCCTTTCGCGGTGAATTACCTTTTAGACATTCTTCCCGAAACTGTTAAAACCATTGGTATTCTTGACCGCACAAAGGAACCCGGTGCTGTCGGAGAGCCTCTATATGTTGATGTGGTTTCGGCTCTTGCGAAAACAAAATTCCGCGATGTTCCCATTTATGGCGGTCGCTATGGTCTGTCCTCAAAGGACGTTACACCCGGAGCTATTATTTCTGCATATCGCAACATTCAGACCACAGATCCAAAAAATAGTTTTACAATCGGCATTGTCGACGACGTTACGGGACTTTCCATTCCAGTTTTGGAAGACCCAGACACAACTCACCCAGACATTATTTCCTGCAAGTTCTGGGGACTTGGCTCTGACGGTACTGTAGGCGCTAACAAAAACAGCATTAAGATTATCGGAGACCACACTAGCCTTAATGCTCAGGCGTACTTCCAGTATGACTCGAAAAAGTCAGGCGGCGTTACAATCAGCCATCTGCGCTTTGGTAAGAGCAAAATTAAGTCCACATACTTTGTTTCAAAAGCCAATTTTGTTGCCTGCCATAATCCGTCTTATCTTGATAACTTCGATATTGCTCAGGACATTAAGCCCGGTGGCTCATTACTGATAAACTGTGCTTATGATATTGACGGACTTGCGAAGCATCTGTCTGCCGAAGCAAAGCGACATATCGCAAACAATAATGTTCACGTTTATACTATTGATGCAATCAAAATTGCACGTGAAATTGGGTTGGGCAACAGAACCAACGCCATTCTGCAGGCCGCATTCTTTAAGCTTGCTAAGATTATGCCGGAAGCAGATGCTGTCACTTATATGAAAGATGCAATCCGCACAACTTATGGACGCAAGGGCGAAAAGATTGTCAACATGAACATTGAGGCTGTTGACGCAGGTATCGAAAAAGTTCATGAGATTACAGTTCCCGCCGATTGGGCAAACACACCGGCAGACGCGCCGAAAGCTGTTCCGGACGGAGGGCTTGACCACGCCAAAGATTTTGTAGAAAAAATCCTTGTTCCCGTCAACGCCATGCGCGGAGATAAGCTGCCGGTTTCGGCATTTATGGATGTTGCCAACGGTACTGTTCCCAACGGCACCTCAGCCTTTGAGAAGCGTTGCATTGCTGTTGATGTTCCACAGTGGATTCCTGAACACTGCCTGCAGTGCAACCAGTGTTCCTTCGTCTGCCCGCACGCCGTTATCCGCCCGTTCGTTTTCAACGCCGAAGAGCGCAAGAATGCTCCCGAAGGCACTGTAACCGTTCAGATGAAGGGCAAGGGCTGCGAGGAATATCAATTTGGAGTTATCTCCAGCGTTATGGACTGCACGGGTTGCGGAAGTTGCGTAAACGTATGTCCTGCCAAGGAAAAGGCAATTAAGATGGTTCCGCTGGAGGAGAGATTACCCGACCAGAAAGTTTATAACTACGCTTATAAGAAAGTTTCCGATAAGGAAGTTCCCTTTGCCGAGAACACAATTAAGGGCAGCCAGTTCAAGACACCGCTGCTTGAGTTCTCGGGAGCATGCGCAGGCTGCGGCGAGGCACCCTATGCAAAGCTTACAACTCAGCTTTTTGGCGAGAGAATGTATATTGCAAACGCAACGGGCTGTACTTCCATTTGGGGTGGCTCAGAACCCAGCTTCCCGTATACAAAGAACAAAGAAGGCCGCGGACCCGCGTGGGCAAACTCGTTGTTTGAGGATAATGCGGAATTTGGCTTCGGAATGCTGCACGGCGTTAAGCAGCGCAGGAAGGCCCTTGTTGCCGCTGCCGAGAATCTTGCCTTAGAGGGCTCATGTAAAGAAGTGGCTGCTAAGTGGCTCTCCGTTAAGGAGGATCCGCAGGCCAGCAAAACGGCCGGCAATGAGCTTCTTGCTATGTGCCGCCAAAATGTCAGCAACGCAGATTGTAAGATAGTGGTTGAGCATTACGAGCTTCTTATGAAGCCCAGCTTCTGGGTGTTTGGCGGCGATGGTTGGGCCTATGATATCGGCTTCGGCGGACTTGACCATGTTCTTGCCGCTGGTGAAAATATCAACATCCTCGTATTTGATACCGAGATGTACAGCAATACCGGTGGACAGGCCTCAAAATCGACACCGACAGGCTCCACTGCGTTGTTCGCAGCAGCAGGTAAGTCGATTAAGAAAAAGGATTTGGCTCAGATTGCCATTTCATATGGGTATATATATGTAGCGCAGATTTGCATGGGTGCAAATTATCAGCAGACGCTCAATGCACTTATTGAGGCGGAAAGCTATAACGGACCGTCCCTCATTATCGCCTACTCCCCCTGTATTAACCACGGCAACAAGAACGGCATGGGCAAGTCAATTGCTACCGAGAAGCAGGCCGTTGAAGCAGGTTATTGGAACATGTTCCGCTATGACCCGCGCCTTGAGCAGCCTCTGTCTGTTGATAGCAAGCCCGCAACTGCAAGCTATCAGGACTTCATCAATAACGACGTCCGCTATTCATCACTGAAACTCAGTTTCCCAGAGCGTGCCGAAGAACTGTTCCCCAGAGCGGAAAAGGAAGCAAAAGAAAAATACGAAAAGCTTGTTCGCCAGAAGGAGTCTCTCGAGGCTGCCAGCAAGGAACCCAAGGAATAATATTAACAAAAGCACAAAAGGCTCTGCCGGATAAATCCGGGTGAACTGGTAAGATAAAAGTAGACACTATCGGAAAAGATAGTGTCTACTTTTTGGTATAATGGAAAAAAGGAGCTGAAGAAATGGGTAAAAAAGGAGTGCCCCATCGGAGATGGAGCAAGGAAGAAAAACTTAGGATTGTAAATATGCATCTAGATGAACATACAGCCACACGTCAAATAGAGCGTGAGGAAGGGGTTAGCAGCAAACTTGTCAGTGCATGGGTCAAAGTGTATCTGGAGGATGGTGCAGACGCATTAGGTCCCAAGAACGGCAACCCTTACGCCGCGTTACACACAAGCAAAAGCTTAAGCGAGGTAGACCGGTTGCGGCTGATTGTTTCCAAACAGGAAGTGGAAATAGAGCGGTTAAAAAAAGGGTATTGGGTAGAAGGAGTTGGTGCAAGCAAGGAATACGTTACTGGCAACGGTGTGATTACGAAATCATTGAAACGCTCAAAGTAAAATACGGCGTCAAATTTCTTTGCGCACATATGGGCGTCAACCGTTCGGGATATTACAAATGGATCAGCCGCAAGGGAACGATCAACAGATATGAGCAAACTCGTATTTCTCTGACAGAAAGGCTTGACGCGGAACATAAAAAGCACAAAGTTATGGGGTATCATGTCCTATCCACTAATATCCGAAAGACTCCAGGCTTGGCGTTTTCAGACAATCTTGCACATAAATGCTGTAAGGCTGCAGGTATATGTTCAAGTGCAAGAAAACGAAAATATCTAAAACCGGGAGATGAAAGCATTAAATACGTAAACCTTGTAAGAGGGCGTTGGAACGCCGCTAAACCTCTTGAATTGATTGTTTCTGACATGACCTGTATTTCAACAACGACAGACCGGCTTATGCTTTAGACTACAAAAGCCCTGTCCAGTATAAAACCGAACAGGACTTTTGATGACTTTTTTGTCTACTTTTACTTGACAGGTTCACCGGATAAATCCGGCAGAGCCTTTTTCAGTGGTATGTGTTTCTAAATGACCATCACTGTGCACAACTGCGCAGGCATCCCATACTGGGGGCCTGCACAGTTGTGAGTGCGGGGTTTATTGTTTCTGTTCGTTGGGCATGCAGTCCTGCTTTTTGTCCTTTCGTTCCTTTTCGAGCCGCTTGCGTGCATCCTTTTTGAGAAGCACCTCCACGGGAATTTTTTTAATTTTGTCCGGGAAGTCACCGCTGTAGCACGAAACGGCGGTTGAGCTGCCTTCAATGTCGGAATAAAGACGGCAGCAAACGCCGTCTTCAGGGGAAACTATTTTTCCAATGCGCTTGTAAAAGCGCATTGTGCGAGTGTCGCCTTTACCGTTTAACTTGAAAAGGCTTTCTCGTAGCACCCAGATATCAAAAAAGGGCAGACCGGCAAGTTCCGCAGGCGTTGTGAGTTTCTCAATAGTCGCCTGTTTAATAGATCTGTGGGTCTCGGTATCTACGCCTACGGGCTGTTTCGAAAGCGCAACGAGAACATGGGTTTTGCTGTGGCTGATTGAGTAGTGATACTCCGGTCGCTCCGGCGAAAAGGGCTTCCCTGTCAGCAGTTTAATGATTTTGGGAAGAGGAGCGCCGGCGCAATCACGATAGGCAGCGGCGAGCAGGGAGACACCAAAGGCTGAACCATGGCTGTCGCTCAAAGGAGGGTATAGAGCGTCTTTTTCGTCAATTCCGCGAATATCCGCATAATAAAGCCGCATGTCTCTCATCTCCTATGAATCCGAAAATTCGATGCTATGTATTGATACAACGTATTGTATCACAATATATTGTGATTTTGCACTACCATTTTTAATTTCGGTGTGTTATAATACATTAGTTAAATTAGTGCGTTTTCGCCTCTCTTGGGGCGGGGTGACGTATTAAAAAGAGGGCGACGGCATTCGATTCAGACATGCAGGGAATAATTAGCCGTCCTTGCCTAATCTTTTCTGAATGGACTTAGGGTGCGTTATGATTAATGATATTTCCCAAAGAACCGGTTGGGCTTTTCCATAATTAACGAAAGGATCAATCTGCTATGAAAAAAGTTTTGGTTTTGGAAGATGAATCCAGTATCCGCAGCTTTGTTGTTATCAATCTTAAGCGTTCAGGTTATGAGCCAATCGAGGCTGAAACCGGCGAACAGGCGCTTGAAGAACTGAAGAAAAATCCAGATATAAGGGTCGCGCTTCTGGATGTTATGCTTCCCGATATTGACGGGTTTGAGGTTTGCAGACGTATTCGCGCTTCCGGCTCGAAGATTGGCATTATTATGCTGACCGCCAAGAGTCAGGAAATGGATAAGGTTACGGGACTGATGACGGGCGCGGATGACTATGTCACAAAACCTTTTTCTCCTGCCGAGCTTACGGCGAGAATTGACGCGATTTATCGCCGCACAGGCGGTGACGTTGAGGATGAGTCTGCGAGTGGCGAGCTTTCGAGCGGACCTTTCTGCCTTAACACCAGGAACCGTACGCTTGAGAAAAACGGCAACAGAATCAGGCTTACACAGATTGAGTATTCAATTATGAAGCTGTTTATTGATAATCCGGGCAAAGCTCTGTCGCGTGAAGATATTTTGAATGACGTCTGGGGCAGAGATTATTTCGGAGAGCTTAAAATCGTTGACGTAAACATCCGCAGACTTCGCATCAAAATCGAGGACGACCCGACAATACCATCGTTCATAACGACTGTTTGGGGATATGGCTACAAGTGGGGATTTTAGCGCGGCGTGATTTTTTGATAAGTAGGGGATGGTGAAACGCAATATGTATTTCAAAGGAATCAAGGGCAGGTGGATGGCAAACGGTATTGCTGTTGTCGTGCTTGTCGTTGCCGCTTCGATTATTGCGTTTTCTTTTGTCGTTTATAACTATTACTATTCCGCAGCCCGAACGGGGCTTGAAAATAAAGCACAGACTGCCATTGAACTTCTTGCCACCGATGTTTCACAAAGCTATACTGAGTTTTATCAACGTGCCAACAGCTATACAGGGACTTTTGATGATACGGATGCCATTGAAGTCCAGTTTATCAACACAGCGGGACTGGTTGAATCTTCAAGCGATGGCGTTGCAGATGGTTCCTCCCCCGGCACGGCTGATATTGTGAACGCTCTGGAAAAAGGCGAAATCAGCGAATGGAGAGGTACCGACAGCGAAACGGGTGAGCGGCTTATGTCAGTTTCGGTGCTGCTGAAATATACCGACGGCTCGATTGCCGGAGTTTTGCGCTATATTACGAGCATGAAGAGTGTTGACCAAAAGGTATTTGATATTACTTTGATTGCGTCGGCAATCGGACTTCTGATTATCATCATCGTGCTTTTTTCCAACATGTACTTTATTCGGACAATCATTGAGCCTATTAACGAGCTTACTAAATTGGCACGCCGCATTTCCGAAGGAAGCTATGGAATACAGACCGAGAAAAAATATAACGACGAAATCGGCGAACTGACAGACGCGATAAATGAGATGTCCTCGAAAATCAGCCAATCGGAACGAATGCAGACGGAGTTTATCTCGTCAGTTTCACACGAGCTGCGAACACCACTGACGGCCATTACGGGCTGGAGCGAAACGCTGATGTATGACCCGGAAATCAAGGGAGATTCGCAGAGGGGCGTAGCAATTATCTCCAAAGAAGCGGCAAGACTCACTAAAATGGTTGAGGAACTTCTGGAATTCACCCGTATTCAGGACGGACGGTTTAATCTCAATATTGAACAGATAGATGTTGAAGCGGAGCTTGAGGATTCGATTTTTGCCTACGGAGAGCTTTTACGTCAAATGAACATGGAGCTTGAGTATGCTCCGAGTACTGCGCCAATTCCGCTTATTCCGGGAGACCCGGAACGTTTGCGGCAGGTGTTTCTGAATGTTTTGGACAACGCTTCAAAATATGGCAAGGACGGCAAGGCAATTGGCGTTTCGATAGATAAGCATGGCGACTATGTGGTCATAAAGGTGAGGGACCACGGTCCGGGCATACCCCCAACGGAGCTGCCTTTTGTCAAGAAAAAGTTTTACAAGGGAAGCTCTAAAGAACGCGGAAGCGGAATCGGGCTTGCCGTTTGCGATGAAATAGTTACGCGTCACGGCGGAGACCTTATTATTACAAACGCCGAAGACGGAGGAGTTTGCGTTACGATCAGACTGCCTATCAGCCAATGACAGGTATAGAGACTTTCTTTGACCGCGACGAAAATTCGAGAGATATTTAACCCGAAAGGAAACAGGTAATGAGAAAAAAAGGAAAAGCTGCTGCGGATTTTCGTACCAGCATCGGAGGACAGGCACTGATTGAGGGAATCCTCATGAGAGGTCCTGTTAAAGAGGCCGTAGTAGTGCGAACAGCTGATGGGCTTGTTACAAAAGTCAGTGAGCCGCATTTTATAAGAGAACGAATCAAGATTTTGGGCTGGCCGTTTTTGCGCGGGATAGTGGTTTTTGTTGAGTCAATGGTTTACGGAGTTCGTGCACTTACTTACTCTGCCGAGCTGATTCCAGAGGAAGAGCAGGAACAGCCGAGTAAATTTGATCAATGGATTGAAAAGAAGTTCGGCGCGGAAAAAGCACAGAAGTTTATCATAGCTCTTGCTGTTGTTCTGGGAATTGCGCTTTCGGTAGGGCTTTTTGTACTTCTTCCGACAATGCTTGCGGGATTTGTTACAAACCTCACGGAGTCCTCGATTTTGCGCAACTTGACTGAGGGATTTTTGCGGATAGTGATTTTCCTTTTGTATATGTATTTCTGTACCAAGTCAAAGGATTTGAACAGGGTGTTTCGATACCATGGTGCGGAGCACAAGTCAATCTTCTGCTACGAAAAAGGTTTGCCGCTTACGGTTGAGAACGTGCGCAAACAGTCGCGCTTTCACCCCAGATGCGGAACCAGCTTTTTGTTCGTTGTTATGATTATAAGCATTTTCGTGTTTTCTTTTGTCAGCTGGAGCAACGTATGGCTTCGCATGGTTCTGAGAATACTGCTGTTGCCTGTTGTTATGGGTATTTCTTATGAGATTATCCGTTGGGCAGGACGGCATGACAACTGGCTGTCAACTGCGCTTGCCGCACCCGGAAAGGCTTTGCAGAGGCTTACAACCAGTGAGCCTGACGATGAAATGATTGAATGTGCCATTGAGGCCATAAAGTTGGTTATTCCCGAAGAAAAGGGTAAGGACGCATGGTAAGGCGTAGCGTTTTCACTGAAAGGACAATATCCTCCGATGCCAAAGACTTATAACGAAATTTACATCAATGCTAGGAAGAGACTTCGCGACAGCGGAATCGAGGCCTCCAGTCTCGAGGCAAGGCTAATAATCGCTCACGCCGCCGGAAAAGCTGTTGACGTTATTATACGGGATTTGAATATATACACCTCAGACACTGTTGCGGAAAAAGTATCCGAATTAGTCGACAGAAGGCTAAAAGGCGAGCCGGTTGCCTATATAACAGGAAACTGGGAATTCTATGGGATGCCCATAGTTGTAACAAGTGATGTGCTGATACCCAGAAATGACACCGAACTGCTGGTGGAAACAGCGGTTTTGGCGCTAAAGGGTCGCAAGATGGACGCGCGTATTATCGATTTGTGTACCGGAAGCGGATGCATTGGCTGCGCTATTGCAAAAGAGCTTCCAGCAACCCATGTTGTGCTCGCGGACATTAGCAGACCTGCCCTTCAAATTGCAAAACAAAATGTGCAGAAGTTGAAGCTCAATCCAAGGGTTACTTGCGTTGAGGTTGACGCATTTGCTACTCCTCCGATGATGCTGGGAAGCTTTGATCTGCTTACCTGCAACCCTCCGTATATACCGAAGGCGGATATTGAAACACTGGACGATTCCGTTAAAAATTACGAACCGCTCTCCGCTCTTGACGGTGGTGAGGATGGACTTGATTTTTACAGGGCTATCCTAGAAAAATGGCATAATGTTGTACGTGTCGGCGGACTGGTTATTTTTGAAGTCGGAATTGGTCAGGCTGAGGAAGTAATGGCGCTGATGGAGCGCGCTGGACTTAGTAAGGTTGGCTGTGTCAAGGATACTCAGGGAATTGACAGAGTCGTTTTCGGAAATATCTGAATATAGCGTAATTTAATAGCCCGCAAAGCTGCGGTGAATATGTTTGATGAGGTGTGACAGTATGGCTGAAAAGAAGAAAGTTCCCATTACTCAGGTTGGTCAAGCAGACGACAAGAAAAAAGCACTTGAAGCGGCTCTTGCGCAGATTGAAAAGAACTATGGCAAGGGTGCCATTATGCGCCTCGGAGACGATATACCCGTAAATGTTGAGGCGATTTCCACAGGCTCACTGTCGCTCGACCTCGCATTGGGTATAGGCGGCGTGCCGAGAGGACGTATCGTTGAGATATTTGGACCGGAATCCTCCGGTAAAACAACACTCGCCCTGCACATTCTTGCAAGTGCACAGAAGTTGGGCGGCGAGGTTGCTTTTATAGACGTCGAGCACGCGCTTGAACCCGCATATGCGAGAGCTTTGGGTCTTGACATTGACAGCCTTTTGATTTCGCAGCCCGACACGGGTGAGCAGGCACTTGAAATTACCGAAGCGCTTGTGCGTTCCGGCGCATTGGACGTTATCGTAATAGACAGCGTTGCGGCGCTTCTGCCGCGAAGCGAGCTTGAGGGCGATATGGGTGACTCCAGCGTGGGCGTCGTTGCGCGACTGATGTCTCAGGCACTCCGCAAGCTGGCGGGAACAGTCTCAAAGACGGGGACGATAGTTGTATTTATAAACCAGCTTCGCGAAAAAATCGGTGTGATGTACGGCAACCCCGAAACTACTCCCGGCGGGCGTGCGCTTAAGTATTTTTCCAGCGTGCGTATCGATATCCGCCGTATCGAGTCTCTGAAAAACGGAAGCGAAGTATACGGTAACCGCACAAGAGCCAAGGTGGTTAAAAACAAGGTTGCGCCTCCGTTCAAAGAGGCTGAGTTTGACATTGTTTACGGCGAGGGAATTTCAAAAGTTGGCGAAATTGTTGACCTCGGTGTTGCGCTTGACATTATTGACAAGGGCGGCGCATGGTTTACCGTCGGTGAGACAAGGCTTCAGGGACGTGAAGCCGTTAAGGAATACTTGAAGGCAAATCCTGATGTTTCCGACGAGATTGAGCAGAAGATTCGCGACAATTCCGCAAAGCTGACGCCTCAGGCAAAAACTGCGGCAAAGGCTGCAGGACGTGCTGTCGACGTTTCAGCGGACGATTTTGAGGGCTAAAAGATGCCAAAAGCCCGAAAACTTGCGGAGGAACTATGACAATTACCGAGCTTCGTGAAATTGCATCGGGAAAATTCATCGTGGGCTTTTCCGACGGCTCAGAGATGAAACTGAGTCTTGATATTGTTGCCGATCTTTCGCTGTTTCGCGGACAGGAGCTTTCGGAAGAGGAATTCTCAAGGCTTAAATCGCGCGCGGAGCTTTCCAAATGCAAAGAGAGAGCTTTGAGGATAATCGGGGCAAGACCCATGTCGAAGAAGGAACTTTTCGACAGGCTTATTGAAAAAGGAGAGACGTCCGATAACTCCGAGGAATGCATAGAGTGGCTGACTAATCTGCACTACCTTGACGATGCGCAGTATGCCGGCATGATTGCTCGGCACTACGCTTCAAGAGGCTATGGTATACAGAAAGTCAAGAGCGAGCTCTATAGACACGGTGTTCCGAAGTTGCTTTGGGACGAGGCTATCGAAGAAATGCCCAAAACCGAAGACAAGGCGTTTGATTTGCTCTGCCGCAAGCTGAAAAGCGATGAGCCGGACAGGGCAGAGCTTAAAAAGGCGACCGACATGCTGTTTAGGCGTGGATTTACATGGGACGAGATAAAGGCGGCGGTAAACAGGGTTAACGCCGAAAAATCTGATTCCTGATATTGCTTTTTTGACTTTATGTGAAGGCGTATTCTATTTTGCATGACACGGGAGGTTTCTATGGCTAAAAACAAGGTGGCTCTGATTTCGCTGGGCTGTCCGAAAAATCTCATAAACAGCGAGCAGATGCTTTATCTGATGTGCGAGGCAGGACTGGAAATTGTCCCGGATCCCGAGGACGCGGAAGCTGTTGTTATTAATACCTGCGGATTTATCGAATCTGCCAAAACCGAGGCCATTGATACCATTATCGAGATGGGAGAGCTGAAGAAGGCAGGAAAAATAAAGAGCATTATCGTGACGGGCTGCCTGGTACAGCGATACAAAGACGATATTTTAAAGGAGTTTCCGGAAATTGATTCCGTGCTCGGAACGGGGAGTTACGGGGACATTGCCGAGGCGGTTAAAACTTCCCTAAAAGGCAAGCAAATTGCGAAATTCGACGATATTGACGGTGAGTTAGAAGAGACGGGACGCATAGTTTCGACAGGCCCAGGTTGGGCTTATCTGCGCATTGCAGAAGGCTGCAACAACCGCTGCGCTTTCTGCGTTATTCCTTTTATTCGTGGGAAATACCGCAGTCGGAAGATGGAAAATGTTATCGATGAAGCGCGTGCGCTTGCGCAGACGGGAACGAAGGAGCTTATTGTCGTGGCGCAGGATATCACGCGGTACGGCACGGATTTGTACGGTAAGCGGTCATTAGCGGAGCTTTTACGCAAGCTGTGCGAAATCCGCGGCATCGAGTGGATACGGCTGCACTATCTCTATCCCGACGAATTTGATGATGAGCTGATTACTGTTATCGCTTCTGAAAAGAAAATACTGAAGTACGTTGATATTCCCATACAACATATTAATGACGACATTCTGAAAAGGATGAACCGTAGGGGAACGGGCGACGATATTCGAGCGCTTCTTAAAAAACTTAGGGAAAAGATACCTGAGGTCGTTATTCGGACAAGCCTTATTGTCGGACTTCCGGGAGAGGATGAGGACGAATTTGACGAGCTTTGCGGATTTTTGCGCGAGGCAAAAATCGAGCGGGCAGGCGTATTTGTGTTTTCTCCGGAGGAGGGGACTCCTGCTGCCGAGATGACCGATCGCTGCGACGAGGACGAAGCAACACGCCGTCAGGAAATTGTTATGGACATTCAGACGGAAATTATGGACGAGTGGAGTTGTGAATTTGTCGGAAGGACAATTCGGGTGCTCTGCGAGGGCTATGATGACGAAATTGGTTTGCAGTTTGGCAGAAGCTACGCAGATTCGCCGGACATCGACGGAGTCGTTTTCTTCTCCGGAGAATGTGCCGCAGGTGAATTCATTGATGTTGAGATTACGGAAATTGCTGACGGTGAGTGGTTCGGCAGACAAGTACAAAATTGAAAGGAATGGGCTTTTAGATGACTACCGCAAGCAAAATAACTATGGCGCGAATCGCGCTTATACCTTTTTTTATTGTTGCGGCGCTTATGCACTTTTCGGGGCATAATTACGTTGCACTTGTAATCTTTATTGTTGCCGCATTTACCGATAGCCTTGACGGCTATGTTGCAAGGCACTATAATCAGGTTTCCACTTTTGGGAAGTTTATTGATCCACTGGCCGACAAACTGCTGGTTTTTGCAGCACTGCTTATTTTCGTTGAAAACGGACAGATGGCCTCTTGGGCGTGTATGATCATTATCGCGCGTGAATTTGCAGTTACAGGACTTCGCCTTGTGGCGATGGAGGACGGAACTGTTATCGCAGCCAGAGTATCAGGCAAGGTTAAGACCGCGCTTTCGATGGTCTGCATATGTATAATGTTTTTACCCGAGTCAATTTATGGTTTTAAGGTTTTTTCGTTAATGTCAGTAAACAATATCTGCGTTGCACTTATTATTCTAGTAACGGTTTACTCGGGCGTAGATTACTTTGTGGCGAATAAAAATGCCTTTAATATTAAAGATTGACACATTTTTTACTTCGTGCTAATATAATGACACAAAACTTTATATGGCTGTGAAAGGGAAAAGTAAAACATTTTCAGCGCTACAGAGATTTGCCGACAAGGCTGAAAGCGGCAATATCGCAGAAATGTTTGAAGTGCGCCCCGGAGCCGTGGGAGGAGGAAATGCTTCCCCGCTTGCCGCGTTAAGGCTATAACCGGTATCAGCCGACGAGTTATAAATGAGAGTGGAACCGCGAAGCTTATTCGCCTCTCACGGACATATAGTCCGTGAGAGGCTTTTCGATTTTATTGGAGGGAATAATTATGTTTGATGATTTACGGGAATCTATTGACGCTTATAAAGCAAGGGATCCGGCCGCTCGTTCATCGCTTGAGGTGCTGTTGCTTTATCCGGGCTTAAGGGCAACTATGTCACATAAAAGGGCAAATTATTTTTACAGGCACGATATGAAATTTCTTGCGCGGTGGATTTCCCAGCGGTCACGAAAAAAGACCGGGATTGAAATTCATCCCGGCGCGACAATCGGAAAGCGTCTGGTTATTGACCATGGAATGGGTATCGTTATTGGTGAGACGGCAGAAATAGGCGACGATGTGCTGTTGTATCAGGGCGTCACTCTCGGCGGTACCGGCAAGGACACCGGAAAACGCCATCCGACAATTGGGAACAACGTCCTTATCGGGTCTGGGGCAAAGATTCTGGGTCCGTTCAAAGTGGGTGACAACTGTCGTATTGCGGCCAACGCCGTTGTCCTGAAGGAAGTTCCGCCGAACAGCACCGCTGTTGGAGTTCCGGCGAGGATAGTTCGCATTGACGGACAGAAAACCAACTACGCAGGAGACGTAGATCAGATTAGTGTTACAGACCCCATTGCAAACGAGCTTATCTGTCTGCACGATCAGATAAGCGCACTTCTTGAAAAAAAAGCAAAAGGCGAGTAAGAAATAGAAAATCAGGCTCTGGAGGAAAATCACAAATGAAGATATTCAATTCACTTACAATGCAAAAGGAGGAATTTGTGCCCATAGAAAAGGGTAAGGTTCGCATGTACGCCTGCGGGCCGACAGTTTATAACTATATTCATGTCGGCAATGCGAGACCTTTAATAATGTTTGATGTTCTGCGCCGTTATCTGGAATATCGCGGCTATGACGTAACATTTGTTCAGAATTTTACCGACGTTGACGATAAAATTATTAAACGCGCCAATGAAGAGGGCACAACCTCCAAGGAGATTTCGGAGAAATATATTGATGAATATTACACGGACACCAACGGCTTGGGCGTGCTCGAGGCGACCATTCATCCGAAAGCGACTGAGAACATCGCGCAGATTATATCAATGGTAGAAACGCTTATCCAAAAGGGATATGCATATGAGGTGAACGGTGATGTTTATTACCGTACCACAAAATTTGGGGATTACGGCAAGCTGAGCCATCAGCCACTTGATGACTTGCAGGCAGGCGCCAGAATCGACGTTGCGGAAATAAAGGAAACCCCCATGGACTTTGCACTGTGGAAGACAGCAAAGCCCGACGAGCCCTACTGGGAGTCGCCCTGGGGCAAGGGTAGACCTGGTTGGCACATTGAATGTAGCGCTATGAGCAACAGGTATCTTGGCAAGACGATTGATATACACTGCGGTGGGCAGGATTTGATTTTTCCGCACCACGAGAATGAGATTGCTCAGTCTGAGGCCGCAAACGGCTGCAAGTTTGTCAACTACTGGATGCACAACGGCTTTATCAGCGTTGACAATAAAAAGATGAGCAAGTCGCTCGGAAACTTTTTTACCGTCCGAGAGGCGGCAGGGGCTTATGGCTACGACTCAATTCGCATGTTTATGCTTATGAGCCATTATCGCAGTCCGCTGAACTATTCGGGTGATATACTGGTGCAGGCGAATAACGCACTTGAGCGCCTTTCCACGGCAAAATTCAACCTCGATTTCTTTGCCGAAAAAGGCGCGGACGGCGAGATGACCGAAGGTGAAAAGATATTTGCCGAAGGGCTTGATAGATACCGTCAGCGTTTCTGCGAGGTTATGGACGATGACCTTAACACTGCTGATGCGGTTGCCGTTATTTTTGAACTTGTGCGCGAGATTAACTCCGCTGTTTGCTCTTCGACTAACCCTACCAAGGCATTGGCTAAGGCGTGCAGCGCGATATTTGACGAGCTTGCGGGCGTTATAGGACTTCCGATTTCAAAGCCCGAGGAAAGCATTGATGCTGACGTGGAAACTCTTATTGAGGCTCGTCAAGCGGCGAGAAAGGCAAAGGATTTTGCTGAGGCTGACCGTATTCGCGACGAACTGAAGGCAAAGGGAATAATGCTGGAAGATACGCCGCAAGGGGTTAAGTGGAAAAAGGCGTGAAACGGACTGCGTATTATAGTGTTGACAGAAAATTGCGGATAGTATATTATCATCGCGGTGATGGAGTTCGCCTTTAACTGCTTTATGCTAATGACTCCTACTATAAAAAAGTAGGAGTCATTATTTTTGTTAGGAGAAGAAATAGATGCAAAAGATAGTATTTGTGGGTATCGGCGGATTTATCGGGGCGGCGCTGAGATATGTTATTTCAACAAAAATGGTGTCAACTGCAATCCCATGGAGTACTTTATTTGTGAATGTACTAGGTGGAGTTTTGATTGGTTTAATTATGGAACTGTGTTTGACAACGGATTGTTTTTCTCCAAATATGAAGCTGTTTTTAACCACGGGGGTATTGGGAGGACTAACCACTTTCTCGACATTCAGCTATGAGACTATTGGGCTATTTAACACCGGAGATTTCAAAAACGGCGTTTTGAATATCTGTTTAAACTTATTCTTGTGTTTAGGCGGCGTATTGCTGGGACAGTATTTTGCGCTTAAATTAGCTTAAGGAATCATATGAAAGTAAAAAGCAGTACCCAAACGGCTTCTGAACCGCACCCAAAAAGTTAGACAAAGATTAAAAAGAATATTGGAAGGTGTATAATAAACTGGACACCAAGATAAGCGCGAAAGGTGGAACAGTTTATGAAAAGAGCAATATACGACAAGCAATTCAAGTTGGCAGCAGTAAAGATGGGACAGACTTCGGATAAGTCTGTCCTCGAGGTAACTAACGATTTGGGAATCAGCGGGAGCAGTCTGCGTCGATGGATCAACGAGTACGATGAATATGGCGAAAGTGCGTTTCCAGGGCATGGGAACGCACTTTTCAATTCCACATATGAGATAAAAAAATTGCAAAAAGAAAATGAAGAATTAAAGA